>Ga0302226_10003459_pt1 | contig 10772 bp, 9 predicted proteins | sample II_Palsa_E3_3_FD_193524 | JGI IMG/M metagenome (GOLD analysis project Ga0302226, IMG submission 193524) | Peat permafrost microbial communities from Stordalen Mire near Abisko, Sweden - II_Palsa_E3_3 | ecosystem: Environmental > Terrestrial > Soil > Palsa > Peat permafrost | place: Sweden...
TTCTGCTGAGCGGCAGTCATCGTTTGCATCATAAGAAGTACAGCAGTCAGAGGAATTTATCTTTATGCATTGCCGCCCCGTGAGCCACCGCCTCTTCCTCAGAGTCCGGACTGCGCTCCTGGCAGGTCTGACCGCGATTTTTGTAACCGTCTCCCCCCTGACTGCCGGCGCCCAGGCCATTGCCACTGCGTCCTCCCCGCCGCCCGAACTATCGCGCTTCGACCTTTACGGCGGCTACGGGTATATCAATCCCGGCAACAGCGCCATCGGACCGAACGTCTACCAGCCCATCAACCAGGGCGCCGTCGTTAGCGCTGCCACATACTTCAACCGTTACCTCGGTGTTCAGGCCGAAGGCAGCTTCTTTCCCAACGGCCCCAACGACTGCATCAACACCGTGCAGGCCGGTCCCATCCTCCGCTATCAAAAAGGACGCTTCGTTCCCTTCCTCCACGTCCTCAGCGGCGGAGCCAAAATCGGCGGTCCCGTGTTCCAGCCCTGCACGTGGGGCTGGGGCGCAACCGGAGGCCTGGGCCTTGACTTCATCCTTCCCGCCTTCCACAATCACCTCGCCATCCGTCCCATCCAGGCGGACTACGATTACTCCCATGTCGACTATGGACCGGTCGATGTTGGCAATGTCGTTGGCGGCATCGGCGTCATTCATGCTTACAAGCTCTCCGCAGGCCTCGTCCTTCGCCTCGGCCAGGTCAATCCGCCTCCTGCCGTCCAGCTTGGCTGCACCGCCGAACCCTCCAACATCTTTCCCGGCGACCCCATCACCGTCACCGGCAGCACCGGCAACCTAAGGCCCGGAAAGAAAACGACCTACTATTGGACCACCACCGGCGGCAAAATCACCGGCACCGGAGAGACCGTCACCCTCGACACCTCCGGCCTCGCTCCTGGTGACTACACTGTAGTCGGCCACGTCATCCAAAGCGTGCGCCCCAGCGAACAGGCTGGCTGCACCGCCAGTTTCCGCGTCCATGCCTGGGAGCCGCCCACTATCAGCTGCTCCGCCACCCCGGCCAGCGTCCTCTCCGGCGATCCCGTCACCATCACCGCTGTCGGCCGCAGTCCGCAGAACCGCCCGCTTAGTTACTCCTATTCTGCCTCCCTTGGCCAGGTCTCCGGCTCAACCCCGACAGTCACGCTCTCCACCGCCGGCGCACCTCCTGGGGTCATCACCGTCACCTGCAACGCTGTGGACGATATCGGCCAGCAGGCCACTGCCATCGCTACTGTCACCATCTCGGTGCCGCCGCCACCACCGCCGCCGCCACCGGTCCCCCTATGCACCGTCACCTTCGACCGCGACAAAAAACGCCCCGTCCGCGTCGACAACGAAGGCAAAGGCTGCCTTGATGAGGTCGCCCTCACCCTCAACCGCGACTCTTCGTCTCGGCTGGTAATTGTTGGCAGGCACACAGCAGACGAATCCTCTGACTCCGCCGCCGAGCGCGCCCTTAACGTCGAAGAATACCTTGTCAGGGAAAAAGGCATCGATCCCTCCCGCCTGGAGTTGCGTACCCGCGGCGAGTCTGGCAAAGCCGTCGAAAACACCCTTGTACCTGCCGGAGCCAGCTTTACCCCCGGCGATACCTCAACCTTCGATTCGACCATCGTTAAACGCCACGGCCAGCCCTACAGCGTAGCCGAACCCGTAGCCAGACCGACCGTAAAACCCCACAAATCGCAACCGAAAGCAGCCGCTAAACCGGCGCAATAGGCTGATCTGTGTTCGTTCAATACAGGGGGGAGGAGCCAATGAACTCCTCCCTCTGTTCTGCATGGTCGCGCAGCTTTCTCACAACCAGCCGCAGCAGCCGTGTGCCAACAGCACATCCACCCGGCGCAGATATCTGCTAAACTACACAAGTCGGTACAGTGATCCAGCAAGCTACCCGTGTGCTTGAGCCTTACGGAACATACCCTTCATCGACATCATCGCAACACACATTCGGGGCGTAGCGCAGTCTGGTAGCGCACCTGGTTCGGGACCAGGGGGTCGGAGGTTCGAATCCTCTCGCCCCGACCATTTTTCCAATTTGGCTCTTTCGAAGATCAGGTTGAAGGGATATCTGTATGCAGGCGTGACACTTACGGCGTCTACAGAAAAGTTCGAACACATCAGTTTGAGCAGTTTGGCCCGTTCGGTCGAATCCTGCGAAAAATACAGACAATAGGCCTTATTCGCGAGTTCGAACACTTTTTGCGCGTCCAGAGCTCTGTCGCCGGTTTCTGCGCTGGCGAGTCCTGCGATAGCCATCTTCACCTGCTGTTCCTCAGTTCTCCATTCGGTCATCTTGCGATCCCAGAAGTCCTCCGGGATCTTGCCGTCCAGCTTGTCAGCGTAGGCTGCATCCATCCGGTTCCGGATTAACGTGAGCCGTGAATCCAACCGGCTCCGCTCCGCACTCAGTTTGCTCTCCTCGTGCTTCCGATCTTCACGCAGAGTGTCAACGATCTGAGCGACGATCTCAGGAGGCACCTGAAGCCCTTTCAGCGGTTCACCCAACCGGTCGGCCAGAACCGCTTCCCGGAAACGCGGAAGCTCGCACTTACCGCGGTTTCCAGTGCAGCGGTAAGACGTGCACGATCACTCAAGATGGACCAAACAAGAAAATCATAGGAAGAAACATGAATGAATTGAAGCAGGAAACATCGAAGGTGTGCGCCGTGTATGCACGGAGCGCAATGTCAAGCCCCTCGGCTATCGAGGTTCAAATTGAAAAGCGCCGTGAAGCTGCACACAAGCAGGTTGGGTTGCCTGCACCTGGTCCCACAATTCATCGCTGACAATTCTAAGGTGAGGCGCTGGAACCCTCAGGTGCTCATTGGCTGGTCGGGGCCTTTTGATAGTCTGGCCGGCCGACCGATCCTTCGATTGCGTAGTCAGATTCCAAACATTTATCCCGCGGTATTTCTCGTTGTGCAGGATGTGCTTGATAGTGTCGGCAGTCCATTTGCCGTTTTTGGCGCGAGGCCACACTATACCCTCGGCATTGAATCTCATACAAATGCCCCATACACTTTGGCCGTCGGCGAACTCCTCCATAACGCGCCGAATGGTAGATGCCTGGTCCTCGTTCACCACCAGCCATGTACCTTTCGATGCCGCCTGCCCAGAGGCGGTGGGCGTGTCGCTTAGCTCTTTGATCCCATCATATCCATAAGGGACACTCCCTCCGTTGTAACCAGCCAACACGCGACCGATAACGCCTTCACGCGATTTAGTTCGATATTGCGCGATCATCTGCTCATCGGCCATGCCATAGATTGTGAGCATCAACCGAAAGTGCGGGTTCTTCGAATCGAGCTTTTGTTTTACGAAATATAGCTCTACACCGTAACTCTTGAATTCCTGTTCGAGAGTGAGAATGTCACCGAGGTCCCGGCTCAGCCGCGAAGTGTCATCGACGATCACATAATCGAATGGTCGAGGTGATTTCTTTGCCGCAGCCTGCAAGGCTGCCAGTCCAGGTCGATTGGCCCTCATAGTGCCGCTGCGGGCCGCGTCCTTATAATTGTGCTCGTTTAAAATCTCCCAACTCTTTTGAGCGGCCAAATCTCGACAGCACCTCTCCTGGTCCTCTAGCGAGGCGTTACGTTGCATTCGCGTCGAATATCGACGATACATGGCGCACCGAGCGAACTTAAGCTCGTTATACAAGCCATCAAACATGTTTTATTTCTCCTTTGAATTACTACAAGGTCGACAGTTGCTCTTTGGTCCTGCACTACTAAATGGGAAGAGCACAAGACAGTTCTTGATTGGCTGGAGCTGTCAGTTTTATGCTGCTCACACCTCGGTCTTTTCTGAACCGAGGTCATGGGCGATCTTAGTGGCGAGCAATCGCGCTAAGCCATCGTCGATCAACGACCGCATGAAAGCCTCACGATTCTTCAGAACAACATGGAACACAAGTTCCACCGAACGCCAGTGCCGTCCAGAGCGCTTCCGAGATTTTCTCAGGCTAGTTTCGCCGTTCATATATTCCTTTTCTCACGATGTGCCTTGCGTATCTACCAGGAGTGTTCCGCGGCTGCTACACGACAAAGCTCCTGCTGCCGGGTTAAGGAGGCTGGACCATAGATGGAACGCTTACCGTTCATCCACAACGCATGTCGCTACAGGAAAGACCGACGCAATCACATCCCCTATGGTTAGGTGTTGTCCATTAGCATGATGCCTGATTCGCATCATTGGAGAGTACGTTTCGCCTCATACACAGTCCGTACGCGAATGCACGTCTGTCCCTGCGATACATGTTCAGGCCATAGCAATCTCCGATTTCTAGTCCTACGAGAGATCATGTAACTCATGAGCGGATTGACTGAGATTGTTGTTCAGAGGCCCAAATTATCGATCGCTATCGCTGTGAATGCTCCTGCTCGGATCTCAGATACCGCTCCGTGCGGCAGCTGTCAAAGCGACTCGTCTTTTAGGCGGGGAGCGCAGAAACGGAAGGCGATTATCCAGAATTCATGGTTGACGTAGTGGGCAGGTTCGTGGGAGTATGCCGTGACTACCCGCTTTCCTATAATTCCAACTTTCGAGCAAGAGGGACTATGTCTGAGCTTTCCCTTGGGTTGACTCGCCGCCGTTTTCTGCAGGCAGTTTCCGCCGCTACAGCCAGTGCCGGGTTGAGCGGATGCCGCCACCAAGCGTATTCCGTACTGGCAGCGGGCACACTTGCACCGAAAGCAGGAACGCCCGTTACGGGCGACCTGACCATCGATACTCACTGCCACATCTTCAACGGGACTGACATCCAGTTGGCGGCGTTCCTCAACGAAACGCACCAGGGACTGTCGCCGCGACTTGTTAAGCTAGCCAGCAACCTGGAGAAGAAAGCCGGGATTCTCGGTGACGCGGAATTGAAGGACCTCGTGCTGCTGGCGAAGCGATCGAATTGCGCAATTGCGGGAACACCGGCAACGTGCGTCGACGGACATCTTTTAGAAGCCCAGCCCGCTCCTTTGGCTCCGGCGGCGACTCAGTCTGACACAGGTCGCGATCACATCAAGGGCATGCGCGATCAGGCGTTTCAGAATGCCAAGACGAATATCTCAGCCACCATCCAACAACAGCCACCGGCAAGTGCGAAGGAAAAGGACATCGATGACAGCGTGCAGCATATGTTGGCGGCCCAGGACCATGAAGGCTTTCGCAAGAAGGTAGACACGCTTAAGGCGAAAAATTCTGCAAGCAAGGCGGCGACAACTCCAGAACCCGAACCGGCGTGCGCCGACCCCAAGAATCTTGGCGGCGAGTTGGAAACCGTGGTGGATTACTTTCTTCCCCGCATCGTCCTGGCGCAATTGTACCTCGATACCTTCTGCCCGCCAGCGGGCAGGAATGTCGACCTGATGTTCGCTGCGATGGTGGATTACGACTGGTGGCTGATTGAGGGCGATGCGCCGCTAACTCCGCTCAAAGAGCAGGTGAAGTTGATGGAGCAAATCAGTATCCTTTCGGGCGGCCGCATCCACGGATTTGCTCCGTTCTGCCCCTTGCGCGAGGTGGCACACCGAGCCGGTCAGGGAGGCGAAAAGCTCGGCTGGTCGTCCCTGGCATTCGTGCAGGATGCTGTTCTGAACCACGGCTGTGTGGGCGTGAAGCTCTATCCGCCGATGGGCTTCGCGCCGTATGGGAACACTCAGCTAGATGATCCCACTGCGCCCCCATGGGATCCCGTTGAACTCAAAAACTGTGCAGATCCGACGGCACATCCGCATCCGGAGTTCTGGTCCCGGAACGAGTTGCTTCCCGACTGGGCACGTAAGAAAACGATTCGATACGCAGATGGGTCAGAGGAGCGGCTGGGCGTCAGACTGGATGGTGCACTTGATTGTTTATACAAGTGGTGCGTCGAAAACGACGTGCCGATCCTTGCGCATACAAATACGACCAACGGGGTTGACTGCGTTTACCCGAAACTGGCGACAGCGGAACACTGGCGTAAAGCCTTTGCGTTTTATCCCGGCCTGCGCGTCAGCTTCGGCCACATGGGCGGTTTTGACGATGCGCTGGGTCCCAATAAGATTGAGGTGCCGGAAACTTCACAGGCTTTCATCGGCTTGATGGGGAATGGCTCGCTACCTCCAACCGATCCCAAAGCGACATATCCCCAGACGTTTGCCGATGCCGCCTTCGACGCCGTGTTGCTGTCCTGTCACGCTCAGTTCGAACAGCGGCTCAAACTTACCTACCAAGAGCCCGGGTTCGCTAATCGCTTTTTGTACGGCACCGACTGGAGCCTGTTGGTGCACGTAGGCCACAACAAGGAATATCTGAAAAATTACGAAACAATTATGAAGATGGTAGACAAAGGCTATATCGGCACCGGCAGAAAACCTTCGGAAGCGTTCTTTGGATGGAATGCTGTGGAGTATGCGGGCCTGCGATCGACGGCTAAGGCCCGGCAGCGGCTGGATGCGTTCTACGCGAGTTATTGCATGCAGAAGCCGGGATGGGCTGTGAAAGTCGATGCGGGCTGAGCGTCGGAGTTTTTCAAGCGGGGTTCTTGAGATGGACGCGCCCACTAGTGAATAGCGACGCAATTACATCCATGTCCAGCGTCGGTGATTCCATCATTGAGTGGCACCAAAACGCTTCTTTTAAGCCTTCAAAGCTCGTTCTGAGAAGACTTGAGACGACGGGTTTCACGAAAAGCTCAGGTTGTCCATTCGCCCAATATTTCGCTCTTCACTTTACGCTTGTGGATGAACAGGTCAATAAACAATCTGTGACTACGCTGTTTAGTGACGACGATCGATTATCCACTGTCCCGAACGTACGATGCTCAGCCGAAAAAATGAGATCACTTAGCGCGTCATCATTTCGCCGTTACTGCCAATACGCTTAGATCCGAAAGAGCCGTGCCGTTTACTGTCACGGTCAATTGAATCGGCAATGTTCCCGCCCGCGCTGGCGTGATCGTCGCGCTAATGGTTGTGGGAGTAGCGCCCACCTTACTGATGGTGCCGTCCGCAACTGCCATCGTAGTGGTGGCACCACAAGGTCCGGGCCCGTGGATTGCCAGCCGATTGAAATCGCCGTTGCCTTTCCGACAGGCAGTGTCGTCATTCCGACAGGCATCGTAACCACTGGAATAGGCTGCTGCACCGTGACCGAAAATGTTACTAAACTTCCATCTTTGCGTTTCAGCACGACCGACAAGGGGCTGGCGCTCTTCGTCATCGCCAGCACCGACACGGGGAAGCTGCTATCCGTCACTGTGCCGGTCGCTGTCACTCCCGTCAAAGTTGAGTTCAGGCTTGCGCCGGTCAGGCCTGTACTCTGGAGCGACACAGTGGTCGCCACCCCTTCAATCGCCGCTTTGTCAGCTGTGCCGGTGGTCGGTGGCGTCCCGGTCTGTGTGACGGTCACTTTGATCCTTGGAAGGAAATTCGGTAGCTGCTTGCCGCCGATCGTCACCTCATGCAGCGTATTCTTGACCTGCGTCGGATCATAAAAAGTACTATGTTTGAAATGGTTCGACGTGCCGCACAAAGCAGGATTCTTTGTACCGGGTGCACAGACGCTGTCGCGGCTCACAAAAGCAATAAAAGTCAGCTGCGAGTTATTCGGGATCACGTTTTGATCGGTCATCACGCCGGAAGCGTTGAGGCGAGCCAGTTGCTTCACGGTATTGTCAGGAAACTGCTGCAAAAAGCCGTTTATCCCCGCTCCGCTGAACAGAGCAAGCCCTACAGCATAATTGGCCTTCGCGTTCGCGCTATGGAAATAGGGACTAGCTGCTGCGCCCAAGAGCGCCGCCCATACCATGGTGCGGTAGATGACATTCCGTGCGCTATAGTCCTGACCATAAATAAGCGTGCCCTGTACGATAGACGGCTCTGAAGTCGGTGTCGGCGAGTCATTGCCGTTGATTTTGAAGCCCACCTCCGCAAGTTGCAGGGGAAATCCTGTATTGTTTCCGATCGTCACCTTAACCGCGTAGTAGTTGTCGGCAACACGTCGCCCATAGTTATCGTAGACACTCTGATATCCCAGGACATCCAAACTTGCGGCGCCAATCCATCCGGAATTGGGCTTGCCTGAGACGAGGTCACTGTGATCGTTGCGTACCCAAGATCACCCATGATCGTCAGACGTAGTGGGCCGGTCTTGGCAGCATTTGCAACAACCAGAGTCACCGTAAGTTCGCAGGTCCCCGAGTGGTTGGGCGTGCTGGCGGAGACGTCGAATCCTGCCTGGACGTGGATTGTCGGTGGCGTTGCAAGACTCGTATCGTTGAGTTGCCCCGAGGCCGTGCCGCACGTCGCTCCGGGAGCTGAGAGTATGACCTCGGACGTCTTACCCTGAACTACACTGCCTGGATTGGCCGTCCAACTTACGGTTTTTCCTATCGGATCTGCAATTGCACAGGCAGGCAATACAAGTGGCGAAAGAAGCATCGCAATAGAGATGAGCATTAAGGGACGCCCAAACCAGCTCATTATCATCCTCCGGATAAGTCGGATTAAGATACATAAGCAGCATGAGCGATGTTCTTCAACGAACATGAGCCCAGGCCCACGCACTTCTGCCCAAAAGAAACTCGTCTTAGGAGTTCACTAGTGTACTTTTTGCATTCTTCTTGACCTTGGATATCGGGAGGCTTGCAGAATATCTCCTCGCGAGGATATATTCTGCGAACAAAAAGAGACTGGTAACACTTGGCCCCGTGTTGCTCGGCTAGACTAAACGACATGCCTATGTGTGATTGGCAATTCCTACGGATGTTAACAGAAGAAACGTAAATTGCAATAGCGATTTGAACGAATTCAAACAAAAAAGCGGAAGTCTGCGCTCAGCTTATCCGAAATGCTACCCTCTGTTGTTTCGACTACTTCTGGAGCGCCGACCGATCTTTCAGCTGCTGCATAAGCTTCGGGCCCTGATCGTTCAGCCTTTGATTCACATTGGCAGCTGTAAGTCCTTTGGAAATCGGCCCAGCAGAGTGCGGAAATATGAAGGACATGACGTCCTTCGGGATGCCATTATTCGAAGCCTTCTTGCAAATGCCATTCGGGCCGAATACGGCGCAGGCTTTGTTTCCTAGTTCGTCATGCAACTTCATTGATCCCTCCCCGATCTTGCAGGCAGGACCGGTGTCGGCAACTAGGGCATATTGGGTTTTCCCGTTGTAGACGACCGCGGCAATGTCCCCAGTCTGAATCGTTATCCCTTGGCGAAGAGTGACGTACTTCAGGGCAACGAATTCCTCTGAGAGCACGATATAAGGAACATGCTCGGCGTCCACGCTGTCTCCGGGAGGAGTGGGGTAATGCCACGCCGTCTCGGGAAGATTCGTCCCGCCCCTCGCCTTGGAGAGCTGCGATCCGTCGGCGTCGAGCGCCATCTTTGCGTCATAGAAGATGACACCGCCCTGGAGCTTTAAAAATGCGGTGTTCCGACTTGGGTCACCGCTGCATTTATAGGGGTCTTCCAGTTGCTTGCCGTCGCACATGTCAGTGCGGTCACAGGTTGAAAACCGGGTTTGTAGAGTTCTCAGCGATTGTGACGATTTGAAGTTGATACCTGATACTTCGGCGGCGGAAGCGGGGGCGGCTTATAGGTGGATTGCGCAACACCGACGGGGATCGATGTTGCCAAAAATAACCAGGCAACTCTGCATGCGGACATGGAAACCTCCGAAACAGTGGAGGCTAACGATAACAGCTGCGGGTGGCCGGGTGCGTCAGTAATACTGTGGCGTGAACTGTGACACACAGTACAGCCTCGATCGGCCTCTGAATGCCAGGATCAATGGCTGGTTCGACTGTAGCAATGTCGGGCTGCTTTCACAGCTGGCAAGAGTGGGGCAAAGCCGCGTTCTTTCAGTGATCCCCGGTTGAAATGCATGGGTCCAACCGTGGGGCCATTACGGGTCCAATAAGCATGTGTCGGGCTGTTTCCCGCCTTCTAACACATTGCGGAGTATAGCTAAGTTATTCATATTGTGTCGCTTCTAGGATTGGGGTGGGTGAGGTCGCTAGTTCGAATGTAGTCGTCGCGCTTCCCGCAATTCGCTCGGCTGACTGGGAGAATGGATCACCGAGAAGCCTGAAAAGTTCGAAAGTCGTCTACTAGGGCCGACCATTTAAATCCCACGTTTTCAATAAGCTGGAGCCTTCGGCCCGATTTGGGTCCATTTGGGTCCAATCAATAATTCTTCGATCCGGCCCACCGCATTTCGCGACTCCGAGGAGACCGCGTGAATGTAATGCTCCCGCGTCACCTCGGACGAGGTATGCCCCAGCAGGGTCTGCACGGTGCCGAGGGGAGCCCCCGCCGCATCGAGCAAACTCGCTGTGAGGTGACGCAACCAGTGCCAAGTAAAGCCCTTCAGCCCCAGCCTTACGGCGGCCGGCCGGAACTGCCGATTGAGCAGGTTGCGACGGCAAAGTGCAGTTCCCGTGGCTGAGGAGAAGATCAGCGCAGTTCCGCTTCCCTGCCTCTGCAGACCGAGGATCTGAACCGCAATCGGAGAAAGCGGAACGCCCCGTCGGCTCCGCTTCGTCTTGGGGGTATCGAACTGGCCTTCGTAGACGGTCTGCCGAACGCGTAACGTTCCCGCGGTGGCTCTGGTGCAAATAGCGGAGTTCGGTCGGATACATTGGTCTTTCGGAGAGTTGAGACCAGCGATGAGCAAACTGAGCAGCATTGAAGAGTTGTTTGCAGGGCGGCACTTTGACCGCGAGGTGATCATCCTGTGCGTTCGCTGGTACCTACGCTACAAGCTCAGCTTCCGGGA
>Ga0302226_10003462_pt1 | contig 10766 bp, 8 predicted proteins | sample II_Palsa_E3_3_FD_193524 | JGI IMG/M metagenome (GOLD analysis project Ga0302226, IMG submission 193524) | Peat permafrost microbial communities from Stordalen Mire near Abisko, Sweden - II_Palsa_E3_3 | ecosystem: Environmental > Terrestrial > Soil > Palsa > Peat permafrost | place: Sweden...
CCGACGCTGAGCTACTGTTTTCCGCGACACCGCCAACCGACTGGTTTGCCAGTTGCTGATCGTTTTGCGCAGCGATTTTGGCTTCAGCTGCCTGAATGTCCGACGGGTAGTTGATGTCGTTAGCGCCAGGGGTATAACCGGCCTGCTCGACACGAACGAGGTCAGCGCGAACTTCTGCACGCGTCAGCGGCGCATTCGACTGGGCGAAGCTGAGAACCGGGGCACCCAGGGTGGCGACGGCGAGAGCGATGGAAACGAGAATTTTAGACATGGTTAATACTCCTTTATTAAGTTAAAAAACTAAGCAGGACAACCGCCTGTCAGCGGGTGATAAATAATCTGGTTGGAACACTTTTCGGGTGACTAAGGAGCAGTCTGATCCACCCATGACTTCAAAACAGCGACGCGATCATTACCATTCTGTTATGTTCGGACGCCACCATCTTTTCACATCGGATTCCTAACTGAATGGCGATTTCCTCCCGATATGAAACGTGAGAGCTAACTGCTACCCTCCTCGTCCAGTCCCGGCTGATCGCCTCACTCCTGTCTATATGAAGCCCACGCACTGGGCCAGGATTCATTGCGGACTTTTCTTGAAGCGGATCAAAGTACGGGGTGGTATCGCTGCGTCGCCTTACGGGCCGGCGCCGGACATCAATTCGTTTCGAGAGGCAAATATTCGCTCCAACGCGTGTCGTTCTCCAGCGATTTGCGACAGATCGGCCGTACGCGTCGCGAAACGCACTGGAGGCGTCGCGAAACGAGCGTGCTTTGTGAATCAGGAGTATGGAAAGACGGGGCTTAGGCGGCGGGGTCCGGCTACATTATCGTGCTGTCATTTTTCTTTCGGATCGCCGGTATGGCTGCGTATCGCGACGCGGGTCCCTATGGGCAAGCCCTGGACCTAGGCGGGCTCAAACGACGCGGGGCCGTGGCTTGCCATCGTCGTAATCCATTGCTCAAATGCCACGACGGCGTCATCGCCAGCGCGATCGGCGTTGATCACCAGTGCGTAGTCAGGGGCGCGCCATGTTGGCGCTGCGATCGGGCACACGAGACGACCCGCTGCGATGTCGCGCCCGATCAGCGGCAGCGATGCGAGCGTCACACCCAGGCCCTCCACGGCGGCGGCAAGCTGAAGATAAGCGTGTTCGAACTCGACGTGACGGGCAGCCCGCAGGTCGGGTGCGCCGGCCTCCCGCAGCCAGCGCGACCAGGCTGTGCGTGTACTGGCGGAATGCAGCAGGGTGTGGTGGCGAAGATCCGCCACGTTCTGTATCGGGTGCTGGCGCAGGAGCGCGGGGCTGCAAGCGGGCAAGCGCACGTCGGCCATCAGCGTGCGCGACACGAGGCCGGCGCCCGGTTCGTTTCCGGAGCGCACCCCGATGTCGAAGGCGTCGCCGATATAGCGCAACTTGCGTGATGTGGTCGACACCCGTACGTCGATGTCGGGGTAACGCGCGTGAAAGTCGGCCAGACGGGGCAACAGCCAGCACAACGCGAAACTGGCCAGCACGTTCACGCGCACGATCCCCGATACGCGGCGCGTGAATTCATCGTGGCGCAGCCGGGCCGCCCCGGTGGCCAGGCAATCGAAGGCGTTGCTTACATCGTTGAGCAGTGCCGCGCCTTCATCGGTGAGCACAACGCCGCGCGCACGGCGCTCGAACAGCGGCACGCCAAACCAGTCTTCCAGCAGCCTGATCTGTTTTCCGACGGCCCAATGGGTGACATGCAAATCGGCCGCGGCGGCGGCAAAACTGCCATGCCGGGCTACCACCTCGAAATGGCGCAGCGCGTTGAGTGGCGGCAGCTTGTCCCGGTCTTTTTCGGTACCTGTGTCCATATTCATGACGTGACTTTTTTTCTCTGTTGACCCGATATTACTTCAATTGAAGCGCGTCGTAGCCAGTCATAGAATTGCCATATCAGGATGCGAACGCGCCGCTGCGCCCCGCCATGTCGGCCTACGCCTCCTAACCAGAGCGAGTTATGCGCTTCACCCCATTTTCCGTGCCGCCCGTGAGCCAAGCCGATCCGGCCGGCCAGCCGGCTTCACCGCCACGCTCCCGCGTGCTGTGGCTCTCCTGCGTTGCCCATGCGCTGCACGACGGCTACACAGACATGATCTATGTGTTGCTGCCCGTGTGGCAGGCGGACTTCGGTCTCAGTTTTGGCGCCCTCGCCATGCTGCGCGGCATCTATGCGGGCACGATGGCCAGTCTGCAACTTCCTGCCGGGCGCTTGGCGCATCGGCTGGGCAGCCGCGCCACGCTGGCCCTGGGCACACTGCTAGCCGCGGTTGGTTATGCGGTGGCGGGGATGTCGGGCAGCCTGCTGGGCCTGTGCGTGGCACTGGCAATATCAGGCAGCGGCTCGAGCACGCAACATCCGATCGCCTCGGGCGCTGTGTCCCGTGCCTACGGTCGCAATGCCAGAGGCCCTTTGAGCATCTACAATTTTTCCGGCGACCTCGGCAAATCCGCACTCCCGGCTGCCATTTCGCTGCTGGTGACCCTGATGCCATGGCGTCACGCGCTGTGGATGGTGTCCGCCCTGGGCTGCGTGGTTGCCGCAGCGATTGCACTATTTCTCCCTTCTGTACCGCGCAACGGGCCCGTGGCCGAAGAACCGTCCGGCCACCGTTGCAGCACTGCGGGTACGGGTTTTTCGTTGCTGTTCGCGATAGGTGTGCTCGATACCGGCGTACGCGTGGGGCTGTTGACCTTTCTGCCGTTCCTGCTTGAAGCAAAAGGCGTCTCGCCACCCGTGGTGGGATCGGCGCTGGCACTGGTCTTTATCGGTGGCGCGGCCGGCAAGTTCGCCTGCGGCTGGCTGGGCGCTCGCATGGGGGTAACAGGCACGGTGCTGGTCACGGAGGGCGGTACGGCGGCCTTGATCATCGCCGTGATGTTTTGCCCGCTGGCGCTCACCCTGGTCCTGCTGCCACTGTTGGGCGTGATGCTCAACGGCACATCGACCGTGCTGTATGGGACCGTGCCGGAACTGACGCCCCTTCAAAGTACCGAGCGGGCATTCGCGCTGTTTTATACCGGCACCATAGCGTCGGGCGCGATCTCGCCCGTGCTCTACGGCTTTCTCGGCGACCGGATCGGGATACACGGCGCCACTTTTGCCACGGCTCTGACCGCCTTGGCGATCTTTCCGCTGGCAATTGCACTGCGCTCGCATCTGGCACACGAGGAGTGAAATGTCGCTCCCGGCCTGCGCAAAAGTCGGAACACAAGCGATGGTCCCGCTGCCACCAAATCACATTGGGCCCAAAGGTCAGCGATGAGTTCGTCGCCAATCGACATCAACAGGATATCTAACTGTAATGTGCTTGAACGTCGGTTATCTTTGAATTCACTCTCCAAGCGCACGGCGGTTTACTTTCAAACCGCAAGATGGCCTGGCAGCGTAACGGGCTCCGCTGGATCGACATGAACCTCGAGCAGCGCAGCGCGCGTTGAGCGCAGCAGCGCATCGACCGCGGGTCTCATCCCGGCGGGGCTTGTACAACGCAAACCTTCCGCGCCACATGCATTCGCAATCTGCGCGTAGTCGATAGCACCGAGCTCACATCCATAGGGTGGGTTGCCCAGCTCCTTCTGCTCGAACACCACCTCCGCCAGCAGGTCGTTGCGCAGAACGATCACTTTGACCGGCAAGCCGTTTTTCACGGCCGTCGACATTTCCGCCATGAGCATGGCAAATCCGCCATCGCCGACAATCGCCACTACCTGGCGAGCCGGATTGGCAAGCTGAGCCGCGATCGCAAACGGAAGCCCTGGCGCCATCGTGGCGAGCATGCCAGTCGCGACGAGTTGCTGGTTGCGACGCAAGCGCAGGAACCGCGCGGAGAAGTGCGTGTTCGCCCCGCAATCCAGACAGACGATCGCGTCTGGCGCCAATGCATCGCTGACGGCGCGGATGACGCTTTGCGGCCGCAGGGGTGTCCGTTCGGTGGCGGCCACGCGATCGAGCAAATCATTCCATTGCGCGACGCGCCCTTGGGTCTCGCGTAGAAAGGCATCATCGTTCTGACGCAGCAGAGGAAGCAGCGCGCGCAGCGTCTCCTTCGTGTCGCCGACAAGACCCACTTCCACCGGGAAACGCAGTCCTATGCGCTCAGCCTTGATGTCCAGCTGAACACCGCGTGCGGCGCCGGGCTTCGGGTACGAATCCACCCATGGCATCGTCGTGCCGATGATCAGCACGGTGTCACACCCATGCATCGCTTCCTCCGACGGCACCGTGCCGAGGTGGCCGATGCCGCCGGTGGAGAACGGTGAATCGTCTGGCAGCACGGTTCGCCCGAGCAGCGCTTTGGCGACAGGTGCGTTGAGCCGGCCCGCGACCTGTTCCAGTTCGGACGTTGCGCCCAGCGCGCCCTGGCCGGCCATGATCGCCACCCTGCTGCCGGCATTGATCAGGTCGGCTGCAGCCTGCAACTCATTGCGCGACGGCGTGGGCGTTGGGCGACTCCACGCGGTCGAGGTCCGTAAGCCGTGGTTTTCGGTGGATGCCTTGTCTTCGGAGAGACGCATGCCCTGCACGTCTTTCGATATGGTCAGATGCGCGACGCCGCGCGAGCCGAGCGCGGTGCGGCAGGCGATGTCGGTCACCGTCAGGGCATGGCGGGGACCCGTTACGACGGTGTTATATAGCGCGACGTCCTGCATCAACGCGGAGGTGTCGACGCTCTGCTGAAAGCGCGTTCCGAGCAGGTCGTGGAAGGTCAGGCCGGTGATGGCGAGAACCGGCGCGCCGTCGAAGTGAGCGTCGTAGAGACCGTTCATCAGGTGCACCGCGCCGGGCCCGGTTGTCGCGACGCAGACAGCCAGGCGCCCGGTTGACTTGGCCCATCCCGATGCCATGAACGCGGCGGCTTCCTCGTGCCGCACACCGATGAAACGGATTTTGTCCCGGCGCCGGCGCAGCGCTTCGATAATCGGATTGATGCCGTCGCCGACCATGCCGAAGACATGATCAACGTCCCAGGCCAGCAAACTTTCGACAATCACGTCGGCGGTCGTTGCGTCGCTGTCCGGCTGAAACGGCGGTTGTCGCCCGAGTGTCGCGGGCTGCTCCGAGGGAGTCGCCGTCGTCGCCGTCGTCTGTGCCGGGACGGCCCTGGCGGCGAGCAGGCCGGCACCGCCGACGGCAGCCGCGCGCAGCATCGCACGGCGTGCCGGGGACTGCGGTACCTCGTCGGGGACGCTTCGGTGGCGACTTTGCGAGTCGCGCTCGTTTCGCTCGACGCTCAAGCGGTCAATTTTTGAAGTGGATGGCGGAGTCGAAGTCACGACGTACTCCCAATGTCACGCAGCCAGATCTGCGTCGTCCGCGCCTCGTGCACCGGTTTCGGCATCAGCGAAGCGCGGGTTGCTTCAGGCAACCTGATGACGAGCTAGCAAACCGTGATCCCGCCGCTTTCGAACGGCCGTAACGTGAGTCGCGAGTTGAACACGCAATTTGCGTTCTTGTACACTTCGAGTCGGCGATGGGTGAGCGCGGTTTAATAACGGCTTGCCCCCATTTCGCGTGAAATCGATTGATTCACTCGAAACTAAAATGTCAGATAAAACGCCTGGCCGGTCGATTGAAATCATGGACCGTTGATTGAAACCCACTCAAAGACGTATTCAGTTTAAGTGAAGAACGACGTCACCTCCGATCTCGAGTTTTTTGTCCAGCTGGCGCGCCTCGGTAGCTTGTCTGCTGCCGCGCGTGCGCTTGATCTCACGCCACCGGCAGCTACCCGGCGGCTCGCGCTGATGGAGCAGCGCCTGGGCGTCAGGCTGGTCAACCGCACCACGCGCAGCGCGAGCCTCACTGACGAGGGCGACACGTATCTGCGGCACGCTACGCGTATTCTGGCCGCCGTGAGTGAGATGGAAGATGCCGTATCGCGCAGCCGTGAAGCGCCGCGCGGTATATTGCGCGTGAACGCCTCGCTCGGCTTCGGCCGCACGACCATTGCGCCGCTCGTCTCCGCGTTCGTGCAGCGTTACCCGCAGGTCGAGGTTCAACTGGATGTGACGGACCGCCCGGTCGATATTGTCGAGCAGGGTTTCGATCTCGCCATCCGCTTCGGCGCGTTGCCCGATACGCGGCTCAACGCGCGCCGCATCATGTCGAACCGGCGCTTCCTGTGCGCATCGCCGGCGTATCTGCAGCAGCACGGCAACCCGGCCGCGCTTGGCGAACTCGCACGCCATCGGACTATCCTTCATCGGCAAAACGACGACGCGTACGGCGTCTGGCGCTTCACGCGCGAAGGCGAGACGGTGTCGGTCAAGGTGCACGGCGGACTCTCGAGTAATGACGGCGACATCGTGCTCGGATGGGCGCTCGATGGACACGGCATTTCGATCCGCTCAGAATGGGATCTCGCGAAATACCTGGAAAGCGGCCGGCTGAAAGTCGTGCTGCCGGACTTCCTGCTGCCGCCCGCGGACTTGTTTGTCTACTATCCAAGCCGCCGCAATCAACCGGCGCGTATTCGTGCGTTCATCGACTTCCTGGTCGAGCACTTTCGTGCATCCCAGTAACCCTTGGCGACCGTTTGGCTCGGCGATTTGTTGCGAAATAGGGCCAACACGTATGCACCACCCTAGAGAAACACGCTTATTGTTGCCGAAACGGCAAATACCTTTCGCCGAAACTATCGTTTAAAACCATCAATAGGCGGCCTAGACTTGTTTTCATCAGAAGCGCATGCAGACATAAGTACTCAGTCTCAACGACTTCCGAAACCGAAAACAAATTCAGGAGGTTTCATCATGACCAAGTCAGCCAAGTCACTTCTCCCAGCCTTGCTTATTGCCTCCGCGCTCGCCGCTCCGTCATTTGCATTCGCTCAGGACAACGACGCGCCTGTGACGCGTGCGGAAGTCCGCGCCCAGTTGACCCAATTAGAAAAGGCCGGCTACAGCCCGGCGACTAACGACAACTACTATCCCCAGGCGTTGCAGGACGCGCAGCAACGCGTTGATGCATCGAATGGGGTAGCAGCGCGAGCTTATGGTCCGTCGACCAGCGGTACGTTAGCGTCAGGCTTGCGGGTTCCTGTTGCGCCGGCTTCTGGCGATGACCAGCACTCGATCTACTTTGGACACTAATATAAGTTAGATCAGCTGCGCGGATTGATCGGTTAGCGTAAAAGCTCAAAAATGGCTCAAAAATCGCTCATTGCTTAGAGGCTCTGAGCGATTTTTTATGTATGGAAGATAACTAAGCTATCCTCAGTACTAGATACAGCCACTCCTCGCATAAACAGATAGCTTCTCTACCGCCCTCAGATGCGCAATGGCTTCTGCAACATCGCGAGAACTGCGCCCGCGGCAAGCAGGATCGACGAATATACGAGCCCACGAGCGAGGCCCGCACCATCCGAGATCCAGCCAATGACTATTGGCCCGACAATCTGCCCCACAGCGAACACGATCGTAAATGCACCGATTCCGCGGGTCCATTGCATGGCCGGAAGATTGTGCCGGACGAACGCGGTAGTCGACGCCACCGCCGATAAAAACGTTGCGCCAAATAACGCACCCGATACGAATGCCACCGTCGGTTGCGTGAACAACGCGGGCATCACGGTAGCGAACGCGAGAACCGCGTTGAACGCCGCCAGCGCCTGCCCTCCGCTCATGCGGTTGAGCAATCCCGACCAGAGCCGGGACGAGACAATGGTTGCCAGACCTAACAGCACGTAGAACGCGGTCACCACGGCCGCGCTCATGCCGGCCGCGCGAAGCAGCGCGATAAGAAAGGTCATGTAGCCGATATAACCCACGCCGAACAGCGCGTAACCGGCCAGCATGAAACCGAAACGTCGCCAGGGCAAAGGGCCTGGACGCGGTGCCGAAGCCGCGTGTGCATCTGAAAAAACCGGCGCTGGTTCGCTGTGCTCGATCCGGCGAGCGGCGGCAATCGCTGCTATGGACGCCAACGCGCAGGCCGCGGCCAACGCGAACCAGGCCCATTGCCAGCCATGCGGACCGCTAAAGGTGGTCAGGGGCACCAGCAGCGCCGCGACGACTATCCCGCTACCCGCACCGCCGTAAAAGAGCCCGAGCACCAGGCCTGCATCGCGCGGATGGGCCGATGCGAGACGCGCGGCCAACACCCCGCCGCCGACGAAGATCAACGCACTGCTGATACCGGTGACAACCCGTTGAGCAAGCAACGCATGGGTATCGGAAACCAGGCCGCCGATGGTCATCAACGCCGCCGTCAAGACACATCCCGCGATGAAACAAAGACCCACGGACCATCGACGCGATACAAATGGAAATGCGAGTGCGCCAAGCAGGTAACCAAGTGCATTGGCGGTGTTCATCGCACCGGCTTGCGCAAAGCTCCAGCCGAGGTCGGCCTTCATAGCGGGCAGCAGGAGTGCGTAGGAGAAGCGCGTGAGGCCCAGCGCGATCGCGCTGCCGAATGACAAACCAGCTGCCAGTACAAGCGTGTGTTGGCGGGAGCGTGATGCATGAACAGGTGCTGCCTGTGCCGCGTTGCTGCGTGTGTCGTCGATCATCGGCTTAGGCGGCTGGTGGGCTGACGGGCTAAAGAGGCTCGGTGACATTTTCGTCACCGGATGCGGCCATAGTATCTGGCGGCGTGTCGCTATAGTAGCGCGCCTTAGCTTCGTGGCGGCGCGCTCGCGCCCTTCGCTCCCTGCTCCCTTCTGCTTGATTAAAACCGGCGTTCAAAAACGCAAATAGCGCGCCGAAGCACGCTAACCCATTCCTCCGCAGCACAGACCTACAGCCCTACTTCTCGCTCGCAGCACCCGATGGCCTGACACTCGTACACGTCGCCACGCATCCGAGCACGAGCGCGACACCGGTCACCACCAGCGCACCGTTTGCCAGCCCGACGCCGGCCGCGACAACCGAACACGCGGCATACCCATTCAACGCAGCGATAAAAACCGGATACGCACGATCGGCCATCGCCATTGCAAGGTAAGCGCCGATCAACGCGACCATCGCGCCGATGATTACCACCGCCACCGCGCCGCCTTCGAACCCCGCTGTATAGGCAATCACCGTGCACAACGCGGCGCAGGCGAAATGCATCGCGCTAGTCAGTTTTGCATTCGATACCCCGAAGCGCACGCGGCTCAGTACGAACGCCAGCGCAATCGCCGCGATACCACCGAGCGCCGTCAACTCAAGCGAAGCGCCCGGGTCGAAGCCGAGCACACGATCTGCTGATGCCGACGCAAGCGCGGCCAGAGCCAGCGCGCTTTGCAGCGATGCGGGCGTGGTCCGGCCTAATCGCGGCATCAGCATCGCGAATGCCGCGATGGCCAGCGCGACGAGCGTCGAGTCGAATCCCGTCGCCATACCGTAAGCCACGATCACCGCCGCCCCCACGCCGGTTGCATCGCGCAATGCCTGCCGTCGCGTGGGCGAGACTGCGCCCGGCGCCTTCAGGCTCTGCATCGACGCCATTACCGCGAACGCACATAACGCACCGTCGAGCATTGATGTCTCCGCATCAGAGCAAGCGATTGACCAGGGTCCCGATACCTTCGATCGAGACACACACCTCGGCGCCGTCCTTGATCGAGCCGATCCCGAGCGACGTGCCGCAGGCGATGACATCGCCGGGCTCGAGCGTCATGTCGTGCGAGATCAGGCTGACCTGTTCGGCGGGCGTGAAGATCATGTCGTCGATCGGATAGTTTTGCCGCTCGACACCATCGAGCGTGGTGATCACGCGCGCCGCACGCCAGTCGAATCCGGTTGCGATCGTGGGTCCGAGGCATCCGAATGTATCGAATCCTTTCGCGCGGCACCATTGCGGAAAGTTCGGATCTTCCTGAAGGAGCTCGCCCGCCGTGACGTCGTTGACGCACGTGTAGCCGAAGATCGCGGCCTCGGCTTCTTCCACCGATACCGACGAGCAACGCCGGCCGATCACGATTCCTAGCTCACCTTCGTACGCGATCTTGCCGTCGTAGCTGACGGGCCGGCGTATCACCTCGTGCGTGCCGATCACCGACCGTGCGGGCTTGATCAGGAACAGCGGATGTTTGGGCGGCGCTTTATCGAGCTTCTTCGATAGCGCGTAGAAGTTGTTCCAGAGCGCAACGATCTTGCCCGGCTGGCAGGGTGCCAGCAACGTGAGCTCTTCTATGGCCAATTCCTTGCCCGTTGGCGCTGTGCTGTCGACGTCAATGTCGAAGGGAGAACCCTCGTATTGCATGACGCGCTTGCCGTCTTCCGACAGCGTGCCGAAGCCCACCACGCCATCGGCGCGGGAAAAACGAATCCAGTTAGCCACGTTGAAAGCCCTGAAGAAGTGGTGCTGCCGTCCAGGAACGGCAGCTGGAACCCGCAGCAATGCGCGCCTACAAGTAGGGACGCAAGCGCGACCCTGACCTAGATCGCCCCGAGGCTTCGCAACGTCGCGACCTGATCGGGCGAGTACCCGAGTTCCGCCATCACTTCGTCGGTATGCTCGCCCAGGAGAGGTGAGCGCACGACGTCCGTGGGGCTATCGGAGAGCTTGATCGGGTTGCCTACGGTGAGGTATTTGCCACGCACCGGATGGTCCACTTCGACAATCGTGCCGGTCTTGCGCAGCGACGTGTCTTCGGCTATTTCCTTCATCGAGAGGATCGGGCCGCACGGAATGTCGTGCTGGTTCAGGATCTCCATGGCTTCGAACTTGGTCTTGGTCATCGTCCACTGTTCGATCTCGGCGAAGATGCCCTTGAGGTGCGGAAGTCGCGCGGCGGG
>Ga0302226_10003466_pt1 | contig 10760 bp, 12 predicted proteins | sample II_Palsa_E3_3_FD_193524 | JGI IMG/M metagenome (GOLD analysis project Ga0302226, IMG submission 193524) | Peat permafrost microbial communities from Stordalen Mire near Abisko, Sweden - II_Palsa_E3_3 | ecosystem: Environmental > Terrestrial > Soil > Palsa > Peat permafrost | place: Sweden...
TCACGCACCAGCTTTCCGTGTCGCTGTTGCTCATTTCAATCGCCGCCTCCGCGATCATAAGCATTATGCCGATCTTCTGGACCTTTGCCGGCCGCCTGCTGTCGGGCGCAGCGGCAGCGGCGGGACTCGCGATGATCAACTCCATCGGCAGCTTGTCCGGCATCACCGGCGCGATGATCACCAATGTGGCGAAGAACGTGACCGGCGACATCAACAGTGGCACCTACGTGCTGGGCGGGTGCCTACTGGTGTGCTGCTGTCTAATTCTTTCGATTCCCCGCGCAATGGTGTCCACCGGACGACCGGATTGAGATAGGTTTCCCGACACAGGAGACACGGCTGTAAGTCAACTGTGCGTTGTCATTATGTATTTAGTAGTACTTTTCATTTGTTTTTGTTTTCTCGCTAAAAAAATAACTCCCAGGAGACAGGTAATGAAAATTTTCATGAAAGCGGCGTTGCTGTCGTCGGTTACCATCGCATGCTCGTTGTACGGCATGGGGACCGCATACGCCCAAAGCAGTGTGACGCTGTATGGTTTGATTGACGAAAGCCTCAACTATGTCAGCAACGAAGGTGGTCACAACGCCTTCACGCAAACTTCCGGCAACGTGCAGGGTAGTCGTTGGGGTATCAAGGGTACGGAAGACTTGGGCGGTGGATACAAAACCATCTTCACGTTGGAAAATGGCTTCGCGCTAAACACAGGTGCACTGGGTCAAGGTGGTCTCGAATTCGGACGCCAGGCGTTTGTCGGACTTGCGACGCCTTCGGGCACGGTCACATTGGGTCGGCAATACGACTTCCTGCTCTATCTGTATTCGATGACCAACCTGTTCAACGCTGGTACGTACGGCTTCCATCTGGGAGATTACGACCGCCTCGGCGGAGAACGACTCAATAACGTCATTGCCTATCAAAGCCCGACGTTTAACGGCCTTAAATTCGGCGCTTTGTACGCGCCGGGCGGCCAACCCGGCAGCTTCGCCGCTGGTAGTGCTCAGAGTTACGGCGTCTCGTACAGCCGCGGGTATCTGAATCTCGCTGCGGCGTACACTAGCCAGAACAATACAACGATAACACCCGCCGCAACCATCGGCGTTCCAGATCTATTCGGAACACGGCAGACTGGAACGATCGACCTCGACCGCATGTCGACAGTTGCTGCGGGGGGCAGCTATCAGTTCGGTCCGGCCTTGCTTCACGGCGTGTATTCTCTGACGGATATGAGAAGCGGATCTTCAACCGCAGTATTGAGCACCTGGGAAGGTGGTGTGACCTATTCGATCACGCCTGCCGTGTCCGTGCTGGGTGGCTATGCGTACTCGAAATTGAATGATACCCGCTGGGGTCAATATATGGTGTCGCTGGATTATTTTTTATCGAAGCGCACGGACCTCTACGCACTGCTCAACTATGAGAACGTCCATGGCGGCGACGCCACCGCTACGCTATTTACGGCGGCTTCTTCCAGTGGCGGCAATCAGGCCATTGTCAGTCTGGGCATCCGGCATAGATTCTGACACATTGCCTTCGAAATGGTTTTCGCAGGGCGAAAACCATTATAATCAGGCCCTGTCGATGACCGTCTACCTTCTTTCATGACTCAAACGCCGTCCGAACGCATTGATGAGACTCACCGGGACTTCGTGGCCGCGCTTGCGCGCGGCCTTTCGGTGATTCAGGCATTTACCGAAGATCAGCCGGAAATGACCTTGAGTGAGGTCGCTCAGGTAGCGCAGATGAACGTCGCTACTGCCCGGCGCGCGCTCCTCACCCTACACTCACTCGGATACGTGGGCATACAGGGCAAGCGTTTCCTGCTGTTGCCAAAAGTGTTGTCGCTCGGGGTGGCGTATCTGCGCTCGATGAATTTCAAGGATCTGGTCAACCCATACCTGCAGGAAGTTGCGGACCAGTATCGTGATTCCGTGTCCTTCGCAATCCTCGAAGGCGACGACGTAGTCTATCTTGGCCATGTACCCAGCAAGCGTAGTATCACGCGACGTGCGTCCGTGGGATATCGGCTGCCAGCCTTCTGCACGTCGCTCGGGCGAGTTCTACTGGCCAATCAGCCGCTCGAAGAGCAGCAGCGACTCTTGACTCGCGCGCCTTTTCCGCAATATACGGCTAAAACCCTGGTCCAGCGTGACGACCTCGCCCGCGAATTCGCGAAGGTGCTGACCGACGGCTTTGCCACCCAGCAAGACGAAATCGAAATGGGTGTGGTATCCATCGCGGTGCCCGTCTGCGATCCCCAGGGTCAGGTGATCGCGGCTATCAACTGCTCGTCCGAGACGGATCGCACCACGGCCGAAGACCTGATCGCCACACGCCTGCCGGCACTGAGGGACGCACGGGCGCATATCGAATGGGCAATTCGCCGGGCGCCCGCTCTTGTCCATTCAATCCGATCATCCTAGTACGCCGACCCCGCAGTATCTATAGATTTTCGGTCAGAACGGCACAGTCACTCTTGATGCCAAAGGTTGCCAAGGACATTGCGTACCCAAGACGGCCATTAGCAAATGACTTCACCGCTTACTCCGCCGTCGAAATCGACTTGTACTCCCGATAGCGTTTCACGTACGCATTCGTTGAGCCGCCATTGTTCTCCATGTACGCGAACAACTCGGCCCAGCGATAGTTGAGTTTCTCCAAGCTCCACGCGAATCACCGTGCCTGTGGATCTCGTCCGCCTGTGCGGGGATCACCGCCCGTTGCAAGTGACGCAGTAGCCGCTTCCCATCCATCGATGACTCCCGCATATTTGGGATCGAGTGTTTGGCTTGGCCGGTCGATGCGGCCCCCTTCGACCGAGGTTAAGCCACCTCAGTCGGTAATAAGTTCGCCGCAAACGACGATTTCATCGCGGACCTCGGCGTAGGCACTGGCGAGCTCCAATGCTAGCACGGCCGAAAACCCCACGCCTTTTAACAGTCCCATTTCGACTTCTTCATCGCACCATCTCACGCGACCGGCCCAACAAACAGACAACGCCATGCTACGGGCGATTAGATTCGCAATCTCGCAACTAGTTGACAGTCTTGATGCGTTTAAATTCACTCTATTTGTGCGCCAAATCTATAGTGGTTGACACGCCATCTGTCGTACAGAGATGGTCGAGAAGGTGCGTTGCCGCAATGGGAAAAGGCACCGTTGGTTTGAATAATAGCTTGAGCTCTCGCCCGACCCATGGTTCGTCGAGCCTCACTGTCACGTAACCCGAATGATCACGTTCGGTCAGCGCGATTTCCGGGATGATGGCTATTCCCAGTCCGGCAATAACCATATTACGAATCGCTTCAAAGTTAGTGACTTGAATGGCTAGACGCATTCTACGTCCCAGTGCTTTGGCCGCTTGGCTAGCCAGGGCGAGAATAGAGGCGCCGTCTTGCATGCCGACATGCTCGTAGTCGAGGGTGTCCGCGAATTTCACGCTTTCGCGTTGCCCCAAGGGATGGTCCGCAGGCGTGATTAAGACTAATCGATCTATGCGGAATGGTCGTTCCGACAGACTTTTATCGATGTAGGACGCCGCGCATATGCCTATATCCGCGTCGCCGCTGAGTACATCCCGTGACACTTGATCACTGAGACGCTCGATAAGTCCGATCTGGACACCGGGGAAACGATCGACGAACGACTTGAGTTCCTTCGGCAAGTAATGCGCCATCGCCGTCATGTTGACGGAAAGCCGGACTATTCCTCGCACCCCATCTCTATGTTGACTCATTTCCCATTCGATATGCTGCAAATGCTCCATCACGATCTTTGCCCGCCGATATAGCGCGGTTCCCGCCAACGTGGGCTCGACGCCTCGACTACGGCGATGCAGCAACGGCGTTCCGGCGGCCAGCTCCAAGTCCGAGATGCGACGACTGACGGCGGACACGACTACATTGCCTCGATCGGAAGCAGCTGAAATGCTTCCTCCTTCAATCACAAAAATAAAGAGCCGCAAAGTCTCAATATCGAAACGCATGGTCTGACAAATCCTTATTCAGATAAAACTTCGAGTCGACGAGCTTTGCCGAACCGCGGCAGCGCTTATCGCGAACGATCAATTCAGTCCGACCCCAGGCTTGTTATCCTAACCGGCAGGCATCTCCTACGCTTTCGATACTGGATAACCATGCATTCTCCCCAAACACTGCTTGAAAAAATTTGGCAGCGGCACGTCGTTTCGCAATTGGACGACGATTATTTTTTGCTGTATATCGACTGCCACCTGCTCAACGAGGTGACAAGCCCTCAGGCATTCGACGGCTTACGCCTTGCCTCGCGTCAACCGTGGCGCGCTTCATCGGTATTAGCGACCGCGGACCACAATATTCCCACAATAAATCGCCTTGCAGGCATGCACAATGAATCGGCCAGGCGACAATTTGCCGCACTGGAGCATAACTGTAGAGAATATGCTTTACGATTTTTTGAGCTCACGGACCGCAGGCAAGGAATACTGCACGTCGTGGCGCCCGAATTGGGTGAAACCCTGCCCGGTATGACGATCGCCTGTGGCGATTCGCACACCACGACACACGGTGCATTCGGTGCGCTGGCGTTCGGCGTCGGCACATCGGACGTGGAGCAGATTCTCGCAACACAATGCCTGGTTCTCCGCCGGCCTAAGACGCTGAACGTGCACATCCGAGGCGAACTGCCGCGTGGCACCTACGCAAAAGACGTCGCGCTGGCGTTCATCGGACGGTATAAAACCGACTATGCCAATGGGTTTGCTTTGGAATTTTCAGGTGAGACGGTGTCCCGATTCAGTATGGAAAGCCGTATGACGTTATGCAACATGGCCGTGGAGGCGGGTGCTCGCTGCGCCTTGATTGGTGTCGACAAGACCGTGATCGACTATCTAGACGGACGCCCTTCCAGTCCTGTCGACGCGGAGTGGGAAAGCGCGAAACAACAATGGTCGACATTGCACAGCGATCCCTCTGTCGAATTCGACAAGACGGTCGTTTTTGACGTGAGCGACCTGAGGCCACAAGTCACGTGGGGCACGACCCCCGCTATGGTCACCAGTATCGATGGAAGTGTGCCCGACCCCGCTGCCGAGTTAACCCACGAGCAGCGTGCTGCGACGACGCGTGCGCTCGATTACATGGGGTTGGATGGTGGAACGAAAATTCGGGAAATCCGGCTTGATAAGATTTTCATCGGCTCATGCACCAACGCGCGCATCGAGGATCTGCGCATCGTCGCCGATATCGTGAAGGGTAAGAAAGTCGCATCCACGATCCGGCAGGCGTTGGTCGTGCCCGGTTCTGGGAACGTAAAGTACCAGGCAGAAACAGAAGGCCTGGATCAGATTTTTGTCGAGGCAGGTTTTGAGTGGCGCGAACCGGGCTGCTCCATGTGCCTCGGGATGAATAACGATAGTCTTGGTGAAGGTGAGCGCTGCGCCTCGACCTCCAATCGAAATTTCGAGGGGCGACAAGGGCGCGGTGGTCGCAGCCATCTCGTGAGTCCAGCGGTGGCGGCTGGAGCAGCTATCGCCGGACATTTCATCGACCCAATGGACCTTTGAATGAAATCATTCGTTATACTAAATTCATACTCGGTTCCGATCGATCGTACCGACGTCGATACTGATGCGATCCTGCCTAAGCAGTACATGGCGTTGACTGGCCGCGTAGGCTTCGGCGATTACCTCTTCGACAACTGGCGATATGCCGAGTCTGGCGAGCCCGGCGAAGACACCATGAAACGGAAGAAGCGGCCAGACTTTCCCCTTAACCAGCTTCGATATCAGGGCGCGAAAATCATGCTGTGCCGCGCCAATTTCGGATGTGGATCCAGTCGCGAGCATGCGGTTTGGGCGTTGGCCGAGTGGGGTATCCGAGCCATCATCGCGCCCAGTTACGGCGATATTTTTTACGGCAACTGTTTCAAAAACGGTGTACTTCCGATAAAGCTGCCAACCGCTATTGTTGATGAGTTGTTCAACGACCTGGCCCAGACAGATGAACCGATATTCATGACGATCGACCTCCCGGAGCAGCGGGTGATTTTCGAGGATGGGAAGAGTCATCTTTTTGACATCGATGCTACCCGCAAGCATTTTCTGTTGTCGGGCCTCGACGAAATTGGCCAGATATTGGCGGGCTATAGCGAGCGAATAAAAGCGTTCGAAAAGTCTCGATTTGCCGCTGAACCTTGGTTGACTTAACGCGAGATCAAGAAAGTGGAATTACAAAGTTACCGGGGACGGCATTGTCACGTTGCCAAAGCGGTCGCGTAAGATAGCCCGATGAAGAAAACCAAATCACTCTATTACGGACATCGGTTCCCGGCGGCGGTCATCAGCCATGCCGTGCGCTGGTACTTTCGCTTTCAGCTCAGCCTTCGTGATATCGAAGCGCTGCTGTTCGAGCGCGGGGTGATGGTCAGTGACGAAACGATCCGGCGTTGGTGCGACAAGTTCGGCGCGGGCTTCGCGCATCGCGTCAAAACGGCTCGCCGAAAGCCGGGCACCACCTGGCACCTTGACGAAGTATTTGTTACGCTGCGTGGTGAGCCTTATTTATTGTGGCGCGCAGTCGATCAGCACGGCGCCGAACTCGATATTTTTCTGCAAAAGCGGCGCGACAAGGCGGCGGCCAAGCGGTTTTTCAAGCGCGTGCTGGCGTCGTGTCCCGAAGTGCCGGGCAAGATCGTCACCGACCGGTTGCGCAGCTACCCGGCGGCGAAGGCAGAAATTCCCGAACTGGCAAACGTCAGACACGTTTTCGTCAAAGCCAGTGCTCGGGTCAACAACCGTGCCGAAAATAGCCATCAGCCTACGCGAGAACGCGAGCGCCGGATGCGTGGCTTCCGCGACCCGAAACGCACTCAAGCTTTCCTATCGAGCTTAGGGCCGATCTCCCAGCACTTCGCGCTCGTCGATGGCATCGACCCGCTCCGGATAAAATGCAAGATGCTCCTTTATCGACGCGACCGCCTCGTAGGGATTTTCGTAAGTCCAAACGGCATTGACCGAACGCTCGCCGCCGGACGGAATCGAGAAATATGCGCTGTCGCCCTTGTAGGGGCAATAAGTGGAGTGGTTGCTGCGTTCGAACAGCGCCATATTGACATCTTTTCGCGGGATATATAGAACTGCTGGGTATTGAGCCTCGCGCAGTGTCAAAGCCTCGCGCGTATCCGCGATGACTTGACCTGCCAGCGTGACTACCACACGAGACGGATTGCGCTCGATGGTGATGGGATGGTCGGGTCCTGGTATCTTGACGGACCGGGTTGTCGCAGAAATGTCGCTGGTCATACACACTCTCCTTGAATTGATTCATCGGGTGCTTGCGGAAGATTGTATCCGCATTACAAACCCTGGGGGACGACGACTGCGTCAACGACCCAGGGTTTCGAGCGGTCGCGCTGTGGCTTACACAGTCACAACTATTTTTCCGAACTGGCCGTTGTTTTCCAGATAACGGTGAGCTTCCACTATCTCGTCAAACTTAAAGGTGCGATCGATGATGGGTTTGAGCGCACCCGTCTCGAGACCCTTGAGAACGAATTCCACCGCGGCTTTGCGGCGCGTTTCGTCACCACTGGTGAGCCAGATATTGTGTGCCTTGACAGTGATCACCTTGGCGATCATCTCGAGCACTGGCAGCGCAGTGGCACCTTCGCCGAGCGCACCGTAAATATACGCAATGCCGCCAAAGGACAGCGCCGAAATCAATTTTGCGAAATTTGGGCCGCCGACCGGGTCGAAAGCGACGCGAGCACCTTGGCCTTTGGTGATGCGCATGACTTCCTGTACCAAGTCAACCTCATCCGTGGCAATCACATGTCCCGCGCCCGCTTCGAGCAACCGGCGACGCTTCTCGGAGGTACGCGTTAGTGCGATGGAAGTCGCACCGGCGTAGTTGGCTATCTGGATTGCCGCGAGTCCGACGCTGCTCGAAGCCGCTGGAACGATGACGAAATCGCCTTTAGCGACCTTCGCATCCTCGATCAGCGCCCCATACGCTGTGACGAACATCATCCAGGTCGAGGCAGCTTCGGTGAACGAAAGCGACTCTGGATGCTTCACGACCGCGTAGTCCGGCGCGATAATGACTTCGCCGTATGTGAAGTATTGATTCATCGAGAAAGAAGGAATCAGATTGACCTTATCCCCCGGCGCGAAGCCGGAGACGTCCGATCCCACCGCATCGATCATGCCGGCGGCTTCATAGCCCAGTCCGGCCGGAAACTTGACGGGTTCGATGTATGCGTCGTTGCGCCACATCGCCTCCGCGCGGTTGATGCCGATGGCTTTGACTTTGATGCGGACTTCGGTCGGGCCGGGCGCGGGTACTTCAGTTTCAACGAATTCCAGAACTTCCGGGCTGCCGGCTTTGGCAAATTTGATGGTGCGTGACATGAGATTCTCCTGGTTTGGATAATGAGGCTGAGTGTCGTTTTAGACTTGCGCGGCGTCGGCACCTTCTGAAGTCGCTAAATACACTGGGAAATCGGAGTAATTTCTTTCATCGCCCCCCCAAAATGCGGAGCGCACATACGGCGTTAGCGGCAGTTTGTGCTTAAGACGATACGGCAAATCCGGATTCGACGTGAAATGACGGCCGAAGGCGACCAGGTCGGCATCGCCGGACGCAATGATCGCTTCGGCACCGTCGCCGTCGAAACCTCCGGCCGCAATGATCGGGCCGGTGAAATGGGCGCGAAGGTAGGTGCTTGCAATTGGGGGCTGACCTTCGTGCAAGGTTTCATCGCCTTTAATGCGTGGCTCGATCACGTGCAAATAGGCGATCTTATATTGCTCCAGAACCTTGGCGACGTGACTGAAGGTTAGCTGCGGATTGCTATCGGAAATGCCACCCCATTCGCCCGACGGTGAGATACGCACGCCTACCCGATCGGCGCCCCAAACCGAAATCAAGGCTTCTACGGTTTCACGCAGAAAGCGCACGCGCTTTTCGATCGGGCCGCCGTAAGCGTCGGTGCGCCGGTTGGTGCCGTCCTGGATGAACTGGTCGACCAGGTAACCGTTTGAGCGCACGAAGGGCCGCGGCGCGAAACTCTTCGACAATCCCTGGGATTTCTTCGATGCCAAGCGCGCGATGTGGTGACGCCGGGACGAAGCCGTCCTTGGTTAACGCGACGCCTTCGAAGGGGACCACCGAAGGCGCAACCGGGTCGACACCGCCTGTCATCTCAACGTGGCTTTGACGGCCGCCATGTATCAGCTGCATAAATGCGCGGCCACCTTTGGCGTGAATTGCATCGGCAATCGCCTTCCAGCCTGCCACTTGTCCGTCGTGATAGAAGCTCGCCGCGCCCAGATATGACCGGGCCGGAATCGAAATGCTGACGCCTTCGATGATTTCTAGGCCGCCTTCGGACGCGCGCTGGCCGTAGAAATCAACCATCATCGGGCTGGGAATGTCACCTGGCTGAATAGTGCGCAGACGAGTCATCGGTGCCAGAACGACACGATGCGAAAAAGTGAATGCACCGACCTTCTTCGGGGTGAATAAATGAGACATGACTTTCCTTTGGCAATAAATTAGGAATCTTAGTTAATTGAATTTTCCGTAGACACTAGAAAGATGCTTGAATCAGTTAATTTTAAAGTCTTGAGCCACCATCGACATGCAGTGTTTCACCCGTAATCCAACGTGCTGCGTCAGACGCTAGAAAAGCGACCGCACCGCCGATGTCATCGGGTTGCGCGATGCGTTTCAGGGCCTGCATGCCGAGTGTGGCCGCGCGCCCTGCCTCGATCTTGGTAAAGCTCGACATATCTGTATCGACCACACCGGGAGCAATCGCATTGACGCGAATGCCGCGCTCCCCGAGTGCCGCGGCGAAATGCCTGACGAGCGTATCGACCGCGCCTTTAGTCGCTGCATAGGCCGAGATTTGGCCCACTGCGGTACGCGCTGCAAGTGAAGAGAGTAGGACCACGCTACTGTCTTTACACATCACCGGTAGCAATTGCTGCACCAGGAAAAAGGGCGCACGCACGTTCACCGCGAACAGATTGTCGAAATCTTCAATGGTGGTTTCCTCGATGCTTGACGCCTTGGAAATGCCGGCGTTCGCCACCAGAATATCAAGGCGATGTCCGACCACGGCGCGTACCAGTTGTGCAAGCTTATGCGGGCCATCTGCAGCGCGTAGATTGGCCGCCACTTTTTGGGCGTTACCGCCGGCCGCACGAATTTCCGCGACCACAGTATCGGCCTCCTTTTCTCCGCTACTATAGTGAACCAGCACCTGTGCACCTTCCTTGGCGAGTGCGAGTGCGCTAGCGCGGCCGATACCGCGTGAAGCTCCCGTGACGAGAGCAGTCTTGCCGGTCAATGTGGTCACGACGTAACTCCAATAAGTTGAATTAAAGATAAATCTGAAATCTGCCTGTCTACCCGGGTTTAGGCGTGTTCCCGGTTTTCGTCCAGAAACTGAGCGACCTGCGTGACGAAGCGCTTGGGATACTGATACAAGGAACCGTGATTGGCGTCGGGGTAGAGAATCAGCTGTGCATTCGGGATTTTTTGCTGAAGTATCCACGAGTTGATCGAGTAGATAATCACGTCGGTATCGCCAGCGTTGTTGAACAACATAACTTCGCGATCCCGTGCGAAACCGTCGGTCACGGCCGGGTCCCAGTGATCCATCGTACCGGTAAAGTGAATGTTGAATACTAGCGGTACGCCACCTGACTTACCGAAGCGCCGATAGGCGAAGCGGATGCCGTTGGTTTCTACATATTGCGTCGGGGCGGTTGCATG
>Ga0302226_10003467_pt1 | contig 10758 bp, 17 predicted proteins | sample II_Palsa_E3_3_FD_193524 | JGI IMG/M metagenome (GOLD analysis project Ga0302226, IMG submission 193524) | Peat permafrost microbial communities from Stordalen Mire near Abisko, Sweden - II_Palsa_E3_3 | ecosystem: Environmental > Terrestrial > Soil > Palsa > Peat permafrost | place: Sweden...
CCGCAAGCGAATCGGCCACCGCAAGCGAATCGGCCACCGCGAGCGAATCGGCCACCGCGAGCGAATCGGCCACCGCAAGCGAATCGGCCACCGCAAGCGAATCGGCCACCGCAGCCGCAACCGAGTCGGCAACGGGCTCGGCGACCGGATCAACTTCTGAATCTGCTACAAAACCGGCTGCAACCGGATCTGCTAATCAGCAATCGACCATTTTTGGTTTTATAGAATCAAGCTCGTCCTTGGTTGGGACGTCGACAGCTCCGATTCAAACCGTGCCCCCCGCTGCAACAACAGTTTTCATCGAGACTGCCCCAATCGAAACAGCGTTCCCCACGGCAACGGCCACGGCAACGGCCACGGCAACGGCCACGGCAACGGCATCCGCGACAGCAACGCCCTCTCAGTCCACGGCATTTTGCGAAGCAATCACGGCTGACGGCATCGTCTTTCCGAGCGTCCCCGTGGGATCACTCTCTGTTGGCAACTGCACGAGCGGCACGGAGGGCAACGCCACGATCTACTGCGATGCCTCGTCGACCTTCAACATCACGACCCTTTCGATCAACTGCGCGACGACCCAGCCGCAAAACAGCTCGTCTGTTATTGTTGGGGTCACCGTCGGCTCACTCCTGTTTCTCCTCTGCCTCCTCCTCGCGGTGCTCCTCTGCTGGCGGCGACGCACAACAAAGCACAGCAAAGCCGACGATCTCCTGCAGGAGCGTATGCCCGAGCCATGGATCTTTGGCTCGTCCTCGGCCACGTATGCCCAGGCCTACGAATATCCTCCAAGCTACTTCTTCAAGTCCTCGCCCTCGGCCCGCGCCTCCAACGACGACATCATCGAGGTATTCAAACGAAAATATAAATATTTTTTTACACTGAAGTAAAAAAAACAACAACAGCTGGCTGGGAAGGGCGAGTCGTACTGAATGCAAATCAGCAATCGAAGCATATGAAGCTGGTCTTCAACTGTTCCGCTGTTTTGTCAAACGCATCCATGTCATTTCATTTGAGACGATCGTTTACTTTTTTTGGGCAAACCGTTGGATGGTTCTGCTAAACACAGGCGACGTCTACAACGGCGTCATCATCGACGCAGCCGGCCTGCCCGCGGACCCGTCGACCTTTGCCGCCGAGCTGGCGTCGTCCCTCTCGCTCTGGCGCGCCGAGGGCCGCCGTGGTCTGTGGCTGCGCGTGCCGATTGCGCTCGCCACCCACGTGCCCATCGCCGTCGCCCAGGGCTTTGTCTTCCACCACTGCCAGCCCGATTTCGTGATGCTGACGCAGTGGCTGCCCACGGACGAGACCAACAAGCTGCCGGCGTACGCGTCGCACTACGTGGGCTGCGCGGGCGTGGTGCTGGACGAGCAGGACCGCCTGCTGGTCGTGCTGGAAAAGTACGCAGACAAGCCGGGGCGGTGGAAGATCCCCGGCGGGCTGGCCGACCTGGGCGAGGACATTGTGCAGGCGGCGCAGCGAGAGGTCATGGAGGAGACGGGGATCGCGGCAGAGTACGTGAGTGTGCTCTCGTTCCGCGAGAAGCACGGCTACTTGTGGGGATGCACCGATTTGTACTTTGTCGTGCGGATGCGGCCCGTGCCGGGTGCGACGAGGGAGATCAAGCGAGAGGAGCAGGAGATCCTCGAGTGCAAGTGGATGCACATCGACGAGTTCTGTGCGCTCGAGGGGCTCTATCCCACGCAGTCTGCCATTGGACGCATCGTCAAGGCATCGCTCAGCACACCGGACAACGTCGACGGCATCAAGACAGACCTGCATCGCGAGTTCCTCCCGCCGCTGCCCGGGTCAGATCGGCCCATGAGCCTGTTTCGCAACGGCCAAGGTCTCAGCCTTCCCAACTGAGTAGTTCTCAGTATTTTTTGTTTTGTTTGTTTTCTGGTGTGTGTGTTAAAAGCGTGGCTGCTTGCATTTCGATCCAACAAGAAGAAGATTTAAAAAAAAAAAGGAGTGAAGAAAGGGGGGGAAAGTCTACTTGGTATTCATGAAAAGAAGGATATTTATTTTCCAGTCGCAGCAGAGGGAGGCACGACCAGTTCTGGCGGGGCCACCAGGGTCATGAACTGGGGCAGCATCTCGAGGATGACGGGCTTGGTGGGGATGAGCTCGCCGTCGATCGCGACGAGGCCCTTTTCAGGCTCGAGATAGAGCGCTGCGACCTAGTAATAAAAATGGAATATAAATGATCGTACAAGAAAAACACCACGGAACGAACCTGGAAATATTCGGCAAAGGACGCCGTCGTAACCTGGCCCGACTCCGTGTCGGTGAAGTAGGGAACAACCTGGGCTGTTGTGGCTTTTTCGATCAAGACGACGTCGGCAAAGCCATCGGAAAAGTCGGCGTTGGGCGCGTTGAGGTAGTCGGTGTCGATCCACGGCGGGTTGGACACGGTCAGCTTCATGAGCGACGTCTCGCGCTTGACCCAGTCGGCGGGGATCGTGTCAAAGGTGAGCTTGTCGTACTTGAACGCCGGCTTGGACGCGGACGTGTCCACGGCATCCGAGTCGATCGTGTCGATGGTGGCGGCCGCGGCCGCGGCACCAGCACCAGCACCGCCACCCGCCGTCGACTGCACCGTTTCCTTGGTCAGGTACGCGAGCTTGACGGGGTAACGTGGTAGCTTGATCATCTGACGGATGGCCGCAACAGTGAGACGCGCAGGGCCAAGGTACCGCAGGTTGTCCGAGCCCACGTCAATGTCGGCAATGAGGCCGTGGGTAAGCGACAAGTGCGAAAAGGTCGTGTGGCCCTCCTGGTGCATGGCCATGATGTCCAGCGGCCGGCCCTTGCCCTTGATCAGGTTGAACGCAGCCGCTTCGGGCACCTCGCAGTCAATGTTTTTGGCGAGTGCGTTGGACGTCCCGGCGGGGATCTACAAATGCTCACTAAATAAAAAAAAGAAAATGGGGAGTAGTTACAATGCCAAACACGGTCGACTGGATCGCCTTGTTCCAGTCGGGCCGATCGAGCAGCCCGTTGAGGACCTGGTGCAGTAGCCCGTCGCCAGAGACCGTGGCCACGACGTCGTACTTGTTGAGCTCGAGCTTTTGCCCGATTTCAACGGCGTGGTTGGCGTGTGCGGTGACTACAAGTTATGTTTATTCTCTAGTTACATGTTTTTTTTTTCCCCTTACGGATCATCTCGATCTCGACGTTGGCCACCTTGAAAAACGGCCACACCTTGGTCTGGTAGATCTTCTTGCCCAGCTTTCGCCCTCCAAACGGGTTGACCACGATCAAAAACTTGCGCTTTTTCTCCTTTGGCAGCCCTGGGTCGCCAAATGCCCATGTCAGCTGTTTCAAAACACAAACGCCAAGTAGTTACCCATCGACACGTTGACGGCGTAGTTGATCGCCTCGACCCACTCGTTCTGCTCCTCCTCGGCCTGCACCACAAACTTGAACGAGCTGCTGAAGCCCGCGTGCTTGTCCACGCCCTTGAACGGGTCGCCGTGCTTGGCATCGCGCCCCTTGGTCACAAACGTGTGCACGACCACCTTGAACTTGCCGTTGTGCGTGCTCTTCTCCACGCCGTACACGTTGACCATGTGAATCGTAAACTCTTTTGTTATGCACACATTCCATTTTTTTTCAATGGGTGATGGTTGGGGTAGTTTTAGTTGTGTGAACAATCACCCACAAACAGACCCCGACGTACGCTTGCCCGTGTCAAACGAGACACACTCGATCCCGCCCGCCGTCACGACAACGCCGTACAGCTCGCCATCGTACCGCGCCTTGCCCGCAAGCAGCGTCTCGTCGTCGACAGCGATAAACGACATCAGGGCAAGAAAGTGGTCCAAATGGCCGCGAGAAAAATATACTTTTTTTCGTTCCGCTCATTTCCCAACCAAAAAACAAAAGCTTCTCGGCCTAGCCCAGTGCGTCACTTGATGCCACGGCCCTGGACGTTGACCTGGAAGGGCCGGGTGACCTTTGGCGGCTCGACCTGCTTGAAGGTCATGCCGATGTGTCTTGTCGCACCCTCGCTTGGCCGGGGGCGCACGGGGCTGTTGAATCCCAAGTCGACGTCGTCGGCAAACTTGAACACGGGGCGCTCGATCACGCGCGCACGGTCGGTCGGTCGCACGACGCGCGTCTCGCGCATCATCACGGGATCATCGGAGGCGGCGCCATCGCCGGCCGAGCTCAGTCGTCGCAGGGGCGGTGGCCGGTTGATGTCGCGGTTGCCCTTCAGTGCCAGTTCACTCCATGCGTCTTGTTTTTTTTTTTTTTTTGCTTTTAATATTAAAAAAGAGATTTTGTTCGTATTAATGATGAGCTTTTGAGCCACGAGTTTGTTTTCCTTGGACTCGCGCGGGTTCTTGAGGATGGACACGATCACCTGGCCAATCTTGCTGCGCTTGAGACAATCCAGCGACTTGTTGTCTCGTGTGAACGGGCTCTGAAAAAAAAAAAAGAGACGTTCAGAACAAGCTCTTTCTTAAATTAAAGTTACATCGAAAAGCGTCTTGAGCAGCCTCTCGCGGAGCTCGAGATTAGCCATGACGGTGGTCTGCTTGATCTCGCCCGCAACGAGCGTCTCAACGACGGTGGGCTTGAGCCAGTTGCCGCACTCGATCAGGAAGGCCGTCAGCGGCGAGTCCACGTCTTGCATCTCCTCCTCAGACATAAGGGTTGAAAAAGTCTCTTGGCTGATAAAGAGGGTTTTGGTTTTGGTTAGGTTTTTAACTGGTAGCGGCTGCTGTTTACCTCAAAAGCATGATGATAACGTGCTGCAAGAGCTGGTACCGCTGGCGTGCTGCTTCGCCCATGCGTATCTGCTGCACGTCCTCCTCATGCGCCTGCCTCATCTTGGACACGAGTGTGTCAACGCGGTCCTGCTCTTCCTCGATCGTGCGCTTGCGCCTCTTGGGCTTCTTCTTCTTCTCCGAGTCGGGCGTGATGCGCTTGTTGAACTTGATCGAGCCATCCCTGTACTCTCCACGCGACCGCTTTGGCGCGGCCCCCGACTCGCCCCGTTTCCGCTTGCTGTCCTTTTTGCCACCCTTCCTTTTTTTGCTGCTGCCGCCTTCCTCGTCGTCGTCGTCGTCCTCCTCCTCCTCCTCCTGGTCACTCTCGTCGCTGTCATGGGCACGAGCACGCCCGGCAGACGGTGCGGAGGCTGAGCTGCCGCTCTTGGCCCTCAACGCCGCGGCCTGGGCAAGCAAACGGTCAAAGTCGTCCTCTTCGTCGTCGTCAGCAGCGTTCACTACACACACACACACACACCAGCCGTTTGGAACAACAGCACGAGAACAACAGCACGTACAGTCAAAGCCTTTGAACTCCTCCTCCTCGTCCTCGTCGCCGAAAAAGTCGTCCAATCCCTTGTTTGCAAACAGCGACGTCTTCATCTCGCCTGCAGTCGTGAAAAAAAAAACATTTAACGTGCACAGACGTCAAAGAGAAAAGAAAAAAAAGACACGCACGTGCTCGCTTCTGCTCCACGTCGCCCTCGTCCGCGCCCTCGTCCGCGCCCTCCTGCTGCTGCTTTTGGTGCTGCAGAGGGCTCCCAACCGATTGCCCGTTCGCATTGCCAATTTCACCGTCGTCGGCGCTGTTGTCGGCCACCACCGGCGCGACCACCGGGCTCGTGGCCGTCGTCGCCGTCGTTCCCGTCGCAGCAGCAGCCCCCGTGGCCGCAAGCGCGAGCAGCTCGCTCGTTTCGAGGTCGTCCGTTGGGTCCATCACAGCTCTAAAATGGTCGTTTTTGGTATAGGGCACACACACTCACGATGGAGGTCGCATCCCCTGCTGTGGCCAGTTCGGCGGCGGCGGCGGCGGCGGCAGCAGCAGCGGAGAAGGCGGCTGCCACTGCTGCCATTGCCGCGCCCGCGGAAAACATTATGGATCTGGACGCGCCGACGCAGCCGTCGTCGTCGACGGCCGAGTTGATCCCGCTCCAGGTGGCGGTCAGCCTGCCGACAGTGATTGACGAGAAGCGCCGCGTGTGGTACTTTTACGACGGTAACGCGTGCTTGTTTCCAGCGTGTTTTTTTTATTTTATTTATAACCCTGTTTGTTTGTGCAGCCGACATGGCCAACTTTTCGTTTGGCCGAGGTCATCCCGTTCAGCCCCACCGACTGCACATCCTGCACTCGCTCCTGGCCAACTACGGGCTGCTGCACAAGCTGCAGGTCATTGTACGTTCCTCGTGGTGGTTGTGGTGGTGCTGTTGTGGCTGTTTTCCCCCCTAACTCCTTATGCCAGCGACCCACACCGGCGTCAACGCACGAGCTGACAAAGTTCCACACGGACGAGTACATAACGTTCCTGCAAAAGATCAAGGTCGACATGCCGCAGGAGGTCTACGACGAGGGCCCTCGCTGTAAACAGACGAGCGACACGAACTTGGCATTAGACATTAAACAAACACATGGTACCACAGGGAACATTGACGACGACACCGACAACCCATTCATGGATGGCGCGCTCGAGTTTGCCCAGCTGTACACTGGCGCATCCATCAGTACGTGGAACCCGTTTGCTCTTTTTTTAACGGAAACAATATGAACTTTCAGTGGCCGCAAAGGCGCTCACGGCCGGTTCGGCAGATGTGTCACTCAACTGGGGAGGCGGCTTCACGCACAGCAGCAAGAGCCAGGCATCAGGGGCGTGCTACGTGAACGACGTTGTCCTCGCCATCCTCGAGCTCCTAACGTACGTCCTCCCCATACTAAAAAACAAAACAAAACAATTTATTATTTTTATTAATAAATTGGGACTTGCAGACGGTTTCAACGCGTTCTGTACATCGACATGGACATATACCACTGCGACGCCGTCGAGGAGGCCTTCTACACGACCGACCGGGTCATGACCGTGTCGCTCCACAAGTACTCGGGCAGCAACATGACGTACCCTGGCACTGGCGACATTGCTGTATTTTCTAGGAGTTTTTTTTTTTTTCTCATTTTTAAAACTCTGTTTGGCCTTTCAGGACGTCGGCTACGGCAAGGGCCAGTACTACTCGGTCAACATGCCGCTGAGCGACGGCATCGACAATGAGATGTACGAGTACGTCTTCAAGAAGATTGTCCAGGAGGCCAAGGACAAGTTCCAGCCCGACGCAATCGTCCTCCTCGCCAGCCCATCCATCCTCGCCAGCGAACGCATTAACACGTTCAACGTCACCCTCAAGGGCCACACCAGCTGCGTCAAGTTTGTAAAAAACATGAACCTGCCCCTCCTCGTCCTCGGCGGCGGCCTGCCTGCGACCACCAAGGCAGTCAACCTGTGGACCCACCTCACGTCCAAGTTTGTTGGCGTCAAGCTTTCCGATGGTACTGTGTTTGCTGTCAAAAGAATGCGTTAAATTTCGTTTTTTTTTCCTTCTTACAGAAATACCCTACAACGAGTTTTACGACTATTTTGCACCCACCTACCGATTGTCGATGGAGACGCGTCTCATGACAAACATGAACACCAAGTCGTCCCTCGATGCCTACATGTAAAACAGAATCTGATTTTTTTTTTCTTTCCTCATCTAATACATTCTTTTTCATCCAGTGCAAAAATCATCTCCAATCTTTCCCACGTCAAGCCCTACAGCGGCGCACCCGTTTCGGACGAAGCAAATCTTTCAGGTACTGTTTTCGTCCTTTTTATTCTTTTATTAATATGCCTGTTTTTCCAGCTCAACGAAAGAGTGACCTGTTTGGCCTGATGGCCGTCAACGTCATTGCCGCATTTATTGCTCCAGTGAGGCCACGCGCCCCTGGTGAAATCCACAGCCGCAAGTCGTCGATCGGGGCCATTGGCTTTGGTTCGCGCAGGAGCAGCAGCGTCGGAATGGGCCGTGACTCCGCCGCGCACGCAACGGCCGCCGCCGCCGCAGCAGCAGCAGCCGCAGCCGCAGCGGCAACGGCGGCGACAGCGTCCTCGGCGGCAACGTCGAAAGCCCCCTCAGCGGCGACGTCACCACGCTTGCCCCACTTGGGAGAGGTGACGCCCGGGCGCGTCAGCGCACGCCCCTCGCCCAAGATGAAGCAAATAGACTTGGAGATCGGCGCAGAAGAGATCCTTCTGCTGTCGAATGCCGCCTCGTTCCCATCAGCAGCGGGAGGGCAAGGGGCCGCCGCCGCAGCAGCCGCAGAGCAGGACGAGGCCGATTCTGCCATCTTTAGCTTGCAGCACTTGTCGCGCCAAGGCGAGGACGGGGCCGCAGACTCGTCCGTGTTTTCGATGATGCCAGACTTGCCCCAGGAAGCGGTCAAGTTTGACGAGGAGGAGGAGGACGACGACGAGGACGATGGTGAGGAGGAGGAGGACGAGGAGGAGGAGCCTCAAGAGGACGAGTACTCGAGCGCGTCTGATACCGAACAGGGCGGCAAAGCGGCGGCCCAGCGACCAAAGAAGAAGGTCAGGTTGACAGAGGAGAGTGGCGGTGACGACATGGACACGCCCGTTGGGGCTGCACCAACACCGCAGCACCACGGCGGCGACCAGAACGACTCGGACGACGAGGAGGACGAGGAGGAGGAAGACGAGACAGGCGAGGGCGGCCACGGCCGTCGCGCATCGCTCACACAACGGCCCAGCCTGATGTCGTGGATGATGGACTCGCAGCCCGATCGCGACAGTGGCCCCGAGGAGGACGAGGAGGAGGGCGAGGAGAGCCAGGCGCAGGCAGCGTCGACCATCCGCAATCGCAGGCCAAGTCTCATGTCGTACGCCACAAACACCGAGGCAGAACCCGAGGAGGACGACGTATGAAAAGGAAATAAAAGTTTCTTTTTTAAACAAAAGCATAAAAAATAACAGGATGAAGAGGACGAGGAGACGCCAAAGTCGGCGTCGTCGCACAAGGCCCTTGGAAACAAGGAAGACGACGAGGACGAGGACGACGACCAAGAAGATGATGAGAGCTGAAGGGTTATATTTTTTTGTGCTTTCGTTAGAAACCGTAGCGACGGGTCAAGTGCCATTATTTTTTTCTTTTTCTTCTAAATCGTTTACTTTCTAACATATTGGCCCAAAACCATCATGCTCAAGCGGCTGGCTTGCGGATCGAGTACTGGCCGCCCGATGAGACGAGCTTGTCGTCGCGGACGAGCCGGTTGAGGTACGCCTCGAGCTGCTGCGGGGACCACTCGTAGCTGTTGGGCGTCTGCACAAACATGTTTAGCATGCTGTGGATGCGGTCGCTGGGCATGGACCCGAGGTTGGTGAGCATGTTGTAGACTAGCAGCCAGTAGAGCTCGGGCGTGTCGTCTTCACCGGCACCGCCGCTGCCACCGCCCACATTTGTGCTGCTGGCTGAGGCCTCTGTGTCCATCAGGTCCTCTTCGTCTAGGTGGGAGGGGAAAGAGATATTTAATTATTTCGCATTCAGTCGTTTCGGTTGTACCGTTAGCCGCCGAGCCAGAGGCCAGGACCTCGACGATCGTGTACGTGTTCGGCGGGTCCTCCTTTAGCACGCCCTTTTGCACCCAAAACGCGATTCGTTTTTGCAAGGACGTTGGGTTCATGCCAAGTTCGTTGGCAAGCTCGTTCAAAGTTGCCGAAGCTAAGAAGAAAAAAGGACGTGAAAAAACACAGAGAATAGTTTGTTTTCGTGTACCTCGATCTCCGTCAAAGGCGCCAATGATGGCGGCCTGGATAGGAGGCACGGCGACGTCGATCGTGCGGTCCTGGAGCGAGAGCGAGAGGTTGACTGTGCCCAACGTGCTCATCCACTCGAGTTTCCTCTGTGGCTTGAACACAGCAAACTTGGCTTCGTACGCATCGGCGATCCTATCCACAATACATTATTGCCCATGTGCTGCTCCATGGCGTACTTTTTGAGCGTGGCTGGGTAGGTGACCTCCTCCTTCTTGAAATTTGAGGGCCAGAACAGGCGCGAAAGAATTTGGGCGTGCATGGGGACGTCGGCTGCCTCGGTGAGCAGCTGGTGGATGGCGTGGTCGGTGCGCTTGGAGTCGGCAATGTCCTTGAGCATGACCTCGCACGTGTGGAAGGCGGCGTCACCAAAGCGCAGCTTGAGCAGCTCCACGCTCTTGACCTCCTGGTCCGTGTCGTAGTTGGTCAGGACAAAGAGGCGGTCGGCCAGCAGGTTCTGGTACTCGCGCACAAAGACCTCCTTGCTGCCGTAGATGCTCACCAGCTTGGAGATTATATCGGCCGATCGTCTGCTCGCCGACGATTTGGCTAAGGGAAAAAAAAAGGTCTCCTTTAGCAGTGCTTCAGGATATCAAATATACAGAGATCGGCGTCGACTGGGTCGGGCATCCAGTTCTCGTCCTCGTAATCGCTCAGCGCCTGGCCACCATCGTCAATCACAGTGATTGCTCCGCCTTCCGCCCCATGTAGCTCCTCGGCAAGCTCCTCGTCACTCGTGAGCGATGTAATGATGCAGCGGATGGCGTCGTTGCGTTTGCGAAGGTACGCACGCACGGGCTCGCCCACCTGCTCGAGACAGATGCCAGAGGGGTCCAGCTCTTGCAGCGTCTTGATCGTGTCAATGTACTGCATCAGGATGTCCTTGGTGCTCGCGCCAGAGTGCAGCAGTCGCCTTTCAAACGTCGTTTTGAGCGACGAGATCAGAAAGCCCCTCAGCCCCGCCTTTTCCATCGTAAGCTGTTTATACAAACAGGTAAGAAAAAAAAAAATAAAAGAGCATAGTTCACATAGTTCACCTTGAGATCGCTGACGGCCGCTTTGCTGTCGGGGTAGTCGACAATGATGTCAAACAGTTGGTCGATTCTGAAGAACGACATTAGAAACAAGCCAAG
>Ga0302226_10003474_pt1 | contig 10748 bp, 14 predicted proteins | sample II_Palsa_E3_3_FD_193524 | JGI IMG/M metagenome (GOLD analysis project Ga0302226, IMG submission 193524) | Peat permafrost microbial communities from Stordalen Mire near Abisko, Sweden - II_Palsa_E3_3 | ecosystem: Environmental > Terrestrial > Soil > Palsa > Peat permafrost | place: Sweden...
TTAGCTTCAGAGGCGCGGGCAACGCCTTCAACGGGATTGCCAAGCGCATGGAACTCTGGATCGACGGCGCCAAAATCGGCCAGAATCTGGAGGATCAGCTGAACGTTACTGCTACTTTGACCCCGGGAACGCACACCGCGTCGTTCGTGGTGGTCGACAGCTTTGACGAATATACTTCCAGTTCGGTCACCTTCACGGCGAAGTAGCAACGCCTTCCGAGCTTGAACAACTTATCGGCAAGAAACCCCCATCCCGATATTCAAAATGTCAGGATGGTGGTTTCTTTTTCGCGCAAAAGTTTGCGTAATTACGCCGAACAGTGCTGATTCACTCTACCCGGTACTGGCCACTGCCCACTGATCACTAACCACTGATTGTTTCAGTCCAGCCTCACCAAAAACACCGCGCCTTCTGGCGTGCTCGTTTCCGCAGCCAGTTTCTGCGCGCGCTCGCGGTCGTCGTCCAGCACTCGCACCCGCACCCACCAGTCGCCCGCGGGACTGGCAAAGCGCAGCACTTTCGCCGTGCGGTATCGGCGAGTCAGATGGTCGGCGACCTTGCCGGCTTCGTGCTCATGCGGAAACCCGCCAATCTGCACCGCCCACTTTCCGCCCGTCTCCAGCGGCGCCGGCGTCTGCATCACTTCCACTTTTACTTCCGCAACTCCCGGCGCATAAACATCGAGCTTGCGCGCCGCCGCCAGCGATAAATCCAGAATCCGCCCCGGAATAAACGGGCCGCGATCCGTAATCCGCACCAGCGCCGTGTGCCCAGTCTTGACGTTAGTCACCCGTACGATCGCACCCAGCGGTAGCGTCCGGTGAGCCGCCGTCATGGCATGCATGTTATAAACTTCGCCATTCGATCCCACACGATTGTGATACGGCGGCCCGTACCAGCTCGCGCGCCCGATTTCCGTGGCCAAAGGCGTGGCGTCGGCAGGAATGCTGGGCTCGGCCAGATCGGCCTCGCTCTCCGCACTCGCCGGCAATCGATCATTCTTCGCCGCACCTTCAGGCCGCGGCGTCGTTCCAGCGGGAGCAGTTTCTGTAAGTTGTGGCAGCGGCGGTGGCGGCACATTCGCCTGTGCCTCCTTGCGATGCCCGCATCCGCTGAGCAACGTAACCGTCAGCAAAAGAATTGTAGCCAGAGCGTATGCAACCCGCCGTGAAGCCCGTCGCCCGCGCCGGCCCTTAGTGAAATCTGCGAGGTCTATTTCGGTGGGTGCGGATGCTTCTCCATGTAATCGGCGAATTCGGACAGCTTCTCCGATGCCACACGCAGGGCTTTCGTCGAGTGCTGCCGCACCGCCGGCACAACCTCGTCGTTCAGGTACTTGATAAACTCGGGAATCTCTTTCTCGATGCGTTCGGCGGCCTCGGCCACCGTCTTGCCAACCCGGGCCGACGCATCTTCCACTTTGCGGTTGAAGTCGTTCATACTCTTCCTCGATCCTGGCAGACGCCAAAAACCCCACGCGAATGTTAGGAGATGCCAAGCCTCACTATTATTTCGTGCGTCGAGCGCCGGGTCAATGGCAGGAGGTGCAGTGTCTGTGCAATCTCGCATAACGCAGGCACTTACCCAGTTGAAAAGTCTAGCATCTCTATCTTTCCAGCGTCATCCCGAAGGCCCGCGTTTTCACCAGCGGGCCGAGGGATCTCCGTCAAGCACACACCTGTACGGACTAAACACTCCAAATAACGAAAAATTTGCATCAAGGATTTCATCCTTGATAAAGTAAGGATATGCCCAAGGTGACCTCCAAGCTCCAACTCACCGTTCCCAAGGCCATCGCCGACCAATACGGCATCCGCCCCGGCGACGAACTGAATTGGATTCCCGCCGGCGACAGCATTCGGGTTGAGTTGGTGCGGCGCAAAGCCAAAGGTGGGCACGAGCTGACGACCGAAGAGAAGCTGGCGTTGTTCGATGCCGGGACAAAACGGCTGAACGAGCTGCAGGCGAAAGAATTGAAAAAAAACCAGGGCAACAGGGTCACTCGCGAAACCCGGGGCTGGACGCGTGAGGAACTCTATAACGACGAGCGGGGCTTGCCTCGTGGCTTCCCTCGTTGATACCAACATGCTCGTATACCGGTGCGATCCCATCGATCCGGAGAAGAGCGCCAGGGCCAGCGATCTGTTGCGCGAAGGAGTGGCGGCGAAAGAACTCTACCTTCCGCACCAGGCGTTGATCGAATTCGTTAATGCTGTGACCAAACGCCGGGCAGGAGGACGCTCGCTACTGAACCGGGAAGAGACGTGGCGGCAGGCGGAAGACTTGCTCAATGAATTCCCGGTGCTCTATCCGAATGAGAAAGTGTTTCGAATTGCGATGCTGGGAATGGCGGCCTACCGTTTCTCCTGGTATGACGCACACCTGTGGGCCTATGCCGAGCACTACGGATTGCCTGAACTGCTCTCCGAGGATTTTGAACATGGGCGCAAGTACGGCACCGTAAGGGTAAGAAATCCATTCCTGACGCCAGGTCTCGCGTAAGCTGGTGAGCGTGAAGGCGCGGCAATCCACTCTAGGCTTTTTTTCGGTTTCTCAACAACGCCGCTTTCGGAAAAACATTCTCACGTGGTATGAAGCCCACGCCCGCGATCTCCCCTGGCGCGCCAACCACGATCCCTACCGCGTCTGGCTTTCCGAAATCATGCTGCAACAAACCCGCGTAGCCGCAGTCATCGATCACTATCAAGAATTCCTGCGCCGCTTTCCCACAGTCGAGAAACTGGCCTCGGCTCGCGAAGCCAGCGTCCTGGCCGCGTGGAGCGGCCTTGGCTACTACCGCCGCGCCCGCATGTTGCACGCCGCTGCCAAAGTCATTGTGCGCGAGCACGCCGGCCAATTTCCTTCGACCGAAAATCAATTGCGCACCCTCCCCGGCATTGGCCGCTACACCGCCGCCGCCATCGCCAGCATTGCTTTCGGTGAGCCGACCGCAGTCGTCGATGGCAACGTCGAACGCGTTCTGCAACGCGTCGCCGGCAAACGCCTTACCGGAGAAGAACTCTGGAACCATGCCAACGATCTGCTGCATAAAAATCGCCCCGGCGATTTTAATCAGGCGATGATGGAGTTGGGCGCTGCAGTCTGCACGCCCCGTGCACCGGCATGTTTGACGTGCCCGGTGGTCGAACTGTGCGCCACGCATGGAGAACTGGCCCCGAAGGAAAAGGTAACACCGCAGAAGAAGCGCGAAATTCACTACGCGCTGAATCTCCGCAATGGAGATCGTCAAAACGGGGAAGTATTTCTCGTGCAGCGCCCGGGCGATGCGTCGCTCATGCCGGGAATGTGGGAACTGCCAGAGCGGGCAGCCGTGAACGGTCCGGGCAAACCGTCGTTCGCTCTGCGACACTCGATCACGGTGACTGATTACACGGTCGGCGTTTGGCGGAACGCGCCGGCATCGCTTGTTAGCGGGAAATGGATTCCGGCGGCGCGGCTCGGGCAAGTTGCGCTCACGGGACTAGCTCGGAAGATTCTCCGCAAAGCGGAGATGCTCTGAGGAGGCTTCCAGGACTAGAATCCCAGGCATGAGGAAACCCCTGTCGTCACTAACGTTCTCGTTGGTCGCGGCGGCTGTGTGTTTTTTCGCTGCTGTTGAGAACGCTCCAGCTCAAGGCGCAACTGGCAGCGCAGGGCCGGAAGCCGGAGTCGTATTAACCAAGTTGTCCCCGCCGGTTTACCCTCCGCTGGCGCGACAGGCGCGGATCATCGGCGACGTAAAAATATTTGTCAAAATTCGTCGCGATGGGAGTGTGGCGTCAGCGGAGTTGTTCAGCGGTCATCCCATGCTCGCGCAGGCCGCTCTGGATAGCGCCCGGAGATCGACATTCGAATGCCGCGGATGCAGTGATCCCGCGACCTCATATCCGCTGACGTATACGTTCGAAATCAAGGGCGACTGCCGTTTCGGTCCGAATTGCGAGTCCATTGAACCGCGTGCGCCTGAAGTGACGCAGTCGCAGCACCAAATCACGATCACCGACGAACCGTCGTGTACCTGCGACCTCTTCGGTACGATTACGAGAATCAAAGTTCGCTCCGCGAAGTGTCTCTATTTGTGGAAGTGCAGCTTCCGCGATGGAGCAGATAAATGAGCAGCCTGCGAACTGGCAACTGACCACCGCAACCGATCCTCCCGTCCCGCATCATCTAGAATGAAGTCATGTCAGAGCGAGGAGCTTTTGTGCGCTGGCCGCGAAACATCCTGGAGACCAACCGGAGGACGCACCAATGGCCGCACTAACGCCGGGGGTTCAAGCCCCCGATTTCGAACTCAGAGCCATGGACGGCAAGCGCTTCGTTCTCCGCGACGAACTCGCGCACGGCCCGCTGGTACTGGCCTTCTTCAAAGTCTCGTGCCCCACCTGCCAGTACGCATTTCCATTCCTCGAGCGGCTCGAGCAAGCCTACGGACACAAAGGCGTCCGCGTTATCGGCGTCTCCCAGAACGATCCCCGCGAGACTGCGAATTTCACCAAAGAATTCGGCGTTACCTTTCCCGTCCTGCTCGATGACACGCACAGGTATCCCGCATCGAACGCCTACGGCCTCACCAATGTCCCAACCATCTTCTGGATCGCGCAGGACGCGCAAATCGAACTCTCCAGCGTCGGCTGGGTGAAAGCCGACTTCGCCGAACTCAACCGCAAGATGGCTGAATTTGGGAAAGCCACGCCGGCCGTGATCTTTCATCCGGGAGAAGACGTCCGCGACTTCCGCGCCGGGTGAGGCTCCAAAAACTGATCCCGCGGTCGCGGGACAATGTCGCAGCACAATTAAAGACAGCCAGGCTCGTCCGAAAACGGGCAGGGAACTGTCGCTGGTACATCTCCGCGCAGGTCTGAAGGTCGAAGCGGCGAGTGACCTGCCGTGCAACAGCACCCATCATTCGCCTGCTGCCAAACCGCTTTGGTCCGTTACAATTCACTCAGTCTTAACAGTAAGCATTCCTGGCCAACTCATTTCTGCGCTGCTACACCGCTTTGTCGGGGAGAAGACCGATCTATGCAAGCGATCTTAAGAAGAAGTGTTCTCGTAATCATGATTGCCGCTTTGAGTCTCATGCTTTGGGCGGAGGGCGCCGCAACTCCCGCGCCCGCCGGCCTCAAGCACGATCCGGTTTCCGTTCGTCTACCCTCCGCCGCATTCGCCGCCATGGAGACGATCAATCCCGAACACATCCGCTGGCATGTTCGCTTCCTTTCCCACGATCTTCTCGAAGGCCGCGGCACCGGTCAGCGCGGCGGCGACATCGCCGCCGAATACATCGCCACGCAATTCGCCGAGTACGGACTGAAGCCCGCCGGCGAGAACGGCTCATATCTTCAGAAAGTGCCTCTCGTGGGAATCACGACGCTACCCGATACGCACTTTGTCCTGTTGCCCAAGCAAGGCGGGCCCATGGACTTGAAGCCGCTCGACGAATACGTCGCCTACGATCAGACTCAGCAATCGCAATCCGACGTAGACGCCGATATCGTCTACGTCGGCTATGGCATCGAAGCCCCCGAATATAACTGGGACGACTACAAAGGCATCGATGTCCACGGCAAAGTCCTGCTCATGCTGGTCAACGAGCCACCCTCCGACGATCCCAAGTTTTTCAAAGGTAAAGCCCTCACCTACTACGGCCGCTGGACCTACAAATACGAAGAGGCCGCCCGCAAAGGCGCAGTCGGCGTGATTCTCATCCACCGCGAAGACATGGCCAGTTATCCCTGGGAGGTAGTCCGCAACTCGAACTCCGGCGAAAAATCCTACTCGAAATTAGAAGGTCCCCCGCTGAGAGTCGCATCCTGGGTCCAGTTAGATGTAGCAAAAAAGTTGGCCGCCGGCTCCGGCATGGACCTCGACAAAATGATGGCCGACGCCCGCTCTCGCGACTTCCATCCGGTCAACCTGGGCGCGAAATTACGCGCACACATGGCCAGCAAAGTTCGCAACTTCGAATCGAACAACGTCGTCGCTATGCTTCCGGGCTCAAATCGCAATCTAAAAGACGAAGCCGTCATGTTCACCGCGCACTACGATCATCTCGGCATTCGTCACGATATGCCCGGCGACAACATCTACAACGGAGCCGCCGACAACGCCACCGGCTGCGGCATCTTGCTCGAACTTGCCCGCGCCTACAGCGTCGCCAAAGACCGGCCCGGCCGCTCGATAATTTTCGCCGCAGTCACCGCCGAGGAGCAGGGCCTGCTCGGCTCGGAATATCTAGGAAAGCATCCGCCAATTCCCGCCGGCAAGATCGCCCTCGATCTGAATTACGATGACGTGCAACCCATCGGTTCTCCGCAAGAAGTCGAAATCACCGGCGCCGAGCGCACCACCTTTTATCCCTGGGTGCAGGCAACGGCAAAAGAGTTCCGACTCGCCATTCGTCCCGACGCTCGCCCCGAGGCCGGACACTTCTATCGCTCCGATCATTTCAGCCTCGCCCGCGTCGGTATTCCATCTTTCTCCATCAACGAAGGCATGAAATTCAAAGGCCACGATGAAGCCTGGGGACTCGAGCAAAATAAGGAATACACCGAAAAGCACTACCACCAGCCCAGCGACGAGTACCATCCGGAAATGGACTTCACCGGCGACGCCGCCATGGCCCGCTTCGGCTTCGCACTGGGCTGGGAAGCCGCCAGCTTTTCAAACTTAATCGGCTGGCAAAAAGGCGACGAGTTCGAACCAGCAAGAATCAAGAGTCAGTAGCTGAGATAAATGTAGGGACAGCCGCCCCTCGGCTGTCCGCCGGCGCAGCCCGGCCTCTTCTCACCAAAACCTACCGCCTTCACCGCGCCGGGCACGGCGCTCCCGCCGCCTGCCACGCCTTCACCTTCGCCGAGAACTCATCATGCGGAATCGGCACCGGCGTCCGTCCCTCGCCCGGATTCCATCCCCACATCACCAACTTATCTTCCGTGAGATGCTCCACCAATTGGTCGATATTCCGGCTCCGATTCTGTTGCGGATCCTTGATCGATTCGCAAAGCTCCCCATCCGTCAGCCCTTCCCAAATCATCGGCATACTCGGCGGAGGCAAATGCCAACCCGGCGCTCCCGGAGGAAGATGCGCCGCGCCCAGATTGTGATCCTGATGGCACGTGCTGCATTTCACTGCCGTTACTCCAAAACCCACCGGCCCACGCCGTATATCCATCGTGTGCCGATGCGAGTCATCTCCCTGCCGAGGATAGTCACCCTTCGAATGGCAATTCATGCAGCGTGGATGCCGCAACACCGGGACGAAAGCCTCGAAAAGCGCGCCGTCGCCGGTCGCGGCGGGTGCATTCGCAGCCGTCGGCCCCGCCGCGGCCACGGGATGCCCCAGCCACATCGCAGCAACCGCGCCGCACAAAACCAAACTCCCCAGAATCCAATTTAATCTCTTCATAGCGCCTCCGACATTCGGATGGGCAACTTTCGTATCCGTTTTCCCGTCACCGCAAACACCGCATTGGCAATCGCCGGCGCCGCGCAAGGAACACCCGGCTCTCCGATGCCGCCCGATTTCTCGTGGTTGTCAACAATGTAAGTTTCAATCTTCGGGCACTCATTCATCCGCAGCACCGGAAACGTATTAAAGTTCGTCTGCTGCAATCGCCCCTTCTCGAACGTCAACTCCTGGAACAGAGCTGCCGACGCTCCAAAGATCGCTCCGCCCTCCGTCTGCGCCGCGATAATTCCGGGGTTCACATACTGCCCGCAATCGATAGCGCACACCATCCGGTGAACTCGAACATTCCCATCCTCCACCGAAACTTCGGCCACATGCGCCGAGTAACTCTCGAACGCAAAGTGCACCGCAATCCCCCGCCCCATCCCCTTCGGCAGAGGTTTGTCCCATCCCGCCTTTTGCGCCGCCAGGTCAAGCACGCCCAAGTGCCGAGGGTGCTTTTGCAACAGCCCGCGCCGGAACTGGTAAGGGTCTTTTCCCGCCGCTCCCGCCAGTTCATCCACAAAACATTCCGTCGCAAATCCCGTATGCGAATGGCCCACCGACCGCAGCCACTGCACTGGAACCCCAACCTCAGCCTGATGCGATTCCACCGTCAGATTCGGGATCTCATACGGGAGATCGTCCACGCCCTCCACAGAAGCAGGATCGTAATCCTTCCCCTTCATCATCGCGGCCGCGAACGGCGTCCCCGCCATGATCGATTGCCCCACCAGCCGCGATCTCCAACTCACCGCATTCCCGTTCGCATCCACTCCGCCTTCAATCGCGTGCAGGAACGCCGGACGATACCAACCGCCCTGCATGTCGTCCTCTCGAGTCCAGATCACTTTCACCGGCACTCCTGCAGCCTTTGCAACATGAACCGCTTCCACTACAAAATCCGATTGCGGATTCGCCCTGCGCCCAAAGCCTCCGCCCAGAAAAGTCGTATGCAACTGAACTTTCTCCGGAGGCAGCCCCGCAATCTTCGCCGCGTTCAAGCGGTCGATCGTCTGGAACTGCGAACCAGTCCACACCTCGCACGAATCGGCCCGCAAATCCACAGCGCAATTTAAAGGCTCCATCATCAAGTGCGATAAATAAGGTACTTCATAAACCGCTTCCACCTTCTTCGCCGCACTGGCCAGCGCGGCTCCAGCGTCGCCGTCTTTGCGCACGCTCGTTCCCGGCGTTTTCGCCTGTTCGCGAAACTGGTGCATCATCTCCGTCGTGCTGAAGTTCCGCATGGCGCCGTCATCCCACACCACATGCAAAGCTTCCCGAGCCATCTTCGCCTGCCAGAAAGTATCCGCGATCACGGCAATCCCCGCGGGAATCGCCACAATCTTTCTCACGCCCGGCATCGCCCGCGCCCGCGTATCGTCATAGCTCTGCACCTTCGCCCCGAAAATCGGCGGACGCGCAATCACCGCCGTCAACATCCCCGGCAGCTTGACATCGATTCCAAACACCGCCGCCCCGTTCAACTTCTCCGGCGTGTCGAGCCGCTTGATCGGCTTGCCAATCAGTTTGAAATCTTTGGGATCTTTCAACTGCACGTGCTCGGGCGGAGTCAGCTTCGCGGCCGCCGGCGCGAGTTGTCCGTACGTTAACTTCTTCGATCCGTTCACCACCGAGCCCGCTTCAGTTCGGCAATCCGTTGCGCTCACATTCCACTGCTGCGCGGCGGCCGCAATTAACATGGCGCGCGCCGCGGCTCCAGCCTCGCGGAATTGCTGCAATCCCGAATAAACGCTTGAGCTTCCCCCCGTCATCTGTATGCCAAACGCGGGATGGTTATACTTCGGATCGACCGGCGCAGGTTCGAAACCGACCTTGGTCCAATCCGCATCCAGTTCATCCGCCAACAGCATCGGCAGCGACGTATAAACGCCCTGTCCCATCTCGGAATGATTCACAATCACCGTCACTCGCTCATCCGTTCCAATCCGGACAAAAGCATTCGGCATAAAAGTTGCAGTATCGGTCGTTGGTTTATCCTTAGCCGCCTGCCCCGCCGCCAGCGCGCTGATTCCGGGAAACCGAAATCCAATCACCAGCCCGCCGCTCGCCGCCACCGAAATTTTCAGGAAGTCGCGCCGCTCCAGTTTGCGCCGGATCATCGCGCACCTCCCTTCGCTACCATCTCAGCCGCCCGGTGAATCGCCCTTCGAATCCTTGGATACGTCCCGCACCGGCAAATATTCCCCGTCATCGCCTCGTCAATGTCGTCATCGGTCGGGCTGGGCTTCTCTCGCAGCAGCACCGCCGCGCTCATCAGTTGTCCCGATTGGCAATACCCGCATTGCGGCACATCCTCCTCCAGCCAGGCCCGTTGCAGCGGATCACTCAGGTCCGGCGACAGCCCTTCAATCGTCGTCACCGATTTCCCATCCGCTCGCGAAACCGGCGCCACGCACGACCGCACCGCCTCTCCATTAATGTGCACCGTGCACGCCCCGCACTGCGCCATGCCACATCCATATTTCGTTCCCGTCAGCCCAAGTTGCTCGCGAATCACCCACAAAAGTGGAGTGGAAGGATCCACCTGAAGATCGACGCGTTTGCCATTCACCGAAAATGCGATCATTGCAATTCTCCTGATTTCTTACCGGCAAAAGCTCCTACAAAGTATCGCGATGTCAAAGTTTACATCCTTGGAGGTAAGAAGTCAGATCTGTCCATCGCACAAATCGTTTTTGGGTAGGGCACGGCTTCAGCCGTGCCGTTACGGGCCAATAAAGACGCGGGCTTTAGCCCCTGAGGGATTCGACAGCTTACTCCCCCGGTTCATTACGAGATGGCCGGCTAATCTCTGATCTCGATTATGTTGATTGGTGGAAGAACAGCTTCCCAAGCCGCTCGAAAGGAATTTAGGTCGGGATGGGAAGGGGGAATCGTGATCGTGGTCATAGTAGCTCCGACAGCCGATTGCACCCGCCTGTGCACAAACTGTGCGGGTTCGTGACCGATTCCAGCCAAAACATTTATTCTTACTGAGCGAGCCTTGTAAAGAATTGTGCTGGGGCCTACCGTATTCAGCAGAGGGAGAGTCTGACAAATGCCCAAGGCTCGCAAGACCAGACCGCTAAAGAGGAAGCAAGTCACTCTGCGACGGCGGAATCAAGCAGTTTCCTTACTCACGAAATGGGCTACCGCGTCCACGCGCGTTCAGTACATTGAAGATTCGTTGCAACACATGGGTAAAATCCACAAATTAAACGTTAGCAGTGGCGACGAAGACTTTATGTTCGTCGCCAAGTGTGGAGGCGCTCAGGCCTTGATTTTTCCA
>Ga0302226_10003477_pt1 | contig 10741 bp, 7 predicted proteins | sample II_Palsa_E3_3_FD_193524 | JGI IMG/M metagenome (GOLD analysis project Ga0302226, IMG submission 193524) | Peat permafrost microbial communities from Stordalen Mire near Abisko, Sweden - II_Palsa_E3_3 | ecosystem: Environmental > Terrestrial > Soil > Palsa > Peat permafrost | place: Sweden...
CCCGGCACACGCTGACCAACCGCGGCCGTCGGCCCTACGTCGTCGACAGCCTGGAAGTGGTGTTTCCGCTGCCAGGGCGGGTCGGGGAAGTCCTCGACTTCACCGGGCGGCAGACCGCGGAACGGATTCCGCAGCGCCATCGGATCGGCGACGGATTGTGGCTGCGCGAAGGCCGCCGCGGTCATACCGGCCATGACTCCGCCACCATGGTGGTCGCCGGAGTCCCCGGCTTCGCCTTCGGCCACGGCGAGGTCTACGGCCTGCACGTCGCCTGGAGCGGCAACACCGTGTACCGGGTCGAACGCATACCGTCCGGCGCGGGCGTTACCACCACCGGCGGCGGCGAACTCCTGCTGCCCGGCGAGATCACCCTGGCCGAGGGCGAGTCCTACACCACGCCCTGGGTCTACCTCGCGGCCAGCCGGTCTGGCCTGGACGACCTGTCGGCCCAGTTTCACGGCTACCTGCGGTCGCGACCCGCGCACCCGAGCTCGCCCCGCCCGGTCAACCTCAACGTCTGGGAAGCCGTCTACTTCCGCCACGACTTCACCAAGCTGGCAGCGCTGGCCGACCTCGCCGCCGACATCGGGGTGGAACGATACGTTCTCGACGACGGCTGGTTCTCCGGCCGTCGAAACGACGCGGCCGGCCTGGGCGACTGGCAGGTCGATGAGGCGGTCTGGCCCGGGGGATTGAGTCAGCTCGCGGATTATGTGCGCGCCCGCGGCATGCGGTTCGGTCTCTGGATCGAGCCAGAAATGGTCAACCCGGATTCCGATCTGTACCGTGCGCATCCGGACTGGATCCTCGCCACCGGCCAGCGACGGCCACCGCTGCAGCGGCATCAGCTGGTGCTCGACCTGACCCGGCCCGAGGTCAGCGCCTACCTGCTGGAGCGGATCGACGCGCTCCTGTCGGAGCACCCGATCTCCTACGTCAAATGGGACTGCAACCGCGACATCATCGACGCCGGCCGCGGCGCCCGCGCGGGCATCCCGGCCGCCCACCAGCAGGCGCTGGCTGTCTACGCGCTGCTAGACGAGCTGCGCGGGCGGCATCCGGCCGTGGAGTGGGAGTCATGCGCGGCCGGCGGCGGCCGGGTCGACCTAGGCATGCTGGAGCGGGTTGAGCGCGTCTGGACCTCGGACATGACCGATGCCCTGGCCAGGCAGTCCATCCAGCGCTGGACCGGACAGCTGGTGCCACCCGAGTACCTGGGGGCGCACGTGTCCGCGCCGTTCTGCCACCAGAGCGGCCGGTACATGCCACTGTCACTGCGGTGCGCCACGGCCCTGTTCGGGCACTTCGGAATCGAGTGGGATATCACCCAGGCCACAGCTGATGAACGGGCCGAACTCGCCGCCTGGATCCAGCTGTACCAGCAGCATCGCGTGCTCATCCACGCCGGCCGGGTGGTCCGGATCGACACCCCGGACGACACCGCGTGGATGCACGGCGTCGTCGCAGCCGACGCCACAGCCGCCCTGATGAGCTACGTGCAGCTAGACGAGCCCCGAAACGATCAGCCCGCCGCCCTGCGGGTGCCCGGGCTCGACCCCCTGCGGCGTTACCGGGTCACCGACGTGACACCGGGCGTACGGAGCCCCCGCCGGACCGGCCTGACCGATGCCCGCATACCCGCCGTCCAGGTCTCGGGCGCCGTCCTGGCCGAGATCGGCCTGGCCATCGCCCCCCAGCGCACCCTGACCGCCGCCGTCCTTTTCATCGAGGCGACCACCAAGGATTGTGGAGACGGGAGTTGATTTTGCTGGGTCTGGATTCGACGATAGTAAAGTGATCTCGAAAGCGGGTCGAAATTTCTTTCCTACCGTCACACCACGCTGGCCGTTGAGGTCATGAGCCTGCGCGAGCGGCTGGCCTCGGGCGGCTTCGCGGTCACCGCGGAGATCAGCCCGCCCCGCGGCGCGGGCACCGACCCGGTCGCGAGGGTAGCCGTGCTGCTGAGGGATTGGGTCGACGCCGTCAACGTCACCGACAACCAGGGCTCGAACGTGCGCCTGGCCAGCTGGGCCGCAAGCCTGGCCGTCTTGGCCGCCGGGCTGGAGCCGGTGATGCAGATGACCTGCCGGGACCGCAACCGCATCGCGCTGCAGTCAGACCTGCTCGGGGCCTGCTCGCTCGGCGTCCGCAACATCTTGGTCATGACCGGCGATCATCCGAAGTTCGGTGACCACCCGGAGGCCAAGCCGGTGTTTGACCTTGGCAGCATCCAGCTGCTCTCGGCGTTTCGCGCCATGCGCGAGGAGCACACCCTGATGTCCGGGCGAGGAGTTGATCCGGCGCCCGATTGCTTTCTCGGCGCGGTGGAGAACCCGTTCGGCCCGTCGGTCGCGCTCCCCGCTGACCGGCTCGCCCGCAAAGTCGCGGCTGGTGCCCAGTTCGTTCAGACTCAGTTCGTCTTCGACCTGGCCGCGTTCGGCCGGTGGATGGCGCAGGTCCGCGACCTGGGGCTGGATGAGCGGTGCTACATCCTCGCGGGCGTCGGCGCGATCCGGTCCCGGCGGGCCCTGGACTTCATCCGGGACAAGATCCCCGGGGTGGACGTGCCCGACGACGTCTACCGCCGGCTGTCCGCGGTCCCAGCGGACCAGACCGCCGCCGAGGGGGCCCGGCTCGCGGCCGAGACCATCGCGCAGGTCGCCCAGATCGCCGGGGTGGCCGGCGTGCACCTGATGGTCGCGGGGAACGAGCAGGCCATCCCCGCCATCCTGGCCGGCGCGGGCCAGGTGAGGCGGCGCGATGGACATTGACCTTCGGCCGGTCAAGAAGCTGCGGGAGTCCGCCGCGGCCCGGTCGGCGCTCGGCCCGATCATCGAGGCGGTCTGCGCGTCGCCCGCCGACCTGTCCCAGCTGCGCGTGGTCTGCGACTGGATCCAGTACCGGCAGAACTTCCGCGAGCCCGCCGACCGACGAGGCAGCGCGCATCCACGGACGCACCTACCTGGTGGAGACGCAAGCCGGCGCCAGACAGCGCACGGTATCGAAGGCTGTCAGCTCGACTCATCGATCTGCTCGGCCCGGGGATCCGGCCGCCCAGCGCCCACACCGCACCCACTCGCGACGGTAAGGGCATCTTGTTCGTCGCCCACGAGCGTGAGGTCTACCCGGCTGGCTTCCTGCCGATGGCCTGGGCAGCATCCGGACCCAGCCGCTGCGCGAGATCTACCTGGACGACCCGGGTCGCATGCCCGCGCTTACGCCGCCACCGGTGATCCTCTAGCCGAGGACCCGGCCTCCCCTACCCGGCCAGCACCCATGAGACGGCGCTGACCAGCGGCAGAATTGCGACGAGAACTTAACCGGCAGGACCGCCCGGCTTGTTCGATTTTAGTTGTATAGCTATATTTGTTGTGTGAGTGCAACTATATCGGCGCAAATCGGGCCGCCGGCCCGCCGCCGCCGTCAGCTCATCTTGGCCATCTGCTGCCTGAGCTTGCTCATCGTGGGCCTGGATTCCACGATCGTGAACGTCGCGCTGCCGTCTATCCAGCGAAACCTGCACGCCTCGGTCAGCGGCCTGCAGTGGACCATCGACGCCTACACGCTCGTCCTGGCCAGCCTGCTGATGCTCTCAGGCTCGACCGCGGACCGGTTCGGCCGGCGCCGGGTCTTCCAGCTCGGGCTCGGTTTGTTCACCATCGGCTCGCTGCTGTGCAGCCTCGCCCCCGGGCTGGAATGGCTCGTGGTGTTCAGGATCGTGCAGGCCGTGGGCGGGTCCATGCTCAACCCGGTGGCCCTGTCGATCATCACGAACACGATCACCGACCGGCGCGAGCGCGCCCGGGCGCTGGGCATCTGGGGTGCGGTGTTCGGGCTGAGCCTGGCCCTGGGTCCGGTCCTCGGCGGTGTGCTCGTCAGCACCATCGGCTGGCGCGCGATCTTCTGGATCAACGTCCCTGTCGGGATCGCCGCGATCATCCTGACCCAGTGCTTCGTCCCGGAATCACGGGCACCCCTGGCCCGCCGGTTCGACCCGGCCGGCCAGTCGCTGATCATCGTCATGCTCGCCACCCTCACCTACGCCCTGATCGAGGGCCCGCACCGCGGCTGGGGATCGGCCCTGATCGTGAGCCTGTTCGCCGTCGCCGTCGCTGCGGCCGCGGCTCTGGTAGTAGTCGAGAGCCGACGCGAGCAGGCCCTGCTCGACGTGCGGTTCTTCCGGAGTGCGCCGTTCAGCGGGGCTACCGTCATCGCTGTGGCCGCCTTCGCCGCCTTCGGCGGATTCCTGTTCCTGAACAGCCTTTACCTGCAGGATGTCCGCGGCTTCACCGCACTGCACGCGGGGCTGCTCACCTTGCCCATGGCCGGCATGATCGCGCTGTTCGCTCCGGTCTCGGGACGGCTGGTCGCTAGCCGGGGATCCCGTATTCCGCTGGTCCTGGCCGGGCTGGCCATAGCCGTCGGCGCGTTCCTGCTGGTGCGGCTCGGCCCGCACACCTCCGTCGGATACCTCGTCCTGTCCTACGTCATCCTCGGGATCGGCCTCGGGTTCGTCAACGCGCCGATCTCCAACACCGCCGTGTCCGGCATGCCCATCGAGCAGGCCGGGGTGGCCGCGTCCGTCGCCTCGACCAGCCGACAGGTCGGCGCCACCCTCGGCGTCGCGATCACCGGGTCGATCGTCGCCAACGCCACGGGCGCCGGCTTCGCCGTCGCCAGCCACGTCGCCTGGGCCGTCCTGGCCGGCTGCGGCGTGGCGATCTTCGTCCTGGGCTTCGTCTCCACCGGCCGGTGGGCCGCGGGTACCGCGGAGCGGAGCCGGCTCAGCCTGGTCGCGGACAAGTCAGTGAATGCGAGGGAGGTGCCCAGTGACCCGGCGTCAAGCACAGCACGATGACGATGTCACTCGCGTCTGGCAGGAACTGCGGGCTTTCGTGCTCGCCCACGACCACCGCGAGGAACTGCGCGAGACCCTCGGCCTGGGCCGTGGCACGGGCCGTATCAAGGTCCTGATGAGGCTGACCGAAGGTCCGCTCACGCTGCGCGACATCGCGGAGTTCACCGGGGTCGACGCCCCCTACGCCACGCTCATCGTCGACAACCTCGAGGCCCGGGGGCTGGTGGAGCGGACCCCCCACCCCGACGACCGCCGGCGCAAGCTCGTGACGCTCACCCCGGCCGGCCGGGAAGCCGCGGCCCACGCCTCGCACATCATCAGCCAGCCGCCGGCCGGCTTCACCCAACTCACCGACGCCGAGCTCACCCTCCTGGAATCTCTCCTCGCCCGGCTCGCCCCGCAACTCCACCTGTCCGTTTCCCGCTGACTCCCCGACTAGCTGAGCTACCAGCGGAGCTGGGCGATCGTGTCATAGTCCGCCGAGGAGTACCCGACCAGTCCGGCCGAGAGGGCGAAGATCCACTCCGCCACGCCCAGGGACAGGGCGAGGCGGCTGCAGCGGGCGCAGAAGTGAGGTTCCTCCAGCCGCACCGAGTCGTCGGCCTCGAGCCGGACATAGATCAGCCTGGAATCCGGCAGCATCCGCCAGCCGTCGCCTTCCCGGGCCAGCGTGATCGCCCGCTGTTCGGCGTGGGTCCGGCACAGGTATGGTGACCTACCTGGCCGAACTTGCAGTAGCAGTGGTCCTCCCCGGGGAACGGCACCCCGTTGGTGCCCCAGGCCAGCAGACTGCCGTCTCGCACCAGCACCACGGCGTGCCGGGTCCGGGCGTGGGAATCCCGGGCCAGTTCCGCGGCCCGCTCCACCATCTGCTCCGCCAGATGGCTTTCGTGCCGTTTCAGCGGTCGCCATTGCGGCTCTTGCCCTGGTTGCATGCCCACCACCTTTCGCAGGACAGGTTATTCTCCACCCGTGACCAGCGTCTCGGGCGGGGCAGGCTCGGGCCGCGCCGGGATCTGGCTTAGGCCGACACCACGATGACGGTGGTGTGCCCGATCCTGACCTTGTCGCCCTTCTTCAGCCGCTGGGGTTGGTAAATGCGGCGCCCGTTCAGCCAGGTGCCGTTGGTCGAGCCGAGGTCTTTGACGTACCAGAGGCCATGGGCGAACTGGAACAGGGCGTGGTGGCTGGAGGCGTGGTCGTCGCTGATGGGCAGCGTGCCCTGGCGGCCCGCGGTGAATTCGGTGTAAAAGACGCGGGTTACCTCGCCGGCCTGGACGACAAGCGACTGGCCGGGGAGCTTGTCGGTGAGGGTTGTGTCGCCCTGGGCGGTGACGGCGGACACGGCGGCCTGCCAGGCCTTTTGCTCCTGCTCAGTGGTGTCTTCCCACGGCGGCAGAGACCCGGGGTTTGCGCCGCGGTGGGCTTCGTATGCGGTTTGCGCGAGGCGTTCGAGGTCAGTGCTAGTCACCCTTCGATGATGCCAGAGGCTCGCGCGGTCCTGTAAAAGACGCGACGATGAAGATACGGACCGCGAGCGTGCCGCTCCGTTGACAGTGATAAATATGCCGAACGGCCCTGGTTTGGAGTTACGGCTGAGGGTGCCTCGTGATGAACCGGTATCGCCGACAACCCGTTCTAGCTCATAGGCAAGGCGTAAACACCCGATGGCTGGGGGTGCCATGGTGACCGCCGACCATGGGCGACCGCTGCTGGTCAGGCTGCTCGGCCCGGTGCGAGCCTGGCAGGGTGACCGCGAGCTGGAGCTGGGCGGCCCGCAGCGCCAGGTGGTACTCGGGCTTCTCGCGTTGCGGGCGAACCAGGCGGTTTCCCGAGCTCATCGACGGTATCTGGGGCGAGGATCCGCCGCCGAGCGCGGTGAACGCGCTGCACGTCCATGTGGCCGGGCTGCGGCGGGCGCTGGAGCCGCACCGGGCCAGCCGGGCGCCTGGCAAGTTCCTGCTGGCCGCCGGGCCGGGGTATTCGCTGCGGCTGGAACCCGGCGACCTGGATGCGCAGGTGTTCGGCCGGCACCTTGACGCGGCTCGCGAGTGGCGCACGGTAGGCGACCTGAGCGCCGCCGCGCGGGAGTTCGACGCGGCGCTGCGGCTGTGGCAGGCGGTTCCCCTGTCGGGGGCTCCCGGCCCGTGGGCCGAAATCGAACGGGTCCGGCTGATCGAGGTGCGGCTGACCGCGATCGAGGAACGGACCGAGATCATGCTCATGCTCGGCCGTGCCGCCGCGGCGGCGGCCGAGCTGGCCGGCCTGGTGCGTGAATATCCGCTCAGGGAAGGGCTGCGCGGCCAGCTGATGCTGGCACTGTACCGGTGTGGACGGCAGGCGGATGCCCTGGCCACCTTCGCCGTTGGCCGTCGTATCCTCCGCCAAGAGCTTGGCCTGGAGCCTGGTCAGGGACTGCGGTGGCTGCACGAGCAGATCCTGGCCGCTGACGCCGCCCTCGGGCCGCCTGCCGTCGCCGTGACCGTGGCGGCCCCGGAGCGCATATGGGCCGCGCCCGCGCAGTTGCCCGGGGAGGTGGACGCATTCACCGGCCGGGTGGGGGAGCTCGCCGCGCTTGACAAGCTCGCCCACCCGGCCGGCCCCGCGGCCATGGTGATCTGGCGTGTCGGGTACCGCCGGGGTCGGCAAGACCGCGCTCGCGGTGCGCTGGGCCCGCCGCGTCCGCGCCGCGTTCCCCGACGGCCAGCTTTACGTCAACCTGCGCGGCTACGATCCGGGCCAGCCGGTACTCGCGGGGGATGCCCTGGCCGGGTTCCTGCGGGCGCTCGGCCTGCCGGGGCCGGACATACCTCGGGAGGTCGACGAGCGCGCCGCCGCCTACCGGACCCTGCTCGACGGCCGTCGGATGCTCGTGGTGCTCGACAACGCCAGCACGGTCGAACAGGTCTGCCCGCTGCTGCCGGGCAACCCGTCGAGCCTGGTGCTGGTGACCAGCCGGGACTCCCTCGCCGGACTGGTGGCCCGGCACGGTGCCCGGCGCCTGGACCTGGACACTCTGCCGCCCCATGACGCCGAGGCGCTGCTGCGGGCCCTGATCGGCGACCGCGCCGAGGTTCAGCCGGGCGCGACAGCGCTGCTGGCCAGGCAGTGCGCCCGGCTGCCGCTGGCGTTGCGGGTAGCGGCCGAGCTCGCCGCGGCCCGCCCGGCCATGACCGTGGCCCAGCTGGCCGGCGAGCTGGCCGATGAGCAGCGGCGGCTGGACCTGCTTGACGCCGGGGGTGATCCGGGCAGCGCCGTCCGCGGCGTGTTCTCCTGGTCATACGGTCACCTGCCGGATGAGCCGGCCCGGACCTTCCGCCCGCTCGGCCTGAGCCCGGGGCCTGATCTTGATGCCTATGCCGTCGCCGCACTGACCGGAATCCCGCCCGCCCGGGCCAGCCGCACGCTGGAGTCGCTGGCCCGCTCCCACCTGATCCACCGCACCCGCGCGGGTCGCTACGGCCTGCATGACTTGCTGCGCGCCTACGCGGCCGGCCTGGCGGGCACCGACGACGCCGAAGGCGAGCGGCATGCCGCGCTGACCCGCCTGTTCGACTACTTCCTGGAGGCCGCGGCCGCGGCCATGGACACCCTGGTCCCGGCGGAGCGACATCTGCGGCCCCGCATCCGCGGCTCAGGCCTGCCCACTCCGCCGGTGGCCGGAGCGGTCGGCGCTAGCGCCTGGCTCGATACCGAGCGGGCGGTGCTGGTCACCGTGATTACGCACGCTTCGACTCAGGGCTGGCCCGCTCATGCCACCGGCATGGCCGGCACCTTTTACCGGTACCTGGAAACGGGCGCTCATTTCCCGGATGCCATCACCATCCACAGCGCCGCCCGCCACGCCGCCCGCCGCACCGGCGATCGCACCGCCGAGGCGACCGCGCTGACTAACCTCGGCATCATCGACTGGAGGCAAGGCCGCTACCGGCAGGCTGCTGGTCATCACCGGCGGCCGTTGAAGGTCTCCCGTGCGATCGGTGACCGGTTCGGGGAAGCCACCGCACTGAACAACCTGGGCATCATCTACGAGCGGCAGGGCCGCCGTCAGCAGGCGGCGGATCACTACCGGCAGACGATGACCCTGTCGGCTGAGCTTGATGACCGGTCCGGTGAAGCGCGCGCGCTGGCCAATCTCGGCGGCGTTAACTGCGTGCTTGGGCAGTACGCGCAGGCGGCTGGGCACCTGCAGCGGGCGCTTGTGCTGTTCCGCGAGATCGGCGATCACCAGGGTGAGGCCGCCGTCCTGGCCGGACTCGGCGACCTCGATGGGCGACAGGGCCGCCATGAGCGGGCCGCCGAGAACTACCGCCAGGCTCTCTGCCTGGCCACCCGAATCGGCGACCGGCCCGGTGAGGTCGAGGCGCGCAACGGCGCTGGTGCTGCCCTGCTCGCGGCAGGCCAGCCGGTCCGGGCCCGCACCGAGCACCGCGCCGCACTGGCGCTGGCCAGCCGGATAGGCGATAAGTACGAGCAAGCCCGCGCTCACGACGGCCTGGCTATTACTTACCATCTCACCGGCGGCCACGGCCGGGCCCGGCGCCACTGGCAGCACGCTCTGGCCTTGTTCGCCGTCCTCGGCGCCCCGGAAACCGGCGACGTCCAGGACCGGCTGACCGCGCTCGACTCCGAACGCCCCGACTCCGAACGCCCCGACTCCGAACGCCCCGACTCCGAACGCCCCGACTCCGAACGCCCCGACTCCGAACGCCCCGACTCCGAACGTCCCGCCGTTAAGACGACGATAAGTACGCTGCCCGATCCTCAGGATGTCTGCTTGACCTTAGGTCCTGAGGAGGACACGTGCACAAAATAAGATTGGCCAGCGTCGCCACGCTCACCTGCGCAGCCGTCTTGATCGCCTCGGCGGCGTCGGCTGCGACCGGCTGGACGGTGGTGTCTGTCCCGCAGACCGCCAACAACACCATCTTGCTGGGGGCGTCGGCTCGTACCAGCACCGACGCCTGGGCGGTCGGCGAGCAGTTCGCTGCGGCCGGCCAGGCGCCGCCGGTCAGCTACCACTGGAACGGCACCGCGTGGTCGCTCGTGGCCACGCCCACCCTGGGTGTGAGCTCCAGCCTGATGGCCGTCAGCGCGAGCACCGCGACCGACGCCTGGGCCGTGGGGTTCGAAATTCTCGGGCGCCACGACGACGGCACGGTCATGGAACACTGGAACGGATCGGCGTGGTCGGTGAACTCCACGGGAGTCGTGACAGGTTTTGTCGCGGAACTGACCGGTGCGGTCGACCTGAGCCCCACTGACGCCTGGGCGGTCGGCGAGGCTGACAGCGCCATACTGGAGCACTGGAACGGCTCCGTGTGGAGTTCGGTGACCATCCCCGACCCGGACTTCACCCCCGCCGCCGGCGAGTCCATCTCGGCCAGCTCGGCGACGGACATCTGGGTCGTGGGCAGCACCGTCAACGTCACGACCGGCGTCACGACGGCCGAGGCACTGCACTTCAACGGCACCGCCTGGACGGTCGTGCCGATGCAGCAGCCAGGAACCAACACTCCGACGATCGGTGCGGTGACCGCTATCTCTGCCACCAACGCCTGGGCTGTCGGTGAGGACATCGGTGCGACGTCGGCTCTCGGGGGCAGCACGCTGATCGAGCACTGGAACGGCACCAGCTGGAGTATCGTCCCAAGCCCGACCCCCGGCGCTGAACCCGGTCTCACCGGCGTGGCCGCTCGCGGCTCCGGCGACGTCTACGCCGTCGGGAGCAACCTTCCCAGCATCAATGGCGGGGTGGTCCAGGGCCTGATCCTGCGCTGGAACGGCAGCACCTGGTCCCAGGACACCGATCCCACCGACGGCACCTACAGTCCGCTGTCTGCCGCCGCCACCGTGCCCGGCGCCGCTAACGAGTGGGCCGTC
>Ga0302226_10003480_pt1 | contig 10738 bp, 16 predicted proteins | sample II_Palsa_E3_3_FD_193524 | JGI IMG/M metagenome (GOLD analysis project Ga0302226, IMG submission 193524) | Peat permafrost microbial communities from Stordalen Mire near Abisko, Sweden - II_Palsa_E3_3 | ecosystem: Environmental > Terrestrial > Soil > Palsa > Peat permafrost | place: Sweden...
CAAAGACGTCATGACCGCCCTCCACGAGCTGCAGGATACGCTGTGAGATCGATTATTATCGATACCTAGACAAACCTGGGAATAGAAGCCGTAGGTGATGCCCGTGACGAGGAGAGGCGTGCCCTGCCAAACAAGGAACGACAGCGACTGGAAGTAGACAAATCGCTGCAAGAAACGTAGTTCCTCATTACGTTTCGCGTCGAGGCGCTTGGCAAAGACGGCTTCGAGGGACAGCAGCTTGATGGCCTGCACAACACGCAAGAACTCTGAGACAGTGTCGACACGTTCGTCCGCCTTCTCCAGCAGTCTCCCTTGGATGGAGCCGCTCATGCGCGAGATAAACACGTTGACGGGGATGACGAGGACCATCAAGCTAAATAAAACCGGACAAAGCCAACTCGTTTTTTAATTAAAAAAAAAGGCGAAATAATATTTACCCAACACCGGCAAAGGTCGCGTAACTCAAAAAGTTGTACAAGAAGAGCAGCACGCCGAGGATCGACAGTGGGGCCGACCACATGCGATGCAGATAGAGCGGCAGGTCGCGCAGGCAGTCGGCATCCGTCTGGCGCAGAGACGTTTGTAAAAACAAACCAAAAACAAAAACAAAAAAATACCTCGACAAGAGATGTCAATGCACGGGTTCCAATCATATCGTGCGACATGAGAGAAAGACGCGTGGTCTTTTCGACGACAAGATGAACTGCAGCCGCGCGAATCTTCATCCCAAGATGCACACCCTAAAGTAATAAAAAGAAGAATTAATCATTTTACCAAAGAGCTACTCCGTTTCAAACCTGGTGCATAAACAGCTGGTCGAGGACCGAGGTAATAAGGGGGCCAGCCAAGAGACCAATAAGGTAGGCGGCGAGCACGGGTGGTTCAATGTAGATGCCATCGACGTAGTTGATCAAGTGAAACTGCACACGAAAAAGACATCAACAGTTATTCATGCAACCACTTTTTTTTAAAATATACCATGCAAAAGGGACCGAGGAAGAGGGACAATGTGGACATAAACGTCGCCAAGCCCTGCATAAAGAACGTGCGGCCCATGATGCTAAAGATGAGCCTCCAGATCGAGATGCGGCCGGTGGCGTCGAGTTGCTTGTCGATGATTGCGTCCACCTCCTCGCGAACCGTGGACGACTTGTCGTTATTGTTAAGGATTGCGGTGTCGTAGATCATGAGTGTGTGGAGGCGTGCTCGTTGCAGCTGGTTTGTTCCAAATTAGCTTGCAAAACACACCAGGTGTTCATTGTATAAATTACCAGCGGACTGATCCACCAGTACGAGATTTTCGAGATCCAGCTTGCGCCGGATGCGGACACTGAACCGATGGCCTGCATTTTTTTGGGGATTTAGTTTTTATACACGGACTGACAGTACATCGTCGGCGTGGCCGCTCCTCGAGGGCGAAAACATGCCGATGGCCAGGATGAGAAAGTACAGGCCGTACTGGACGAAGAAGATGTAGTCGAGGTTCTCGATCCCGAGCTGTCTCATGATGCTGCGGACTTTGATCGTGCCAGCAAGGATGTTGTACAGGTAAAACGCGATCAGAGCAGGGGCCGTGGGCAGGCCACGCTGGTACTCTAGAATCGACAGGACGATGCAGAGGCACTAAAACAAAATGACAAATGTTGGCCAACGAAAAAAGGGGGATCCAGTTTACCCAGCTAAACACAGAGATGGCCGTGGCGACAATCTCAAACAAGGGGCCGTTTGTCAGCAAAAGAATCAACTAATTCATTGGATTTAGTATTCTATTTTCCTCAGAAAGGGAGGGTCGTGTTGTACCTCTAGCAAGAAGAGCACATTGATGAGGATGAGCACGCCCAGCTTGACCGCAAAGACAAAACGGTAGCGCTTGAACGCCTCATCGACCGGCCCTGGTTGCCGCACCTTCAGCAGGGGCTCACGTGCCGTCCCGTAGTTTGCTGCGCTGTTGTTGACCGATCCACCAAAGCTCGGCGCGGTGGCACTCATCGACATCGGCATCCGTCCAAAGAACCGCTTGAACGACAGCACCACGCCCAGCAGCAGGATGCCCGTCGACATGATGGATATCAACACACTGCCGGCATTGTTAGCACCATAACACACACGCACAAAAAGCACGCAGCAGACGTACAGTTCTTCAAAGCATGGGGTAAAGTCGCCCATGTCGGGATCACCGCCGATGGGCACAGGCCGCGGGTACTCCAGCGGTCCCTGGGACATGACAGAGCGCTTCAGAGGGGAACACAAAAAAAGAGGTGGCAAAGCCACAAAAGCAGCATACCCATCTGCTGGGGCTGCAGAACGCGTCCATGGCGCTCTCTCACTGGTGGTTGGCGGTGGTTGGCGGCGGCGGCGGCGGCGGCGGTGGCGCGAGGGACAAAGGAAGGGAGGAGAGCCACGCGCACGCGAGAGGCGGTTGGTTCAGGGACGTGCGCTCGGGTAAAATGGTCGTGAGCGAGTTTTCAGCAGCCATGTCGAGCCGCGTACGTCCCCGTTGGTTGCTTTGCTGGGTGTGGGGCCCTAATTGGTTTGTGCCAACCACCAGGAGGACCTGCTGGACTGGAGCGACGGCGTCAAGGCCTTTGAGGCCGGCAACTACCGGGGCGCCATCGAGTATTTCAGTGTATGTTTTTTTTATTTATGGGTTGTTGTCCTTGTGGTGTTGATTTTGGGCACCGCCTGCAGAAAGTAACAGACTCTGTTGGCGCAAGGGCGCACTTCAACTGTGGAATGGCGTACGGTGCGCTCAACCAGACCAAGGAAGCGGTACACGTTGTGTTGTGCCACTTGGAGGGGGAAAAAAACCACTGACCGTCCTGCTGCAGATTGACGCGTTCACGAGTGCCGTGCGCGCAGACAAGTACTTTGTGGCCGGCTACTTTATGCGCGGGTATCACCAGATCGCGCTGCGTGGTCTGGGCAAGGCGCTGCAGGACTACGACAACGCAGCCAACTTTATGCGCGGCAACGCCGTGATCGACTACACGCAGCTGGGACTGGCGTGCAAGGTGTACTATGCCGAGATCATGTTTAACCGCGGCATGGTCCAGTTCCTCATGAACCGGCAGCAGCAGGCCTTTGAAGACCTTGCCATGGTGCGCCATCGTATAGCAACTACGCTCGCAACTCTCTAAACCGATTGGTTTTTGATCACAGGCGAGCCAGTGCAAGATGGACAAGTCGCACGACATTATCGAGCAGACCTTGCGCACACGCAAGTTTGACACGCCCTTTACCATTCCAAAGACGTCGGTCTACCGCCCGCCCGAGCAGAAGCTCAAGAACGCCCAAAAGGTCGACTACATTAAAAAGGACGGCGCAAAACTCGTTGCCTCGACCGACGCGCAGGATCAGTACACCGGCTTCAAGGACGCCCACATCCGCAAGGAGGGCCAGGGTGGCCCCGCACGCGTCAGCTCTCCACCACCACCACCACCACCAGCACAGCCGGCCTCCAGTCGCAGTTCTGCCGCCTCACCACCGCCAGCACGAGGCTCAGTAGCCGCACCGCCTCCCCCAGCAGCAGCCTCAGCAGCAGCAGCCTCCAGCTACGCGACACGGCCCGCGCCACCGCCGCCCACCAAAAAGGCTGCGCCGTCTACTTCACTGGTATCGTCATCGCCCCCGACGTCCTCTCCAAGAGCAGTAGCACGTCCGGTTCCTGCCACGCCAACACCGCGTCCCGTCCCTGCGGCACCCGCTGCCGCCAAAAGCTCGCCGCCCCCAGGGCGAGCGCTCGCCTCTCAGGGATCCTCAAACAACCTGCTGTCCTCTGGTGCTGGTGCCAAGGTATTCACTGTATTTCGCAAGCTATAGGCTAGTTCACACCTTTTTTTTTTTTTGTTCTGTCTAAGATCAAGGTCAAGTGCTACTCCAAGGACACGCGCATCGTGTTGATCGAGTCCGACATCAAGGTCAAGGAGTTCCTCGCGCGGATCAAGGAAAAGTTTGAAAACGCGTCCTTCACGGTCAAGTACAAGGACGAGGACGGCGACCTGGTCATCTTGGCGGACCAGGAGGATCTCTCCATGGCCTTTGCCGTGACTGACCTCGCGAGTGGGAAGATGGACGTGTGGTGTGAATAATAGCAGGAGTTGTCTGTATTTCATTTTACTCTTTACAAGAACAAGAAAAACAAGAAAAGGTCATCTATTTCCACCGCTCCATCAGCGCCTTTCTCCGCGCGAGTTGGGACATGACGAGGGTGGCCACAGAGAGAGCGGCGATGGCCATGGCAACGGTCCCGTAGCTGAACTCGTCCGTGAGCGAGTCAAACGTGTTGGACGGGGTGACGCGGGTGAAGAACAGGTCGAGGCCCAGGGCGAGCACGAGCGCGTTCGACTCGAGCTGGATCGGCGCAGACACGATCGTGTGCACGCGCGCGACCTCGTGGCTGTAGCTGATGATCGACTTGGGGTCGATCGGCACAAGCGGCATGTACTGCAGCAGCATCTCCTCCTTCTGCTCCGCGTCGAGGGCGCCGACGGGGCGGCGGGGGTCCAGCAGGCGCTTTGGGATGCCCGAAAGCTGCGACGACGTCAGAGCGCCTATGAAGAAATTGGCATGTTAAATAGTTGAAGTACCAGAAAGACAGTACAGATGACGAGGCGACGGGTGATGCCCTTGAGCGTCTGCGTCACGCCCATGGCCGTGATCCCGGAGGGCACAATGTACGACTGCGCAAGGACGTGGGGAACAAACTTGTCAAAGGACGAGAAGTTGGCCTCGTCCAGGCGCAGATCGGGCGTGCCGTTCTCAAAGAGTTCGAGGGCGACCATCTCGGTGTAGTCCTCGTTGGTGTTGACGTAGCTGTACACGACCCAGTTCTCGCTCACGACGACGTTGACGGGGCCGCTCGCGTGCGAGTGGTGACGGGCGTACAGGACGTTCCCCGAAACCGAGTCGACGAGGCGGATGCGGACCGAGCTGGCGGAGGCTGTGGCGACCGCGAGCAGATGCTGGTTCAGGTACTTGAAGAGGACGCGGCGATCGCCCAGAACGCGCCCGATGGAGGGAACGTGCTCGTTGGCCGCGTGCTGCGCCAACCTGACCTCGCCCTCCTTCGGGTCCAGCGCGAGCGACCAAGTCGACTCGACCGCGAGCCCACCGGGAAGGATGCGCAGGCCTTCGACCGCGTGCTTGCTCGCGTTGGCCACGGCAAAGTACAGTGGCTTGTCGACGTTGAGGGTTACCTCGGCGGGCAAGTGGTGCACAGAAAAGTCCTCGTTGACAAAGAGAAGCGGGTGGATGTGGCTGTGGTCCGCGTTTGCCGACGAGATGACGGCTGCAAAGAGGGCCTTGGCCTCGGTGTCCTATTTTTTTTTTTTTTTCAGAATTAAAATTATCAAGGTAGAAAGAAAGTAAAAGAGTTACCAGTTTGGAGCCCTTGGTATCAAGGGGCTCGCCGGTAATCGGGTCGATCAGCAAAACCTTGGTACCGCCGGTGGCCGTCTTGAACGTGAGGGCGCCCACGGGATCGTGGGTGGTGGCGGCACGGAGGACGTTAAAGTCGGTGAGTTGGCCCTCGAGGTACGTCTTGCTCCAACGGACAACACCGTCCCACGACGAAATGGCCACGACGCGCGACGTTGTGGTGAGCAGGACGATCAGCTTGTGCGTGCCGAGCGAGTCGCGAGCAAGTTCGTCGCCCTCGGCAGACGAAGAGGAGAGCCACCAAGCCGGGGACAAAAGCTTTTCCAAATCTACGACGAGAAAATAATTATTCTATTGTATTCAAAGGGAAACAACTTACCAAACTGATTGGCGAGCGAGTGCAGGACCTGGGCATGGCGACGGAGACGGTGAGAGAACGCCTGGAAGACGGAGGCGGACTCTGCGAGGGCCACCTCCTCGTCGACGTCGGTGTCGAGCATGAGGATCGAGTGCTGGGGCAGGTCGATGAACTCTGCCTGGAAGACCTTGGCGAGGGACTCATCGCGGACCCACGCCTGCACAGACCCATTGAAGGCCTTGACGACGCCATCCGCAAAGACAAACCCGACCAGCTCCTCGTTGGCAAACACGTTGACCACCGCTCCGTGCTGTTGCTGTAGCTGGGAGTACGGCGTGAGCTCGTTCTGCTCGTTGCTGACCTTGGCGGCCCACACGTTGCCGTCCTGACCCTTCTGCGTCGCAAACACAGCCAACTGGTTGGCACTGAGGACAAACGCTTCGTTGGGTTTGCCCTAGATCAGTAAATAGAATAATTAGTAAATAAATTGTTGTTTATTTTTGACGCTCTGATACCTTGATGGAGAAGCCAACGGTGCCGGTGGGAATGGCGACGTCCACGACGGTGCCGGCGTTCGAGTCCTCAACGAGGATGCGGCCGGCGATGGCGGGGTACAGCGCGGTTCCCTTGACGCCAATCTTCTTGATCCCCGTTTCCACCAACGAAACCAGCTCAACCAGGCCGTCGACGATGACGATGGCCAGATCATCATGGAGGATGGCAGCAGTCGCGCCGGCGGGCAGGACAACCGGGGAGAGCTTGGCGCCGTCGGCTAGGGCAAAGCGCGAGACGGTTGACGTGCCCGAAAGGACACAGGCAGACTCGCCACCATACGAGTCCACAGCCAACGTCGCCTGCAGGCCGTCCTCGAGCTCTGTGCGCCACTTGACCTTGCCCGACTCAAACGAGATGGCCACGACTGTCTTGCCCACCGCTGCCACAACCAGTGCCACGGCCTGTTGCTTGGCCCCCGTGCTCGCGGCAAAGGCGACCGCCGCCGATGTGAACGGCGCCGAGGGGTCCAGCACGACGGCAAAGGTGGCCTCCCAGACCGGCTTGCCCGAGTCCACGTTCCACGCACGTGCAGTCGCCTCCTTGATGGCCGTGTTGTACGAGACCGTCACCCACGCGTCCTTGTCCTCGTCCAGGGTGCTGGCAACGATGACTTCATGTGCACCAAACACCTGTCTCCACTCTGCACGCGTGGATGGCACAAGTTTAATCCCCCCCCACCTCATGCTCTGCTTTCTTTTTTAAATGGGTACCAAGCTGGCCGTCGTCGGCGTCCACGGCGGCAATGACCGCACCGTCGCCGCCCTCCGAGCCGGCCGACTCGACCAGCAGCAGCCCCGCGTCGTTGAAGCTGACGACCTTGGTCCACGCTCCCACATGCTGCTTTGTCCTGAGCAAAAAAAATATTAGGAGAGACATCAATAGAGCTCAACACGGACGTCGCGCGCGGTACCAGTCGTAGAGCCCCGCCTGGTCTGCATAGAGCGCGGCGGCGCTGGTGGCCACGCACAGAATCCCTGCGAGCAAGACCGCGCGCTGCATGATTATTGCAAGTGCACTGCCCTGATCAAATCGACCAAGCTTTATGCTGCAGGTTTTTGGGGGGTCCTAAGTCAGGGCCGCCTCGCTCTGTTTGCGCGTGTGCTGTTGTCCCTTCTCCTGATGTGCTCTCGTGTCCCTTCTCCTGATGTGCTGTGCGTGCATCGTCCTCTTCTCTCTCACACCGCCCTCCTCCTTCTGCGCACATTTTTTCATCCGATTTCATTTCTTTCTTTCTCTTCAGTTCTTCTCTGTGTGCAGTCGACTCAGATTTGGCGAGGTCACTAACCGACGCTCTCCTAGTCGGGTTCGATGACGGACTTGGACTCGGCTGTGCACGTCCCTTGTACGGACGTGCTCGTGCGCGTTGCCAAGCGGGTGATGCAGGACGAGCAGGACAAGACGACCAGACTGTCCCAACTGCGCGAGGCGATGCACGTCAAGGGATACAACACGATCGACTATGGGTACGAGAAGGACAAACGTGGTCACCTCCTTCCAACCCAACCCAAACCTTTGGTGCAGCTACAAGAACGACTTTGACTTTGTGGAGGACCACGAGGGATGCTGCTGGAGGCTGGAGCGCAAGCTGGACACGGTGATCACGCTCAATCCGGCCACTGGCACGTCGCCGCAGCCGCAGCGAGCTGCGACACCGTCTGCCTCATCGACTGCTTACGCGTACACCCCGCCTCCACGGGCACGGCCGTCGTCGCAAGCATCGGCTCGGACGCCACCGCCGCCACAGCAGCAGCAAGCCCCTCATCAGCAGCAGCAAGCACATCAACAACAACAACAGCAACAACGGCAACGCTCTGCTGCTGCGCCGCAGCAGCATCCGTTTCACAACCCGCTCGGCGGCTTTGGCGGAGGCTTTGGCGGAAGCGGCCTCTTTGGTGGAATATTTAATACCCTCTTTGGAGACGACGATGACGGCATGCAAGGTGTCCATCAGCCACATCAGCAGCAGCCTCCCCGTCCCCAGCCGCAGCCTCAGCCTCCACGACAGCAGCCGCAGCAACAGCAACAGCAGTCCGGTCTGATAGGGCGGGCCCGATCGCTGGAAGAGCTGGAAGAGCTCGTCGAGGTCCTGCTGGATCCATCGACCACGGCCGAGGGCATTCCCATTTCGCAGCTTGAAAAGGAGCTCGGTTCGTCGCTGGTTGTGCTGACCAACGCTGGCTACCGCACCCTGATCGAGTTTCTCAAAGAACGCAAAGGCCTAGCGCAGTTGCTCATCCTCGACCGTGATACGAAAAAGTAGGCCTTTTTCCCTCTGTCAAAGCCATCATTTAAAAAATTTTCTATCCAGTGTTTTGGTCCGCCCTGTGGCGACAGCAGAGCACGAAGCGTGTGCAATGTGCTTGTCATCGGGACGATTCGCGCGATTCATCAGCCCGTGCTCGCACCGTTTTCACCTCGTCTGCATCCGCGAGTGGGTTGAGCGCGATCCCACATGCCCTGTCTGCCGCCTCGCGATCCCTCAGCGTATGATCCCTCGTTAGACCCCAACTGTCTTTTTTTTTTTTTTTGGCTCTTATTATGTATTGCATTTCGTGTCGACGTTTTTTATAATCTAAAAAAATGTTCAACCATTTACAAGATTGCTGGAGCGAGCAAACAGTTGGCGAACGAAGCGAGGAATGAGCTTGCGATCTCCTGGCTAATTACTCGCGCGTCGGTCGATAGGGTCACGTCCATCATTTGAACGGTGACCGGCTTGTTATCTGGCGACAACGTGACAACAGGCCGCACTCCGGAAACAGCGAGGATGGCTGCCTGCGGCGGGTTGATCACTGCAGTAAACTGTTTGATCCCAAACCTTGTTCCGGCGATTAATACTTTGTTTTAAATAATAATACACATACATTCCCAGGTTGGACACACTGAAAGAGCCGCCCTGATACTCTTCGGGCTTCAGCTTGCCAGCGCGCGCCCTGGCCGCGAGGCTGTCGATTTCACGAGTCAGGTCGCCAAGTCGCATCCTCTCGACGCCGCGGACGATCGGCGTGATCAGGCCCTTTTCCATTGCGACGGCAAACGAAATATCGCACGACGCGCTTCGAACTGCCTCTCCCTGAGAAATAATAGTAAGTATTGCACTGTTGTTTTTAAATGGACAAACCTCTGCTGAAACGGTCACGTTGACCTCGGGCCATCGTTGCAACGCCGCTGCGGCGGCTTTGATGACGAGGACATTCAATGACGGCACTTTTTCTGCTGGAAAACCTAGAATCAGTCTTGCTTCTTTGCATGTAGAACAAATACGCGTTGCTTCCTCCTTCGCAAGGTACTCGGTGCAAGCTTTGCGCCAAGCGATCGCGTTATCCATATCGACAGAGTATGTTGTGTAGACGTGCGGGATGGTAAACTTGCTCTGTTGAAGGCGGCTTGCGATGACTTTACGGATCTGCGTAACGGGGATGTCGGTGTAGGACGGCGCCTGAACCGTCGTCGGTTTGGCTGGTGATGCAGGCGCGGCGGCGGCTTGCTTCACTGCAACAGGAGCAGGTGCAGAGGCAGAGGCAGGGGCAGGGGCAGGTGCAGGTGCGGCGCCCTTCTCGAGGAACTGCAGGACATCGCCCTTGAGGAGACGGCCGTGGGGACCCGTGGCAGGGATCTTGGACACGTCGAGGTGGTGTGTCTGCACAAGCACAGTGACAGCGGGCGAAAGGGGTTGGGTGGTGGCCGCAGTCACAGTCACACTAGCTGGCGTAGCAGGTGCAGGCGCAGGAGCGCCCGTGGTCGGAGGCGGGGTGGCAGCCTTTGGCGACGCAGCAGCAGCAGCAGCAGCAACAGGTGATTTGACGTTCTTCCAGTCGTCGCCCTCGTCCACGATCAGCGCAATCGCCTTGCTCACCGGCACGTCCTTGGCTCCCGCAGGTATCTATTTCAACGTAGAAACTACACGTCAGCAACGCCCACGCCCACTGTGTCCAGCTGCCGTTTGTTACGAGAATCTTGGCCAACACTCCCGCGTCCTGTGCCTCGACATCAATCGTCGCCTTGTCGGTCTCGATCTCGAGCAGCACGTCGCCAGGCTGAATCTTCTCGCCTGCATGGGGGGTTGAGCACCCTTGCCGTCTAATATGGTAAGCAGTCGTACCCTCCTTCTTGCCCCAGCGCACAATGCTGCCCGTGGTCATCGTGGGCGACATGGCCGGCATGTTGTAGGCCGTCGTGGCCCTCGCCACCTTGGCCGCATGGAACGACCGCACTGTGGATGCACATACGTTTAGCGTGAGAGAGAGAACGGAGGGGGCCAGCGGTACGGAACGCACGCGTCGCTGGGGCGCCGCCGGTCAGCCGAGCAGTCAGCCGTCGTGAGAACATCTTGCACACACCACCTTTCCAAAAACATTAGTTACAGCCGCCCAGCCCATTTTCTGTTTTCAACCAGCGGTGATGTCATCCGCCAAAGGTAACTCGGTCGCCAAAAAAAAAAAAGGTTCT
>Ga0302226_10003484_pt1 | contig 10731 bp, 6 predicted proteins | sample II_Palsa_E3_3_FD_193524 | JGI IMG/M metagenome (GOLD analysis project Ga0302226, IMG submission 193524) | Peat permafrost microbial communities from Stordalen Mire near Abisko, Sweden - II_Palsa_E3_3 | ecosystem: Environmental > Terrestrial > Soil > Palsa > Peat permafrost | place: Sweden...
CGATGAAGGCAGCCTGCTGCTGCCGCTGCTGAATCTGCGCCCGCAATGCGGACTCGACAAAGCCGGACAGACTTTCTCCGTCACGCAGAACTTCTTCCGCAGCGCGGCGCAGAACCGGCTCCACACGCAGCGAAGGGATGGTCGCGCTCTTCATGAAACCTCCTGATGCGATGCAATTGCGATACATATTGGCGCAATTTAACGACCCGGGCAAATCACCGGAAAAAGGCGGAGCCCGAGCTCCCAGGGCGGACACAGCGCATGCTCGTTCCGGGCCGGCTTACGAGGTGGTTTAACTTCCCCGTCCCGCTTTCCGAGCGTTTTCGCGCGACGCGGTAGACGCCCTGCTCTTCGCTTACGCCGGTGTGCGAACCGCGCGCCGGCCCTAGCCGCTGCGATTCCACCTGGCGGATGATCTCGCGCACCGCGCGCGCGTCGCTGAAGATGGCGTGGCCCAGCAGGGACAGCGTGTGGTCGGCCAGCTCGGTGTCGTGGCTGGCGGTCACTACGTCGCCATGGGCCGTAATCATGTCGATCAGCTGGTTGAGCGTATCGACTTGATCCAGGGTCATGCCGAAGAGGTAGCGGCCAGCTGCGTCGCCGGGCATCGCCTCTGCGGCTTCTGGCTTCGCATCGACCGCAGGCGTCGCCTCGCTTTCGGAGCGGTAGGCTGGAAACGAGAGGTCGTCCAGCACGAGGCCTACCTGCTCCGCCAACAATTCCAGACAGATCGCGACCTGCCCCACATTGATCTCGGGGATCCATTCCTGCGCCACGTCCGTCGTGCGCGGTTGCGCTATGTGCGAGAGGAACTCGGCGTACTCGCGCAGCTTCTGCAGCCGGAGCTGGCTGTCCTCCGGCAGAAAATAACCCATCGTTTCCCGATCATCCGAATCGAACGTTGACATGGCCGCCTCCTGATTCCATCGAAGTGCCCGTCCACGGCATGACGACGGACGGGAAGTCGGGAGGCTAGAAACCGCACAGAGCCGGCGGGCGTATTCCCCTTGCGGGTGTTGTATTAGCCGCCCTCCCGACGCAGGTATCACGTCGGCTTGCACCTGCGAACAGGTACAAAAAACCCACCGGTTTGTCGGAGGTGGGTACCGCTCTGTGTGGAGTTTCTAGGCTCCTTGCAAACGAGTCTGCTACCGCAATGGAGGGGAGTCAAGACAGGCATGGATAAGTGAACCTGGCCCCGATAGTTTGATAGTTCAACCTGTTCAACTAGCCGGTCCACCTCAGCCGGGATCAGGGCTTCTTCAACCAGCCGCTCGACTTCCACTTAGGTGATCTCGGCATGGTGCATCGGGGAACCGAGGCAACGGTTTGCATCTACGCTGTCGAGGCGGCTGATAAGCTGTAACGCGTCATCGGACGACACCATCGGGGGATGGAAGCATGCAGATCGTTGAGTGTGAAAACTGCCACGCTCGGAACCGGGTTCCTGGCTACCGCCTGAGCGCGCGGCCGACATGCGGTAAGTGCGGCGTTTTCCTACCGGAGCCCAAAGCGTTGACCGTTGCGCGTGATGTGCGCCGAGGGTTGCGGACGTATTGGGTTTTTATTGCGGGCGCCGGCCTGATGCTGGCCGGGTATTTCCTTTTCCCCATGCTCAACACCCGCTCCGAACCACCGCTTGAACAGGTGCAAGTGTCGGCGACGCAGCCTTCGACCTATACACCGCCACCTCCCCCAACACGGGGTCCCTTTGTGGGTGCCATTGCGCCGTTGAAGATTGATCCCGTGATCCCAGCCGCGTTGTGCACTCCGAAAAAGGTGCGATCGGGCGCGAAGCGATACTACGGGGTGAAACCTGGGCAGGTGCCGTTGAAAATCACCACGCCGCCCGGCGAAAACTATCTGTTTTCCCTCACACCAGTCGATGGCAGCGAGGTCACGATGAAAGCCTACGTGGCCGCTGGCGACACAAAGATTTTTCGGGTGCCCGAAGGAACGTATTCAATTTATGTGGAAACGGGCGACGTTTGGTGCGGTTTCGACAAAGAATTTGGTGGCGACGGAGATGACATGTCGAAACTGTCGGCGACGTTTGATTTTACCAGCACGACGGTTCCGGGCGGCGTTGACTATCGTGGCCATCAGATCGACTTATCGCCTCACCTTATGGGCAACATGAAATCGGTCAAAGTGGGAAAGATGAGGCTTCATCCTGCTGGACCGGAGCAGCCTGACAGCGATAAGGATTAGGTAATCCGGTGCCCAGAGAAAGTCAAAAAGCTCCAAGTCGTAAACGGTTCACCATTTCGCCGCAGGGGTCAAGAGGCACGCACTAGCTTTTCCCCGGTGAAATTGTCTCTGACACCTTTTCCCAGTGAGCAATCGACACGATGTTCCCACTCGTTTCGTATTCGAGCCAGCATAGCCTTGGGTCAGCTCACCTTGGGGCTAGAGGTATCATGGCGTATGGCCCATAAAACCATTTCTGTTGCGGATGACGCCGAATTCAATGCTCTCGTCCAGGCGATCGCCCGTGATGTCGTCGACGCCCACATTTACTGGGACCAGCACAACGCATTGCAGGCTCAGATGGAGAAATGGCCGGAGGTGCAAGCTGAAGGGTGGGCCTTCTGGTATTACACGCAGCAGGCGCACCAACGAACAGCGCTGGCAAGTTTGGCGCGCGTGTTTGACCAGAAGCAGAATTCGCTTCATATGCGCTCATGGCTGGTAAGTATCCGCGACCACACCCATCTCTTCGGTAAGGAAGCGGCGAAACTGCGTAGACTCGGCGACCTCTTCGTGCAGTGGCTGCCGGACGATGCGGTGCCGGATCCTGAGCAACTCCAAAAGGACATCGATTTGTGCTCGATGCAAGACCCGGATGTCAAAGCCCTGGTCAGGTATCGCCATACCGTCCTGGCGCATCGGGGTGCTGAACTCTCCAAACATGGCAACACTGCAAAACTGCCTGAACTGCTCTACGAACAAATCGATCGGTTGCTGGCCCGAGCCAAAGACATACTCAACCGATACAACTACATGTATGACGCCTCGTTCTTCGGCATGACGCCGTTGGGCCATGACGCGGTCGAGCGCGTCTTTGAAAGCATGCAACGCGACCTCGACCAGCACAAGGCAAAGGTCGCCGCGCAGGTAGCAGCAGGGGAAGCTTGGCAGCAAGATTTCGTGACTCAAATGCAGCGCATCAACGAAGCGGCTTCCGGGCGTGAGGCAGAAGCGAGCGAAGAGCGCAAAGCCCTAGCGGAACAATTCGGTTACACCATTGATGAGGTTGGAGGCATCACCGGGGTGGTGCTATGGCGAAAAGGTCAGCCCGCGGACACATAGTTGAATCAAAAGGGATGGAGGTAGTTATCCGCGTTTAATTACCTCCCCTTATTTGACATAGAAGACTCCGGCGCACTATGAGCCGGCGATACCCCAGGCGGCCGACGCCGACGGAAATTGAGCACGCGGGGAACCAACCTCCTTCCTTGTTTCGTGCGGACCCAACTTCTCCCAACTAGCTCGCCCGCCATCTTCGCTCTCGCATAGTGAGAGCAAAATCAGGCTCTATATCGTGAGCAAAGGCTAAGAGCCCAGCTAAAATCTCTTCCTGTTTTACCCCTAGAAGTCCAAGACTTGACTTATGAACCATCGACCGAATAAGACGCTTCCTATCTCTACCAAGAGATAGCGAACCCTCATTACTTATTACCAACCCGGTAACAACCCGCTTCCTCTTCATAGAGGTATTTACAGTCTTGTCATCATTAACCACTACTCGAGGGTAGACAGATTTCTGAAGAATATTCCTTAAGCCAAGTTCCACCCCCACTAAAATATCTCTTTTTGCTACCGAGAATGTCATATCATCCGCATACCTCGTGTAGACAACATCAAGCGGAACACACAAACTCGTGATAGCCGCATCAATATCGTACATTAAGGTATTAGAGATAAATGGCGAACTAGGAGCACCTATACATAACCTCAACGTACGCTCCCCCTTAGGTAACCAAAAGACGAGCCGACAGATGTCTCTAATCTCATCATCCTCAAATCGACCAGGAAGATGCGCCTTCATGTGACGAACTAGGTCCGAGGACCTTAGCGAAGGGAAAAAATCCTTGAGATCAATTTTGAGAATATATCTACCATCAAGATGAGCCCGAGCGTTGGTCTTAATACCTCTTTCGGGAACAAAGCCATGACAGGAATCATGTATAGGCAAACTTTTGAGAAGCGTCGATACAACAATGCGCTGAAGAGTTTTCAATTCCCTCGAAGGCTGAGCAACAACCCTCATGCCACGGTTATTCCTCTTTTTTATCTGGAACACCTTGTACCTGCGTGGCGCCGAAGAAATTATCCTCGCAATGTCAGTGACACTAAAGCCTGACTGCTTTGACAGAAAGACAAGCAAACGATTAATCATTATGGAAGGCCTCTTTGCGGAAATTCTTTATTGCCTTGAACTTCCTAGAATCGCTTAGCTCATAATGCTTAATTGCCACATCCTTAAATCTCAATACATCAAAAACGCCACCACCTACGGCAGGCCGAAAAGTAAATAGAACCTCACTCTTCCGCGACATATAAAAATGCTGCGCACCATATTGGCGACGAGCAATGAGACCAAATTGCTCTAGCATCTTAAGAGTTCGACGCAAATGTCTTGCGGGCATATCCACATCGAATACGCTTAGGCACTCTTCAAGCTCAGTAGACGTAACCGCCACAAAGAGGTCAATTAGGGAGGCCATAAGAAGCATTTGGTGCGGAATAGACGTAGCTTCAAATTTCGCCTCGTGAACCGCCCTTTTCAGAGAACCATCTATTGCGGCTTCAATATCTTCCCAGCAGTCGTCCAAGAGCTCTTTACTGACCTGAAAGTGCCCCTCCCTTTCTTCCTCAAGGGGAAAAACTTGAACACTCTCCTCATTTGCTCTTCTAAGATTGGCAAGCGGCCCAAGAAAGATAAACGATGGCTTCACCGTTGAATCAAATCTTTGCTCGCAAAAAATAAGAAGCTTAGAGGAAATTTGGCGCATAACCGAAAAGCTTCCGAGTTCAGCTATTGAACCCGGACTCTCAAGAAAAATTATTACGCAGGAGCAGAGAGCAGCAATACTCTCTTCAAACTCCAAGAGGTCGTGAAAATCACCATCACTAAGGATACTTGTCATCCACTCAGCAATAACAACCGATCTTCCTGCCAACTTTGGATTTTTCTTGTCGATGCGTGACACAACGTAGTGTCGCGCTGACAACGGAGGATCGCTGACCTCGCTGATAGCCCCACCGCAGAGAAAGATAAACCCATCGAACGACTTGACCGTAACATTGCTTACATCGGTGGTCTCACTCAGTCGCAGCGCTAGATCGAAGCCCACACTCTTTACCTTTGAAAGGCGGGAAACCCCGCGGGGCCTTACCGTAGCGGATTCTCGCGGAGGTAAGGCCCCGGGGGGTTTCCCGCCGATAAGTGCTAACAATCTTTTTCAGTCTGGCGAAGCGCCCGACAATTGGTCAATCCTGACCGACGCGTAAAGAGGCAAGCAGAATCGCACTTCGCTAAGCCGCTTTCAACAAGCGCGTTCAAACCATCGGCAACTTCAACCCCTGCTCCTTCGCGCACTTGATCGCCTCCTCATACCCCGCATCCGCATGCCGCATCACGCCGGTGCCCGGATCGTTCCACAGTACGCGCGCAATGCGCTTGTCCGCTTCCGGCGTGCCGTCGCAAACGATCACCACACCGGAGTGCTGCGAGTAACCCATGCCGACGCCACCGCCGTGATGCAGCGACACCCAGGTCGCGCCGCCAGCCGTGTTGAGCATGGCATTGAGCAGCGGCCAGTCGGAGACGGCGTCGCTGCCGTCTTTCATGGCTTCGGTTTCACGGTTGGGTGAGGCGACGCTGCCGGAGTCGAGGTGATCGCGGCCGATCACCACTGGCGCTTTCAGCTCGCCGTTGCGCACCATTTCGTTGAAGGCGAGGCCGAGCTTGTCGCGCAACCCCAGCCCCACCCAGCAGATACGTGCGGGCAGGCCCTGGAAGCTGATGCGCTCCTTGGCCATATCCAACCAGTTGTGCAGGGCCTTGTCGTCGGGGATGAGTTCCTTGACCTTGGCGTCGGTCTTGTAGATGTCTTCCGGATCGCCGGACAGCGCGACCCAGCGGAATGGGCCGATGCCACGGCAGAACAGCGGGCGCACATAGGCCGGCACGAAGCCGGGGAACGCGAACGCGTTGGCGAGGCCTTCGTCCTTCGCCATCTGGCGGATGTTGTTGCCATAGTCGAAGGTGGGGATGCCTTGCGCGTGGAAGGCGAGCATGGCCTCGACGTGGGTGCGCATGGAGTGCTTGGCGGCATCGCGCGTGCCTTCCGGATCGCTCTTGCGGCGCTCGAACCACTGCTCCACCGTCCAGCCCTGGGGCAGGTAGCCGTTGACCGGATCGTGCGCGCTGGTCTGGTCGGTGACGGCATCGGGGCGCACGCCGCGCTTGACCAGTTCCGGCAGGATGTCGGCAGCGTTGCCAAGCAACGCGATCGATTTCGCCTCACCCGCCTTTGTATATTTTTCGATGCGCGCCAGCGCGTCGTCCAGATCGGTGGCTTGCTCGTCGACGTAGCGCGTCTTCAGGCGCATATCGATGCGGCTCTGCTGGCATTCGATATTGAGCGAGCACGCGCCGGCCAGCGATGCGGCCAGCGGCTGCGCGCCGCCCATGCCGCCGAGACCGGCGGTGAGAATCCACTTGCCTTTCAGGCTGCCGCTGTAATGCTGGCGGCCCATCTCGACGAAGGTCTCGTAGGTGCCCTGCACGATGCCCTGCGAGCCGATATAGATCCACGAGCCGGCGGTCATCTGGCCGTACATCATCAAGCCCTTTTTATCGAGCTCGTTGAAGTGCTCCCAGGTCGCCCATGCCGGCACAAGGTTGGAGTTGGCGATCAATACGCGCGGCGCGTTTTCGTGCGTGGGAAACACGCCGACCGGCTTGCCGGACTGCACCAGCAAGGTCTCGTCGTCGTTCAACTCGCGCAGCGCGCGCAGGATCGCATCGAAGCATTCCCAGTTGCGCGCCGCACGACCGATGCCGCCGTACACCACCAGCTCCGCCGGGTTCTCCGCCACCTCCGGATCGAGGTTGTTCTGCAACATGCGAAACGGCGCCTCGCTCAGCCAGCTCTTGCAGCTAAGTTCGGTGCCGCGCGGTGCGCGGATGACGCGGGTGGTGTCGATGCGGGTCGGTGCGGTCATGGGCAACGGGCTCAAGTGGATGACTCCCTGAAGTATAGGTCAGCCGCCAATGCGTGGTTGCCGGTTGATCGGCGCCCGGGTCAAAGCGGGGCCTCCCCGTCCAGCATCGCGCACGACCCTATGGGAGTTGCCTGATCCTGCTTGCTGCCTGGTCGTCGCCAACGCCCCAGCAACCCATTGTCCGGCACGATGCCAGCGCTACACCTCATAAAAAAAGAGGCCGCGACTGAGGGATCGCGGCCTATCGGAGGGTATCGTTGTGCCTTGGGGGGTAAGCTCGGGCAAAGCTCAGGCACTTGTTATTGGTATGCGAAATATTGACCGGGGCAGTGATTAGAAGTCGTAGTTCACACCAAAGCGCACGTATCGCGGCGTGCTCCAGTAGGTGACCCGGTCGTAATTGGTATTAAGAGCGGTTGAGCTGCCATAGATGGCATAGGTTGACGTCGGTACCGAGTTATTGAACAAGTTGTAGACCATCACATTGAAACCAAGTTTCTGGCCAGCCCACATCGGACGGTATTCGGCGGACAGCGAAAAGATGTGCTGCCACGGTTCGCGGCCCGCAGCGCCTGGCGGCGAGGCGACACCACCGCAATAGTGGTAGTAGCTGCCGTAACCGATCGGGTTGGTTTCGTCCGCCCCGTAATAGCCAAGGCAGGTCTTGGGCGTACCCGAGGCGATGAAGATGTTGCCCGAGAGCATCCACTCCGGCGCCAGCTGGTAAGAGCCGTAGATCTTCAGCTGATGCTTGCGATCGTTGGCCAGCGTGCCGTTGGAGTGCTCCATCACCTGGCCGTAATCCCAGTCGACCGTCGCCGAGACGTCACTCTGGCCGATATCCGAACGCACCTGGCCTTCGGTATCGCCGTAGCTGCGCGAAAAGACGTAATCGATCTTGCCCTGCCACTTGCCATCGAACGGATGCTCGAGAAAGGTTTCCAGGCCGTAGTAACTGCGCTTGGCCTGGGGATCGCCGAACTCGGCCGCGGACACCGTGACATCGTCGTAGCCACCGGCGGTGTTCTTCAACACGTAGGTGTTGCTGCGACCCGGGTTGGACAAGTAGCAGCCGTTCATCGCGCTGGTATCGATGCTGTAACCCAGCGACTCGGCCTTGGTCAGAATCGTACTGGTGTCGCAGATATCGTCCAGGATGTTGCGCAGTTTGCGTACCTGAGCCTTCATGCCCCATACGTAACTCGTATTGATCTGTTGCGCAAAGCCCAGCAGGAATTCGTCCTGGTACTCGGACTTGATGTTGGCTGCAGCGACGGTCTTGGCGTCCGGCGACTGGCCGTACTCGTCATTGGCCGATACCGCACCGCCCGTGGATGAAGCGAGCTGCGTCAGGCCCGTCGGATATCCGTTGGCATCGATACCGGTATAGGTGTAGTACTCGTTGGTGTACAGCGACCCCGCCGCCGCGCGCAAAGCCACCGAGGCCGGCATGGCGAGATAATAACGACCGGCATTGCCATAGACCTTCAACGAGGAATCGCCGTTGACGTCCCAGCTGAAGCCGAGGCGTGGCGCCCATTGTGGTTTGGTCACGCGCAGAAAGGCTTCACCGTTCGGGTTGTAGTTGGTGAACTGGTCGTTGCGCAGGCCGAGCTTGACGAGCCAGCGATCGTCGACCTGCCAGCTGTCCTCCACATACTGCGCACGCTGTGCGACGCGTACCGAGGCCGACGTGTCGTAGATGTACTTGGACACGTAGTAACCCGTCGAACCACCGGCGCCAGTCGCCGGTGCGGCGACATAGGGGCTGTCGCTGATCGCCGTGTTGGCATCCCCGTAGCCATAGACCCACATGGTCGACGTCGTGCCATCGTCAACATCGTGCGAGTTGAGGTTGTCGATACCGGCCGTAATGGTGTGATTGCCCAGCTTGTACGCCAGATCCAGACGCAGGTTGTTGGTGGTTGCCGTGTGGTCGGGATCAGCCTGAGAGGAGACGGTCTGGCTATTGGTTATTGGCGTGCCACCCGTAATGGCGGGGTTCTCGTTTTCCGAATCGTCGATGTAGATCAGGTCGCTGGATGATCCGGGTGTCTCGTTGTAATACGTCATCTTCTGCTTGCCATACAGGGCAGTAAGCGTCAGATCGTCGGTGATGTAGCTGGTGTACTTGGCGATGTAGACCTGCGCATTGTTCTTGATCGATGTGTCCGAGCTATTGAACGCACCCGTCTTGCCGGTGGTGTAATCGTAGGTGTACTCGTTGCCCTGATAGGAATGCGTGGTCGACGCGCCGGTCAGCTCGAGGATATTGCTGTCGTTGATATTCCAGTCGATTTTCGAATACCACTTCGGGTTGTGATACTCGTAATTCGTGTTGTAAGACGAGGTCGTGCTGCCGATGTTGTTACCCGACTGCTTCTGACCTTCGACGGCGGCGAAGAAGAACAGCTTGTCCTTGATCAGCGGGCCACCGATATAGGCGCTCTCGGTGGCGAGCCACGATTTGTCGTCCGAATTGCGACGGTAGATTTGGCCGGCGTTGGAACCGGTCACGTAGTACGTGTCGGGCGTTGTTTCATTGGCAAATGCCGGCGTCCACTGCACCTGGGCACCAAAGTGCCAGTCGTTGGTGCCGCGCTTGCCACTCTGACTGATGACGCCGCCATCGGAACGACCGAAGGCCGCGCCGTAGCCGCCGCTGAGAATCTCTTCCTGATCGATCGCGCCATATGGCAGGCTGATACCGCCAAAACCACTGAGGGGATCGGTCGTGTTGAAACCGTTGAGGTAATAGGCGTTCTCGGTGACCGACGAGCCGCTGAAAGAAACCAGCGAGCCACCCGTGGTGCCACTGGTGAAACCGCTATAACCGGGAACCACGCCAGGGGCAAGCAAGGCGATGGCTTCGGCACTGCGAGCCAGCGGCAACCTGACGAGATCCTGTGCGGTAATCACCGTGCGTGCGTCTACGCTCGTTACGTCGATGGGCGGCAGCGAACTGGCCGATACGCTGACCGTGTCCAGGCTCTTGGCGGCAACGGCAACGAACGACACTTCCGTACCCGAACCCACTCGCAGGTTCACGTCGGCGCGTGAGTCGATGGCACTACCGTCCTTTATCAGCGATACCGTGTAGGTACCCAGCGGCAGCGAACCAACGGTATAGCGACCGTTCGCATCGACCGGCACTTCGCGACTGATGCCTGTCGTGTTTTTTACCTGCACAGACTCACCCTTGGCGACGGGCGCCTGACCAAAGATGCTGCCAGTGGTCGACTGCGCCAGTGCGCTCGTGCTGCCGATGGCCAGAGCCAGCGCAAGACTGAGCTGCATCATTTGCAATCTGTTTATAAACACAGCGAGAAACCCCTTGGTTAATTGAATTGCAGCACTGCAGAAACACACGCATGCGATACGGCGTTCCTGCGACCGGTTTGGTCGGCAGCGAGTGAAAGGAAACGAGAACGGCGTCCTGACGACGATCTGCCAATGGAGGATTGATACCCTCACCTTTTGCGCTGGCTGTATCGA
>Ga0302226_10003491_pt1 | contig 10715 bp, 8 predicted proteins | sample II_Palsa_E3_3_FD_193524 | JGI IMG/M metagenome (GOLD analysis project Ga0302226, IMG submission 193524) | Peat permafrost microbial communities from Stordalen Mire near Abisko, Sweden - II_Palsa_E3_3 | ecosystem: Environmental > Terrestrial > Soil > Palsa > Peat permafrost | place: Sweden...
GGCCAGACCACGCATCACATCAGCGTTATCAACGACGTGACCGAGTTGATTCAATATCAGGAACAGCTCGAATATCAAGCCAATTACGATACCTTGACGCGCATGCCTAATCGCAATTTGCTGCGCGATCGGCTGGAGCAGGCTTTGGCGCGAGTGTCGCGTGTCAGCGGGCGCTTGGCTGTGGTATTTATCGATCTGGACGGTTTCAAGAACGTCAATGATGGCTTGGGCCATAGCGTCGGCGACAAGGTACTGGCCGTGATTGCCGAGCGCCTCGCGCAATGCGCCCGCTCCAGCGATACCGTGGCGCGCCATGGCGGTGACGAATTCGTGGTGGTCTTGAGCGACCCGGCCGACGAAAATGCCGTAATGGCCTGGATGGAGCGCGCGCGCATCACGATTGCCGAGCCAATGTGGATCGACGACACCGAGTTATATGTGGGCTGCAGCATGGGCGCAAGCTTATTCCCGCAAGATGGCAACGATCCCGAAACCTTGTTGAAAAAAGCCGATTTGGCGATGTATCGCGCGAAAGACATGGGGCGCAATACGTATCAGTTTTACCAGCCGGAGATGAACAGCACCGTCGGCACCCGGCTCGACCTTGAGCGGCGGTTGCGGCGTGCTTTGCGCGACGGCGAGTTTTTACTGCACTACCAGCCGCAGGTGAATTTGCTCACCGAGCAGGTGATCGGGCTGGAAGCTCTGGTGCGCTGGCAAGACCCCGAAATCGGCTTGATTATGCCGGGCGGATTTATTTCGGTGGCCGAAGAGTGCGGTCTGATTGGCCTGCTGGGCGAATGGGTGTTGCGGGAAGCATGCCGGCAAAACAAGGCGTGGCAGCTGGAGGGGCTGCCGTCGGTATGTGTCTCGGTGAATTTATCGGCGCGACAATTTCACCAGAAAAATATTGCGGCACAGGTGAAAGCGGTGCTTGAAGAGACCGGTCTTGAACCACAATACCTGGAGCTTGAGTTGACCGAGAGCGCCATCATGCGCAATGCGGATGAAGCCGCGGCGATGCTGGCCGAATTGCGAGCGGTGGGTGTGGGCCTGGCAATCGACGATTTTGGCACCGGTTATTCAAGCCTGAGTTATCTGACGCGATTCCAGATCGATCGCCTTAAAATCGACCGCTCGTTTGTCAGCGATATTGGCCGCAATGCGGATGATGAGGCGATTACCTCGGCCATCATTACACTCGCGCATTCCTTGCAGCTACGGGTGATCGCGGAGGGGGTCGAGACGGCGGAGCAACTGGCATTTCTGAAAGACCGCTCATGCGACGAAATGCAAGGTTATTACTTCTCCAAGCCTTTGCCGCACGAGAGTATTCCGGCGATATTGATGGCGAAGTGCACGGCTTGATACGGGGCGAGCCGGGGTGCCCGGCGGCCCGAGATGGGCTGGTGGGTTCGCGCCACGGCGTGGCGCGCTTCTCCGCCATGCGCTGCTTAGGGTTACGGTAACTGACGCGGTTTGCGGTCGCTGCCGGTGGCGACATAGGTCAGTGTTGCTTCGGTGACCTTGACAGTGTCGCCGAGCCGCATCCGTTGCGCGTAAACCTCGACCGATACCGTGATCGAGGTATTGCCGGTTTTAATGATGTCGGCATAAAAGCTCAGCAAATCGCCGACAAATACCGGTTGCTTGAAAAGAAACGAGTTCACCGCAACGGTGGCAACCCGGCCGTTGGCGCGCTGGGTTGCGGGGATCGAACCGGCGATATCGACTTGCGCCATGATCCAGCCGCCGAAAACGTCACCATGGATATTGGCATCGGTGGGTTGGGCCATGACACGCAAGGCGGGTGATTTCTCATTCGGCAATTTCAACTTTTCTTCTGTCATGATCCGATCTCTTCCGATTATTTAAAATGAGCGTCTGCCTGTCGGCTGGCGGCTCTTCTGCGACAATACACCTAAAATCGCCATCCGGCCCTCTTCCACTGCAAAGAACTGACATGCGCCGATATGCTGCAAATTCTGAACCCGCTGCTCCTGTCATCAGCCGGTCGCGCAATGATTGGCAGACCATACTTTCGTTACTGCCGTACCTGACAGCATACAAGACGCGCGTCGGTTTTGCTCTGGCGTGTCTGATCGCCGCAAAAGTGGCGAACCTCGGTGTGCCGATCGTCATGAAAGCGATTGTCGACCGCCTCACACCTGCGGCGCATTTGAAATCGCTGCTCGGCGGCGGCGCGCCCGGTGTCGCGCTGATCGCGGTCAGCGGCATCGGGCTGTTGGTGGTCGCGTATGCCATCGTCCGTTTATCGACTGCGATCTTTACCGAGCTGCGCGAAATCCTGTTTATCAAAGTGACGCAGAGCGCCGTGCGCCAACTCGCTTTGCAGGTATTTCGTCATTTGCATTCACTGTCCCTGCGCTTCCATCTTGAGCGTCAAACCGGGGGCATGTCGCGCGATATCGAGCGTGGTACCCGTGGTATCCAGACGGTGATTTCCTATTCGCTCTACAGCATCTTGCCGACCCTGATCGAGGTCGGGTTGGTGCTGGGGTTTTTCATTATCAAATATGAGGCGTACTACGCGATTGTCACGTTGATCGCATTGACCTCATATATTGTATTTACGGTCAAGGTGACGGAATGGCGCACGCATTTTCGACGCACCATGAACGATCTCGATTCGCGCGCCAACACGCGTGCCATCGATTCGCTGTTGAATTACGAAACCGTCAAATATTTTGGTAATGAGGAATACGAAGCACACCGTTACGACGAAAATCTGCAGCGCTTTCGAAGCGCAGCGATCAAATCCCAGAACTCTCTGTCGCTGCTGAATGGCGGTCAACAAGCCATTATCGCGACCGGGCTGGTGTTTATCCTCTGGCGGGCAACCCAGGGGGTGATCGCGGGCAAGCTGACGCTGGGGGACTTGGTGCTGGTTAACACCTTTATGCTGCAACTCTATATTCCGCTTAATTTTCTGGGCGTGATCTATCGCGAGCTCAAGCAAAGTCTGACCGATATGGACCGGATGTTTGCGCTGATGGAGGCGAACCGTGAAATCGCCGATTTACCGCAAGCTCCGGAACTCAAATTGGGCGGCGCGCAAGTTGCATTCGAGCAGGTCAATTTTTCTTATGATCCGGCGCGCCAAATTCTGCACGATGTCGATTTTACGATTGCCGCCGGCACCACCACGGCGGTGGTCGGGCATAGCGGTTCGGGTAAATCGACCTTGGCCAGATTGCTGTTTCGATTCTACGATTTGCCGCGCGACGGTGTCGGGCGGATTGCGATCGATGGACAGGATATTCGCGATGTGACCCAGCATTCGCTGCGTGCCGCGATCGGTATCGTGCCGCAAGATACGGTCTTGTTTAACGACACGATCTATTACAACATTGCTTATGGGCGTCCCGCAGCCTCGCGCGAGGAGGTTGTCGCCGCGGCGCGCGCCGCGCATATTCACGATTTTATCGAAAGCCTGCCCGCAGCTTATGAAACGTCGGTCGGGGAGCGTGGCTTGAAATTGTCGGGTGGAGAAAAGCAAAGAGTGGCGATTGCCCGAACCTTGCTGAAAAACCCGGAAATCCTGATTTTCGACGAAGCGACTTCGGCACTGGATTCGCGCTCGGAACGCGCCATTCAGAACGAACTCGACCAGATTGCGCGGAACCGCACCACGCTGATCATCGCTCACCGCTTGTCCACCATTATTCACGCCCAGCAGATTATCGTGCTGGACCGCGGCCGCATTGTCGAGCGCGGCACCCATGCCGAATTGTTGCTGCGCGAAGGACTGTACGCACAAATGTGGGCCTTGCAGCAGCAGCGTGCACAAGTCGTCGAAGCCTTGGCGGCAGACCCCGCGTTGGCCGCTTTGCCCGAGACATTATCTTGAGCGGGCAAACCGATTGGAGGACCCGATGGATTTGAAGTGGCTGGAAGATTTTGTGTCCTTGGCTGAAACGCGTAGTTTTAGCCGGTCGGCCGAATTACGACATGTCACCCAGCCGGCCTTTTCGCGGCGCATCCAGGCGCTTGAGGCATGGCTGGGCACCGAACTGATCGACCGCTCGGTCTATCCGACTCGCTTTACTCAGGCCGGCCAGGTGTTCCACGAGCAAGCGCTGACCTTGTTGTCGCAAATGCGCGAGACGCGTGCGCTGCTGCGCGGTCAGGCGGGTGCTGCCAACACCACGATCGAACTGGCTTTGCCGCATACCTTGTCGCTGACGTTTTTTCCGCGCTGGCTGCAACGTATCGCGAGTGGGCTGGAGCTGTCCTATCGTCGCGACGGTGCGAGTGCGCCGCCTTTGAATACCCGTTTGCGCGCCCTGAATGTCCATGACGCCTTGCTGTCGCTGGTGGAGGGCGGCTGCGATTTGGTGATGGGCTATCACCACCCCAGCCATCCGGTGATGCTCGACCCCGTGCGTTACGACATGGCGATACTCGGCCGCGAGATGCTGAGCCCGTTTTCGGCGCCGGCGGGCGATCCGGTGCCGGGCGGCGGCGAGCCGCGCTATCCACTGCCGGTTATCGGCAAAGTGACGGGCGGGCAAGCCGACAGTGCCCGCGCACCATTTCTCGCTTACACCTTGAATGCCTACCTGGGCCGCATGACGGCATACATCATCGCGAATACGCCGCTGCCCCTGGGTTTCGATAAGGTCTACGAGACCGATATGGCCGAAGGATTGAAGGCAATGACCACGGCCGGCCATGGCATCGCATTTTTGCCGCACAGCGCCGTCGCCGACGAATTGGCGAGTGGCCGACTGGTACGGCTGGACGCTCCGGGAAGTGGGCCCCATGCCGAAAAACTCACGGTCTCGATGGAAATCCGTCTGTATCGCGATCGGCTTGCTGCGCAAAGTAGCGCTACCCATCAAGCCTTGATCGGCCGGGTTTGGGAGGTAGCACTGGCCGAGGCGGCCGATTTAAGCGTCCACTGAACTTGCGCCAAGCGTCGCGGCCGCGAAAATGGACGCGGATCGCGGCATATACGCTGGGCAAGTGCGGCTTATGATGCGGTTTTATCCGATTATGCATAAAACGCATAATCGGATGAGCAAACGGCATTGGATTTCAAATCCGAGTTTTTTGACAATGGCGCCACTCGTTTCGAGTCACGTCCGTTGGAGAAAAGGTTCTCATGTCGCAAGAACAAAAAATCGAGCACGCAATTCCTTCTTACCTCAACGCCGACCACTTGGGTCCGTGGGGTGCCTATCTGCAGCAAGTCGATCGCGTCGCACCCTACCTGGGTTCGCTGTCACGCTGGATCGAAACGCTGAAGCGCCCGAAGCGGGCCCTCATCGTCGATGTGCCGATTCACCTCGATAACGGCACGGTCGCTCACTTCGAAGGCTATCGCGTTCAGCACAATACCTCGCGTGGTCCAGGTAAGGGCGGCGTGCGCTATCACCAGGACGTTACGCTATCCGAAGTGATGGCCCTGTCGGCCTGGATGTCGGTTAAGAACGCCGTGGTCAATGTGCCTTACGGCGGCGCAAAGGGTGGTATCCGTGTCGATCCGCGCAAGTTGTCCAAGGGTGAGCTGGAGCGCATGACGCGCCGCTACACCAGTGAAATCGGCATTATCATTGGGCCGAACACCGATATTCCGGCACCGGACGTCAACACCAACGAGCAGGTGATGGCATGGATGATGGATACCTACTCCATGAACCAAGGGCAAACCGCAACTGGCGTGGTGACCGGCAAGCCGATCTCGCTGGGCGGCTCGTTGGGCCGTCGTGAAGCTACCGGCCGCGGCGTGTTTGTGGTGGCCTGCGAAACCGCGCGCCATTTGGGTCTGGATATCGCCGGTGCACGCGTTGCAGTGCAAGGTTTTGGTAACGTGGGTGGGATTGCCGCGAAACTGTTCGCCGAAGCCGGCTCGAAAATCGTCGCGGTGCAAGATCATACCGGCACGATTGCGAAGCCGTCGGGCCTCGATGTGACCGCCTTGCTGGCACACGTAGCGGAGCACGGCGGCGTGGGCGGTTTTGCCGGAGCCGAAGCAATTGCACCGGATGATTTCTGGGGTATCGAGACCGAAATTCTTATTCCGGCCGCACTCGAAGCGCAGATCACCAGCCGTAATGCCAATCGGATTCGCACCAAGATTGTGGTTGAGGGCGCGAATGGTCCGACCACGCCTGAAGCGGACGACATCCTGAACGACAAGGGCATCATGGTGATTCCCGATGTCATCGCCAACGCCGGCGGCGTGACCGTTTCGTACTTCGAATGGGTGCAGGATTTCTCGAGTTTCTTCTGGTCGGAAGAAGAAATCAATATGCGCCTTGAGCGCGTGATGCGCGAAGCCTTCACCGCAGTCTGGCAAGTCGCCAGCGAGCACAAGGTGTCGATTCGTACCGCAGCGTTTATTGTCGCGTGTACCCGTATCTTGATGGCGCGCGATTTGCGGGGCCTGTACCCGTAAATCCTGATGGTGCAGCATGCTTGATCGACAACGCCGCATACAGAATAGTAATTTCTGTATGCGGCGTTGTTGTTTCACGCCGCGGCTCAATCGGGATATCATCGGCGTGATGCTCTGTCTGTCAGCAAGTGGCGAGACGGTTAAACAAGGTTGACACGATGATTTCTCTGAAAAACGTTTCCAAATGGTATGGCGCTTTCCAAGTGCTGAACGATTGCAGCACCGAAGTGAAAAAGGGCGAGGTGGTGGTGGTTTGCGGCCCGTCCGGCTCAGGCAAATCGACCTTGATCAAAACTATCAATGGTCTTGAGAGCATTCAGCAAGGCGAGATCATCGTCGACGGCGTGTCGGTCGGTGCACCGCAAACGAATTTGCCGAAACTGCGCGCGCGCGTGGGCATGGTCTTTCAGCACTTCGAATTATTTCCGCATCTGTCGATTACCGAAAACCTGACGCTGGCTCAAATCAAAGTACTGGGGCGTAGCCGTGAGGAAGCACTGGCCAAAGGCGCCATCCTGCTCGATCGAGTGGGGTTGAATGCCCATGCGGACAAATTTCCGGGGCAATTGTCGGGTGGGCAGCAGCAACGGGTAGCCATTGCCCGGGCTCTTTCGATGGACCCGATCGCGATGTTATTCGACGAGCCGACCTCGGCGCTCGACCCGGAAATGATTAACGAGGTACTCGACGTGATGGTCGAGCTGGCCCAGGATGGCATGACCATGATTTGCGTGACCCATGAAATGGGCTTCGCCAAGAAGGTGGCGCATCGAGTGGTATTCATGGATCACGGGGCGATCGTCGAAGACGTACCCAAGAGCGAGTTTTTCGCGAATCCGAGATCGGAGCGGGCTCGGGATTTCCTGGCGAAAATCCTGCATTGATGGTGCGGTTGCCCGGTATGTGCCGGGCAACATCGGCGCGAGCTTGCCATAGACTGCCTGCCCGCCAGGGTTCTACGTTTCGAGCAGATCCTCATAGTCGACGCCCAACTCGATAGCCGGCTCCGCTGCTGGCTCGGGAACACCCCGGCAAAGCGGCTGCTTGGCTTTTTCCAGCACCTCGGGCGGCACCGGAATATTTACTTTGAGCATCAGCTCGCCATCCTGGAACATGGACAAGTCGCCCGGTGCGAATGCCGTCCATATTTCATTGTCGGTCAACGGTTGGGTGGCAATCACCGCAACTTGATCTTCCGGCGTGGTGTAGCGTGCAAAATCGATCGACATATCGGCATCGATCAGATGCGCGGTCGAAAACGGCCAACGGCGTACCAAATATTGCAGATGCGTCGAGCAATGCGTAAATTGCGCCTGTCCGTTGGACATCAGAAAGTTAAACACACCGTGCCGGGTAATCTCGCGAGTCAGATCGCTTAGTGCTGCGAATAACTCGGGCAAGGGCGGTTGCTCGCCCGGAAAACGTGCTCGCAAACCCTGTAAAATGCTACAGAAAGCCAATTCGCTATCGGTCGTTCCGATGGGCTGATAATGGCCGGTCAGCTCGGGTGCGTAGTTTTGGAGGTCGCCGTTATGCGCGAAAATCCAGTGGCGCCCCCACAGTTCGCGCATAAAAGGATGGCAGTTTTCCAGCTCAATGCGCCCTTGCGTGGCTTTGCGAATATGGGCGATGGTGTTTTTCGATTTGATCGGATAACGCTTGATCAAGTCGGCAATGGGTGAGCTGCACGAAGCATGTTGATCGATAAACAGGCGGCAGGCCTTGTCTTCGAAGAATGCGATGCCGAAGCCATCTGCATGGTGATCGGTGACCCCGCCGCGGGCCGCGAAGCCGGTGAACGAAAACGTCACATCGGTCGGGGCCGCACAGTTCATTCCGAGAAGTTGGCACATGGGGTGTTTTATAAATCGGTGATACAAGCCGGCTAGACAATGCCAGTGCGATTACAAGCCGGTACAATCAATATGTTAAGAGGATAGCACCGGCTCTGGTGCGGCAAAAGCCGAATAAATGCTTAGATGCGCTGAAAACATGATAAGGCGAGGTTTTACAGCAACACTCGTCGGGCTCTAGCCGGGCCCGCCTTGAGCGAAATCTGCATAGCCCGTGCGAAAAATGCCGGCTAGTTTAACGTAAGCCCTAAATAAACCGATTTAACCGAATCCATAGCTCAGATGACAACCGCTCCCGACACGCCGACCCAAGCTCAAACCTTGACGTTTACCCGCCCGGACGACTGGCACTTGCATGTGCGCGACGGTGCGATGCTGGCTGCCGTCTTGCCGCATACCGCACGCCAATTTGGCCGGGCCATCATCATGCCGAACCTGCGCCCCCCCGTGACCACCACCGCGCAGGCACTGGCGTACCGACAACGGATTCTCGATGCGGTGCCCTCTGGCATGTCTTTCGAACCCTTGATGACCTTGTATCTGACGGACAATATGCCGGCCGACGAGATTCGCCGCGCGCGCGCATCGGGCTTGGTGCATGGCGTTAAACTTTACCCGGCCGGCGCCACGACCAATTCGGATGCGGGCGTGACCAGTCTCGCGAAGTGCGCGAAAACGCTGGAGGTCATGCAGGAGCTGGGTATGCCCTTGCTGGTGCATGGTGAGGTTACGGATGCTGCCATCGATTTGTTCGACCGCGAGAAAGCTTTTATCGATCGCGTGCTGATTCCGCTGCGCCGCGATTTCCCTGCGCTTAAAATAGTGTTTGAGCATATCACCACTCGGGATGCGGCCGACTACGTCCGCGACGCAGACGCTTCGCCGGGCACTTTGGCCGCGACCATCACGGCGCATCATCTGCTGTATAACCGCAATGCGATTTTCCAAGGCGGCATCCGTCCGCATTACTATTGCCTGCCGGTGTTGAAGCGCGAGACACATCGCGTCGCGCTGGTGCAAGCGGCGATCTCGGGTAATCCGCGCTTTTTCCTGGGCACGGATAGCGCACCCCATCCCAAAGGCTTGAAAGAACATGCTTGCGGGTGTGCGGGTTGCTACACCGCGCTGCATGCCTTGGAGTTGTATGCCGAAGCCTTCGATGCTGCCGGTGCGCTCGATAAACTGGAAGGTTTTGCGAGTTTCTTCGGTGCCGATTTCTACGGTTTGGCGCGCAACGTGGGCACCGTGACCTTGCGCCGTGAGAACTGGACCTTGCCTGCCGAATTTATGGCCGACGAGTCAGCGGTTGTGCCTTTGCGTGCCGGTGAGGCCATCGGCTGGCGCCAGATCTGAGCTTGAGCTTACATGGCTATACCATGCGCCATTTCCGGCTTAAGCGGCGAAACCTTGAGCGATGACGGCGGCGGACAGCTCGCCGACCAATTGCAAGCCGTGGATTGGGATTGTGCATGGTTGACGGCGCTTGCCGCGCGTAGCCGGCAATGGCAACAGGCATTGCAGCTAGGTGCGCCGGCCTGGCGCTCGGAGATGAACGCGCAGGCACGGGCGATGCAGCTTGCAACTGAGGCTCGTCCCGCCGATTCGAACGGAGCGCCTGCGCTGCAATCATCCCCGCTTCATTTTATTAAGCAGGACGAATTGCCTGTAGGTACCGCCTATGAGGCGCATATCGCAGCCAGCGGTGCAGTCCCGACCCGGGCCAATCTGCATGATTTCTTCAACGCCGCTATCTGGTTTCTGTTTCCTGCCATCAAAGCCGCCTTGAATGCGCGGCAGGCCGATCAAATTGCCCTACACGGTATCCAGGCCACTCGAGGCGGGGTTCGCGATGCTCTGACCGTGTTTGACGAAAATGCGGTCTTGTTTGTTTGTGCCGACAACGCGCTGGCGGAGGCTTTGCGCAACTTCGACTGGCACACCTTGTTCCTTGCGCGGCGCAGTGCCTGGGGGCGGCTTTGCGAGGTCCATTCGTTCGGGCATGCTTTGCTTGAAAAATTGCTGATGCCGTATAAAGCAATTACCGCGCACGCATGGATCGTCGAGGTTACGCCGGACTATTTCGCTTGGCCGGAGATGCAGCAGCGAGCGTACCTGGATCGGGTGGTGGCTAAGCAAATTGTGTCGCTGCGGACGCCGCGCGATTTTGCGCCATTGCCGGTGCTCGGCATTCCGGGCTGGTGCGCTGATAATCCTGAGCCCGCTTTTTACGCGGACTCGCAGGTGTTCCGGAGCCGTCGGCGCAACACATAGGCCTGCATCGAGATGCGGCGCCATCGCGGGATGAGGCGCCGCGTGCTACACTCGCGTCGCAAAGTGGGCCAGGCAGTCGCCGCCTTCGCAAGAAGGGGGAGGAAAGTCCGGACTCCAACGGGCAGGGTGATGGCTAACGGCCATCCGTGGCAACACGCGGAACAGGG
>Ga0302226_10003500_pt1 | contig 10695 bp, 14 predicted proteins | sample II_Palsa_E3_3_FD_193524 | JGI IMG/M metagenome (GOLD analysis project Ga0302226, IMG submission 193524) | Peat permafrost microbial communities from Stordalen Mire near Abisko, Sweden - II_Palsa_E3_3 | ecosystem: Environmental > Terrestrial > Soil > Palsa > Peat permafrost | place: Sweden...
TGTGAGATCGCCCTCCGAGTCGTTGCCATCGTTGTCGTCGCCATCGTCGTTGTTGTCCACCTCCTCCAGATCAAAGTCCTCGTCCTCATCCATGCCGTCGTCGTCCTCGTCCAGTGCGAGCGGAGCGGCAGCCTTCCCACCCTTTTTGCTGCCCTTGGCTGCTGTGTCTGCTGCCGCTGCCTTCTTGGCCCCCTTGCCAGCACCACCAAAGCCAAAGTCGAGATCATCGTCCTCGTCGAGATTCATCAAGTGGGCCGTCGGTGCAGTCCAGTTGGTGCCCTCGTCCTCGTTTGGTCCCTCGTCCGCCCCCTTGCCTCCGCTGGCGACACCCCCCTTCTTGTCCTTCTTGTCGCCCTTGGACGGCTTCTTGCTGAACTTCTTCTTGCCGGCCTTGAACTTGGGGGCCATGTGGTCACTTGGCAAAAATAAAATAAAATACAACAGCCATTTTCTGCTGTTCAGGGCCCGTGCTCAGGCTCCTTGCATGTTTATCGTTGCGTCTCCTTTTAGCCAGCGGGCGTCAGAGTATCGTGGTACACAAGCCTGCGATGATTGATGGGGGCGCACTGGGAACCCCTGCTGGCACAAGAGCGACGTGTATGCTGGAACAAAGGAGGCCGCTCGATTATAGGCTTGTGGACTGCATGGGCAATGACGGCAGGATGCGATGGGAGCGAAACGGAGGGCTTCTGAACATGTAATCGCAAATGCCGGACGAAGGAGGGAAAGGGACGACAATGTAGTGCTGCCTACGGGGAGAGCGTGCCAATAAAGGGGACATGGGAGGAGGAGGGAAGGCAAGCTGACCTGGCTTTGGAAACCTGTCCACATTTTGGTTTTATTATCCGATTGAGCTGAGGGACTCTGCGAGGACTCTTTCTTCTCTCACTCTCACTCTCTCTCCATCTCTATCACTTTCACTCGCTACATCCAGTCTGGGAAGGGGGGGTTCTCTTGTGCTGCAGCCGGCCTATCAAACAAGGAGACGACAAGAGCACACTATCATCGTTGGTCAAGACGTGACCATCGCGGTGCCTGGTGTGAAAAAGAGCGGAAGGTGCAACCTTTTTTGCACGTTCAGGAGATCCACGTCGATTTTGCGTGTTATTCGTCGTCGATATTGTCCGGTTTTACAATAATTGCTCGGTCGTGCACAGCTCTCCCTCTTTTGCTCCCTCTCGCTAGCTTGGGTTCGTTGCTGCTGCATTGGTGTGTGGTTTATTGGCTGGGGATTCCGTGTGGAAAGACCGCCTGAATTGTGACTGATTGTGCTTGACGCGCTCACCAAAAGGAAAAGACGCTGCCGCAAGGATGACCCGTATAGCTGCGACAGTGATCGTTCTGCTGGCAGCTTGCTTTTGCACGCTTGCGCTCGCGAGCAAGAAAGGTACCCTCCCCCATGCCAGTCTTATAACTCAAATTGCCGCGTGTTTTAGCACCTCTCGCATTCTCGCAAGCCTACTATAGTGTCTCGGAATCGACTCCAGTGCTCCAAGTCCAAGTCGTCCGCACCGACGCTTCGGACGACAGCTATCCCATCGTCGCCTACCTTGACGCCATCGAGGGCACCGCTGTCGAAGAGTTTGATTTTTCTGCAACCAAGGACGTCAAGGTGACAAAAGAAAAGAAAGAAAAAAAATTTTTTTCCTCGCTAAACACTTGTCACAGTTTGTGATCGAAGCCAACAAGAACTCGGCCCAACTCTCCCTCAATGTCTACGACAACTTTTGGCGCGACGGCAACCGCAACCTCCAATTGATCGCCCGCAACAACGAGGCCACTTGGTCAGTCGATGCCACTGTCGAAATCACCGACGACGAAACTGCTGTAGAAAGCCTAAAAACACCTCATCCCGTTTTGTTAAACAATACTATTATCACTAGACCTCTTTTGCGAGCGCTGACAACGAAGTCGGCTTCATTCTCGGTGGCCGCCAACGCCGCGCTGCAGACGATGAGATCGGCTTTGAGCAGCCCACCCTGTTTGATCCCAGCACGTTCTCGGCAACAGAGTCCCTTACCGAGGCATTCACGGCAACACAAGCGTCGCCCTCGCCCTCGCCGGCCGTCGTGGTTGTTGTCTCCCCTCCGATCGGATCGTCCCAGCCCACGCCGTCCTCGTCTGCATCGCCACCTACACCCTCGACCAACGGCGTGGCCCCTACCATCGCCCACGCGACCCCATCGCCCGTTGCTTCGACGCCTGCGCCGACTATGCATGTGCCAAGCACGCCCGCGCCTTCCACACCGGACCCGACGACGCCTGCGCCCACCACACCGGCCCCGACGTCCTCGAATGCGCCTACCACCCATGTCACGCCCTCGCCCTCCACCACCAGCCCTGCACCCACGACCAACAATGCGCTCGCTGCGATCCAGCCATCGGGCGTGTACCAGTTCCCCATCAACACCTACGGCCTAACGCTGACTATGCCCGTCATCGGTCTATGGACCAGCGGAAGTCTCCAGTGCCAATTCATCATTGGTGGAACAGTCTACAGTACGTCAATTCTACCCCAAAAAGATGTAAAAAAAAACTTTTTTTCAAATGTAGATACGGCTGGCCAGCTTAACCAACCGGCGATGACGGCGACCTGTAACGTCCCCGTTGTTCAAACGGCCTCCACGGGTACCCTCCAGATTTCGCAGAACAACGGCGCCTCGTTCGCCACGGGTGTGGCCAATGTCCAGTACCTCGCCGTTGTGAACATGGCCACCCGCTTCACCAACTCGGGATCGCAGATCCAGGCCGTCTTCAACCAGTCGATCGGCACCAGCGGCACCACCATCCCATGCAGCCAGATCATCGCTACTGGCTCTCTCTCGTCGCTGGGCGCTGCCGCCACGTGCAGTGTCACCGCAAGCACGCTCCTCACCATCAACCTTTCTCCCGATGCCACGATCGCCCCTGGGTCCAGCGTTTCGTTCGTTGGCCCCAATGCCGGTATCACCAACGTGCAGGCGCCAGCATCGTACCCCGTCCCCGTCGCAGTCCTTCGTGCACCCGTCAATTTCCCGGCGTGCATGCCGCTCACCGTTGACTCGTCCGGATCGTACAACCACGGTGGCCGTCCCTTGACGTACAAGTGGAACGTCCTCCCGCCCACAATTCCTGTCACCAACTTCCTTGCAACGATCCAGTATACACATTTTTTTTTCTTTCTCTTTTTCCCCTTCATGTCTCAATGGTGGCATACAGGACCAGCACGTTGCAAGCTCTCCAGATCCCCGTCGGCGTCCTGGCGGCAGGGACCACCTACACGTTTGCCCTCCAGGTCACCAACTGGCTTGGCAAGTCGTCCAGCTTTGCCCAGACCACCGTGACCATCACCGACTCTGCCACGCCCATGATCACCATCGACTCCCCCGCAACGATTCGCCGCAGCCAAATGCTCAACCTCCAGGCCGTCACTTCGTTCCCCACCTGCGGAACTCCCGAGGAGCTCAACTTCCAGTGGTCTGTTCCCACTGGTATCACGGCCCTCGGTGTTTCGGCTTCGGCCCTCTCGATCGACCCCTTCTCACTCACCGTTGGCGGCCTGTATGCCTTCACCGTCGCATCCCAAGGCGTTTCTTCTGGTAAAGAGCCCTGCCGAAAAAAATTTTTTTGATACCTAAACTTTTTGTCTGTAGGTCTCCAGACGTCCTCCACTGCCATTGTTTCTATCACTGCGGGTCCCCTCTCCATCGCCCCTATTGGTGGAGTTCAGCAGTCTGTGAATGTTGGTGATGCCATTAGCGTCGGCATCAACGTCGCTGACCCCGTACGCAAAAAAGAAAAAAAAGCAAAAAAAAAGCTATTAGTTTGTTGTTGCTCACTTTTTTGACTTAGGAAATGATGGGCACTCGTACCGCTCAGGTGTCTGTCCTGTGCACAGTTGTCTCATCCGGTGCCCCCTGCACCTTTGCCCTGCCCAGTATGTCGTCGCTCTCTCTGCCTTCCGATGGCTCTGCTGCTTCTTTTACTGCCCCGGTCGCCGCCAACACGTTTGTCGCCAACGGCATGTACAATTTCACCTTTACGATTCGCGATTCGGTATCAACCTTTTGTGCTTGATAACATTCTAAAGTATTTTCCACGTGATGCTTTCGTAGTACGTCAACAGCACCGCTAGCTCGTCGACCCTTTCTGTCGTCATTTCGGCCTTGTCGACTACGCCCGCCCAGGCAGATGTCCAGCTCAGCGGCGATACTGTCGTGGCCCCTGGTGGCAGCCTGCGCCTCGTTGCCACGGTGAATGCTGCCTCCGCCTCCCAGGATCTCGTTTACACGTGGTCGACCGTCGGCGGCGCTGAGCCGTCCAGCACCCTCGGAACCTACCCGCTCTCAACTCTTCCGTCGGGTTTCAACACGTACTCGCCTGGTAAATAAAGTCACTTATTTTTCATTTACGGCTTGACATGTTTTGTTGCAGCGAATGGACCGACTCTCGTTGTCAACGGGTCCCAACTGCAGCCGCTGCAAGTGTACTATTTCCGTGTTGACGTCCAGCAGGGCTCCTCCTCTGTCGGCTTCGCTGTTTGGCGTGTCGCCGTCTCGTCGGCCCCCATCTCGGGCACATTTAGTGTTGCTCCCAGCAACTCGACGTCCCAGGCCGCCACGTCGCTGTTCACTTTGCTCGCTCAGTCGTGGAACGCCGATCCCAGCCAGCAGCCCCTCTCGTACTCGTTCAGCGCCGTCTACGACGATCTTCCTCGCTCGTGGATGCTCGCGGTATATTTTTATTAATTTTTTTATTTCCGATTTTTTCTGACACTGCAACCGCAGAACTCGTACATGTCGTCGCAGCAATCGGTTCTTCCCATGTTTGCAGGCAAGACAGCCAGTGGCTCGATCACAGTCGTCATGAACGTCACACAGCAGGACGGCACCCAGACGTCCACGTCCATGGTTGTCAGCGTTGGCTCGTGCGCTCCTTCGAGCTCTTCTGACGCAACCAATCTCGTTAACAACTTTTACTCCATGGTACTATTTTTCCTTATTTATTTTATTTTATTTATTTATTCTTTCTTTTTTACAGTCGTCTTCCCTCCAACTCGGATCCAACTGGAATCAGCTCATTGCCGCCATCACGAGCACGGTCAGCTGCTTGGAGGCACCTGCATCCATGGCTGACCCGACCACAGTGGGCAACTTTGTCCAGAACGTCACCAACACGTTCACGACCGGTGCACAAGCATCGAACCCTGCGAGTATGCATATTAAGCCATCCATCATCTCAAACATTTTTATTTTATTTTTTAGACGGAGTTGCGTTCACCTGCGGTGTCGACTCAATCATGGCACTGGGAACAAACTCGCTGACGACTGGCTCGCTGACCAACGTCTTCTCCGCCATTGCCCAGTTTGGCTCCGCGTCCGCTCAGGCCACGTCGGCGGACCTTGTCAGCTTGTATTCTGGCTGCATGGTTCGCGTTGAAAACGCCGCAGTGGCCTCTCTCTCCTCGTCGTCTTCTTCGCGCAAACGTGGAACCTTCAACTCTATGCAGGTTGCCGGCAACATTGAGGTACTTTTTTTTCTTTCAAAAAGAAAAAAAAATAATAACCATTCATTACAAACACTCTGCAGACTGCTTATGAGGCTCTCGCGACCATGTACTTCAACGCGCACTACTGCAACGACCCCTCGATGCAGATTGGTTCTTCGACATCGTCTGGCCTCACGTTCACTGCCATGCGGTCGTCGTTTTCTGGAAGCAGCAGTGTGTCCCTCGCAGGTTCCAACAACGCCATCACCCTCGGTAGCAACACCCTCGCGAACGCAAACGTGGACTGCATGTGCCTGTCGTCGCTCCAGCTTCCCAGCTCTGTCTATGCGTCGTCATCGACCTCCTGGTACGCAATTTCTTCCAAATGTATTTTTGCTTATTTTTGTTCTCTTTCAGGGCGATTCCCTCGGGCAGCACTGTCAATGTGGCCACATCTGTCAACAGCGTCAACCTGCGCGGCTGCGCAACGACTGCATCCACACAGGATATCGTTAACGCGCCGTTGATCAGCCAACTCACTTCGTCGCCGTTGTCGCTCTCGTTTGGCTGGACCGAGAACTACTCTAGCGCGAGCAGTGGCAATCGTACGTTGTTTCACAAGCTATGTCAAACTTTAATTCTGTCCAACAGTTTCGTGTGCCTTCTTCAACACCGCAACGGGCATGTGGGATCAGACTGGTGTGACCATGGTGTCTTCGTCGAGCAGCGGAATCTCCTGCCAAACGACGCACTTGACTGACTTTGCCGTGATCAGTGTCACCTCGACCTCAGCCAACCCCACAACGAGCTCGACTGGCAGTAACGTTGTCTACCTCTACTTGAATTTTACTTTATTTAAAAATAAATAAACAAAAAAAACCCTGTGTTAGGTGGCAGCGGCTCGTCCAGCAACTTCCCCTGGTGGATCATCCTGCTTATCATCCTCGCGATCCTCCTCTGCTGTTGTTGTTTGGCTCTTTGTTTGTTCTTCCTCATCCGCCGCCGCCGCCGTCAAAACCGCCGTGGCGAGTATGTTGCATCGTTCTGTGTTTTTCCAGTCATCCTCACTGGTTATGAATTTTTTTTTTTTTTTTCCGTAGCTCGGAGGCCCAAGGCCAGCCCCAGATGGTCGAATCGGTCGTCTCTGCCCCTATGGCCGTTTCGCAGTCGGATTCGCTCAGCAATGCCAACTCGATGCTGCCGCTCATGAAGCCGTCCTCTGGTTCCGATACGCTCATGACCAATCGTCCGCCCGCGTACGAGCAGCCTCCCACGTACAACACACACTTGGAGGTAAAAAAAAAAATATTTTTTTTTTGCCCACATTCTATTTGCCCTTTCATTAACACTCTTTTTAACTGCCAGAACGGATCACAAGACGTGTCCACCGCGGTCGCGGCCAGCAACACGTTTGATCAGGTCGCCATAATGCAGAGCAGACACGGCTCGGCCGAGTCTGTGCAGTCACCTCCAGCACACGCTGGCCCGGCCACTGCCGCGACGGAAACCCCTGTCAGTAGCGAGGAGCCCGTGTCAGCCTTGTCAAACACAGACTACAAGGTATTCTTTTTTTTGGAAAATAAAACGAAAGCGGAAAATAATGATTTTTTTGTTTCGTTTTTGCAGGTCCCTCTGAAGGACGATTCAGGTTACAACGACGAGGCGGGCGTCCAATCGAGCCAGTCTGACGAAGGCAATGAAACAGCCCTTGAGTCTGACCAATCTGGATCGGCGATGAAGCTTAACGATCAGCCATCCAAACCATGGAAGGGCAAAGCGCCAGCCGTCAATGAAGACAACAGGCTACAAACCACTGCTTAAGCCCCTCCCTAAAGTCCATTTCCTCCCATCAAATTATTTTCTCCCCACCAATTAATTATTATTATTTTCCATCGGCCATTCTCACCCTCACCACACAAACCCGCTCAACTATAGTACATTCGCTGTATTTAGTAATCGAATATTTGCGTCAATCCAATTGAAACAAAAAGAAAAAGAAGAGAAAAACGACTGGAAGGGTCAGCGAAAGAAAAACAAAGACAACGGCTAATCCTAGAGCTTGGCTTTGATGCGTTCCTCATTCTGCGATTTGAGGATGCGGCGGAGGATCTTGCCCGAAGCCGACTTGGGAATGACTCCAATGAATTCGATGCCGCCACGAAGTTTCTGCGTTTGATTAAATGTAAGTTTACGACGACAATTCTACGAACCTTGTGGGGAGCGACCTTGGACTCGACGAACGAGGCGATCGCGTCGGCGGTGGCCTTGGTGGCAGGCACCTCGGGCTTGAGGACGACGTAGGCCTTGGGCACCTCGCCGGCAGCCTCGTCGTTCTGCGGGATGACGGCAGAGTCCTGCACATGAGGGTGTGACAGGAGGATGCCCTCAAGCTCGGCAGGAGCGACCTGGAGACCCTTGAACTTGATGAGCTCCTTGAGGCGATCCGTCACAAAGAAGTAACCCTCTTCGTCGACCTTGACAATATCACCAGTGCGGAGCCAGCCGTCGAGGAACGTATCGTTCGTGGCCTTGGGGTTGTTGAGATAGCCCTTCATCACGTTCGGACCGCGCATCAAAAGCTCCTGGATGATGGATTATTTTTTTTAAAAACTGATTTTTCTGGCGACGTACACCCTCGTGGCCCGCAGGGACGTCCTTGTCGGTCTCGGGGTTGATGACACGTGCTTCGCAGTTGGCGAGGAGCTGCCCAATGGAACCTTCAAAGAAAATTTGTTTGAATAAAAAAATTCTTTCGTTTTTTTTTTTTTGTTGTTTTGTTTTGTTTTGGCTTACCGATCTTGATCTTGCTGGTGGGGGTTACGTGCGACAGTGGGGAGAGCTCCGTCATTCTAACAGGCAAGTCAGCAAAGATATATGTGTCATAGTGCAAATAAAGCTGCTATACCCGTAGGCTTGCTTGAGAGTGATGTGTTTGAGGCCGGGTGTCGTTTTCCAAGCGCCCTCAATCTCGGGGCCCAGAGGTGCGGCACCGGAGACGGCGATGCGGATGGACGAGAGGTCATACTTGGTCGCGACCCCCGATTTGAGCAGGCCGATGACGATCGGGGGCACGAGGAACCCGATCGTGACCTTGTACTTTTGGACGTTCTCGACCCACTGGATCAAGTCAAACTTGGCCTGTACGTACCCCCTACAGGTTTAGAAATACTCCCACAGAGGAGGGGATCGTACCATGGCGACAACCGTGCTCCGAAAGTAGTAAGACGCCAGGAGGATGAGGGTGAGGCCGTAGATGTGGTAGAACGGCAGGACGCCAATGGACACGTCCTTGGACGCATCGAGGCCGTTGGCGGTGAACTCAAAGTCCTCAAACTGGAGCAGGTTGGACACAATGTTGTAGTGCGTAAGCTGAGTGCCCTTGGGGCGGCCGGTCGTGCCTGACGAGTACGAAATGACAAACTCGTGCGTCTTGGGGTCGAAAGCCGGGACGGGTGGTGGCGGCTCGAGGTTGTACAGCGACTGCACCGTTCGGTGCTTGTGCGAGCCGATCTTGCCCAGGACAAACGTCTCTTGGACCTGCGCAACCCGGCCCGTTTAGAGGTTCCACTGTCATCGACAGATTCAACGGTACGCACCTTGGTTCCTTCGGCGGCCTTGTTGGCGACAGGCAGTAGATCGGTGACGGTGATCAGGAGCTGCATGTTCCGGGTTAGATCTACAGTGTCTACGCACGTCTTGACTCGGTCGGTACCTTGGCGCCAGTGTCCACCAGCTGAAAGTTGAGCTCGTCAACGGTGTACGTGGGGTTTGCGGGGGTCGCGTGTGCACCTTCCAAGTGTGTCACAGGTGAGCCCAACGGCCATGACAAAACAAAAAAACACGAGACAACGAAACGCACCAAGACGTGCCAGCGCGACCAGGACAATGCCGTACTCGATGTTGTTGGGCGCAAACAGGCCGACGGTGTCGCCCTTGCCCACGCCCAGCTTGGACAGGCCCGAGGCCAGCAGCAGCACATTGTTCTTGATCTGGCCAAACGTCAGGCTCTCGCCCGTCAGCCCGTCGACTGTCGCGACCTTGTCGCTGTACGCGCCCAGGTGCTTGCCAAAGAGGAACGTGAACACGTCCACGACCGGGACGTTGAGCGGAGCGCGAGGGCTCTTGACCACGTTTGGCATCTTTGCGGTCTGACTGAAAAAAGAGGGGAAAAAAAAAATAAATAAAAAAATCCCTGCCAGCGGATGTCAAAACCATCAAAACCCAAACATAGGACCCTACATACTAAAATTTAGACCTTTGCCCGCAGGAGTACATGCACAACTGATGAATAGAGAACTTTATACTGAATGTGTAACTAATTTACTGAAAAAGAACGGCCCTTGAAGTTTGCTTCGACTACTTGGGGTTGTTGATCGAGGCATACAGGGACGAGTTGAAGTTAGTGCGGCGATACAGGACGACGCTGATGATGATCAAGTCGAGAATGACAAAGAGAACAAGGCCCAATGCCGCGCCTCCAACCGCCAACGCCGTCGAGGCCTGGGAGGCGACCTCGTCGACGGTCTCGGGAGACGACGTGGCGCCGTAGATGACGTCCCAGACGACCTGCGCGGTCGTGACAGTGGCAGAGGTCTGGTAGTCGAGGACGATGACGCGGGCAAAGAGCGCCGAGTCGGCCCAGTTGCTGGTGCTGCCGCCCTCGGTGACGCGGACGAGGTACACGTGGCCGGGGATGGGCGCGATGGTGTGCAGAGACTCCGTGACCAACAGCGAGTCGGTGTCGCTGCTGGACAGCGTCTTGGTCTCGGCGCCCTGGCCGACCACGAGGTTTCCACCGTCATAGCGCAACGAGAAGAACGCGTTCTGCGTGAGGTTGTAGCGCCAGCCAAGCTCGTTGACAGTTCCCAGATCCGCCGATGCCGAGGCCGAGTTGCCAATGAGACCAAAGCCGAGCTCGCTGCCGTAGATGCCGATCTGGCCATAATAGCAGGGCTGCACGCCGAGGTACTGCTGGGAACCTGTTCCCTGGATGACGCCTGTGCCGCCCGTGAGGAAGCAGTACGACTGGCCGTACGGGTCGAGGGTGCTCATCGAGCGAGTGAACGAGGGGAAGGGGTACACGCTCGACGAGGCACCGGCGGTGGTGGCCACGAGGGCGGCAGCAGCAACAACAACGAGTGAGATCATGTTGGGTTGAAAATACTCTGAAATGGCTGCTGGTGAAGTGACGTCATGCTGCATCCGATGGCTCGTCTAGCTTGAAATTC
>Ga0302226_10003501_pt1 | contig 10692 bp, 13 predicted proteins | sample II_Palsa_E3_3_FD_193524 | JGI IMG/M metagenome (GOLD analysis project Ga0302226, IMG submission 193524) | Peat permafrost microbial communities from Stordalen Mire near Abisko, Sweden - II_Palsa_E3_3 | ecosystem: Environmental > Terrestrial > Soil > Palsa > Peat permafrost | place: Sweden...
GCTGTCCATCGCCCGGGGCTATCTGCCGAGCGGCGCGGTAGCAGAGGAAGTGGTCCAGGAAGCCTGGATCGGGGTCCTGCGGGGCATCGGCCGCTTCGAGCGCCGCTCGTCGTTCCGCACCTGGCTGTTTCGCATCCTGGTCAACCGGGCCATCAGCGCCGGCGTCCGGGAACGCCGGAGCGTACCCGTGGACGACTTGGGACCCGTCGTCGACGCTTCCTGTTTTGACGCGGGCGGGACCTGGCAGGTGCCGCCCGAACCCTGGGCTGACCAGGTGGACGACAAGGTGATCTCGGCGAAGATATCCGCCCGGATCCTGGCTGCCATCGAGGAACTCCCCCTCCAGCAGAGAGAAGTCGTGACCCTGCGCGACGTGCAAGGGTTGAGCAGCGGCGAAGCCTGCGCCGTCCTCGGCATCAGCCACGCCAACCAGCGGGTCCTCTTGCACCGCGGCCGCAGCAAGCTACGCCAGGTCATCGGCTCGGAGTTCGGGAGAGGCCGATGAGCCGCCTGAGGTTCAGGCCCCGTCGGGACATCGTCTGCCGGGAGGCAGTCGAGCTTGTCACCGACTACCTCGAAGACGCCCTGTCACAGGCGCAGCGCCGCCGGTTCGAAGCGCACCTCGCGGGCTGCCCGGACTGCCCCGAATACCTCGCCCAGATGCGCGCTGTCGTCGCGCTGGCCGGAAGCATCACGCCCGATGACCTCACGCCGCGGATGCGAGAGGAGTTCATCAGCGTATACCGCGGATGGCGGGACGATGGGGCAGATGACCCGGTATAGGGCGCCGTCATCTCGCCGAAGCGGTCGGGCTGCGTCCGTCGGCCGGCTGCTGATGGTCATGTGCGCCACTCCCGCACCGCCTGCCGGGTCCGGGTAGCGTGGCATCCGTGGAACTTGCCGGACCCACTGAGCGGGAGCTCGACGCGGAGTCCGCGGACTGGCTCCGTCGCCTTTCAGCCGGAGCTGGCGCGGTGCGGCAGCAAGCCGAGCGTGAGCTGCATGCCCGGCTCGTGCGGATCGCGCTGGCCGAGGTGAGCAGGAGGTCGGCCGGCACCCCGGTCACCGGCCCCGAGCTCGCCGATGTCGCGCACCAGGCCGCCGGCGACGCCATGCTCGCGATCCTCGCGAAGCTCGCCGACTTCCGGGGCGAGAGCCGCTTCATCACCTGGGCGTACCGGTTCGTCATCCTCGAGGTGTCTAGCAAGCTCGGCCGCCACTACTGGCGCAACCCGCCGGTCACGCTCGACGCCGCGCAGTGGGAGCGGCTTCCCGACCGGCTCGGGATCGACCCGGAGCAGCATGCGGCATCGGCGGGCATCCTCGCCGAGGTGCGCCGGGTCGTCGAGGACGAGCTCACCGCACACCAGCGGCGGGTCTTCGTGGCGGTCGTGGTCGACGGGATACCGCTTGATGCGCTGGCCGCGAGGCTTAGCCTGCAGCGCAACGCCATCTACAAGGTGATTTTCGACGCGAGGCGTAAGATCCGCCGGGCGCTGGTCGCAAACGGCTATCTGGAAGACGGGGGCTTGGAGCGACGATGAGCGAGCGGGAGAGACTCGAGAGGTTCCTGCGGACCGACCCGCGCGACGTCGGCTGCAACGAGGCGATGGCCGTCCTGCACATCTACGCCGACCTCGCCGCGACGGGCGAGAACCCGGCGGAGCGCTACCCCGGCGTCGCCGCTCATCTCGCGGCCTGCGGGCCGTGCGCCGAGGACCTCACCGGGCTGCTCGCCGCCGTCGCCAGTGACTGACCGCGAGGTGCTGGCCTTCGACGTGTACGGGACGCTCGTTGACCCGATCGCCGTCTCCAGCGAGCTTGCCCTGGTCCTCGGCGGCTCCGACGGCGCTGAGGTGGCGCGGCTGTGGCGGCTCAAGCAGCTGGAGTACTCGTTCCGGCTCACCGCGATGGGGCACTACGAGGACTTCCGCTGGGTGACGTCACACGCGCTCGACTTCGCGCTCTCCTCCACCGGGGCGGACCTGCCCGGCGACCAGACCAGGCCGCTCATCGGCCTATATGACCACCTGCCGCCGTTCCCGGACGCCGTCTCCGCGCTGCGGGCGCTGGCCGGCCTGGGGGTACGAGCTCGCGGTGCTCTCCAACGGCAGCCCCGGCTGGCCGTGCCGATCACCCGGATCCGGCTTGTCACCTGCAACGCGTTCGACAGCGTCGGCGCGAGCGCGGCCGGAATGCGCACGGCCTGGGTGAACCGCTCCGCCGCCCCGTTCGACACGATCGGCGCGCAGCCCGACCTCACCCTGCCCGCCCTCGACCGCCTGCCGGCGGCACTGCGACGGTGAATGCGCCGCTCGGCTGGCAGTCGACGCGAGCCGGCGGCAGCGGGCGCGAGATCGCAGGTAAGACGAGGGTGCTCCGGCGCCGCTTACCGGCAGGCGGGTTTCATCGGATGCCCGCGCCCGCAGACGATCAGGGAGGATTTCATCATGGGCGTGAAGCTGGGGTTCCTGGTGACGCTTGAGGCCAAGGACGGGAAGGGCGAAGAGCTCGGCGAGTTCCTGCGGGCCGGCCGCGAGTTCGCGGCCGCTGAGGAGCAGACAGTCACCTGGTACGCGTTCCGGATCGACGCGACCCATTACGGGATCTTCGATACCTTCGCCAGCGAGGACGGGCGCCAGGCGCACACCGCCGGCCCCCTGGCGGAGGCGCTCGGCAAGGCGGCCGACGAGCTGCTGGCGAGCGAGCCGTCCATCAGGCCGGTGGACGTCATCGCGGTCAAGTAAACCCGGATTCCGCGGACGCCGGCGGTGGTCGCTGGGCACGCGACCATCCCCGGCGGCGTTCGCGGGCCCTCAGGTCCGCACGGAGGCGGTGCTGACGTCCCAGATGACCCCGGTGTCGTCGCCGGCCAGGTGGGAGAGCAGCACTGCCGCGGACTGCTCGGGGGCGATCAGGGCGCCGTCGGCGAAATTCTTGTTGAACCGCTCGTGCAGGCCAGCACCGATGCGTCCGGGATCCTGGCCGCGGGTCCAGGCCTGCATGGCGGTGTCGACACCGCCCGGCCGGTACGCGTTAACGGTGACGCCGGTGCCGCGGAGTTCGGCGGCGAGGTTGACGGTGTGCGCCTCGAGCGCCGCCTTTGTGGTGGCGTAGGCGTTGCCGCGGACCATGCCGGCCGGGCAGGCGGCGATCGCGCTGGAGACGTTGACGACACGACCCCAGCGGGCGTCGAGCATGCCGGGCAAGACGGCGGCGGTAAGCGCGGCCGGGGCGACGACGTTGACCTCGAAGGCCAGGCGCAGCTCCTCGGCCGGGATGGCGATGGTGGGGCCGAGCGGCTCGACGGTGGCCGCGTTGTTGACCAGGATGTCGACGCGGCCCGCCTCGAGCACGGCCACTGCCGCGCGGCCGCGGTCCTCCTCATCGGACAGGTCGGCGGGCACGACGCTGATCCGCCCGGCGGGCACTCCCCGCTCGCGCAGCAGGACCCGGGTCTCCTCCAGCTGCCCGGCGGTGCGGGCGAGCAGGATCACGCGGGCGCCGGCGTCGGCCAGCCCGAGCGCGATGGCGCGGCCGATACCTCGCCCGGACCCGGTGATCAGTGCGGTCTTGCCAGCCAAGTCAGCTGTCACTGCGGTCTCCTCAACGGTTGACGGTGCGAGCGGGGCGGAAGTGAGTCAGCCGGACCGTTCCGCTGAATGCTCTTGAGCTTTTCGCTCTAGCCGTTAGCGGCCGCACCGCGGCGGTGTCTTACCGGGGCACGCCCGCGTGAGATTCATCAGTAAGACCTTTGGCGGAGGCGACGCCTACATATTCGGCAGGGATGCGCCATCCGGGCCTGGAGAATCAGTTACGCGCCGTCACCACCGGCCCTGTGGCCGGGGCGCGGAGCCGCTGTTCGGCGCCACGGCCTCGCCTCCCGAGGAGCACGATCTTGTGATCGCCGGCCTGCTGCGGCGCCTCTGGATAAAGCCCCCTCCCGGCCACCGCTTCAGGCCTCTTTCGGATATGTGCGACTACTGGGCCAACCGGTACGAGGAGCGGAGCCCATCCGAGCGGAGCTGCCTTAAGGCGCCGCTAGCGAAGGAAGGCACCCGCCTGCTCTGCGCGCTGCCGCGCAGCGGCGGCGATGCCCTGCTCGCCCCGGCGGGTCTGGCCCGGTAGCGCCGCCGCGGCGGCACACGGCCGGCACCGAGGGCAGAGACCTGTGCCGGCGCAGGCGAAGCTGTAACGCTTGCGGGGCAGGCAGCCGTCAGCCCGGCCGGGGCGAGCCCCGGGAGTGTCTAGGTGGCAGGCTTGCGGCTGCCGGCGTGCCAGTCCTCCTCCGTCCCGGCCGCGCCCGGGTTCACCGCGAAGCTGCGCAGCTGGGGCCGTTCGCGCAGGCTGCGCTTGAGCTCGGCGAAGCCGGGGAAGCCCGCCAGGGCGGTCACGTGGTCCCAGAGCCGGACGGCGTCCTCCGGGGCCGGGAGCCGGCTGATCACCGGGCCGAAGAGGGCCGTGCCTGCCGGGGGGCTGAACTGGATGATCGGCGTGCCGACGTCCCGGCCGGTCAGCGACAGCGCCTCCTCGCCCTCGGCGCGGATCTCCTCGTCCCACCGCGCGTCGTCGAGCGCGTCCGCCAGGTCGGCGGGCAGGCCGGCCTGGGCGAGCAGCGGCTCGGTGAAGGCCCGGCTGCCGCGGACTGCGGGTGTGAGGCCGGCCGCGCCCGGGGAGTCGAAGATCTCGCTGCTGACGGCCTCGTAGAACGGGCCGACGGCGGCTCTGCCGTGCTCGGCCCGGGCGCGGGCCGCGACCCGCAGCAGGCGCAGCCCGGAGGTGTGCCCTTCCTCGTAGCCGGCGGGAAAGTGGGCGTCGTAGTCGACCTGGGAGTTGATCATCCGCAGCGAGATGAACCGCCAGTCGACGGCGTAGTCCCGCTGGTCAGCGACCATGCGGACCCATTTGCTGGTGATCCAGGCGAACGGGCACACCGGGTCGAAGTAGAAGCGGATGTCGGCGTCGGTCATGCTGTCTCCCTGTCAGGTCAGGCCGTCGCGGCGGGGGAGTGCTCGCGCAGGTAGCGGACGAGGCCGATGACGTCGTCGGGGACGAGCCGCCCGATGGCGCCGCTGGAGTACACGCCGACCACGACGTTGCCCGCGGGGTCGAGCACGAAGCCGGTGGACTGCAGGAACACCGGGTCCGGGTTGACGAAGGCGCCGGTCAGGGCGGCGACGGCGCGCGCGTTGGCCCCGTAGCCGACGGGGAAGGTCAGGCCGTGCCTGGCGGCCAGCCCGGCCGTGGTCGCCTCGTCGTCGACCGACAGGGCAGCGACCTTGATGCCCGCGTCCGCCAGTGCCTGGCGGGCTCGCTGGAAGGCCGCCAGTTGCGCGTTGCAGTACGGGCACCAGGCGCCGCGGTAGAACAGCACGACGGCGAAGTCGCCGGCGAACGCGTCCGGGACCGTCAGCGTCTCGCCGCCGGGCATGTTCATCGTCAGCCGCGGGAACGGGTCGCCGGGGTTGAGCAGGGGCATGATGGTTCTCCTTCTCGGTCACCAGGGGACGTCCAGGGCGAGGACCGTCTGCTGGGTATGCGTCGCCCCGCTCCCCGGTCTTACCTGAGTCCGCGAAACCCGCCCGCGGGCCGCCCGGTTTCGGGCGCGTCTTGGCGGTCTTCGGTGACCGCGGCGAGCAGTCCGCGGAAGTCCTCGCCCCGCGGGCCACGGCCCCGCGAACTAGCCCGGAGGACCTTAAAACCGAGTTGAACCCCCATGACGCAGTCCCCCGTCGGCTGGCCGCGTCAGAATAGATCAAGCGGGCTTTCCGGCGATCTCTAGCGCTTCCTGATCGATCTCGATGGGAGGTCTTGATCATGGTCATCTGAATCATCTCCGCAGCCATCTGGATATCCGGAGTAATTTGCGGAGATATCTCAGGTCGATAGGTTCGTCTGGCCAGGTCGCGTTCGCCTTCGCCTCGAGAGGAGATCCGGCGGCAGGTAGAGCACCCTGATGCCGGTATGACTTGCGGAGTTGCCGCTATGGACCGGCCGGGCAGCCGCCGTTCCAAGTCGATCAGCCGCGACGCGGACAGCGCCACCTCGGCCCGGGACAGCTCGGCGGCATCGGTGATGCCCGGAGATGTGGAAGCGCGAGCCCGGCCAGGCGAGGTTCGCGCGGCAGTTGACCAGTCAAGCTCATCCAGGCGACAGCTTAGGGAAGGGTTCTCGGTAGCCCGAAGCCGGCCAGCACGCTGGCGTCGAACCGGACGATCTCGCTAATCTGGTTCCCGGACAACGCCAGGACGAGGAGCCCGTTGGCATGCCAGACCCTGGCCACCGGGTCCTGGCCGTAGATCGCCAAGGCGGGCTGGCCGTTGGCCCGGGTAGGCATGAACCGCCAGGCGCGCTTGCCTCGGGCGGCGATGGCGGCGAAGAAGCCAGCGGCCGCCTCGCGGCCCTGGTACTCGAACGGCATCGGCGGCATCTTGACCCAGGCATCCTCGGTGAGCAGCCTGACGATGGTGTCGACGTCGTGGCCTGCGAAGGCGTCGGCGAAGCGCTGCACCAGGCGCTTCTCGGCGAGGGAGTCCGGCGGTGGCGGCGGCTGGCGGCCGGTGCCGAGCTGTTCCCGTACGGTGGCGCGGGCGCGCTTGAGTGCGCTGGTCACCGACTCCTGCGTGGCGTCCACCATCTCCGCGACCTCGCTGGCACGAAAGCCGAGGACGTCGCGCAGGATCAGGGCAGCCCGCTGCCGCGGCGGCAGCAGCTGCAGCGCGGTGACGAACGCCAGCGATATGGCTTCCCTGGCCTCCACCTGGGCCTCCGGACCCTTCTCCGGGCCGGCCAGGTTGTCCAGCAGGACGTCCGGGTAGGGTTCCAGCCAGGTCACCTCGGCGAACTGCGTCGGCTCCGGCGGCTCGACCGCTGGCGGGGTCCAGCTCCGGTCCTGCCGTCGGCCGGCGGAGCGCAGAGCGTTCAGGCACCGGCTGGTTGCGATCCGGTACAGCCAGGTGCGCACCGACGCGCGGCTCTCAAACCCGGCGAACCCCACCCAGGCAGCCAGCATCGTCTCCTGGACCGCGTCCTCGGCATCGTGCACCGAGCCCAGCATCCGGTAGCAGTGCGCCCGCAGCTCGCCCCGGTGCGGGTCGACCAGGTCGCTGAAGGCCTCTTTGTCCCCGGCCCGAGCCCGTGCGATCAGCTCGTTGCTCATCGGCCACCACCTCGCTTTCGTCACGCCGCTGCTGCACAGGTATAGACACCGCCGTCGCTGGAAACTGGGCGCCGCAGCGCCGCCGGAGTCACCGCCGCCCAACTCTGCGGCTGGCCGGTGTCTACCCGTTCGAAGGCAAAGCCGGCAACGGGCCGGCCGAACGGAGGAGCACACGATGGCCGAGTTCATCTTCACCTACCGGACCCCGGCGGATTACACGCTGGGCACCCCTGACGGGATCGCCGCCTGGAACGCCTGGTTCCAGGGCATGGGGTCTCAGCTGCGCGATCTGGGCAAACCGGTGTCCGGCCGGGCCGCGGTGGGCGACAGCGGAGACGACACGCGGCTCGGCGGCTATTCGCTGGTGACCGCGGAGAACCTCGACGAGGCGCTCACGCTGGCCAAGGGCTGCCCGATCGTGGCCGCCGGCGGCGGGGTCGAGGTCGGCGAGCTCGCCGACCTGCCCGGCTGACGGCTAGCACGACGCCTGCGGCAAGCAACCACGCCAGCGGCAGCCGCGATGCCGTGGGCCGGGCTGTCCCGCCCGGCTCCATGGTGGCCCATGGAGCATTCCGGAGATTCAGAGCCCCGGGTGACCGGTGGCATCCGGGGCTCTGAGCGGATTCGGGCGAGCAGTCGTACCGCGGCGGTACCGTCGCGGTACTGAATTAGGAGTACAACCAGTGACCAGCAAAACCGATTTGACCCAGCGAGGCACCAGGCTGATCGAGGCGATTCACGCCACCGGTCCGGCGGCCGAGCACGCCGACAAGCTCCTGCTCTTCGGGCGTTTCGTCGGCTCATGGTGTCTCGAATGGACCGGGCGTGATACCGGTGGGCAGCCCGCCACGATGATCGGCGAGCTGCATTTCGGCTGCGTACTAGGCGGTCGCGCAGTACAGGACATCTGGATCGTTCCTGGTCGCGGAGAGCCTGACGAGGGCCAGCCGCCTCTGGCGCGTTCCACGGCTCGACCATCCGGTTCTACGACTCCGCGATCGATGCTTTCCTTCTGTGCGGTTGGCGGCGATCGGTCCGCCCGCAGTTCGCCGGCCTCTCCGCCCGCCCACGCCTGTGCCACGATGGCTGCGTGGCGTACGACGATGGGCTGGCCGCCCGGCTGCTCGAGATCCTCGGTGAACAGGCCGGGCTGGCCGAGAAGAAGATGTTCGGCGGCCTGGCCACGATGCTCAACGGAAACATGGCCGTCGGCGTGTACGGGGATGATCTGCTGGTCCGCACCGATCCCGGGCAGCAGGACCTGCTGCTGGCAGAGCCGGGCACGCGCCCGTTCGACATGGCCGGCCGATGAAAGGCTGGATTGTGGTGGCCGCCAGCCTGTGCAGCGAAGACGAGGACCTGCGCCGCTGGGTATCTCGGGGCGTCGCGTACGCCAGCAGCCTGCCGCCGAAATAGCTAGCGCGTCTAGTTCACGCGCAGCGAGCGGCAGCCGCGGGATATGCCCGCGGGCCGAGCGTGCTGGCAAGTCGTCTGTCATTTAGGCTCTTGACAGCCCGGCTGACTGGACCGGGTCGTCGGCCGGAGCCTGTTCTGCCGACGTCGGTAGCCGCACCTCGAAGCGGCAGCCCTCCGTGGTGTTGACCACGCTCACCTGCCCTTGGTGTGCCTCGACGATGCTGCGCACAATCGCCAGGCCCAGGCCCGCGCCGCTGCCCGTATCCGGGCCGCGCTCGCGGGTGCCGCGCCAGGCCGCATCGAACACGTACGACAGGTCCGCTTCGGGTATGCCGCCGCAGCCGTCGGTGACGGCCAGCAGCGCGCCCCCAGTTTCAGGCGTGGCCACGACGTGCACGCTGCCGTCTTCCGGGGTGTGACGGATGGCGTTGACCAGCAGGTTGCTGAGCACGCGTGACATCTCGTGAGCATCGGCACTGACCGTGAGCGGAGTGTCGGCCATACTGGTCAGCCGTATCCCGCGCGCCCGCGCGAGGGCCTCCGTGCTGGCCATGGTGTCGCTGATCAGGTCTTCGAGAGCGATCTGGCCGGGGGATGGGCGAAGGGTTCCCGCCTGGACACAGGAGAGCTCGAACAGGTCGTCCACCATCCTGGCGAGCCGGCCAACCTCGGCGCGGATCCGCCGGTGGTAGCGGGCGGGCTCGGCGGCTATGCCGTCCTCCAGCGCCTCGGCCATCGCGTGCAGGCCGGCCAGCGGAGTGCGCAGGTCGTGCGAGACCCAGGCCACGAGCTGGCGCCGGGATTGATCCAGGGCGTGCTCCCGTGCGCGGGATTCCTGCAGCTTCTCGCTGATCTCGCCGAGTTCGCGTGAAAGCGCCGCGAGCTCGGCCGTCAACGGTCCGGCCGGCGAGCGGTAGCCGCCGTCCTGGTCGCCCAGCGAACGGACGGCCTGGCGCAGCGCCAGACTGCCGGCCTGCAGCTGCTGCCCGATCAGGCAGCCGAACCCGACCGCCACCACGGCGGCCACCATGCACACCATGACCACGACCCTCAGGTCGTGTGGGGACAAGAACATCGCCTCGGCGGTGCCGAGCGTGCCGGCCACCACGGCGAGCACCACGATGGCCCCGCTGACCTGGAGTGACAGCCGGAGCGAAGCCCGGCGCAGCAGCCGGATGACGCCCAGGCCCATCAGGCCCACCGCGCTAGTGCAGCCCGCAGCGATCAGGACCACCTCGAGCTGTGCGTTCACGAAAGCCTGCCTCCCAGCTGTAGCCGAAGCCTGCCGTGAAGCCACCGGGCCGCTGGCCTCCGGAACACGCCTCCGGTATCCCCGGAGCGGCGCCGAGGCTCAGGCGAACCGAATCGCTCGCTATCTATTCGTAGCTGTCCCGCGCGTGGATTGGTTATTGGGCTTCATCGGCCGGCCCAGCTTCGTCCTGCTGGGCGGCAGGCTGGTGATGGTCTTGGTCGGGCGGCCCTTGATCTTCCCCGGCGGCCTCCTGCTGCGGGCCCGGGCGGGATTCGCGCTGGACTTGACCGGCAACGGCGCCGTCTGCCGCGGCTTCGCCCGCATCCAGGGCATGGTCCTGGTCTTCCTGGACAGTTGGCTGGTCTCCCTCTCTAGGATCGGCCGGGGGGCGCACCGTATCGGCCGGCGGCCCGGCCTCGAGGTCCGGGCCGGCTTCCTCCTGGGCCGCGGCCGGCCGTTCTGGCGGCGGGGCGGGCCGCGGCTGGCGGCGCAGCCGCACCGCGAACGCGACGGCGGACAGCAGGAACAGCGTGCCCGTCACCGCGAGCCAGTGCCAGACGTACGGGTCCGCGGACAGCGTGGTGGACGCGTGGTACGGCGACTGCAGCCGCAGGATCAGCGGGAACCACACCAGGAACAGCAGGCCGGACAGCGCGGCGGGCACCCGTACGTAGTTGATCCACGCCGTCGCGGGCAGCTGCGGCTCGCGGTGCCGGACCGCGGCCATGACCGACCGGTCGGCGAGCGAGTACAGCGGCATCAGCAGCAGGTCGTGGCCGATAACCGCGCCCAGGAACCAGACCGCCACCGCCACCGGATGGGAGGACACCAGCCGGGTGGCCGCGTAACCGGCCAGGCCGAAACA
>Ga0302226_10003503_pt1 | contig 10689 bp, 13 predicted proteins | sample II_Palsa_E3_3_FD_193524 | JGI IMG/M metagenome (GOLD analysis project Ga0302226, IMG submission 193524) | Peat permafrost microbial communities from Stordalen Mire near Abisko, Sweden - II_Palsa_E3_3 | ecosystem: Environmental > Terrestrial > Soil > Palsa > Peat permafrost | place: Sweden...
TATTTTTTTTTTTTTGAAAGTAAAAACAAACAAACAAATAAATATTTAATTCGCAGGTGGGATCCATCATCGGTTCTCTCGTGGGCACACTCCTCTTCCTTCCCGGCCTTGCCATGATTGCTGGTGGTGTGATGTACGTCCTCTTTCTATTTGTTCTTGTTCGCTCATGCACACGCACATGAAAAAAATACAGCGAAAAGGAGCAGCGATTCAACGCCCGCGCCGCCGGAGTCTCGACCACGCTGATCATGATCTCGCTCGCGTCAAGCTTTATCCCGTCCATCTTTTACAAGATCTACGGCTCGTACGAGCTTGTATGCACAGAGGACGTGCCCCCGACTGAAAGCGCGGCTGTCGACTTCAAGTACTGCAACTACCAGCTGATGAACCCCGAGTCGGATCCGTTTTACCACAACTCTGTGTTGCCGCTCATGATCTTTACCACGGTCACGCTGCCCATTGTACGCTTGCCGTTTTGATTCTTCTATTAAAAAAATTAAAAATTAAAAAAAAAAATTAGACCTACCTCGTCGGCCTCTGGTTCTCGCTCAAGACGCACAAGGACCGCATCTACAAGGAGGTTGGTGGCCGTGCTTCCAAGCACGAGGCGGTCTCTGCCAGCTCCTCGTTGCTTGGCACAGGCAAGGTTGCGCCGTCCATCAACGATGCCATAAATGTGAGGCAACGATTGCTGTCGTCCGCATCAACGACCGCAAAGAAGCCGGTCCACCGCGACTACACCGACGGCCCAATGTCCGACGCCGAGTTGGAGAACAAGGACAGCCTGGGCGAGGAGGGCATAGCCGAGCACGCCCAGGAGGAGGGGCACGGGCACGGCGGGCACGGCGCACCCCCGTGGACCCGCAAGAAGGCCCTTATCATCCTCATCGTCTCCACCATTGCCTTTGGTCTCCTGGCCGAGTTGCTCGTGCAGTCGGTGGACTATGTCATCCAAGGCTCTGGCATCAGCGAAAAGTTTATCGGCGTGACCCTCTTTGCGATCGTACGCCTCTTTTTTTTCCTCCCCCCCCCCAAAAAAAAATTTTTTTTTAAATAAGAATCGATCGACAGGTCCCCAGCGCCACCGAGTACGTCAACGCTATCCTCTTTGCCATGCGCAAAAACATTGAGCTCAGGTACGGACGAAATACCTGTCTCCGATCGCCCAATTTAATTCTCCTGTCGATAAATCGGTTGCCCATAGCATGGAAATCTCGAGCCAGTACACGGTGCAAGTGACGCTGCTACAGATCCCCGTCCTCGTCATTTTCTCGCTCATCAACAACAACTTTATTCAAGGCGAAATCACGGTCGAAAACTCATTCCTGTACGTAACCCTCACGTCCTAAATCTCAAAATCTCACTATTTCTATTTTTACAAAATGTCTCCGATTGCGGGGGGGACCAGGCTGATTTTCGAGTCCTTTGACATGATCGCAATCACCCTGTCGTTTGCGCTGCTCTCGTACATTTACGCGGACGGACGGACCGACTACTTCAAGGTACCGACAGTTTTGAGTTTTGTTCGCTTGCTGAAGGGGAAAATAATTTCTTTTTCTTCTTCTTCTTTGCAGGGTGTCATGATGAGCATGGTCTTCCTCATTCTCATGGTCGCATACTGGTTCGAGCCGGTGCCCCACTATTAAGAAATACACGTACATCCCTTTGGTTCGCTGTACTCTCTCGGATTCAAGTTGGATTTTTCTTTCAGTCTTTTTTCAATTATTGTTGTTGGACGCCCTATTTTTGGCAGTTGGAATTGAAACTATGTGCTGGGTGTTCTCACGCGCCTGGCGCCCGTTTCCTCCCTCCCCTATTTGGGCGGACGGAGAGGGCACGGCAGCGCCCACTGATGACGAGACTTCCGAGGTCCGATTAAAGAGTGTCATTAGAAAGAAAACTGGGCTGGGGGGGAGGGGAAGGGAAATCGGGACTGTTGCCAACAGGGTTGTTCTCGTCATGACTCAGATCCTACAAACGGAAATTCGTGCACCCTCGTCCTGCGTGTTGCTGCGATTAAAATTGCATATGAAAGCTCATCCTGGGGCAGAGCACGTAAAAAAACTCCGGAGACAGCCAGAGTGATCCCTGGTGGGGTTGCACAAAGGGAAGGCAACCAGGTGCAAAGTGTGACTGTTGGGGCGCTGGAATGCCGTTGTCTCACTTGCGACTTAGTTTTTTCCACCTGTCGCTTTTTCCGTTTCCCTTTGTTGTCTCCCAGCACGAGTCTTTTTTTCCCTGGACCCGTTTCTGTGTTCCTTCTCCGCCCCCGAAAAGCGCATCAAACCCCGCCTAGCGGAACAGGTTGTTGGGGGGAAAAAAGCTAAACAAACCGATCGATTGTTTGCAACATCTTTCTGAGGCCTATATGCGTTTTTATCTTGTGAGAGAATCGACTGGGAAAGAGAGAGGGACAGGTATTTCAATCAAAACGAAGGAAAGAGTGGGAAAGGGTGCTACAGCGGCTGCTGCTGCTGGGAGACAAACGAAAGAATAAAAACCGAACCGTAGGACGTTCCTTTTTTTCCCTCCTTCCATAGTTCTAAACACCACCAGAAACAGTCGCACCACAACAAAAAAACAGGCATACAGGAAAGCACTAGGATGAACCACACCCCAAGTGGTGCAGCAGCCCCGTCATCCCCGCTGCCCACCTCCACCTCTGCAGCCGCCGCCGACGCAGCAGCAGCAGCAACCTCACCGACAGGAAAAGACGTAACTACCACCCGTCGCGCGGCAACTGGACCAGAGACAGGAGGACCGCCCCACACGGTTACGCCCACTTTGGCGGCTGCGGTGGTGCTGATGGCCTCGGCCTTGACTCAGCCACAACCGCAGCCACCATCTCAACGAGCCAAAGGTACAAACCGTCGAGGCCCTCATTTATATATTTATTTTATTTTGACCTGTCTCATTTCGCAAATTCCCTATTTAATTATTACCCTACCGCGTGCTCTCTTCGCTAGTAGGGAGGAACAAGGCCGCTCTGATGGACCGGGACTGTGAGGAGGGCGCTGGGGATGAGACGGTGGACAGGGCAGCCGCAGCAGTGCTGTTGAACGCAGCAGCACGGCCGGGGGACGACGACCTGATGGACGTCGACGGGGACGACTTGGGGGACGAAGGCGACGACTACGACGGCGACGACGACAACGACCTGGACTCGGACCTGCTCATCCACAGCGGTGGCGACGACGACGACAGCGAGCTGGAGGACGACGACGACGGCGACGACGACGACTTCACGGAGGCAGCAGAGAACCTTTCGTCCCCCTCAAAGGTCAACCTCGTGGTCGTGCTGGAGAAGGCCGGCAACTCGTCAAACTCTGCCCAGGCAGCGACCACACCGGCACCGGCACCGGCACCAGCACCAGCACCAGCACCAGCACCAGCACCAGCACCAGCACCAGCGCAAGTCAAACAAAGGAGAAAAAAACGGAAACACGGACGCCACCACTTGCACATTGAAACTACGTCTGGCAACAAGACAGGTGTTACAAACGACGGGGGAGCTGCCACAACGTCTTTGACCGGCGATGGCGGCAGCAGCAATGGCTCCACCAACAGCAGCACAGGCGACATTGCAAACACGAGCAGCAACAAGAGCACGGTCGCCTCCGCATCGGCATCCTCGCCAAGGGTGTTTGGACCACAGCGCGGCAACACGGGACCCACTCGGCGGCCCCGCACAACGGCACAACAGCGCACGATCCTCATGTCGGCCTTTGAAATGGTACGGGCGCTGAATCTGTGGAGGGCACATCCGTTCTTTATTTATGATTTGGGAGGGGGGGGGGATAAATACTGCAGTTTGTTTTTCTTTTTCTCCCTTTTTTTTCCTTTGTTACGCCGATCGGGTCCAATAAAAGGGGCAGATCGCCCCTCTGTTGGTTGTTTGTTTGTTTATTTTCGTTGCAATCTCGGTCTCTCGGGTCTGGGTTTTTTTTTTTGGGCGCGCCCACTCTGGTCCACAAAAAAAAAGATATTGCCACCCCCCTCCCTTTTTCCACCACCATCTCTGTTTGTTGGTGGTCTTGCCAGATCGCTCCTTGCTCCCAAATCGCTCTTGCTCACGCTGTTTTTTTTTTTCGACACAAAAAATCAAAACGAGAGTTTATTCTAATCATGGTCTCCTTGTCCATAGACCCCCTTCCCATCGTCCTCGTTAAGGATATCACTGGCCGAACGCTTGAAGATGACGCCACGACAGGTGATGCCTCCCCCCTCCGTTTATTTAATTTTTAATTAATTGTTACTTTATTTTTGCAATGATCTCTTTAGGTCCAAGTGTGGTTCCAAAACGCCCGCCAACGTACGACTCGCAACAACGGCGGTGCCGGGACCCAATCGCTGCGAGCGCGAGCGTACCTACGTGACTTTGGCGCGCCTGCCCCTGGTTACGCGCCCTCGACCACGGGTGCCGTGGACGCCATCACCCTGGGCCAGCTGGGCCTGATCCCGCACCCTCCCGTCGACACATCCTCTGCTGTATCCACCCACGTTGCGTCCATCGTCGGTGCCGGCCCCAAACCCGTCACAGCGGTGGATCCGCTGCAGGCGGCCGCAGCCGTAGCGGCAGCTGCTTCCCCGTGGTCCTACCAGCTCATGTATTCGTCAAAGAGCCCATCGCCCGGACAACCGTCGCAACCGCAACCGCAGCCGCAGCCGCAGCCGCAGCCGACCACTGGGCAGGTTGCCGCTGCCTCGAGCGAGTATGCCGCCCGGCTAGCCCAGCAGCACCAACAGCAACAGCAGCAGATGTACCAGCAGCAGCAGCAGCAGCAACAACAGCAACAACAACTGCAGCAACTACAGCAGTACCAGCAGCAGCAGCATCTGCAGCAACAGTACCTGCAGCAGTTTGCTCATGCTGGCTTGCCCTTGTTTGTCACGACCAATGCTGGTGGAGGAGGAGGGACGGCAACCTGGAACCACCAGCAGCAGTTTGCTTATGCTCTGGCCTATCAACAGCAGCAGCAGCAGCAACAACAACAGCAGCAACAACAGCAGCAGCAACAGCAGCATATTCAATTGCAGCTACAACAGCAACAGCAGCTCGCAGCGGCGGCGGCACTGGGCCTCCAGCAACACCCAGGCTCGATGATGGTCACGGCCAATCAAGCAGCCGCCTTCCAGGCAGTGGCAGTCCAGGCAGCAGCAGCAGCAGCAGCAGCAGCAGCAGCAGCTTCCAACGATCCAGCTGCCGCCCACGCAGCCTACATTGCCGCCGCTGCTCGCCAATGGACCGATCAGCTGAACTTCAGTCGCCAGCAGCAACAACAACAACAAGGGCAAGGAGCCGCCTCGGTGCCACAGCCCACCTCCCAGTTGCTGAGCGATCCCCCCAGTGGGTCCGCCTTGCTGCTCAACAACGCGGTCCTGGGCAGCGGACTGTTTGGGCCCAACCGTTCGGCCCCTGCGTTCAGGTACCAGTTGCCCTCTATCAGCCCCACCACCTCCTCATCCTCGTCGTCTGCTTCTGCTCCGGCCGCCACCACCACGGCACCGCAGCAGTCACCCCAAATGCCCAATCTGGTCAACCTGCTCTCGCCACTCGCCACTGGATCTAGTGTTGCTGGTACTGCTGCGCCCGTGGTGAAGCCCCCTCTACTGGCATCCTCCTCGGCCGCCCCGCTCACAAGCATCCTGCCCAATCTCATGCGGCCGCTCCCCATGCCCGCCTTGAGCATCAGCGGCAGCATCAGTGCCAGCAACCGATCGCCCTCGTCGGCGGCACCGAGCACGGTGCCCATGCCCATGCTGCTGGGCGGCGACCCAGCGGCCTCAACGGCAGCCTCGACCGCAAGCCCAGATTCCACCGACAGCAGCAGGAAAACATCCAAGGAGAGCGTCGGCAGCACGAGCAGTAACGTCACAACAGGCAGCAACAGCAGCAGCCACTCGAGCGACCTGCTCTTCCTCGCCTCGGCTGCGTCGCTCCTCGAGCAGGGGGCCGCCAAGAAGCCGGACAGCAACAAGAACGACATCCAGGCTGCCATAACGGTCTCTTCCGTGAATAGTGCGAGTGGTGGTGGTGCCAACACCCATGTCGTCGTCGCGGGCGATTCAACACCACTGGCTGCCGCTCCTCTTGCTGCTGCTTCATCAGTCGTCGTCGTCGACACTGCACCGACAATGACCTCGCCCACCGTCTCGGCAACAGTTGGTCAAATCTAGGAATCAAGTACGTAATAATAAATTAAATTAAAATTAAAGTTGCAAAACGTTAGATAAGAGGACTATTAAATTATCCGCATCACCACCGCCTTCTCTCAAAATACTTTTTTTTTCCCTGTTTTTTTGGAAAACCAATAACCCGTGCTCGCTCTTAGACGAGTCGTACCTATAAACCCACCATCTCCTACCCGTTTTCCCTCTTCATCTGTCTGTCCTCCTCATTCTTCCCTGTCGCTGCCAAAAGTCTTCCCTGCTTTTTTTGGTCGTTTGTTCGATATGTACAGCTGCTCAAACCCTTCCCCTTCCCCATCCCCTTCCTCCTCATCACCATCATTCTCTCATTACATCTACCCTGTCCGTCGATTGTTCTGTTTGCTTTGCTGCCGATCGCGAGTCGCTTTTTCCTTTTTTTTTTTTTTTTCCAATTGCTCCCTTCCCTCTCAACTACGTAAATCCAGATCCAGGTCCAGTCCACTAGCTTGTGAAACAATTAAATATCGAAAACGCGGTTTCGTCCACAAGAAATAATAATTATTTTCTTTTTAAATTATTATGATTATCGGGTTAGATCGAGTTGTGCAGGAGGACCTTCAGGTCGGACACGACGGCGAAAAAGTGGATGACGAGCGTGTGCAGCTGCCGCTGCTGCTGTTGCACCACCAGCAACTGCTGGGCATGGTGGTGGAGGTCGCACCAAGCATGCAAACGCACCACCACGTCCTCGCGCACCAGATGGAACCCGTGTTCCCGCAGCTCGTGCAAAAAATTCTTGCGCAGCACCATCGGATGGTAAAAGTTCTCGAGCCAGTTGACGAGGCGGGCCGTGTAGACCGTCAGATCCGCAGTGCAAGCCACAACCAGCCCGACGGAAACAGCCGCGGCGGCGGCCGCCGTCGTCTCGGCATAGTAGCTGGCCATCATCCGCTCCACCATGCTCGTCAGGGCCATCCGCCGGACGTCGTCCTGGCCGCGAAGGCACACGAGCAGGTCCTGGACGCAGTGGATCGCGTCGATCCGTGATTGTCGAATAACTATTCATTAAAAAGATTAAGTGCCCATTTTTTTTTTTGTTTTTTACGTACCTTCGCGGCGCCAGGACTCGAGGACTGGCTTGCAAGCGACCGTGCGCTCCCGTACGACATCGGCGACATAGGCATCAGCATCGGCCTCTGCGTTGTTGGCAGTGTCGTCCCTTTGCAGCACCGTCCGGTTGTACGAGTCCATGTAGACAATCTCCCTCCTGGAACCGGCAGTGGGCGTGTGCACAAACAGCACGACCCAGTGGCTGAGCACGCCGACCATGAACACCTCGCAGCCCTTGCCGGCGCCGCTGCTGCTGCGTTGGAAGGCGCAGTGGAGGTCGTTGAGCTGCTGCATCGTGTTGGCAAAGTGCTTGTACGCATAGTGGACGTAATGGCACCGCACCCCCCCTCCCGCCGGCACATCCGCCAGCACATGGGCCAGCACGACGGGCAGGTACGTGCGCTCGAGGATGCCATCGCGGATGCACCGCGTCGCCCACGGCCACTTGGTCCTGTTGTCGTGCCGTGTGGCCTCGCGCAGGACCACGTTGATGCACCGCGCAAAGAACCGCCAAAAGCTGGTCCGGTTGTCCAGCAGCTGCAGCACACGGTCCCGCAGTGCCACGTCGGCCAGCCGGCTCGCTCGCATGCAGACGTGCGCGTTGTGCAGGGCCTAGTAAAACGCACGTCAGTACTCGGCCCCAGGTTAGATTACGTACATAATAGCCGCAGCTGCCGTTGTTGATCTGCTCGAGCACACGTGGCTGCACCAAGCAATCCTCGTTGCGCAGCTGCTCAGGCCCTTGCCCAGCCTGTTCCAACACGAGCAGCCTTGTGGTAGTCATCGTGTCACCCTTATCGTTGCCACCAAACAGCGGCCACGTCTCCTGCTCCGCCTCCCGTTGCCCCGCCGCCACGCGCGCCACCGCCACCGCCTCGTCCCGCTCCAGCGCCTCCAGCCGACCCAGCTCGTCCAGCACGTGTGCCAGCAGCCCCTCGAGCACACTTTCGACCAGCTCGACAGTTGATGACGTGGCAGAGGTCGACACCATTTTACATAGTGGTGTGCCCAGCGAAGAGGAATGGCACAAGTCAGCGAGGCAAAGGCGGCGGCGGCCGTGGTGCGCGGGACGGCGCTCAAGGTGAGGGGTGAGGGGATGGACTGAAAGGGAGCCAGAAGGATTGTTCTTTTCTATTATAAAGTGGGCGAAACGGGTGCTGCCCTGGATTGCTGCTGATTCGACTACGTACACTTAGAACGAAGGCAATGAGCTGTTCAAGAACGGGCAGCACACGGAGGCGATGCGCAAGTACCACGAGGCGGTGATGTTTGTGAGCGGGCTCGACACGTCCAACCTGCTGCCGATGGGCGACACTGGCGCTGGTGGCGAGGGCGCTGATGGCACGTCAGCCGCCGCGACGGCCCACACGATCGCACAGGCCAACGAGATCCGCCTGCAATGCTACACCAATCTGGCCGCGTGCCACGGCAAGAACCAGAACTGGAAGCGGATGAAGGAGACGGCCGACAAAGTATGACGGCCAGACTCGATGGAGGCATTGACATATCTGCTGTTTTTTTGTTTTTTGTTCAGGCGCTCGGAATCAATGCAAACTACGCCAAGGCGCTCTTCAGACGAGGACAGGCGCACCACCACCTCGACGAGATCGATAAGGCCGAGGCCGACATGCGTGCTGTCCTCGCCCTCGAGCCAGAAGGTACCATCATGGACATGGATTTTGCACAGCCCTAAGACATTACGTACCAGAACCCAAGGCCATCGCCGAGCTCAAAGCGATCATGGCCAAGCAGAACACGCGGTCGGCCAGGCAAAAGCAAGAGATGGCGGGCTTCCTCAACCGCTTTGGCGGCCTATAAATTCGGCGTAAGCCATCGTATAATAATTATTTTTTAAAGATGTTTTTTTTTATCGCGTTCAACTGAAAAAAAAAAAAATTCATGACTGGCTGATCTGGAGGCTTTTGTAGAAATAGTTTACAGTTTATATGGAGGATGAGGGCAAAGAGGGGTTATTCAACAGTGACTGGATCGAGCTGCCACCGGGCCCACCGGTTAGACCAGCTCCCATCAGGCCATCGACGTTGATGGGGATGTGCTGCGTCAGCGGCTGCTGGTAGAAGTGCGCACGTGGTGTCTGGGGCGGTGGCGTGGCCAACAGGCTGCCCCCGAACGCAGAGCTGTAAAATTGTCCTTGGCCCAAAAAGTGCGACTGCTGTTGCGACGCCTGTTGTTGCGACTGCTGCTGCGACTGCTGTGGCGTGAACTGCTGCGGCGATGGCGGGAATTGGAGCTGCGGAGGGCTGGGGTACATGAATGACGATGTGAGGTAGCTGCTTGTGTTGGGGGTCGAGCCACGGCTGTTCTGGTGCTGTTGCTGCAAGGACGTCGACGTCGACGACGACGACGATTGGGATGAGGCAGGCTGCTGCGACTGCTGCAACTGGGGCTGCTGCTGCGTCTGGAACGGCCCGGGCGAGAACAGCAGCGGCGAGTGCGTGCCCGTGAACGGCGCCGAGTCCTGCAGCACCGATCGATGCTGTTGAGTGGCCTGCAACGAGTACGACTGGGGCGGGGCGGCCGTCGACTGGAAATGCTGCAGACCCTGCAGTTGCTGGTGGAGCTGCAGTTGCTGACGCGTCTGCTGTTGCTGCTGCTGTTGCTGCTGCTGCTGCATCTGGGCAAACTGCTGCTGCATCATGTGCAACTGCTGGTTGGAGGAAAGGTGGTGCGACGTCAACAGCTGGTACTGCTGCTGCTGCTGCTGCTGCTGCTGCTGCTGCTGCTTGCCCGTCGTGGTCGACTCGACAGAGGCCGCAGCCGTCAGCAGATCTTGGAGCGGGCTGGTGGTGGCATCTAAATAATTATTTTTTGAATAATCAATTCTTGTAATAATTATTTGATGATCAATTTATACTGTTGCCACGGGGCGGCACACTCTTGGTCTCTGTATTTTGCCTGCACTTCTTGTCTGCCGATAAGGTTGCTGCTGCTGCTGCTGCTGAAATGGCAGAGGAGGTGGGGCCCTGTTTGCGTCCCTTCTTGCTGGCACTGCTACTATCCCCCGTCGATTCGGTTCGCTTGCGCGATGGCGTGCCGTCGATGGTGGCCGCACGCTGCAGCCGCCCTCCGCGTGGGGGCAAGCTGACGCCCTTGATGGACAATGGCGGGTCGTAGCTCGAGTCGTCCCCTGCTGCGTTGCCATCAGGGCCCTTTGCGCCATCGTCGTCACCGTCCTGGTCGTCCATGTCGTCGGTGGCCCCGTCCTCGTCCACGTCCTCGTCCATGTCCATCTCGCCATCGTCGTCGTCGTCGTAGTAGTCGCCGCCGCCGTTGGCCTCATCATCCTCGTCATAGTCGGCGTGCCTGTTGGCAGACCGGCCACTTGCGCCCCTGGACGAGGAAGCGGACGACGGCCGCCCTCGTGCTGCCTGCTGCATCTGCCGCTTGATGGCCACCTTGCTGATGCGC
>Ga0302226_10003505_pt1 | contig 10688 bp, 7 predicted proteins | sample II_Palsa_E3_3_FD_193524 | JGI IMG/M metagenome (GOLD analysis project Ga0302226, IMG submission 193524) | Peat permafrost microbial communities from Stordalen Mire near Abisko, Sweden - II_Palsa_E3_3 | ecosystem: Environmental > Terrestrial > Soil > Palsa > Peat permafrost | place: Sweden...
CCGCTGAATTAGGACGAATCCATGTTCAATAGCACACTTTCATAAATGAAACGGTGGCAGAGAATATACCTTGATCTCATGGCCGCTCTGCCACAGCCCGCTTATCCATAAGATGGTCGATTCCAGTCGCACCTGCCTTAGAGCCGATGGATCATCGGATTGGCACGGATAGTGCATACATGGCATCCGTATCGGACTATTTTGCCCGCATCTCGCATAAGGCCCCAGTAAATTTCACTCTTCTGTCCATTGAGCATATAGCTCAGTGGATTTCCAATCCAACCGAATCTTCAGTAGATCCTCCATGGTGAACTCCGACCTTCACAATCACGGTATCCCTTGTCGAACCGTACCATCTCGCGCTCTCACTTGGACTCATGTTACTCAGTTTTGCTTAATGATTGCCGCCATGGCGCTCGCAGCGCCTGCTTATGCCGCAGGCATTTCAGATAACGTCGCACTCGCAGAGGCTTTCTCTCAGTTAAGTCACGACTCGATGGCCAGTCGTACGGTCACGTTAGCGCAATTGGGTTTGCACAACACCCTACTCGGCGGGCAAGCAGCAAGCAGACGCGAGTTTTATCTGCCGGTGCCGGCCGGCGTAAAGCTCAGCGATGCCACACTGCAATTGGATGCCGGTTATCTGCATAGCGATGGCGGACGAATTGGCTTATTGCTGTCGCTGGATGGATCGCCGGTGCTGGCCCGCGACTTCCCCTTAGTACAAGGCGACGCCAGCGCGACACTCGGTATCGACGGCAACCCCCGTGCAGCCGGTTTTGTGCGTCTCGGCCTGGCCTGGAGTTCGGTCATTAACGATCATCTCTGCGCCGACCAAACTGCCAATGGCAATGTGTTGCAAGTGGCGCCGAGCAGTCGGCTTTCTTATCATTTCGACAGCGCTGCGGTCACCGATTTACGCACTGCCTGGAGCGCCTTGCCGCAAACCCCGGTCGTCATGATTGCAGCCGGCCCCCTCGACGTCATGGCGTTCGACACGGCGTGGCGCGTGCATGCCCTGATACAACGCGACGGCAAGCTGCCGAATACTCAAGCGTTACCGGCCGTGGGCGACACGGTCACCTTGGGTAAAAAAACGGTGCCGGCGGCCCTGATGCGCTTCCCCTCATTCGCCGCGCTCGCCGGCGACGGCGCCCATCAACTCGTCAGCCCGGCAGAAGTCGCGGCGCTGATTGCGCTCTCGCCCTCGGCTTTCGCGCCCGACTTGCTGGTGGTCAATGCAGCGATGCAAAGCACCATCGCCGCCGACGCGACTGCCTTGCGTAAGGAAATCCTGCTCACCGCACCCGGCTCCGCCGCGAGCTTCGACGCCTGGCGCAAACAGTTTATCGACCCGCTGACGGCGCCATTGACACCAGGCGAAGTGCGCCTCACGCATCTGGGCGCGCAAGCTATCATTATGGTCGGCGATCCGCGCGGCGTATCTGTTTTGACCCAGACTTGGCGCCCCGTCGACGTGTCCAACAACCTCATCGTGCACCAGCTCGATTCAGTCGTACAAGCGGATACCGATGCCATTGCCTTATCCGATCTGGGCGGCGACCCGCGCACCATCGACGTGACCGATCAAGCCGGTTGGGAAGCACAATTCGATCTCAGCGCCGCCTCAGGAAGAGACCGATTGCCGTCGGAAGTGGTCCTCGATCTAGCCGCATCGCCCAGTCCTCAAGATGGCGCACCGATCGCCTCGGTGTTTTTTAATGACGTATTGATCGGCGCGAAACTGCTCACCGCCAACGGTCTGCCACAACGCATCGTCGCGACCATTCCCCGTTACGCCCTTGCGGCGCGCAATACCGTCCGTGTCAGCTTTCAGCGCCAGCCCGATGCCATCGGCTGTACCACCCGCGGCCAGGCTTATCCCGTGGCCGTGCTGCCCACCAGCCATTTGCTGCTGGCGGTGGCCAATGCCGATGACGACGACAATTTTACCGACATGATTGCCCGTTACGCCTCCCATGCGAGCTTGCTGGTGCCGGCAGCCTACTTGGATGACGCGCTGCATAGCGTACCGCGGATTGCCCGCCTGATCGACGCAGTCGGTATTTCACCGATTCGCGCCGTACTGACGGTCGTGCCGCGCAATACCGTGGTCTCGCCGGAGGGTCCGTTTCTCGCCGCCGATGTCGAGCTAAAGGATGAAACCACACGGGTCTCTTTGTCGCCGGATCGCCTGACCATCAACGACGGCCATAACCGCGTACTGTTCGATGTATCGGGTTTGTCGAGTGTCGCGGTGATCGACGTGGTGCATGCCGGCAAGTACGCCGGTGAAGTGTACCGCTCCATCGGCGTCCCGGCGCCGGTACTTCCGGCCGACTTCCAATTGTCGCGCGGCGATGTCGCCCTGATCGAGAAATCCGATGTCGTCAAGCAGATCGACACCGTGCATCCCAATGGCCTCTATGGCCTCTATGGCCGTGATGGGGTCGAGGGCTGGCGCCAAGTGATGCGTTGGGCGCTGCCCGCCGGTTTGATCGTGGCGTTCTGCCTGCTGTTGTTACTGGCTTGGCACGCACGCCGCAAATCCCGGAAGCTGCCATGATGACCGCGTCGGTCGGCAACCGCTGGGACTTGTTCATCATCGGCTATGCCAACGCCGTCGAATATGTCGTCGTCGTGGTCGCTATCGTGATTCTGCTATCGAGCCTGGATGACTTGTTTATCGATTGCTGGTACTGGGTGCGCGAAAGTCTGCGCGCCTTGACAGTCAGGCGCAATCATCAACCGCTGACCATCGCCCAACTGCGTGACAAAGAGGAACAGTATTTGGCCATCATGGTGCCCGCCTGGCTGGAAGATGATGTGATCGCCGCGATGATCGAAGATGCGGTGCGGGTTCTGGATTATCGCCGCTATATGATTTTTGTCGGCACTTATCACAACGATGCGGCAACCATTGCCGAAGTGGAGCGCATGCAAAAGCGCTACAAGCAATTGCGACGCGTCGAAGTGCCCCACGATGGCCCGACCTGCAAGGCGGATTGCCTGAATGTCGTGGTGCGGGCGATTTTCGACTATGAGCGAGAGCACGGCATCGAATTCGCCGGGGTCGTGATGCACGACAGCGAGGATGTGCTGCATCCGATCGAACTCAAGTTCTTCAATTATCTGTTGCCGCGCAAGGACATGATCCAGTTGCCGGTGGCCTCGCTGGAGCGCTCTTGGGCCGAACTGGTCGCCGGCACCTATATGGACGAGTTCGCCGAATGGCATGCCAAGGATTTGGTGGTGCGTGAAAGCCTCGCCGGCACCGTGCCTTCGGCGGGTGTAGGCACCTGTTTTTCGCGCTTGGCCTTGCTTAGCCTGAACGAACAAAATCAAAACCAGCCCTTCAATACCGATAGCTTGACCGAAGATTACGACGTCGGCACGCGCTTGGCCCGTTTGAACATGCGCTCCATTTTTGCGCGCTTCCCGGTGCACTTTACAACACGCCGCAAGAAATGGTTCGGCTGGGGCGCGGAACGTGAGATTCACATCACCATGCCCTTGTGCGTGCGCGCCTATTTCCCCGATACGATACGCACAGCTTACCGGCAACGCTCGCGCTGGACCCTCGGCATCGCCATGCAAAGTTGGGAGCAGAACGGCTGGCATGGCTCGCTCAAAGAGCGTTACTTGCTATTGCGCGATCGTAAAGGGATCGTCACCACCTTCTTTGGGATGATCGCTTACCTGCTGGTGATTCAGCTGATTGTCTTCGGCATGATCCGAACCTATGGCTGGTTACCCTATCTGCTGCCGCCGGTGTTTCTCGATAGCCCTTGGGAGCATCGCTTACTGTTGGCGAATGCCATCGCGATTGGGCTGCGTATCGGCCAGCGCTATTACTTCGTGACCCGCCTGTATGGTTGGGAGCATGGTGTCTTGGCGATACCCCGGATGGTTGTCGGCAATTTTATCACCTGCCTTGCGGTCAGCCGCGCCTGGCGTCTATTTGTGATTCATCTGATCACGGGCAAGAAATTGGCGTGGGACAAGACCATGCATGACTTCCCTTCTTCCGATCTGCAACACAACCGCAGACAGAGGCTGGGGGAGCTGTTGATGTCCTGGCAAGCGATCGATGAAGATAAACTTGAGAGTGCCTTGAGCGACGCCGACACACTGCAGATGCCATTGGGCCAGATTTTAATGTCGCGCGGCTGGCTCGATGACGAGACGCTGGCTGAAGCGATCGCTTTCCAATGGAATCTGCAACGCGGCGTACTCGATGAAGCCTTGCTGCTGCGTGACCAAATCCGGCTGCCGATGCAGGCCATCGTTCGATACCGGGTGTTGGTGCAAGGGGAAGATGACCAGGGGCAAACTATCTTGCTGACCGCCAGTGCCTTAAATGACGAGGCATTCCAGGATGCGACCACGATGCTGGGTCGGCCACTGGTCCAGCGCATCGTGCGAGAAAGCGAAATCTCGGCGGGCTTACGCCTGGTTCACAACGGCGGGCAAAGCGGCGGCGCACTGGCCAACGCGTTGCGGGGCGTGCCCTTGCTCGGCGATTTATTGGTCGATGCGGGTGATGTGCATCGTGAAGTATTTGAAGCCGCCTTGCACGATTACCGCCCCGAGCGGGATGGGCGTATCGGCGATTATATGGTGGCGCGCGCGGTAATTTCTCCGCACGCCTTATCCTCGGCCGTCGGGCGGCAACGTCAATTGCGCGAACGCTTTGAGTTGGCGTCATGAGGGATCTGCGCGTTGGCCGGAAACTTATCATGTTGCTCGCCGGCCTAGCGTGTTTCGCCACGCCTGCCTATGCCGCAACGTCGAACACGCTCGAACTGCCGCTCTCCGGCGCATCGCTGATTGTCGCGCAACGTGCCTATCGCGAATACAATCAGCACCACTATGCCCGCAGCACCCTTGACGCCCGTGAAGCAATTCGCCAGCGGCCCGACGTAGCGAGTCTGCGTATCTTGCTGGCCAACTCACTGGCCGCCGGTGGCGAGCGGCGCGCCGCGCGACAAACATTGAACACCGCAATCGCTCAACTCGGACCGGACATGGCGTTTAGGACACGCCGTCGGCAACTGGATGCCCCGGCATCGGTCGCGCGCGGAGCCGACCCCGGCGCCGGCTCCGATCTCGACGGACCGGCCTTCGAACCCGCCAAGATAGCCTACGCGGCCTATGCCCAGCATGACGATGACTTGGCCGTCAGTAGCGTCGAACAAGCGATTGCGCTACGCCCCGAGGTGTTGCGTTTGCGCCTGCTGTTGATCGATGCACTCAGCGCAGAGGGACAAAATTTCCAGGCGTTCCAAGCCGATCAGGATGCCACCGCGCATTTCGGTGATACGCCGGAATTACGTGATCGTCGGCTCAACATCGGCACAGAGCTGGCCCCGAAGCTCTCGATCCAGGCCTGGAACGCCCAGGCCGCCGGCGATTTAGCCGTGGCCGTCGGACTATCGAAACAGGCGATCGACTATGCCGCGCCCGACCGCATCGATTACCGCTTGCAGCTGATCCAGCTATTGCTGGCACAAAACGATTTGTCCCAGGCCGAAGCGCAAGCCACGGCGATCCTGGCGGTCCAGCCTAATGCGGTGCTGGTGTGGGCGCTGCGCGCAGCCCTACGCGACGCGCAAGGTAACACGATGGGCGGTACTCAGGATGTAGAGCAGGCCCTCAAGATCGATCTTGGAGCACCCACGGATCGCCGCATGGCGCGTGTCGTCGCCGCCGATCTGTCGTTGGCGCAAGGCGATACGGCCGCGGCCAGCACGCTGCTCGACGGGATGCCGCCGGTTGGCGATAGCAGCGATGCGATCATCGGCGCGCGACGCTATCAGATCCGGCGACAAACAACCGTTGGTGCAACGCAAACCAACGCCCTCGGCGCCGCCTTGCCGCAACTGATCTGCCATGACTATACCAGCGGTATCGCATGCCAAATCTATCCAGCCGATGCCGGGCTGCCCGCGCAACAGCTTTACTATGCCGCCGTGCAAAACCACGATACCGCCGCCGCATTGACCGCAGCACAAGCGGCCGCACGGGCTGCGCCACTGATGCCACAACATCGCATCGATTTGATCGCGGCTTGCGCGGCGGCGGGCGATTCGCATGACGCCACGCTCGCGGCACAAGCCGTCGTCGCGGACGGCATGTTGGCCGATATGCCGCCGCGAGATGCGGCTTATATCGCGGCGCGCGCAGGCGACCATCAACTGGCACTGAACTATTTCCAGCAAGCGCAAACGGCAGGAGCTTTGCCGCCCGCCGCCACCGCAGATCTGGCTTATGCGGCGCTGCACGCGCATCAAAACGCCCTCGCCACCACCTATTTCGAACACGCCATCGAGATCGGCCTGGCTCCACCCACCGGCACGCCGTTTGCAACCCAAGTTCAATTGGACGACGAGCGTCAAGCCCATGCCGAGCTGACACGAGACTGGGGCGCCAGCACTTCATTGAATTATCGCGGTCAATCGTCGCAAAGCGGACTGGGCGTGGCGCCAACTCAAGGCGTTGCCTCCAGTAATAATTTCCAAAGCAGCGCCGAGGCGTATTGGCGACCACTCGGCGATCTCGATGGTCGAATGCTTGAAGTCTACGTGCGCGATAACGAAAGTTTCGACGTTCAGAACGGCCCGAGCGGCAATCGCACCAATCAAGTGGCACTCGGTGTACGCGGCAAGCCGTTGACCGAGGTGAACGCCATCTTTGCGCTCGAGAAGATTATTCCCTTGGGGTCGGCCACCCATACCAACTGGCTCGGACGGGCCGCCTATTCAACCGGCTTCGGCACCGAGCGCCGACTCGACGTGCCCAGTTGGTGGACCGTGTCGATGTATGCGGAAGTCGGCCACTATCTGGTCGACCCATCGAGCTATGCCAGCACCTATGTCAAAGCCGGCCGCAGTTACCGGATGGACTCGATCTCACCGAACCTCGTGATATTCCCATTTTGGGTGGCGGGCGCCGATTATGATTCCAGCATCAATCATAGCGTCCCGACCGGCGTCGGCGTTGGCGTCAGCAGTCGCTATTATTTCCGCGCCAGCCGCTATGATGCGCCGCGCTCATTTGTCGACGCATCGCTCCAATACCGTGTGCGGGTTGCCGGCGATGCACGCGGTGGCGGCTGGTTCTTTGGCTTACTCTTCTCGTATTGAACAGGTGATACCCACAGTATGTCCGCGACTCGACGATCCATTCTACGATTTAGCCCCGCGCTTGCCGGGCTGATTCTGGTCGCGAGCCTAAGTTATACCTTGCCCGCAACAGGTACACCGCTCGTCGAGGGTGTCGTATGGCAAATCGATACCGCTCATCTTCAACCGCATGGCGATTGGGCTCGCCTAGGGGTCAGCGATCTCTTGGTGCAATGGACTGCGGTGGACAACCTGGCCTTTGTGGCAGCATCTGGACTGCCACAGTCCACGCCGCTGCCCGACTGGCCCAGGATCGGCCAAGAGCCGTGGGCACGCCATGTGATTCTCGGCCTTGCCGGACGCTTCGACGAAACTCAGGCACGCACTCAGGCCAGCTTGTTAATCGAACAGTCCGTGCGGCTCGCTCAATTCCCGCCGCCGGTGCATATCGATGGCTGGTATTTTCCGGTCGAGGTCGATCCCAGCTGGCACGACACCGCCCTGCTGACGAGCTTGCTGAGTCGCCTACCGCGACCTTTGTGGATTAGCGTCTACGATCGCGGCAACATCGGCGGGCACACCCTGGCGCTGTGGCTCGCCGGTTGGCTGCCGCCCGATGTCGGCGTGTTCTTTCAGGATGGCTGCGGGGTCTATGCGCGCACCCCGCCCGTCGCCCGTGACTACGCCGATGCGCTGGCGGCCCAATTGGGACGCGGTCGCGTCAGAATTATCGCGGAAGCCTTCCGGCCCGCCCAAGGCGGCGGCTTTCGTCCCGCGACCGCCACCGAACTCAGCGCGCAGTTGGCCGACTACACGGGCTATCGCAGCTATCTATTCGATGGCCCGCATTACGTCTCCGATCAATTGGTAGAAGACATGCTGGCCTTAGCCCACCCGACTGCGGCCAGCACCCCCGCCAACCACCGATAAAGCCGCTTTGGCATGTATCGGCTGGGTCAGGATGTCGGCGATACGCCGCGCTGCATGACCATCGCCGAACGGGCTGCACGGTAATTGCATCGCGCGATAGGCCAGATCGTTCGTCAGCAACGCGCTCGCCTCGCGCACAATCGCGGCGGCTTGCGTGCCCACCAGTCGTGCACCGCCGGCTTGCACCAGCTCCTGACGTTCGGTGCTGTTGCGCGCCACCAATACCGGCTTGGCCAGCGCCGAAGCCTCTTCCTGGATGCCACCGGAATCGGTCAAGGTGAAATGACACCGGCTCAGCAACACGATTAAGGCCAGATAGTTCAACGGTGCGGTCAAACACAAACGTGAACGCGCAGCCGGGCATAAGTGCGCCAACCCGGCGTTGACATCGGCCTGCACCGACGGGTTGGGGTGGACCGGCCAGACCACCACCAAATCCGGGTGGTCCAATAATAATTGCGCGACACCGGCCGCGATCTCGCGAATCGGCTCCCCCCAGTTCTCACGCCGATGCGCGGTCACCAATAACAGCCGGTTGGTGCGGTACGCCTCAAGAAAGTCGCGCAATACCGGCGGCATGGCCGGCTTGGCATCGGCCAAGCCTAAGCTGATGCGCTCGCGCACCCATAAAACCGAATCGATGACCGGGTTGCCGACCTGAAAGATGTGCGCCGGGTCGATGCCCTCATCGATCAGATTGATCCGCGCCTGCGCCGTCGGCGCAAAATGCCAATGGGCTAGACGGCTGATCAGCTCACGGTTTTTTTCTTCAGGAAAGGGCTCGCGCTCATAGGTTCGCAGTCCCGCCTCGATATGGGCCACCGGCTTGTCGTGATAATAGCCGGCCAAGGCGCCCGCCAAGGCCGAGGTCGTATCGCCTTGCACCAGCACCACATCGGGGTCCGTGCGTTCAATCACTTCATCGATGCCTTCCAACAACGTTGAAGTCAGGTCGCCGAGTCGCGGCGAGCGGCGCTTTAGGTCGATTTGTATGTCGGGCGGCATATCGAAGAAGCGATATAGCTCTTGTGCGACCGCCTCATGCTGTCCGGTATGCAGCAGCAACATGCTATGCCCCTGCGCTTTCAGGGTTCGATACAGCATCGCCATTTTAATAATTTCGGGGCGCGTTCCGATGCACGTTAGATAAGTCGTCATATGGGTTCTGTCTTGAGGGGCGGCGAGTACCGCCTCCCGCATTGATGGTGGCCGCCGTGCCGACCTGCAAAAATAAATTTTCTTAGGACTTCTAAAAATTTCATCAGGACCAGCGGATTTATGTTTCTATTTTTTCTTTAAATCGATACCTTTGAACGCTTCCTCCATGGCCATTTAAATGCGAGGCCACCGAACAAAAATGTCTCATTCGATCGCGGTGCGGCACGCTTCGTCGCTTCAAATAAACCTGAGGTACACCGCAGATCGGTGAACATATTCGAGCAACGTTTATCGATCTCGACTCCCTGAGCCGACTCATCCTCGGCTATCGTGCTTTTGTCGATCGGCAGATCCATCAAACGCCGCGTCTCATCATCGGCATACGCTGCGCAAAACGTCGCCAGGGTCGCGCGCGAATAGCCATCCATGCAAAGGTCGTCGCACACCAAGTCAAAGATAGTTTGGGGGTCTGGAGCCTGGTTCTGTATACGATATTTGGGTAGCAGCGCATCGGAAAATTTTGCAGCCCCGCTATCGGGGGCAAGGTCCGTCGTCAACGATCCAGCATTGAGAAATGTCATGGTCTGCTAACCTTTGTTACAAAGCATTGTCATATTTACAAGGTGCCACTCAAGTACGATGCGCGACAGAAATTCGTACCGGGGTGCTCATCTGCTCATGGCTTGGTTTGCAAAGCAATGCTTCACTGCACAGCGCAAAAACCGATGCGACCCAAACCTTGCGAGGTAACAATGCTGCAAGTTCCGTACCAGCCATAGAAAGACGGTGCGACCCTTGTCAAGCGGGTCGATCAAGAGGTGGGGGCGGCAGAAATTTCCCGAAGCAGGAATGCCGGCAGAAAGGACTAACGGTAAGCCGGTTGACTCAGTGCGACGGAATTTTTCGGTGTTTTACCCTCAAAACGGCAAACCCCGGAGCAATTTCGCCGGAGCTTGCCCAAACGATCAAGGGCGGATCGAGTAACCGCGGAAGGACTACGCTTAGAAGTTGTGATACATACCGATGGATACTGTTACCGGCGTCGTGCCGATATCGGGCGCGGTGCTGCCGGTCTGCATCGGTAGCAAATTATTGTTGAGTAGAATGGTCGAGATGCCGTAGTTCTTGATGAAGCCCGCGCGTGCATAGAGCCCAGTACGCATGGACAGTTTGTAGTCATAGCCAAGCATCACACCTAAGGCTGAATCCTTGGCCGGATTATTAGCCGCATCCCGCACACCGGAGGTGCCGCGATACACCACCGACGCCTCGAAGGCATTGCGTCCAATCGGCAGGATGGCGCCCACCGAATAGACCCTTGCAATGCCATCCCCTGCCAGCTTCGGAGCAAACTGACTGAACGACGTCGACAACACAATCTTGCCCGTGTCATACACCACGCCCAGGCCATAGAGATCGTTGCGCACAGTACTCGCGCCATTTTGCCCCCACACCTGGTTGTAGGTGGCAGCGATA
>Ga0302226_10003515_pt1 | contig 10670 bp, 5 predicted proteins | sample II_Palsa_E3_3_FD_193524 | JGI IMG/M metagenome (GOLD analysis project Ga0302226, IMG submission 193524) | Peat permafrost microbial communities from Stordalen Mire near Abisko, Sweden - II_Palsa_E3_3 | ecosystem: Environmental > Terrestrial > Soil > Palsa > Peat permafrost | place: Sweden...
TGCTCAAAGCGGGCAGCCATACCTTTACCGCCTTGGCAACCGACCCTGCCACGGGAGCGGGCAGCAACTCGTCCGCAACGTTCGCTTCAACTATCCCGTCTGGGACCGTGGTCCTTCCTGATCCTCCCAGTATTAGCGGTGTGACAGATAACGTCGGCCCGACCACGGGTGCGGTTCCGAAGAACGGTTCGACCGACGACAACCATCCGGCGATTTCAGGCACGGGCGTGGCAGGTGATGTCGTGCACGTGATAGACAAGGGCGTTGAAATTGGTTCGACCACGGTGAACCCGTCTGGCAACTGGACGTTCACGCCGGTCACGCCGCTGGCAGATGGCGCGCATGACATCACCGCAACGCAGACGAACCCGGCAACCGGTGCAACGAGTAATCCGTCGACGGACTTCCCGTTCAAGGTTGACACCACGGTTCCGCCGGTGCCGACCATTAGCGGTGCGACAGACAACGTTGGTCCGGTTGTAGGCCCGATTCCGGCCCACGGCACGACTGACGACAATGATCCGGTGATCGCAGGCAAGGGCGTGCCGGGTGACATCGTGCACGTGCTGGATAACGGCGTTGATATTGGTTCGACCACGGTGAACCCGTCGGGCGACTGGACGTTCAAGCCGACGGTTCCGCTGGCGGATGGTCCGCATGACATTACGGCTGAGCAGTCGAACCCGGCTACGGGCGCAACCAGCGGCCCCTCGCAGGACTTCCCGTTCAATGTTGACACGACCACGCCTGTAGCGCCTTCAATCACGCAGGTGCTGGATGCTGTGGGTGCTGTTACAGGTCCGGTGCCGAAGAACGGTTCGACCGACGACAACGATCCGGTAATCAGCGGCAAGGGCACGGCAGGCGACATCGTGCACGTGATGGACAACGGCAAGGAAATTGGCTCGACCACGGTGAGCGGCACGGGTGACTGGTCGTTCAAGCCGACCGTTCCGCTGGCTGACGGTGCGCATGACATTACGGCTACGCAATCGAACCCGGCTACGGGCGCAACCAGCGGCTTGTCGCAGGACTTCCCGTTCAATGTGGACACAACTGCGCCTGCTGCGCCGTCGATTACGCAGGTGCTGGATGCGGTGGGCGCTGTCACGGGTCCGGTGCCAATCAACGGTACAACGGACGACAACGATCCGGTGATCAGCGGCAAGGGCGTTGCAGGCGACGTCGTGCACGTGATGGACAAGGGCGTTGAAATCGGCTCGACCACGGTGAGCGGCTCGGGAGACTGGTCGTTCAAGCCGGCGGCCAAGCTGGCTGACGGTGCGCATGACCTTACCGCAACGCAGGCCAACCCGGCCACGGGCAAGTTAAGCTTGCCGTCAAACGACTGGACGTTCACGGTGGATACGGCTCTGCCGAAGGAAACCGTCGCGATCAGCAGCCTGTCGGATCACATATCAGGTGCCAATATTGCGGCAGGTAGCTCGACCAGTGACACGTCGCCGGTAGTGCACGGCTCGGTGTCGTCCGCGTTGCTCACCGGCGAGACGCTGGTGGTCTATCGCGACGGTAACGCAATTGGCACCGCTACTGTGTCCGGAACGGGATGGACGTTCAACGACTCGGGCGTGACGATTGGAAGTCACACCTATACGGCGCAAGTTGAAAATAGCATGGGGCATGGTCCGACGTCCGATCCCTATGGAATCATAGAGATCAGCCCGCTGCCAGCGGAAACCGTCAACATCACGAATCTGATCGACGATTCGGGAAGCAGTAATGTGAATGTGCCGAATGGCGGCCAAACTTACGACAACTCGCCGATCGTGAACGGAACGGTGTCGAGCCCGCTGTTGGCGGGCGAGAAGCTGGTTGTCTATCGTGACGGAACCCAGGTCGGCACGGCAACCATGAACGGCGCTTCCTGGTCATTCAACGATTCAGCCGTTGCACCGGGCAATCACACCTATACCGCGCAAGTGGTTAATTCGGTCGGGCCGGGTGCTGTGTCGAATTCGTACGCCTTTACTGAATTGAGCCATGGCGGCATGGTTATGGCAGAACTGACGAGTGTGAACCAGTTTGCTAACAGCTATACGTTCTATATCGATCTTACCGGAGTGACAGTTGCTGGAAAACCGGCCGGTACCCCATTCCCTGTGGGCGTCCAGTACTCGGGCATGTACTTCAACGAAACTCTCCAAAACATTCCCGGAACGCAAATTTATTACTTCCGCGCCGAAGTGTGGAACACGGGTTCGCAAAGCGGCGGTTCTTTTGTAGATGCGGCGGAGTGGGACCTCGGTAATGGTATTGCGGACACACACAGTGCAGCCAGCTATAAAGCTAATCTTGGTGTGTGGATGCCATTTACAGGGACAACGGCCACGAATATCGTCGTTCCCGCGGCCGTACACGCGACGCTAGCCGTCCAGGCCACACAAGCGGTCCAGGACGACAGCGCAACGGTGCAGGCTCAGGTCAGCTCGGTAGCAGCGGATGTAAATTCGGATTCGGATTCGTCCACAGTCGTTGGTCAAGCACACCATACGGTTGTAGGCCAGCATGATGCTTTCACGGGCACGACCGGCCACGACACGGTGGACCTGAACGCGGACCCCACGTCCTACTTCAAGGAAACCACGTCGCACATCCAGGGCAGTACGGTGCATCCTACGGAAGCAGCGGGTATGATGCCCGCTGCCAACACGTTGCACCTGACGGGCGACCATCAGATCCTGGACCTGACCTCGCTGACCGGTAAAACGGCGGCGGCGAAGATCTCGGGTATTGAAGTGATCGACCTGGGTGGCCATACGAACCACCTGAATCTGTCGCTGACTGACGTGCTGAACCTGGGCGAGCAGGACCTGTTCCAGAAGGACAGCAAGCAGCAGATGATGGTGAACGGCTCGGACGGCGACTCCGTGGACCTGTCGAACGCGCACATTGCGGGCGTGGCGGACGGTGTGTGGCATCAGGAAGGTACGGCGCAAGTCGGTGGCGTGACGTACAACGTGTACGAGCACTCGGGCGCGCACACGGAACTGCTGATTCAACAAGGCGTGCAGATCGCCTTGCATAACTAAGCAGTTGATGTGACAGCGGGCGGTTCCTGTATGGAACCGCCCGCTCGCTGAAAATCAAGTAGAAAAAAAGCCGTTGCCGGAGCGATCCTGCAACGGCTTTTTCGTTTCTGCGCGAGCGCGGCTCGCGCTCGCAATATCAATTTCTTTAAACGTGTGAATAAGCGGTTCGCCGCTTCGGCGAATCGCGCCGCATGCTATATCCCCGTCACACCCGCTGCCGCATTTAGGAAAGGTCCAATATCCACCTGTGTGAGCGTGATGCAGACTCCAGAGGTTTGACAGCGAAATGCTGAGTTTCACGCTTGCGCGCAACGACTCCTTAGTAGACCCGCGAGCTTTCGGCAAACGTAGTTTTCAAGTCGCGTCACTTCTCTAGCAACTGGAGCCAGAAAGAAATATGTTAACTCAGACTCAAACGCCGACCACGCCGGTCATTACATCGGTTGGACACGCGTCAATGGGCAACGTTGCGGACAGCAACCAGCCCTTGGTCACCGGCACGGGCGACGCAGGCGACCTCATCATGCTGTATGACGGCATCAGGCTCCTTGGAACCGCAGTGGTAAGCATTGATGGAACCTGGTCGCTCACGCCTGTCACGGCGCTCAAGGTGGGCACTCACACTATCACCGCACTGGCGGAGAACGTCGAGACCGGAGCGGGAAGCAACTCGTCAATACCGTTCACATCCATTATTGCGGCTGGCGTAGTCGTTCCCAATCCGCCCACTATCAGTGATGTGACGGACGCGGTTGGTCCCGTAACCGGACCCATTCCGCAAAACGGCTCCACGGACGACCCGCAGCCGGTCATCCACGGCGCAGGTGACGCGGGCAGCGTCATTACCGTCTATGACGGCCCCGTTATGCTGGGCACCACGACCGTGAATACCGAGGGCAAGTGGAGCTTTCAGCCAACCGGGCCACTGCTTGACGGTCCGCATGAAATTACGGCCAAGGAAACCACGGCTGGGGGCACGAGCGGTCCGTCAGCGCCGTTTGACTTCAACGTTGACACCACGGTGCCGCCGGAACCGGACATCACGTCGGTGACTGACGATGTCGGTCCGGTTACGGGTCCCGTTGACAAGGGCGGCACGACCGATGACAACGAGCCGGTCATTGCTGGCACAGGCGTGGCGGGCTACACAATCAATCTGTATGACAACGGGCTGTGGTTGGGCTCGGCCAAGGTTGACGGCTCGGGCAACTGGTCGTTCAAGCCGAGCACGCCGCTGGCCGACGGCGCGCATGACATTACCGTCACGCAAACCAATCCGGCAACGGGCGCAACGAGCGCGACTCCGGTTGTGGACGAAGCCACGTCCAACCACCTGGACGATCAGGCCATGGTCAGCGCCGTTGCAGACCTGTCTGCTACTGCTGACGCCACGCAGCACCACACGGTTGTGGGCGAACATGATTCGTTCGTGGGCACGACCGGCCATGACACGGTGGACCTGAGCGCTGACACGAGCACCTATTTCAAGGAATCGACCGCGCATATTCAGGGCAGCACCGCGCATCCGGCGGAACTGGCGGGCGCTACGCCCGCTGTGAACGTGCTGCATCTGACGGGTGATCACCAGGTGCTTGACCTGACCTCGCTGTCGGGCAAGACATCCACGGCGAAAATCTCGGGTATTGAAGTCATTGACCTTGGCGGACATGCGAACAACCTGAAGCTGTCGCTGACGGACGTGTTGAACCTCGGTGAACAGGACTTGTTCCAGAAGGACGGCAAGCAGCAGATGATGGTGAACGGTTCGAATGGCGACACGGTGGACTTGTCGAACGCCCACATTGCGGGCGTGACCGACGGCCAGTGGCAACAGCACGGCAGCGCGGAAGTGGGCGGGGTTTCGTACAACGTGTATGAGCATTCCGGCGCGCATACGGAGTTGCTGGTTCAGCAGGGCGTGCAGATCACCATGCATGGCTGACCCTGTAAATTGACGCTCGAAGGTTCTTAAATGGACCCTGCGGGCGGTGTGAGAAAACATGACTGACAAAAGCCGTTGCCGGAGCAATCTTGCAACGGCTTTGCTCTTGCGGCAGGTTCAACAGAATTAGCCATTCGCGGCAGCGGTGGAGCAGCAAACTTGGAGACAATTGAATTTAGGTATGCCGAAACGAATAGGAGGCGCGCCTGAACCGCATTTTAATTGGCAATCAATGTCGGCCCGGTTTCAATAATCGAACCAACTCATTCAACGTTTCTACGGGCAATTATTCACGCATCCGATTTTGAAAATTTCCAGGTACTCGATTCGATATCCTGAATGAAACGATCCTGAACGCTAAAAAAGCTACATTTTTTTCGTCCGATGAGACATATTAAAAACTCAGTTTGCTTAGAGCGGTTCATTTTGCTTTCCACATGAACAAGGCCCAAAGCAACCTGTTTTCGATGCAACTTCATGCAAGCAACTGAAGCGCCGCATCGACTGATTACTCATAGAGGACGCACAAAATGGCTTCGGAATTGGATGCTCGTTTGCAGGCGGTAATTCTCCAGGTGGGTGGAATGCCAAGCGGTGGCACGACACTGGACGAAAAGCCGCTCATTGTTGGCATGGCGGATCCGTTCTCCACCATCGATGTGTACGACGGCACCGCGCTCCTCGGCGTGGTCTCGTCGAACGGGCAAGGTCACTGGTCACTTCAGTTGTCTTCACCGCTTGACGCTGGCATTCACGATTTGTCAGCAGTCCAGGTGACCGGATACGGCGTGAACGCCACGGCAAGCTATTTCGCCATCACGGTAGATGCGTCCGTAAGTGCGCGAGCGCTCGCTGACGAAGGGGCATCGTCTGTTGACGCGGCACGCAAAGCGGGTAGCGAGGCAGAAAGCGGTGCGGTGTACTTCCCTCCGAACTTGTTCAAGTCACATGTTGGTGTAGCCGCCGTGGATCACGTCGCCTCGGAGAAGAGCGCATCCAGCATATTGGGTCCCAGCGAGGACATGCATGACGACGGGCACGCCTTCCAGCGGCAAGTCTCGACACAGGTCGCCGGCGCGAAGGGCTTCGACATGGTTTCATTTCTCGGCGATCATCAGGTTCTCGACCTGAGTTCGCTTACCGCCAAATCAGTGGCTGCGCAAACACCCGGCATTGGCGGATTTGATCTTGGCGGGCATCACAATTCGCTGGTGCTGTCGATATCCGACGTGCTCAGCTTTGGCGAGCACGATCTCTTTATCGACGATGGTAAACGCCAACTCATTGTGAACGGCAAGGAAGGTGATTCGGTCGATGTGCAGAATGCGCACGTTGCCGGTTTGAATGACGGTGAGTGGCATCACCACGGCACGGCGGAAGTCGGCGGCGTTCTCTATAACGTGGTCGAGCATTCGAGCGCCAATACCGAATTGCTGGTTGAGCACGCTGTGCGAATTGAAGTGCATTGACGGCACGCGTTTCGCTCAGTAACAGGTTTCACGCTGGGAGCCGGAAACGCAAAAGGCCGTTCGACATCATCAAACGGCCTTTGCTTTTTTTGACGCGTACGGGCTGAATGATTACTTGATCCGTTTCGCCAGTTCCACTGCTTTACCCACATACGAATGCGGCGTCATGGCGAGAAGCAGGTTCTTCGCTTCATCGGGAATAGCCAGTCCCTTGATAAACGTCTGCAAGCCTTCGCGCGTGATGCCTTTGCCGCGTGTCAGTTCCTTCAACTGCTCGTACGGATTCTCCACGCCGTAACGACGCATCACCGTTTGCACCGGTTCGGCCAGCACTTCCCAGCAGTTATCCAGGTCTTCATTCAGACGCGCCGCATTCACTTCCAGCTTGTCCAGCCCGCGAATCAGCGAGTCATACGACAGCAGCGAATAGCCGAATCCCACGCCAATGTTACGCAGCACGGTCGAGTCCGTGAGGTCGCGCTGCCAGCGCGAGACGGGGAGTTTGTCGGCGAGATGGCGCAGCATGGCGTTAGCCATTCCAAGATTGCCTTCCGAATTTTCGAAGTCGATAGGATTGACCTTGTGCGGCATGGTCGATGACCCGATCTCGCCGGCTTTCGTCCGCTGCTTGAAATAGCCGACGGAGATGTAACCCCACACGTCGCGATCCAGATCCAGAAGAATGGTGTTGGCACGCGTGATGGCATCGAAGAGTTCGGCCATGTAATCGTGCGGTTCAATCTGAATGGTGTACGGGTTGAACGTGAGTTTCAGCCGATCTTCCACCACGCCTTCCGAGAACGCTTCCCAATCGAACTCCGGATAAGCCGACAGATGCGCGTTGAAGTTACCCACCGCGCCGTTCATCTTGGCGAGAATGGGCACTTCCGCAATTCGTTCAATCGCGCTTTGCAGCCGCGCCGCCACGTTCGCCATTTCCTTGCCGAGCGTAGTGGGGCTGGCGGGTTGGCCGTGCGTGCGTGACAGCATGGGTTGTTCAGCGTTGGCGTGCGCGAGCTTGACGAGCCGTTCGTGCACCGAACGCAGGGCCGGCAGCATCACATGCTCACGGGCGCCCGCGATCATCATGCCGTGCGACGTGTTGTTGATATCTTCCGACGTACACGCAAAGTGGATGAACTCGCTGGCGCGTTCCAGTTCCGGCTGTCCTTTCACCGATTCCTTCAGCCAGTATTCAACCGCCTTCACGTCGTGATTCGTGACCTTTTCGATGTCCTTGATGCGCGCGGCATCGTGCGCGGTGAAGCGCTCGGCGAGCTGCAGCAGGAAATCTTCGGACTCGGCGGAAAACGCCGGCACTTCGTCGAAACCCGCCTGCGACAACGCGATCAGCCAATGGACCTCGACTTTCACGCGATGCTTCATGAACGCGTATTCGGACAGCCATTCGCGCAGCGCCTCGGTTTTGGCGGCATAACGGCCGTCAAGCGGGGAGAGCGCGGTGAGCGCGAAAAGGGTATCGGGACGGGTATCGGACATGGTGGGGCCACGGAGTGAGACGAAAGGAGAAACGGATTTTACCATTTGCAAACCGGCCGCTGACCGGCCGCTGACCGGGGGCGCGAGCTGGCATCGATCGAGGATGGCACCGGCCCGAAAAGTGATTTCGAATCATCTTTGTGCGGAATTGCCAGAACGACCGTTCCGGAGACGGACCTGCCGGAATTGATACGTGGCTATCGCTGCCGCAGCGCCCGGTCCAGCGCCTCCAACTGCGCGGCCGTCCCAACGTTCTCCCATCGCCCTTCATACAACTCGCCGGTCGCGCGCCCGGCTGCGACCGTTTCCTGGTAGTACGGCGTCAACGCCCGCCGCGTGTTGGGAGCGAGATCGCGGAACATGCGCGTATCGTATAAACCGATATTGCCGAAGGTGTAGCGCGGTGCGCCATCAAGAGCGAGTGTGCCATTGGGCTCGAGCGCGAAATCGCCGAGCGTATGAAACGGCGGATTCGGCACCATTACCAGATGCATTGCCGGCTGCGCTGCGAGCGCCATCGCAGGCGCGTGCGCTCGCAAACTCGCATAGTCGAATTCGCAGAACACGTCGCCGCTGACCGCCAGGAAAATGGCCGGATCGCTGTCTTTTTCGAGCAGCGGCAACGCCTTGGCAATTCCCCCCGCCGTTTCCAGCGCATGCATCTCGTGCGAGTAGCGAATTTCAACGCCCCAGCGCGAACCATTGCCGAGGTTCGATTGAAACATGCGCCCAAGCCACGCGTGATTGATCACGATGACTTCAAACCCCGCCGCCGCGAGCCGTTCAATTTGCCAAACGATCAACGGTTTGCCGCCGGCTGCGAGGAGTGGTTTCGGGCGAGTATCGGTGAGCGGACGCATGCGCTCGCCGCGCCCGGCGGCGAAAATCATCGCGGTATTCAAAGCGTTCAAAACGTATATCCCACATCCACGGCACGCCCTTCCAGCGTATCGAGCAAACGTGCGAAGGGCCGCAACGGCCTGTATCGCTCAGACACCTTTCGCGCATAACCAATAAACCGCGGCAGATCAGCCAGATACTGCGGTTTCCCATCGCGATGATAAATGCGCGCGAACAGCCCAAGCACCTTGATATGGCGCTGTAACCCCATCCACTCGATTTGCCGGTAGAACTCGCCAAAATCGGCATCTACAGGCAATCCGGCTTTGCGCGCGCCTTCCCAGTAGTAGACGAAGCAGTCGAGTTCAAACTCTTCTTCCCAGCTAATGAACGCGTCGCGCAACAATGAAGCAATGTCATAGCTCAACGGTCCGTACACCGCGTCCTGGAAGTCGAGCACGCCGGGGTTCGGCTCGCTGACCATCAGGTTGCGCGGCATGAAATCGCGCAGCATGAAGATTTGAGGCTGGGCCAATGCGCTTTCGACCAGCACGTTGAACGTGTCGTCGAGCACCTTGCGTTCGGCCGCGTCCAGCGTGTGACCCAGATGCTTCGCCACGAACCACTCGGGCATCAGTTCCATTTCGCGGCGCAGGAACGCTTCATCGAACGAAGGCAACTCACCTTCCCGCGATGTGACCTGGAACTTGATCAACGCGTCAATCGCCGAGCGCATCAGCGGCCGGGCGTTCTTTTCATCGAGGACAGAGAGATACGTGGTCGTGCCGAGATCGGTCACCAGCATGAAGCCGGCATCGAAATCCGTCTCCAGCACCTGCGGCACATGCACGCCGGCGTCGTGCAACAATCCTGCAACCTGCACGAACTCGCGGCATTTCTCGGGCGGTGGGGCATCGACGGCGATCAGCGTATTGCCGAACTCGCTTTGAGCGGCCAACCGGAAATATCGACGGAAACTGGCATCGGCAGAAGCAGGAGCAACGGTAGAAAGGTCCAGCCGGTACCGATCAGCCAGGGTTTGCAACCAGTCGTGAAGCTGGGTAAGGCGAAAATCGGTGTTTGGGGGCGTCATAAATTCGAGGGGTGAAACGTCTTGCCATATAATACCCCACGACTTTTTTAAGCATTCCGTTTGCGCCCGGCGCGAAGCCTGCGGCAGGCCATCAGGCTTCCGTGGGTCGAGATCACCGCCCGACTCATCCATCGATCGATTCACTTTCGTTCGCAGCGAACCCACAACTCCGGTGGCGCGAGTTCCGGTGGCTGTGCCCGGGTACTCTCGTCGAGCGCCGAGCGTGACGCGATTGAACAGCACTCAACCATGCCGCCACGACAGTTTTCCAAACCAGTTCCATTGCGCGAAGCGCGGCCACGCAGGCGGCGGCTGTTCGCGGCGTTGATCGCCGTGCCCGGTCTCATGCCCGCGCTCGCGCACGCGCAGCTTGCGGGCGCGGCAGCCGACACGCAGCCGCTAGGCGACGCCTGGAGCCTGCGGCTCGCGCCGCAACTCGAGGAGCGGCCGCTGCAGCAGGGCAGCCAGCCGGCCACGTTCGTGCTGGGCGACCACACCACGGGCACGGCCGACCAGGACATGGCCGCGAAGGGCTCGGCCGAACTGCGCCGTAATGTCTCGGTGATCAAGTCGGACGCGCTGCATTACGACCAGGACACCGACATGGCCGATGCTTACGGTCATGTCAGGATCTTCAGCAACGGCAATTCGTTCATCGGCCCGGAAGCGCACTTGAAGGTGGAGGCGAACGAGGGTTACATGACGAACCCGAAGTACCGCTTCAATCTCTCGAACGGCTCGGGCAGCGCGCAGCGCGCGGACTTGATTGATGACGA
>Ga0302226_10003516_pt1 | contig 10667 bp, 8 predicted proteins | sample II_Palsa_E3_3_FD_193524 | JGI IMG/M metagenome (GOLD analysis project Ga0302226, IMG submission 193524) | Peat permafrost microbial communities from Stordalen Mire near Abisko, Sweden - II_Palsa_E3_3 | ecosystem: Environmental > Terrestrial > Soil > Palsa > Peat permafrost | place: Sweden...
TTTCTATAAAGAAAGAAATAAATTTAAATATAAAAAAAAAAACCTTCTTTTTTTTTCCCAGATACTTTACCGTCGACGTGGACTCGAGCGCCCCCGACGAAATCGACTTTAAGGAGCCCAAGAAGTCGGTGCCTCTGCTCGTACACCCGATCAACGCCGCCGAGGTCCTGGTCGCTTTCAAGCACTTTGGCTACATCGTGGAAACAGCCACGCTCAAACCCAAGCCCGTTGTGCTCAACTGGCGCTTCATCCCCCTTGCGGTCGTGCCACTGCATGGCGAGCTTATCCTTGCGTTTGGCTCAAAGATGATCGACGTCTTCTCCAAGCACACAGGCGAGGTTCTCCAGGTTATCCGGCACAAAGAGTCCAAGAAGATCCAGTATCTCTTCAACCAGAACGACGACGTCCTGGTCGCGTCGAGGAGTATGAAGGTATTGATCGCCCCCCACCGTCCATAAGAATTATAACGTTTGTGTTTTTCCTCGTCCAGACTCAAAACGGCTACTTCACTTCGAACGTCTACATTATGCGCGCATCACCCGCTGGCACGGGCGCCATCTAAGAAACAAGGAACAGAAACATTCACACTTTCCCTCTCTCGGTCTTACAGTACATTCATTCTCAGAGTTTTTGTTCGGATCGTCGGGGTGTATTCCCCCCCCTGTTTGGCAAAAACTTTTTAAAAAAAATTTTTTTTTTTTCGTCAGAGTTTTTTTCAGTTCCGAGTGTCAACACGACGTTTCCCGCTCGGACCAGTCTGACAGGCAGCTGAAACGTGACGGCGGATGGAGCCACAAACACGGCCTGAATCGGGAAGGCCGGCGTCTGCGGGAGAGCATGTGCCGTCAAAGCAACCTCGGGGGCCATCTTTGCGCACTGTCGAGGAGAACCAAGACGACGACGAGACAGTCGTGGGACAGGTGGCGACCGACGAGCTGCATCCGGCCGTGTTGGCCGCTGTCATGCTCGTCGCTGTAATTTTCATCTGGATTGCCTTTGAAGGCGCACCTGGACCGTCCCACGGCGTGAGTGGCGGTCGTCGCGACACTGCGCCGGCTTCGCTTCCGTTGACACCGTCCTCGCCATCCGCGCCACGGGCATTCTCGCCCTACTGTCATCTGGACCTGCTCAGCGTGTGCGCGCGCGACGGCCAGTGCGTCAACACGAGCCCAGAGCTGCTGGCGATGGCCCCGTGGGCCTTCATGGTGCCTTGCGCTGGCTCGCTCGTGATCGACGGCTTTGAGCTCGCTCACTCGCCACACGTGCCGCTGGGTAGCCTGCCCGTGCTGCCGTTTGAGCCGTCGCCGGCCGAGGTCGCCGGCCTGTCCGAGGGCAGCATCCGCGAGAGCCCTCCGCTGTTTGTGGTCGTGCACGCCGAGGCGAAAAAGTGGGGCGAGTACGTGACGGTCGAGTTTTACCACCTGCAGCGGCTGCTGGTGGAGGCGTACGGTTGGCACACGTTTGCGCTCAAGGGCCACTACAAGCGCGGATGGGCAGACGTCGTGGACCAGATGGTGGATCGGTTTGGGCGGCGACCGGATGCGGTGCTGATACTGGAGGCCTACGACGAGGTGTACCCGCTCGAGACAGCCGGCTTTGGGACAGCGCGATCGGTGTTCCGCCGCGACGAGTGCCGCCACTACTACCAGTTCTCCGACGACCTGCACTGGTTCGTAGACCTGCAGCGCGAGCGAAAGCTGGTCGTCCTCCAGAGTCCCCACGCCATCTTCTCGACCTACGCAACCATCTTTGAGCACATCACCGGCATCTCGGCCGATGACGTCCGCCTGATCCACCTGCCGCACAGTGCGCACTCGCAGTTCCAGCTGCGCATGCAGCCCGAGGGTGTCGTCAACAAGGTCCTGCTGTCTGGGTCGACCGAGGCCCGCTGGTACCCTTACCGCGGCCACGTGCAAGAGCTCATTGACGTCCACAACGACTCGCGCTTTGACGTGTACGCCCATCCGGGCTACGCCTTTGACAAGCAGGGCCAGACGGGTGTGACCTACGCCGCGACCATGAACGAGTACTTGGCATGCTTCACCGACGGGTCCATCTTCAACTACACGGTCGCCAAGATCTTTGAGATCCCCGCCGCTGGGTGCCTTCTACTGCTGAACAGCGAGATGGTCCACAAGGCACGCGCGCTCGGGTTCGAACCCTGGGTTCACTACGTGCCGTACGACCGCGACACACTCGGCGGCGTCGTCGACATTGTGCTCGACCTCCGCAACCGCGACATTGTCAACCGCATCCGTGCGCAGGGCCAGGCGCTCGTGTGGGCGCGCCATCTCACCAGCCATCGTGCCGCCACCGTCCACGGCATTGTCCAGCACGAGTACTATGACTGCCGTCGTTCGCGTGCTCGCTTATTGTTGAATAAAGATACGTAATTTTATAGTCAGTCTTTGTACACTATGGGGCCGGTTAGGAGATGTGAATCGTGTCCAGATAGATGGGCAAAAGCTCATTCTGACTACTCAGAGTGACGCACTGCACCGATCGCACAAATTCAAACGCCCTCGCGTTGTGGACTTGGATTGCGCTCACAAGAGCCTGCGTGACGGCCGTGGACGTTGGCGAATTGTCGGGCGGCAGGACAGCGTCAGGCTGTTTTTTTTTTTTTTTTTTTTTTGGCGTTTTCAATAGAACTTTTCAGTGGACAGAGAAAAAAATAATTACCTTGACATCCAGGCGCCCGCTCCTTACTGTCAAGACAAACTTTTCATTGTCGAGAAGGTCGTCTTGGATGTTTGCATGGGTGACCTCAAACATGCCATTGAGTGACTACAACAAGAATTTTCAAAAAATCGTGCCCGCCGGCGATTAAAAAAGCGATTTACTTCAAAGATTCGGCAGATATCGTCCACGCCCTGTATGTAGTCTTGAATGGTTGATCCGATCTTGAGCACGAGCACGGCATCTGCCGTCTAAAACAACAATTCAACAACAACAAAAAGTGCAAGCGAAACAATTGTCTGGATGATTGGATGGCATACGTAGAGATGCCGCAGGCTGTTGGTCGCAAAGTCACGCTTCCACTGCTCCAAGAAGGACACGGTGAGGGCTTTGGCAAGCGTTGCGTTGGGTGCCTGCGTCAGCTGCAGCACTGCGGGGATCTCGAGCAGCCTTTGCATTATGGGCTCTGCGACCGCACCGGTCGCCGCCACAGATAGGGACCGCTCGTCCTCCTGCTCGACGATCGCCTCGCGCACCTGTCCGCGCTCGTCGTAGATATATCGGACCCGCCGTGTCTGCTTCTGGACTGCCGCCTTGGTGACTGCACTTGCACTTGCACTGCCGCCGCCGCCGCCGCCGCTGTTGTTGTCAGCCACCATCACCGCTTGGGACGATGACTGCGGCGGCGGCGGCGACGTCTTATTGTTGCGACAATCGAGGCAACCGCACGCCGCGTACGAGCACGCGTCGCCCTTCTGCCTGCACGAGCACCGATTCGTGTGACAGCCCGACTTGCACGAACAGGGCATTGCACTTTGTAAAATGGCGCGGCGGAGTACAGTCGTCCTCGTGGTGGCGGTGTGCTTGCTCGCGTTCGCACTGGTGACGCTGCTGGGCGCGCTGACGCACCTCGACCACATTGACAACGACGACGACGACGACGACAACGGCCGGGACGACGAGGGCACCAACAAGAACAGCCACCACGGCGACTTGGACGCGGCAGCACGAATGATCCTGCGTCCCATCGTGGGCAAACGCAAGCCAGCGTCCGAGCCGCAGCAGTGGCAGCTGCCCCCGAGCACCACCGCCACCAAATCCAAGCTTCTACAACAGCATGGCGATGTCGACACTACCGGCATCATCGTGCGCGGCGGTGGCGACGCGGTCAGGGCGCTGACGCAGGCGTTTGCTCTCCTGCCGATCGAGAGTGCCGTGGCGCCGAGGATAATCCACGTCGACTATGGCAAGGAGGTGCGGTCGCGCCTGGCCGAGTACCCTGCGCACACTTTTGTCTTTGCGATGCACGTTAGCTACCCTCCGTTCCTCATGCCCTGGCCCAACTTTCTCCACGACTCGGACCTGCAAGAGTTCAAGCGGAAAGAGTACACGGGCAAGATGCTCGCCGAGACGGCGACGTTCTGCAGCAGCCCCGAGGCCAAGGCCGACGATCTCGCGCAGTCGCTGTGTGCGCGACGCACAGGCAGCGAGTACATCTACGGCGGGCATTCGCACGTCGACGGCTCTGTCGAGATCCTGGCCAATGTCTCTTTCAGCCCCCACGAGTGCGGCTGGATGACGACCCCCAAGAACGCGAGCCCCCTCAACGAAGGGGAGAAACCCGATTACGACAAGGTGGCCTTCCTCGATGTGCCCGAGGGCTGCTCGTTCCAGCACTTTTTCGACGGCGTCGTTCCCAAGATGGTCCAGGCAATGCCGCTTCTCTCGGATGAGGACATTAAGCTCGTCCTGCCCGGCTGCGCCCCGTATCCCATGGTGACCGAGTTCCTGCGCTACTTTGGCATCAGCGAGTCCCGCGTGATCCGTCCGTCGTCGCGTATGTCCGCGCGCCTCTACTACTCGTTCTGTGACGCGCCCGGGTGGCACCCGATCCTGTGGCAGCAAATGCAGCAGATCATCCGGGCCGACACGTCTGTGCCGCTGTCGCAGCGCAAAAAGATTGTGTACCTCCAGCGCAACAAGGGCACCCACAACGGCGGCCGTACGGTCTCCAACGAGGCAGAGCTCATCAGTGCGATCCAACGCGCCGCGCCTGGCTACGAGGTCATCAGCTTTGACTCGGCCAGCTACCCTACCCCCGAGGACACGCGTGCCTTTTTCAAAGACGTTCGTGCGCTTGTGGGGCCCCACGGCGGCGCGTTCTACAACATGATGTGGTGCGGGTCGGACACTGCCATGATCGAGTTTGTGCCCTCGCGCACCCACTTTTTCCTGTTTGCACAGATGGCCAACATGCTCCACCAGCACCACTGGTTCATGGCAATGCCAGAGAACGGCAACATCAACGTCGACGATGTCCAAACAATCCTTCAAAAAGAGCTCGCCATAAGATAATTCTAAAATGCTAATATGAAAGCCGAAATAAAAAATATGGGCATAGACGTACGAAATACATGGTTTACAACAAGGAAAGAGATGGTAGAACAAACAAACACTGTTCTGTAGGAGAGGAAAAAGGGCGAAATGTGTGGGCGACGGATACAATTTTCAAAAGGCTCATCGACGTCCTCGTGCAAGATGCACGCGCGCAGGATCGCTGATCCATTGGGTCGGGTCGTTTTCGGCACTGAGCTTGCTGAGGTCGTCGGTGGGAACGGGCAGTCCACTAGTTAATTTCAGTTTTTTTTTTAGAAAAGAAAAAAAATCTTTTTTTTTTTTTCATGTCTTACGCCTTTTGCATCTCCTTTCGTAGCCGAACGACTTCGTTGAGTAGGATGTTGTTGCGGTCGCGGACGAAAACAAGATACTCGTTGGCTGCGAAGCAAGAAAAAGATTAGAAATCTTTTTCCTTTCTTCTTTTTTTTTCACTGCCGTACCTTTATTAAGAATGGTTGCCTTGCTAAAGTTTGTGTTGCGAAGGGAAGGGATGATATCGGTCATAGTCTTGAAGGCCTCTCGAATATTGTTGCGGCGCTTCTTTTCCGACATGATGTGGTTCATTCGCTTCTCCTCCTCGCTCAGTAGCTCGCGATTCGCTTGAGACAGGCTGAGTCGTCGTTCTCCGTTTAGCCCGTCCTCGTTATCCATGTCGCCTGCGCCCATGCCATCGTCGCCTTCATCGTCATCGTCATCGTCTTCGGTCGCAAATTCTTTTTTTGTTTCAAGAGTTTTATTATTATTATTTTTGAAAAAACTCTTCTTTTTTTACCTTCATCAAAGGCCTGCTTGATCTTCCGCTTTGGGGCTCGCTTGGGACGACCGCGGACACCGCTGGCAGCGGCCTCCGCGGCGAGGACGTCTGCTTGAGCAGCCAACTGGGCCGCAGCCTGCGCTGCCGCTGCGATTTTACTGGCTTTGGATGTGTTGGCACTGTTCGACGAGCCCTTGCGGCTGGTCGACGAAGGCGTGACGTTGGCAGAGGAGGACGAGTTTGATGGCGATGGCGACGGGCTGGGAGCGCCCTGGACTGCGACTGGTGACTGATGCAGTTGAAGTTGGGAGATGGAGATGCTCCCGTTCGCCCGCGGCTGCTGCACGTTTGGAGACATTGCGTACGATGGCGATGCTTCTGCTGCTGCAGAGTATTTCCCTGCTGCAGAATCCTTTGGCGGTCGGCCCTGCTTGCCGGTTTTGCGTGCCTGCGGCGCGGTTTGCTGTTGTTGCTGCTGGAGCTGTTGTTGAAACTCGTAGACATTTTGGCCAGGGCTTGTGCTGGCATTGGGAGCTGAAGCAGTCATTTGCAGCATCAAGTGCTGCTGCTGCTGCTGCTGTTGCTGCTGTTGCAAAAGATGATGCTGGTGTGGAAGCTGGGCAGATGTCCTCATAAACTGCTGGTGCTGCTGGAGCTGATGTTGAATGCCCGCGGTGTAAAGGGTGGCTGAGGAGGACGAAGACGACAGCGTAGAGAGGTCGCTCATGGACGAGGACGAGGATGTGGCACCAGACGATGACGACGACGACGACGGGGGAGCGGAATGCGACGGGATAGTAGTTTGCATCCCCATAGGCATGCGGAACTCTGGCGGTGGAGGAGGTAGCTGGAACGAGAACGGGGCTGCAGGGGCAGACACCGGTGTCGTTGATCCGCTGTCCAGCTTGCCCGCCTTTCCTTGAGGTTGATGCTGCTGCTGCTGCTGTTGGTAGTACTGGAAGTCTTGTTGAGAAGGTGCTTGCGGAGGTACCCCAGTTGGGGCGGCCGTTGCGGCGGCCGGTGCTCCAGCAGCGGCTGCTTTCGAGCTTGCCTCAAGTATCATGACATCGTCGTGGTTCTCGCCACCGGCGACGTGGTTCAAGAACGCGTTCAGGTACTTTTGCTCGTACGTCGTGAAGAGCTCGCCGGAGCCGCCCGTCTCCAGTCGCGTCTGCATATCGGCCGGATCGAGCATGCCTGAGTACACAAATATTAGATAAAAAAAACTTTTTTTCCCCGGTCGTTTCAACGTACCAAAGTCAAAGAGAGAGCCCATCCTGTCGCTGTTGCTCGCACTGGTCAAAGGCAAGGCAAAGAGAGCGGGATTGTCTAGCGCGTCTGGAAGGCTCGATGAATAAACGTGATGGTTGTTGGGGACGGTCTGAAATTGCTCCTCGCTTCTGTAGCAGTAATTGAAGCTAGCGTCGTCTGACTGTGAAAAGGCGTCTGCTCAAGAGTGCGTTAACAATACTGTTACACCGGCAACAAACTCACCAGAAGGAGAAGGAGCCGACGGAGGCTTGGTGTTGTCAAAGATAGTGGGAGTGATTTCTTCGCGGCTTTTTTTTTGTTGCGCAAACGAGAAAATTAAGACTGCAAAAATAGTAGTAGAAGTACCTAGCGTCGGCGCCACGAGCAGTCTTGTTAGTGACGGGGTTGGGGTTGTCGTTGAGGTGGTGGTGTAGTGTGTCAAAGTCGAAAAAGCTGTCCATCCACAGAAGACAGATTTATTTCGGTAGGTGGACGAACTGCTCTTTTCCCTCCAGCGCTCGTGGTTCGTGTTGCTGAGGGGACGGCCTGCTTTACCTTTTTTCTTTGCACAGTTGCCGAAGGCGACGTAAGCACGTGTGAGGACCCCGCTTTTTTTGGGGGGGGTGTTAGAACAGGTGGTTGTTTTTCTTTTTTTTCAGGCGCGTCGTTTTCACGTGGCCGCAAGAAAAGCCAAAAAGAAAAAAAAACTCAGACTTGAAGGCGGTCCAAAAGAAGAAAAAATTCTTCTTCCTACGAAAGAGACACCCCACGGCGCAAAGACACAAAGAGACGGTCTACGAGAGGAGGGCGCTAGCCGCTGGAGGGTCGTTCAATTCGGCCGTCACGAAGCCTGGGTGGCACACTTTCACTGACGGTAAATCATGGCCAGCGCAACAACGTCAGCCAGCACGGCAGCGGCGGTGGCGGTCCCTGCCCTTCCCCAGTTGGGCGCGTTGGAAGAAGACGACGAGTTTGAAGAGTTTGCTGCGGAAGGTATGCGGCGCCGTGAGCAGTGTTGTGTGTGCTCACTCGCACTTTGCGCTGGTGCAGATTGGAATGAGGCCGACGAGGATCACAAGGACAACGAGCTTTGGGACGACAACTGGGACGACGACAACGTCGAGGATGACTTTACCGTTCAACTTAGGTACGCCATCGATGGCTTTGTTGTTGCACTCACAAGAGTAATAACAATAGGGCGGAGCTGGACAAACAGCCCACTGCGATGAGCACATAGTCGAGCACGTACTGTATTTTTTTTGGCTCTGTTCAATGCCATCCAAAATTTTTTTTACGGTGACCGGGTGGGGTTCCCCTCCAACAGTATGATGATGATGTCAATGATTTATAGTTTGACAAAAAAGCACGCTGTACAAAAAATGCTGTTGAATGAATGTGGGCGTGGCGAAGAAAGTATGAAAGGAAAGCAAGACTAGAGGTGAAGGGCAATAGCGGCGCAGGACACACATAACCTTGTGCAAATGCCAAAAAAGAAGGAGAGAGAGAAATTAATTACGATCCTACGACATTAGCAAAGGAAGAGGGAGATTTGTAGGTCTATTTATTTTGAAGAGGAAGATGAAAGAATGAAGAATGCACGCATATGAGGAAACGACGACGACACACAGAGAAAAGTGAAAAAAGAAGGAAAGAACGAAAAACATAATTTTTTTTTTCTTTGGGGGAATTGATGAAGGAAAAATTGCAGAAAAAAAAAATGTGCGAAGACTGCAGCTCTTGAAGGGGGCAGGGAAAACATGAAAAGCTGCAATTATTTCATGGATGAATTTCTTCTCACCCCTCAAATTTCAAGAGATTTATACCGATGACTTTTGAAGATGGTGGTGATTGGGCCGGGCATGGATTGATTACATGAGCATTGGTACATAGTGCTGGGACGAACGGTGCATTGAACCAAGCGTACTGGTTGGAGCTGAGGATGCTGCCGCCGCAATGAGATTGGAAGACGCCGCGGGAGCACTCATGGATGCTGCTGCCGCAGCGGCTCCTGAGGCCGAGAAGCGCCAAAGGCCGTCTTCAAAACGGCTCAACGCCTGCTTCTGGACCTGGAAGAGGTCGAGATCGGCTTCTTTTTCGTCCCACATGGCTGCTCGCTGCTGCTGCTGCTGCTGCAAGCTGACTTGCTGCTGCTGGTGCATCTGCATTTGGAGCATGTGCTGATGGTTTTTGTTCGTTCTTATTGGAAAGAAAAAGATACTCAGCCTTACCTTGTTCAAGTAGTCCATGCGCGAGATCGGCTCAAGGTCGAGGATGGCCTCCGAGTGGGTGGTCATGAGCTTGGAGGGACGAGTAAGCGGGAGGGCGCCAGCCGAATGGGACATGGTCAGCGGGAAAGGCAGCTTGCTGTTTGACGGCGGCAAGGAGGATGCACGGGGCATGGAGAGGTGCTCGACAAAGTTGGACGGGCTGCTGTTCATGGAGGCGGCACTCGAGTTGGACCCAGAAGACGACAGCGACGAGAAGGCCGACAGCGACGCGATGGACTGCACCGACGCTGCGCGCTGTTGCTGCTGCTGTTGCTGCTGCTTCTCCGATCCTGCCGAGCGAGCCCAGGTGAGTCGGATGGGGTAGCCACCAAGGAGGGTGCCGTTGAGGTGGCTGATGGCAGCCTCCGCCTGGGGTCGGTTGGAAAAATGGACAAAGCCGCAGCCTTTGCCCGGAGGGATCTTGACATAGACGATCTCGCCATAGGGCTGGAAGTGCATGCGGAGCTCGTCCTCGGAGACGTGGGCAGCGAGGCCGCCGACAAAGACCTTGGTGTTGAAAGGGTCTGCCGCGGGGTCATAGCTGTCGCCTGGCGGTGGAGGCGAGTTTTGGCGCTGCAATTGCTGGATCTGCTGCTGTTGCTGCTGCTGGATCTGCTGCTGTTGCTGCTGAGCTTGTTGCAGTTGCTGCTGCAGCTGGAGTTGTTGCTGCAGCTGGAGTTGCAATTGCTGCTGCTGCTGGATTTGGAGGTGCAGGGCCGGAGACGGGCCGCTCAGCTGCTGTGGGGGAACAAGCATCTCGGCAAAGCCGCTGGAGAGACCGTTGTTTGCGGTGCGAGTGCGGGGAGTGGCGAGGTCGAGGCGCATGGCATTAAGACCGCAAAACTGCCCGTTCATTTCCATGAGGGCGCTACCAGTCGAGGGAAAAAAAATTTTCTAAGACAAAGGGTACGTTCAATAAAAAAATTTTTTTCGATACCGGTGGCACTCTGCCTCGTCGCCAAAGCGGACAAAGCCAAAGCCCTTGGAGTTGCCTGTCTGGGGGTCAGTCACGACCTTTGCAGACTTGCAGTTTGAATAGCGGGGGTAAAAGCTAGTGAAAAGAAGGTAGTCGTTGACCTCTCGTCCGAGGTTGCCAATGAACAGCGAGTACTCTGGCCCTACGGGTCAGCAGAGAGTGCCGGTTAGAGGACAGGCCACTTGAAATCAAACAGTATATACCAGGGTCAAAGCGCATGCCCGTGGTGTAGCCGCCCGACGACCAATTGAGACGGAAGTAAGTGTTGGTGCTCGGGATGAGTTGTCCGTTGATATGTTCCATGGCGTGCTATTGTTGTACACTTGGCGTGAGGCACGAAAAA
>Ga0302226_10003517_pt1 | contig 10665 bp, 7 predicted proteins | sample II_Palsa_E3_3_FD_193524 | JGI IMG/M metagenome (GOLD analysis project Ga0302226, IMG submission 193524) | Peat permafrost microbial communities from Stordalen Mire near Abisko, Sweden - II_Palsa_E3_3 | ecosystem: Environmental > Terrestrial > Soil > Palsa > Peat permafrost | place: Sweden...
TTCGAGCGAAGCCAGCATTCGGTGCAGCGACGCCTTGGGCGCCGCGAATTCATGAACGATGTCGGCCAACGATACCGGGCCTTCCGCCTGGACAAGGTGTTCGAGCAACGCAAACGCGCGCAGCGTAGGGGTGTCTGCTTTGGTCATATCAGCCGTTCCGGAAAATGGATCGCTCTCATTGTACCGGACACTCGGAGTCGGCCCATTTTTCGGCAAGTAAGGACGGACCGATTCGTTCCATTTTTCGGAACGCTCGAACAGCGCGTCTCCCACCCTCGAAGACACCGTTTCGTTGGGTTCCAAGCTACTCATCGACTGAAGTTCATTGCTGTCCATGCAACCCACTATGGGATACACAAACAAAAAAGTCAACAAAACGTACTGAAAAATGATTTGCGATTTTGATTTCCATGAAATAAACTTCATCAAACCAATAAACAGAACGTTTTGTTCCATCATGCCGCTCGCTGACGCAGTTGATCCTGCGGATCGATCGGACACCATGCCCGCCCATCATTCCATCCAGCAGGAGACACACCATGAGCAAGCGCGACCCCCTTAAGCGTGAAGTCACCAAAGGCCTCACGACCATGACACCGTCCGAAGCCTTCGTCGAGACCTTGGTCGCCAACGGCGTGACGGACGTGTTCGGCATCGTGGGATCGGCGTGCATGGACGCGCTGGACATCTTCCCGGCCGCCGGCATCCGCTACATCCCGACGGTTCACGAACAGGGCGCTGGCCATATGGCCGATGGTTTCTCGCGCGTGAGCGGGCGTCACGGCGTGTGCATGGCGCAAAACGGCCCAGGCATTACGAATTTCGTGACGGCGATCGCCGCCGCTTATTGGGCCCACAGCCCGGTTGTCATGATCACGCCGGAAAGCGGCACGATGGGCATGGGCTTGGGTGGTTTCCAGGAAACCGAGCAGTTGCCGATCTTTTCCAAGATCACCAAGTACCAGGGGCACGTGAATAACCCACGCCGCATGGCGGAAATCACCGCGCGCTGCTTCGATCGCGCGATGCTCGACATCGGCCCGACCCAGTTGAATATCCCACGTGATTATTTTTACGGCGAGTACCCATACGAAATTCCGGAGCCTATCCGCATCGAAAACGGTTCCGGCGGCTCGCAAGCGCTCAAGGAAGCCGCCACGTTGCTGGCCGGCGCCAAATTTCCGGTGATCATCGCCGGCGGCGGCGTCGTGATGTCGGACGGCGTCGATGCGTGTGTCGCCCTGGCTGAATTGCTCGATGCACCGGTGGTGAACAGCTATCTGCACAACGATTCGTTCCCAGCCAATCATCGCTTGTGGTGCGGTCCGCTCGGTTACCAAGGTTCGAAAGCCGGCATGCAACTGATCCAGCAAGCCGACGTGGTGCTCGCACTCGGTACCCGCCTGGGACCGTTCGGGACCTTGCCCCAGCATGGTCTTGATTACTGGCCGACCCATGCGAAAATCATCCAGGTCGATGCGGATCCGAAGATGCTCGGTCTCGTGAAGAAAATCTCGGTGGGCCTTTTGGGCGATGCGAAATCGTCAGCATTGGCGCTCGCGCAGGAGCTGCGCGGCAGCGAGCTGGCCTGTCATACGAACCGCGACAAGCGTCTCGCGGAAATCGCCAAGCAAAAGAACGCGTGGGAGCAGGAACTCAACGAATGGACTCATGAACGAGATCCCTATAGCCTCGATGTGATCCGTGACTCCAGCGCAATGCACCCGCGCCAGATGCTGCGCGAACTGGAAAAGGCGATGCCGAAAAATGCGATGGTGTCGACCGACATCGGCAACATCTGCTCGGTGTCGAACAGCTATCTGCGCTTCGAGCAACCGCGCTCGATGCTGGCCGCGATGAGCTTCGGTAACTGCGGTTACGCGTTCCCCGCGGTCATCGGCGCGAAGGTGGCGGCACCCGATCGGCCGGCTGTCGCCTACGTCGGCGACGGCGCGTGGGGCATGAGTTTCGGTGAAATCCTCACCTGCGTGCGCGAAAACATTCCGACGACTGCCGTGGTGTTTCATAACAAGCAATGGGGTGCTGAGAAGAAGAACCAAGTGGACTTCTACAGCCGCCGCTTCCTCGGCACCGACCTCGAGAATCCGAGCTTCGCGGCCATCGCGCGTTCGATGGGCGCCGAAGCGCTGGTGGTCGAAAAACTGTCCGACGTCGGGCCCGCCCTGGCCGCCGCTTGCGAAGCGCAAAAGCAAGGCAAGACAACCGTGCTCGAAATGATGGTGACTCGCGAGTTGGGCGATCCGTTCCGCCGCGATGCGCTGTCGATGCCAGTGCGCAAGCTTGCGAAGTACAAGGACTACGTCTGACCGAAGCCGGCGCGCCCTTTAATCGGGGCGCGCTTTTCTTTGTGCTATCGACGGGCTGATAGCCGGCGCTGCATTGCACATCGGTGACGCCTTAACGGCTCCTCATCGGCTCCTCATCGAGTTCTCTTCGACTCAACAAAGGCACAAGCTTGGCTGCCGCCGCCTCGATCCGCGGCACGGCTTCAAGCAGGTCCTGCAAGCTCGCACGCGCAGTAGGCGCGTGTGCGGCCAGCGAGGCCAGCACGCCGCCCTGCGCGTCTCGAACCGGCACCGCAACGGCCACCATGCCGCGCACGAACTCCTCGTTGTCGATACCAATGCCGCGCACAGCCAAGCGATCGAGCTCGGCTTCGAGCAGCGTCGTGTCCGTCAACGTCCTGGGCGTCATGCGCTTAAGCGGCAGGCGTGCGAGCAGTTGCTTGCGCTCCGCCAGCGCCATCTGCGAAAGAAATAATTTGCCGCTTGCGGTGCAATGCAAAGGCACGCGCATGCCGGGCTGCATATGCAGCCGCAGCGGCTCGTGCGTTTCAACTCGCTCGATATACAGCACGGAATCCCCTTCCAACGCAGTGAGATTGCAACTCTCGCCGAGTTGATCCACCAGCGCGCGCAATACGGAGCGGCATCCCCGGGTAAACGCGTTGTTGGCCAACGTGAGCAAGGCCAACTGCGCCGCACGGGGCCCGAGCGCAATGCCGCGATCTGCACCCCGCGAATCCGGCGTATGCGTGACGTATCCCTGCTGTTCGAGTGCTTCGATCAGGCGCATCAACGTTGCCTTCGGAATATGCAGGCGGGCGGCCAGCAGCGACAACGAATGCGGCTGCCCCGCCACGGCCAGTTGCTCGAGTATCAGGAGCGATCGCAGTACCCGGGTTTCGTCGTGCGGTCGCTCGTCCGCCGCGCGCTCGCGTAGCAATTCCATTCGTTGTCCTCGCGAAAGTGAAACAAAAAGTGGGTTTCCGTCTCACATCGCTCATCCTAGCGTGGATTCACTTGATCCGAGGCATTTCGATGAATATATTTGTACGAAACATACCGTTTTTTGTAACGGACTTTGGAGCGAGACCACCCCATGGCGCAAAGCTTCGACTATGTCATTGTCGGTGCCGGTTCGGCCGGCTGCGTATTGGCCAACCGCCTCACGCAGAACGGTCGTTATTCCGTATGCCTGCTGGAAGCCGGGCCCGCCGATAGATCACCCTGGATCCATTTGCCGATCGGCTATGGCAAGACGATGTTCCATCCGGTGTACAACTGGGGCTTCTATACGGATCCCGATCCGAACATGCTGGGTCGCAAACTGTATTGGCCGCGAGGCCGCACGTTAGGCGGTTCAAGCTCGATCAACGGCTTGATCTATATACGTGGCCAAAAGCGGGATTACGACCACTGGGCCGCGCTCGGAAATCAAGGCTGGAGCTGGGACGAATGCCTGCCGTATTTCCGGCGGATCGAGCACAACGAACTGGGCACATCGGCCACGCGCGGCGTCGATGGACCGTTATGGGCGTCCACCATCAAACAGCGCCACGAATTGGTCGACGCGTTTATTGGTGCCTCGAATTCATTGGGCGTGCCCACCGTCGACGATTTCAATACGGGCGACCAGGAAGGCGTTGGCTATTACCAGTTGACCACCCGGCACGGGCTGCGTTGCTCCACGGCGGTGGCCTTCCTCAAGCCTGCGCGAGGACGCGCCAATCTCCATGTCGAAACCGATGCGCAAGCGTCGCGTGTCGTGTTCGAGGGCACACGTGCGGTAGGCGTGCGCTATACACGGCACGGCGAGACCGTGGACGTGCGTGCCCATCGCGAAGTTATCCTGGCGGCCGGCGCCTTGCAGTCACCGCAGTTGCTGCAGTTGTCAGGGATAGGGCCGCAGGCTTTGCTGCGCGAATTCGGCATCCCGATCATCGCGAACCGGCCGGGGGTGGGCGAGAATCTGCAAGATCATTTACAGGTCCGGCTGCTTTATGAAGTGACGAAACCGATCACGACGAACGATCAACTACGTTCGTGGATCGGACGCGCGAAGATCGGCCTGCAATGGTTGCTGCTGCGCGACGGGCCACTCGCGGTCGGCATCAACCAAGGCGGCATGTTCTGTCGAGCTTTGCCCGACGAAGCCATGACACCGGATATCCAGTTTCATTTTGCGACCTTATCGGCAGATACGGCGGGCGGCGATGTTCATGCGTTTCCAGGCTGCACCTATTCGGTTTGCCAGTTGCGCCCGGAATCGCGCGGCAGAGTGCAGATACGCTCGTCCGAAGCCAGCGTAGCGCCGTCCATCCAATCCCATTACCTCGATACCGAGCTCGACCGTCGCACCGCGGTAGCCGGTGTGCGCTTTGCGCGCCGCGTCGCCGCGAGCGAGCCGATGGCGTCGCTGATGAAACGTGAGTTGCGGCCCGGCGCGGACGCGCAAACCGATGCCGAGTTGCTGCACTTTTGCCGCGAGCACGGGCAGACCATTTTCCATCCCTCGGGCACAGCAAAGATGGCAGTCGCCAGCGATCCGATGGCCGTGGTCGATGAGCGTCTGCGCGTGTATGGCGTGAGCGGCTTGCGCGTGGTCGATGGCTCGATCATGCCCACGCTCGTATCCGGTAACACCAACGTGCCGATCGTGATGGTTGCGGACAAAGCGTCCGACATGATCCTCGAGGACGCGCATGAGACGGCGAGCCGGCAAGTGCATCGCAAGGTTCAGGTGCCGGCGTAATCCATAGGCCTCATAGACCTCACCAACCCGCCCCGGAGGAGACACCGAGGGGCATGACCCGCCAAGCGGCGCCGCGAACGTCGCGCGGCATCCATCGGAGCAGCAGCTATGACAATCGATTACCGCATTGTCCGTCGCGTCGCACTAGCCAGTGTGGTCGGCGCGACCGTCGAGTGGTACGACTTCTTCCTGTACGGCGTTGTGGCCGGCATTGTGTTTAACAAGCTGTATTTCCCGGGTGGCGACCCGCTCGTCTCGACCATGCTCGCCTATGGCACCTTTGCAGTCGGCTTCATCACGCGACCGCTGGGCGGCGTCATCTTCGGGCATTTCGGCGATCGCATCGGCCGTAAATCGGCTTTGGTATTCACGCTACTTATCATGGGCGTGGCTACCGCGGGCGTGGCTATCGTGCCCACTTATGCGCAGATCGGCATCTGGGCGCCGATTCTCTTGCTTGCCCTACGCATGCTGCAGGGCATCGGACTAGGCGGCGAATGGGGAGGTGCTGTGCTGATGGCCTATGAATACGCGCCGCCCAATATGCGCGGGCTTTATGCGAGCCTGCCGCAGATTGGCTTGTCGATCGGGCTGTGCCTTGCGTCCGGCGTGGTCGCGCTGCTCTCGCACACGCTGTCGGAGACAGCCTTTTTCGCGTGGGGATGGCGCGTCGCATTCGGGGTATCGCTGCTGCTGGTCGGGATCGGCTTGTATATTCGACTCAAGGTCATGGAAACGCCCGAGTTTCTCGCGCTCAAGCGGGCCCGCAAGGACGTGAGGGTACCGTTCATCGACATGATCACTCGCTATCGCAGCACCGTATTGCTTGGTATGGGCGCGCGCTACATCGACGGCGTTTTCTTCAATGTTTTCGCGGTGTTTGCGATCGGCTACCTGACGCAACGGGTCGCGATGAGTCGCACCGACGCTCTGCTCGGCGTGATGATCTCGGCGATCGTGATGTGTTTCTTTATTCCGGTGTTCGGACGGCTGTCGGACATCGTGGGGCGGGCCCGCATGTACCGCTGGGGATCGATCGTGTGTGGCTTGTCGGTGCTGCCTTCTTTTTGGTTGATGGAAAACCAGGTGGGGAATACCTTCATGATCTGGCTCGCAATGGTGATCCCGTTCGGTATTTTCTACGCGATGGTGTACGGACCCGAAGCCGCACTATTCGCAGAGATGTTCGACGCCAGTGTGCGCTATACCGGCATCTCGTTCGTCTATCAGTTCTCTGGCATATTCGCCAGCGGCCTTACACCCATCATCGCCACCGCCCTGCTTCGGATGAACGGTGGCAGCCCCTGGTTGGTGTGCGCGTACGTGATATTTTCTGCGGCAGTTTCGGCATGGTCAGCGCGAATACTGGAGCGACGATCGGCAACGTTCAATACCGTGGCCACCGCGTCCTGACGCCTTGAGCCTTGAGCCTTGAACCTTGAACCTTGACGATAAATCAGGTCCTGAATGTCTGTGCGGTCAGTTCGGCTGCGTGCCGCAAATCGGGGACAAAACTCAGTAGATCGTCGAGAACGACCCGACCGACCGGCGCCTGTACAGCGATTGCGGCACAGGCGCGATTGCGGTCGAGCATCACGGGTACTGCAATCGCTATCAGCCCCTGCAAGTGCTCCTGGTCGTTGATCGCGAGCATGCGTTTGCGGGTTTGCTTCAGTTCGTCGCGCAGCGATTCACGACTGGTGATCGTCGAGTCCGAATAAGCGCGCAGTGGTAAGGAGTCGATCATGCGTTCGCGCTGCTGCTTGGGCAAAAAGCTCAGCAACAGTTTGCCGCTCGCCGAACAGTGCAGCGGCACGTGCGAACCCGGTTGCAGATGCACGCGCAGTGGCCAATCGGTTTCGACGCGATCGACATAGATCACGTCGTTGCCCGAGAGCATGGTCAGATTGCAGGTTTCGCCGATTTTCTTGACCAATTCTTCGAGCAGCGCGTGACGCGCCGCAGCAGGGCCGGCATGCATCAAAACGTTGACCGCGAGCGTACGCACGCGCGGCGAGCATTCGTATAGCTTGTCGCCCGCGCCGCGCGTAACGAGCCAAGCATTCATCAATTGCGCAAGGATGCGGTGCACCGTCTGCTTGGGCAATTCGATTGCGTCGACAAGGTCAGTCAGCGAGAGCGGCCGGCCGGCCGAGGCAAGAATTTCAAGGACCCGAAATGCGCGAACTGCCGCAGCGTTCGACTGGTTTGATGTCGACATGTCGTCTCCAGACTGCCGTTCTTCGAATGAACCAATCGCGCTGGTGCGCTGGCTTCTTTTTTCGACTGTTGCATCGATATTATCGCTTTTCGGGACTGTCATCGGTCCCGGAAAATGCAGTTTTCCATTCTTTTTACGTGGCTGGAAACGAATCCTGAGAAAACGGGACTTCTTGCTTCGGTGTCTTGACTAGATTTAAGTCAATACCAGTTTTCTCAGGACGGAGTCACGAATGAATGCACGACAAAAGGAAAGCGAAGCCAAGGGTGCCAACGACAGCGAGACCCGTGATGTGGTGAGCGCATTGATGGCGCGCGCGCGCGCGGCGCAGCAAGTCTTCGCGCAAAGCGGACAGGCAACGCTCGACGCCGCGGCCGATGCGGCGGCTTGGGCCATCATGGAGCCAGACAGAAACCGCCGGCTTGCCGAACTCTCCGTACAAGACACCGGTCTGGGCAACGTCGATGACAAATTTCGCAAGAATTTTCGCAAGACGCTCGGGTTGTTGCGGGATTTGCAGGGCCAGAAAACAACGGGCGTCATCTCCCGCGACGAGGCGCGCGGACTGATCGAAATCGCGCGTCCCGTCGGTGTGGTCGCGGCCATCACGCCATCGACCAATCCAGCGGCGACCCCTGCCAACAAGATCGTCAACGCCCTGAAGTGCGGCAACGCGGTGATTGTCGCACCCTCGCCTAAAGGTCATACGGCCGCCGCTTTACTCGTGGGATTCATCCATCAACAACTGCGCAAGGCGCAATGTTCCGTCGATCTGGTTCAGCTTCTTCCCGCGCCGGTCAGCAAAGCGGCCACCGCTGAACTGATGCGACAAGCGGATTTGATCGTCGCAACGGGGTCGCAAGCGAATGTACGCATGGCCTACACGAGCGGCACGCCGGCGTTCGGCGTAGGCGCCGGCAATGTCGCGTGCATCGTCGATGCATCGGCAGACTTGCGTGCGGCCGCCGACAAGATCATGCGCTCGAAGAGCTTCGACAATGCCACCAGTTGCTCGTCGGAAAACAGCGTGGTGATCGAGGCCGGCGTTTATGACGCGATGCTGGCCGCCCTGGCCGATTGCGGTGGTGTGATGCTCAACGCAGCGCAAAAGAAGCGTCTGCAGGACGTGATGTGGCCGCACGGCAAGCTGTCGCAAAGCTGCACCGGGCGTAATGCGGCAAGCATTGCAAAGATTGCAGGCCTGGACGATATTGCCGCGCACGAACCGAAATTTCTGATGGTTGAAGAGTCGGGCTTCGGCACTGAGCATCCGTTCTCCGGCGAGAAACTTTCGCCTGTATTAGCCGTGTACCGCGCACGCGACTTCGACCATGCGGCGGATATCGTGCGCGAGATCTATGGCTACATGGGCGCCGGCCACTCGGTCGGACTCCATTCCACCGACGCCGCTCGGGCCGAGCTGCTCGGACGAACGCTGCCGGTAGCCCGCGTAATCGTCAATCAGGCCCACTGCCTTGCAACAGGCGGCAACTTCGATAACGGCCTGCCGTTTTCGCTTTCGATGGGCTGCGGCACCTGGGGTGGCAACAATTTTTCCAGCAACTTGAATTTTCGCCACTACCTGAACATCACGCGCGTGGCATTCCCTATCAAGGAATCGGTGCCCGACGCCGACGCCTTGCTCGGCGCTTTTTTCGAGAGGTTCGGACGATGAATTCGCGCTCCCTTCCCCCTCTGCCATCCGACATGCCAATGAGCATTCGGGCGTTGATCGATGCACGCGCACTGCAATATCCCGACGCGCCTTTTTTGCTCGCGACACAAGACGGCGACGCACCGGCAGACAAAGCGGCCGTGCTCACGTTCGGCCAGTTGCGCGACGATTGCCGCGCGCTCGAAGCACAATTTCACAAGACGGGTCGAGTGGCAGGCGATGTAGTTTCGGTATTCATGAGCAACGGCATCCAGACGGCCAGATTGCTGCTTGCGGCCATGTATAGCGGGATGGTCGCCAACCCGATCAATTTGCTGTGCCAGCCCTCGCAGCTAAGCTATGTCATTGAGCACTCCGACACGAATTTGATTTTTTCGGCGCCCGATACGGAAGGCTCGATACAGGACGCGCTCGCTGCCTTGCGTGCGACCGGTTGCACGCGCGAGATCGCCGTAGTCCGCACGGAACCCACTGCGCCGGCGTTACCGGTTTGGGGCCGCCCGCATGCGACATTGGCGCAAACCGCAGGTCGTTCGTCCTTCGAGGCCGCGCTGGCGGCCGACGCCGGGGCTGACTGCGAGGCTAACCGCGAGGCCAATCGCGAGACCGCCCCCCGGGCCGAGCGCGCGCTCGAACCCAAGGGTGCCGACAACGCGCTGCTGATGTACACGTCAGGTACCACGGGTGCTCCAAAAGGCGTGTTGCTCACGCACGCAAATCTGCTGGCTAATGCCCGCAACGTCAGCGCCGAACATCGGCTAGGCACGCAGGACCGCGTGCTGGCATCGCTACCGCTGTATCACATCAATGGTCTGGTCGTAACCTTGCTCGCGCCGCTTTTTCACGCAGGCTCGGTGGTAATGCCGGCGCGCTTTTCGGCGCGCGCATTCTGGCGCGATGCGGCACATTACGGCTGCACCTGGATTAACGTGGTGCCGACCATCATCGCTTTCCTGATCAATGCCGACGAAACTTGCGCATTCGATCTCAGTGCGCTCAAATTTTGCCGCTCAGCTTCCGCGGCATTGCCGGCGGAACACCACCGCGCGTTCGAAGCACGCTTCGGTATCGGTGTCATCGAAACGATGGGCATGACCGAAACGGCTGCACCGGCATTCAGCAATCCGTTCGAGCCCGCAGCACGTCGTGTGGGCAGCATCGGCCGGCCTTCCGGATGCGATGCGCGGATTATTGCGCCGGACGGTCAAGTCTGCGCACCGAATGAGTGTGGCGAACTGGTGCTGCGCGGTGAGCAAGTGATGAGTGGCTACTACAAACGCCTCGAAGAAACACGCACGGCGTTTACCGAGGATGGCTGGCTGCGCACTGGCGATCTGGGCTATCAGGACGCGGACGGCTATTTCTACATCAACGGCCGTGCCAAGGAACTGATTATCAAAGGCGGCGAGAACATCTCGCCGCGAGAGATCGACGAGGCGTTGCTCAAGCACCCGGCCGTGCTGGAAGCGGCTGCGGTTGGCGTGCCCGACCCCGCGTACGGGCAGGAGATCGTCGCGTTTGTCGTGCCGCGTGTATCGGCCGATGTCGCTGATGCTGGCGATGCCGCGAAACTCGTCGATGAATTACGCCGCCATTGCCTGGTCGAGTTGGGTCGCTACAAGACGCCGAAAGAGTTCCGATTCGTGACCGAATTACCGCGCGGGCCGTCCGGAAAGGTTCAGCGGCTCAAGCTATTGCAGACCTGAACCTGGCA
>Ga0302226_10003528_pt1 | contig 10650 bp, 8 predicted proteins | sample II_Palsa_E3_3_FD_193524 | JGI IMG/M metagenome (GOLD analysis project Ga0302226, IMG submission 193524) | Peat permafrost microbial communities from Stordalen Mire near Abisko, Sweden - II_Palsa_E3_3 | ecosystem: Environmental > Terrestrial > Soil > Palsa > Peat permafrost | place: Sweden...
GCCAGGCGCGTCGTTTTGCGCCGCTTTTGCCTCGTCGCTTTGCCTCGGTTGTTTCGCAATGCTCAGCGCTACGTTCAGGTATCCGCGTACAGCGCGACGCGATGCGCTGCGTTACTTTGCCCGACGTCGACGAGACGCGGCGCGCCTTTCTCCGGCCTGTCGGGATCAAAATAACGATCGTCCGCGAGACGTTGCGCCGGCACCTCACGCGACAACACCTTGAAGCCATCCGTGCGGTTGCCGCGCAGTTCAGGCACGGCTTGCAGCAGGCGGCGCGTGTACGGATGGCACGGATCGTCGAAGACCGCATCACGCGTGCCCTCCTCGACCAGGTGTCCACGCAGCATCACCAGCACGCGGTCGGCGATCTGTTCAACCACACCAAGATCGTGCGAAATCAGCAAACAGGCAAAGCCGTACCGTGCCTGCAGCGCGACGAGCATGTCAAGCACCTGCTTTTGCACGGTGACGTCGAGCGCCGAAACAGGTTCATCGGCAATGATGACTGCGGGGCGGCTCGCAAGCGCCCGCGCAATCGCTACGCGTTGCCGCTGGCCACCGGACAACTCGTGCACGAAGCGCCGCACATGATCGGCGAGACCCACATCGGCCAGCGCGGTAGCAACGCGCTCTGCACGTTGCGCCGCATCGAGGCTATGGTCGGCCCGCAGTCCCTCGGCCACCAGCGAGCCGACCCGCATGCGCGGATCGAGCGACGAATACGGGTCCTGAAAGACGATCTGGATCGCCCGGCGCGCGGCCTGCAAACGCTTCGCGCCGGTGTCGAGAAACCGCTCGCCGTTCAGTAGCACATCACCCTCTGCCGGTGTGACGAGGCCGAGCACGGCCTTGGTGAGACTTGTTTTGCCGCTGCCCGACTCGCCGACGATCGCCAGCGTCTCGCCGGGCTCCACGCTAAACGAAGTGCGATGGACAGCCCGCACGCTACGCTTGCCGCCGAACCAGGCCGCGAAGCCGCTGCGCGCAGCCGAATAGTCGATCGCGACGTCGCGCACTTCGAGAATAGGTGTAGGTACCGCACCGGACGGCGACGCGGTTCCAGCAGAGACGGAATCGGGCAACGCCACCGCCGCAGGAGGCAAACGTCGCGGTAACGCATCGAGCAAGGCTAGCGTGTAATCGTGCGACGGCCGCGACAGCACCTGGTCGGCCGGGCCGGTTTCGACAGCGACACCTGCGCGCATCACCAGCACCTGCTCCGTATAGGCCGCCACCAGCGCGAGATTGTGGCTGATAAAGATCAGCGCGGTACCTTCCTCGCGGGTCAACTCCGTCATCAGATCGAGGACTTCCTTCTGAACCACGCAGTCGAGCGCGGTGGTTGGTTCGTCGGCAATCAGCAGTTTGGGGCGCAGCAACATCACCGCAGCCAGCATGATGCGCTGGCGCATCCCGCCCGAGAACTCATGCGGATAGCGCTTCATGCAGCCTTGCGGATCGCGCACGCGCACGCGTTCGAGCATGGCGACGGCCTGCGTCCACGCTTGCGCGCGCGGTACGTTGCGACGCCGCACGAGCGCTTCGGTCAACTGCTCGCCGATCCGGAACGCCGGATTCAGCGACACCATCGGCTCCTGAAACACCATGCCAATGCCGATGCCACGCGTGCTTCGCCACTGGGCCGGCGTCTGTTCGAGCAGCGGCTGACCGGCGAAATTCACGTGCCCCCCCATGATCTGCGCGGCATCCGGCAGCAGGCCGAGCAAGGTCTTGCCGATCAGCGTCTTGCCACTGCCGGACTCCCCGACCACAGCCAGCGAACGGCCCGCATCGAGATCGAAGCTGACCCCGTGCACGACCGGCTTCGCCATACCATCAGGACCACGAAATCCTAGCGTGAGATCTTGTACGCTGAGGAGCGGTTGGTGAGCCGATCCGGTGGCTGCTCGCACCGAATCCGAAGCTGCCGAGGACTCCATCGCGGAAGCAGAGTGAAGCGTCGTCATTTGGCCCCTCCGTTCATGCGCGGATCGAGCAGGTCACGCACCGCATCGCCCAGCATGTTGATGCCGAGCAGCGCGAGCGAAATCGACATGCCGGGGAAAATCGCCAGCCAGATTGCGCGGTCGATGGCATTGCGGCTATCGGCGAGCATGCCGCCCCAGGTCGGAGCGGGCGGTGGCACGCCGAGCCCCAGAAAGCTCAGCGCGCTTTCGGCCAGCAACGCGGACCCGAACAGCGAAGTCGAAAAAATCAGCAAGGGGGCGACGCAGTTCGGCAGCACATGACGGCATAGCGTCCACACCCCGCTATTGCCCATCGCCTGCGAAGCGACCACGAAATCACGGCTGCGCAGCGACAGCGTGCCGCCGCGCGCGAGTCGTGTCACTGAGGGCGTATAAGCAAGACCGAGCGCCAGCACCACCGACCATTTGGAAGGCCCAAGCACCGTCATGATGCCGAGCGCCAGCAGCAGGCCCGGAAACGCCATCAGAGCGTCGACCAGCACGAGCACCAGACGGTCCAGCCAGCCACCGACGTAACCGGACACGGTGCCGAGTGCCGTACCGAATGAGAGAGCAAACAGCACCGAGCCGATGCTGACGGTCAGGCTGACCGCTGCGCCGGCCATGATGCGCGAGAGCACGTCGCGGCCGAACTCATCGGTACCGAGCCAATGATGGATGCCTGGTGCCGCATAGCGCGTCACCAGATCGACATCCGTTGGGTCATAGGGCGTATAGACGAGACCGAGCAAAGCGGTCACGACCAGCAGCCCGACCAGCACCGTGCCGATCGTCAGATTGAAGCGTTTGAAGGAGCGCAGTTTCATTAAAGCTTCATCCGTGGATCGAAAACCGGATACAGCAGATCGACAACCAGATTGACGAGCACATACAGCAACGCAATCACGAGCAGGCAGGCCTGTACCACCGGGTAATCGCGCGCATAAATGCTCTCGACCAGCAGACGTCCCATGCCCGGCAGCGTGAACACCGTCTCGATCACAGCGCCGCCCGCCAGCAGGTGGCCGAGAATCAGCCCGACGACCGTCAGCGCAGGACCGAATGCGTTCGGCAACGCATGGCGCAACAACACACGCGGTTCGGATAGCCCCTTTGCACGCGCATGCGAGATGTATTCGAGCCGCAGCACTTCGAGACTGCTCGCCCGCATCATCCGCGTCAGCACGGCGATTTCACCGAGCGCCACCGCGATCACCGGCAGCACCAGATAGCGCACCGTGCCCCACCCCACCTCGCTAAACGATTCGAAGCCGAACGTGGGCAGCCATTGCAGCTTCACGCCGAACAGCCACATCAGCAGGATCCCGACCCAGAAGCTCGGCAGCGACACGAGCAGGATGCTGGTCAGCACGATGGCTGGATCAGCACGGCGGTTCTGCGACCACGCTGCAAACAGGCCTGCGGGAATCGCGATAAGGCTGGCGAGGAGCGTGGCAGACAGCACGATCTCGGCGGTGACCGGAAAGGTAGTTCGGATCAGTTCAGCTACAGGTTGATGCCGCACGATCGACATGCCCAGGTCGCCATGCGCCAGATGCGTCACCCACAACACGAACTGTTCGGGTACCGAACGATCCAGCCCAAACTGATGGCGCAATTGCGCGAGCAGCGCCGGATCGTTGACATCGCCGAGCATCAGCGAGGCCGGATCGCCGGGAATCGCCCGCATCATGCCGAACACGAGCAGCGTCACGATCAGCACGGTCGGCACCGCCATGGCGATGCGTTTGATCATGTAGGAGAGCATCGCGTTGTCTAGTCCTTGCTCACGTTGTAGAAACGCATGCGCCGCATCGGCCATGACGTCAAACCGTGCAGACGGCTGCTGATCAGAATCAGATCGGGAGTGTTGTACATGCCGAGCATCGGTACGTCGGCAATCATCATCTGGTGCAGACGGTCGAAGGCCTGCCTGCGCGCCATCTCGTCGCTGACGCCTTGCAGGCTGTGCAGCAGCGCCAGAGCAGCGGGGTTCTCCCACTGCGCCATCGGCGTCTTCGACTTGTCGCCGAGCACATCGCCGAACATCAGCGCGGGATCGATGCGCGCGGAGTAGGCGAACGACATCAGCTGGAACCGGCCCGAGCGGAAGTCGCTGACCTGCTTGCTCCATTCGACGACATCGAGCTCAGTGCGGATTCCCGCCTTCGTCAGCAGCGATTGCACATAAACCGCCAGCGTGTACATATGTTCGAAGCGCCGGCTGGTTTCCAGCTTCAGCGTCTGACCGTGGTAGCCCACCTGCGTCAGCAAACGTTTGACCTCCGGCAGGTTCTTCGTATAGCCCGTCGCGTCGGTCGTCGAGTACAGTTTGTTGGCATCGGGAATCAGCGACGGGTTGTAGTGCCCGTGGCCGTCCGTGACCGCATTGACGATGCCGGGCAGATCGAGCGCGAGGGCAATGGCGCGACGCATCCGCACGTCCGAGAGCGAGGGGTCGCGGGTCTGCATCAGCAGCACGGCAGGATCCGCGCTCGGCCCTTCGACGAGATGCCAGCGCGGATCGGGTGGTAACAGATTGTTTTCGTCGATCGTCATGGCGTCGATCTGACCGGCGGCCAGCGCGGACTTCTGCGCGGCCTCGTCCGGAATCACCACGAAGCGCACGTCCGCATACGCGAGCTTGGCGCCCGCGCCTCCGCTGGACGGCTCGGTACGCGGCCGGTATTGCGGGAACCGCTTGAGCAGCACGTACTGGCCACGCTTCCAGTCAGCGAAGACATAGGGGCCGGTGGCAACCGGCCTCAACCATTTGCCGTCACTGTCAACGCTGGATGGATGCAGCACCGCCAGCGGGCAGCGCGGGTCGACCATCTGTTTCAGGAAGAGCGCGTAAGGCCGGTCCAGTTCGAACACGACGGTGTCGGGATCGGGAGTCGTCACCGCCACCACTTTCACGCCCCGTCCGCCGTCGAATACGCTGCGGCACTCGAAGCCCGAACTGCGTTTCATCAGGAACCCGAAGCTCCATTTGACCTCAGCGGAGGTCACCGGCGCGCCGTTATGAAACAGCACGCCATGCCGCAGGTGAAACGTGTACGTCTTGCCGTCTGGCGAAATGTCCCAGCTGTCTGCGAGCATCGGCGCCACACTCAGATCGGCACGCAGTGCGACCAGCGATTCGACGACGTTGCCGAGAATGTTGTCGGTGGCGGTGTTGCGCGCCACGTTGCCTGGCATCGACGTTGGCGTGTCCTCCCCTTCGGCCACCCTGATCTCGTGCGTGGCCGCCTGGGTTGAGGCCTGACCTGCCGCCTCGCTTGACACAGCGTCAGTGGACGAAGAAGACGCCGAAGCGAATGAAGTGATGGCGCAGCTTGCCAGTAGCACGGCCGTCTGAAGCAAACACCGGCAGAAGCGCATCCCGCGATCGGTCACAAACGGCACTCCGCGAAGATCTGCCCGCCGCAGGCGGGCGCGAAGTCGAGACCGGGCGACGCATCGGGCACGCACGCTTGCGGGAAAGGGTTGGGCCGGAACATCGGGTCTCCGCGTTTTGGGTATCGATCTGGTTGAGTTTCGAAACATCGACCACTCGGAGCGATCCTAAGCACAGCGCGCGAGCCAAGGAAGTCACGACATAATATCGTGATCTGTTTTTTAGATCACCCAGCCCGAGGAACGTCAGCCAGACGAAACGACCGTTTTCTCCCCGACGTAGAGGCGAATCACGCAGCCAGCCGAGGCTGCGCTCTCGACATGCAGCTCGGCGTCGATCAGGCGGGCCCGTTCGGTCATACCCAGCAGCCCATACGAATAACCCTCGCGAGCAGCAGCAACATCGAAACCTTGCCCATCGTCACGTATCGTCAGTTCGATCGCGCTGTCGACATTGCGCAGCGTCACGTCGACGCGCGAGGCATTCGCGTGACGGGCCACATTGGTCAAGGACTCCTGCACGATGCGGAAGATGGCCGTCGCAGAGGGGTCCGGTAGATGCGGCTCCGGACCCTCGAGGTGAAAATGGCAAGGAATCTGCGCGTAGCGCGTGAAGTCGTGGGCAAGCCACTCGAGCGCCGAGGCGAGACCGAAATTGAGCGCGGCAGGACGCAGATGGCTTGCCACACTGCGCACAATGCCGATGGTTTTTTCGACCAGCTCGCGCATGCCATCGGCCTTGCGAAGGGCTGCCGAATCGTCCGCGAGGTGCATCCGCAGCAGCGATACATCCATTTTCAAAGCCGTGAGCAACTGACCGAGGTCGTCGTGAATCTCCATGGCAATACGCTTGCGTTCTTCCTCGCGAATCGCTTCCTGATGCGCGGAAAGCTGCCGCAAGCGCTCACGCGACACCCGCAATTCGGCCTCGGTCCGCTTGCGCTCGGCCACTTCACGCTCGAGCTGATCGCGATGCTGCTGCAGGTTTTCGACAACGTGCTTGCGGGCCGTCACGTCGCTCATCAAGCCCTCCAGCAACGCCGGCTCGCTTCCGTCGACGCTGACACCGCGCGCATTCAGTTCGACCCAGATCGGGACACCGTCCAGACGCATCAGGCGCAGTTCAAAGCCGACGATCTCGCCCTCGGCGCGCCATACCTCGAATAGCCTGCTGGTTTGCGCCGCATCGAACGGCAGTCCGTACGAGGCGGCCGCGCCTGCCGCCATCAGCGCCGCCGGGCTGCGGTAGCCGAGCAGTTGCGCCATGGCGGGGTTGGCTTCGGTGAGCCTGCCGCTGCGCTCGAGCAGGAAGATGCCCTCAAGCGCATTTTCGACAATGCCGCGGTACTTGCGCTCGTTTTCGCGCAGCAAGGTGGTGGATTGGCGCAGCCGTTCCGCCATCGAGTTCACGCGTGTGGCGAGCCGCCCCAGTTCGTCGCCAGATTCCACCACGCAGCGCGCCAGCAGGTCGCCGCCGGCGATGCGATCGACCATCTCCTCGAGACGATTGATCGGCTCGCGCACCATACGCTTGAGCAGCACGAACGTGACGATATAGAGCGCGGCGACGATGGCCGCCACCGTCCAGAGGATCGACCGGCGCGCGGCGCCGATGGCCTGCTCGGCCAAGGCTCGCGTGTAGACCAGCCGCACCTCGCCAATCTGCTCACGCGGCGCATCGCCGGGCGGCGTGAACTCGATCGGCCGGGCCCGCACCACGGTATCGGCGTGTTCGTTTGCCGCCGGCCCCTTCACCGTGGACACGACACCGTAATTCGTCGCCGTGACGGTGTATTCGACTAGTTCGGGGTTGGGTGCGAGCGCCCGAAGCTGTTCGTCTATAGCCGCGCGGTCGACGTTCCACAGCGGCTGCGCCAGCGAGTGGCTCAACAGATCCGCAACCCGCGAGGCGCGTAGTTCCAGTGCGCTTTCGCGCCGGTCCCGCTCGTGCTCGGCCACGACATAGGCCGAGCTGCCCGCGACGATCGCAACGAGAACGGCAAGCGCGAGCATCAGCTTGGCGTGCAGGCCCAGCGAACGCAGCGCATGGCGCGGAGAAAGGTCCATCACGAAAGTGTCGGGACGGTGGTCAGGAGCCGTTGCAGGCCGAAGTCGTAGGGACCTGGGCTTGGGTAAAGGCACTTCGAATAGACGCCGAAGTTCAGCGACTGTCCATGAGCGAACACGGCATCATAGTATTGGGTTGCGTTCTCGCGGTGGATCACGCGCAGGAAGTCGAGCTTCTGGCGCACGCCCCCGGATGCGGCAAAGTCCTTGCCTTGATGATAGTCATAGAGCAACACCATCGCCCATGCCCCGATGAAATAGTCACCTGCCACCATCGCAGCCAGACCGCCATTGACGATACTGAGCAGGGCCTCCTGCAAGGCGCCCATGCCCCCCACCAGAACATGCGCATGCCGCTCTGTCACTGCACTCATGGCACCGAGCGCCATTGCATCGTTGGCAGCCCAGATCAGGTTGGCGTGCGGGTAACGCGCCATCAATACGCGGGCTTTTTGCGCGCTATCGGCATAGCTCCAGTCACCGAACACCAGTTGGCAGGTGTGCGCGTCCTGCTCGTGGGACAGGAACGCATCGACGCCCTGGGCACGCTCGAGCGACACCGGCGTGTTGGGATCTCCCGTGATGCCGATCACCTGCGCACCGGCCGGACTCACGCGCTGATACAGGTATTGCATCAGGCGATAACCCGCTTGCGCTGCGTTTGCCGTCGCTGTGCCGATCCAGTTGGCGATGCCTTCCCGTTCATTGCCGATCGCACGGCGCTGGCCCGGAGTGAGGTCGTTGTGGATCAGCAGGACCTTGGCTCGCGAACGTGCCAGCGCGGTCAGCATCTGGTCGGCGGCCATCTTCTCGTTGACGATCACCACATAGTCGGGGGCGTCGGTGCGCTCTGCGACCTCCCTCGCCTGACGCACCATCAACAGGTGATCACGTTCGGCGTAAAGGACCTCCAGCTGCATGCCGAAGGTTTTGGCGGCCACCTGCATGAAGTGGGAAACCAGTTGCCACTGCTGTCCGGTGCCGCGTTCAATGGCTTCGCCGGGATTGAGGAAGACCACGCGGGGCGGCGGGCCGGATGCGAAAACGGGACGGGCCATGCATAGCAGGCTGGCGTTCGCCAAAGCGAGTAGCGCTGCTCTACGTTTGACGGGTCGGTCCACGGCGTCTCCACCTTTATATGCCCCGTAATGTACTACGGACATGCTCCCCTTAAATATGACTCCACTCCGTCCATTTTACGGTTTGCCGGGATGCCGCCAATATTCGCGCCATAGTCCGCCGGCTACGGCTGGCGCCTTCGTCACGCCTCGCCTGGTTTGCTGTTAACGGGACGGCACGGCTCGAAGCGTTATTGTCAGATCAATGATGGTCGAATTCCCGCCCGCTGTCTGCACGCCATGGCCGCAGGGCGGCGGCCCCTCAGACGGGTCGGCTTAGGCATTTCCTGACATCAAAATCGGCATAACTCCCGGGAAATTCTTCGCATTGCCCGACTTTGACCAAAAAGGTCACGCGCTTACGATCAACCTGTCCACCGTGTTCCGTGATGGCGAAATGTCCACACGATGCCAGCCGGACAACGGGACTCGGGATCCCTTAAAGAAAGGCAGCACCCCAGCGGGAATCGTCCAGCGCTCGTACCCAGCTCTACTGAGCTCCGGCGTCCGGACCGCTTTCGGCATCCAACTCCACGCACGAGCGAGACCAGCTTGCGCGCTTCGGCTTCACAAAAGTTTCGCACTGAACCGGTGCGAGGCTGCGTCACGCAGTCGAGAAGCGCTCTATCGGTATGCAACAACTGGAACCGGCACGAAGCGTCGATCACGCATTCGTGATGCTCCAGCTGTGTAGCAGCTATGGCGATGTGGAGAAGCACATGTACTTCGATCAGCTAAGCAACGACGAATGGGCACTGCTGCAGCCCATGATTTCGGACCCGTGTGCCGGGCGGCCACCCCGTCGCGGACGGCCGCGCGCGGAACCGCGCGTCGTGGCCAATGCAGTCCTGTGGGTGATGACCACCGGTGAGTCGTGGTCGCGCCTTCCCTGCGGCTATCCGTCCGGCCCGACATGCCGGTGCCGGTTCGAAGAGTGGCGTTTGAACGGCACACTTCTCGCGATGGTGACCTTGCTGTCGAAGCATGGACGGACGTTTACCTATGTACCCACCCCGTCGTCCAACGAGATTGCGCGCGCGTTACCGCATCCGCCACGCTTGCTTCGCGAGGACGGCGGACCACAAGTGTTATGGAAGAGCGCGGACGCCTGGCAAAATTCGTCCGGCGTAGTGGACAGGGCGTGCGCGGCGACACCGTTCTCCGAGATCACACGCCAGCTATCAGGACGCCAAAGTTTTCCGGCGAACGAATCCAAAGCAGCTGCGCAGCCGGTGCGCCAGAAGCCGCGACCGCCACGCACGGAATACTCGCAATGGATGGGCCTGCATTCACACGGCGCACAGGTCAGCGACCCGCGAGGCTATGTCATGTATGCCGCGGTGGACCGGCTCGAGGAAGCCTCGTTTCGCGGCTGGGTAGAAATCGTGAAGAACGGGCGGCGGGTCGCGCGCTCGGGTCTGGTCGGCCCGCGCTTCGAGAACGCCGACGCCGCGCGGCAATACGCCATCGATTGGGCGCGCAAATGGATCGATCGGCATTGCCCCACCCCGGCCATCATCGAGGTCGCAAACCCCGTGCGGGCGTTGAGCGCAACATCGCTTCCTCAACCGGTCGCGCGAGACGAGGCCGTGCTCGAACAGGACGAGTTCTATCACGAGAGCGTGCGATGGTAACGTGAACTCCCGTTTGCAAAACTGACGGCGCCGCCATGTCGATGTCAGAGTATCGTCATTGACGACCCCCTACAATCTGCCAGTTTGAAGAATAGTTGATGCGAGCCATGCCGCGCCGCGACGGTGCGGCTCATTTCGTTCGCCGGGTTTCGATAGCGGTAGGAGTTGTCCTGTGGATCATCTGGATTCGATGCGAATCTTCGTCAAGGTGGCAGATCTTGGCGGCTTCGCCCGCGCGGCCAGCGCGTTGAGGATCTCCAATGCAGTAGCAACACGCCACGTCGCCGATCTGGAAGACCGTCTGGGGACGCGGCTGCTCAATCGCACCACCCGAAGCCTGTCTCCGACCGAGTCCGGTCACGCCTATCTCGTCCGTGTGCGGCAGATTCTCGAGGAACTCGACGATATCGAGCAGATGGTCTCATCGCGCAACCTCGAACCGGCCGGGACCCTGCGTATCGTGGC
>Ga0302226_10003545_pt1 | contig 10615 bp, 11 predicted proteins | sample II_Palsa_E3_3_FD_193524 | JGI IMG/M metagenome (GOLD analysis project Ga0302226, IMG submission 193524) | Peat permafrost microbial communities from Stordalen Mire near Abisko, Sweden - II_Palsa_E3_3 | ecosystem: Environmental > Terrestrial > Soil > Palsa > Peat permafrost | place: Sweden...
GCCGATGCGCGCTGCGATCAGTTTCGCGCGGCCGTGAACTCGGCCGCGGCCCCGCGGGCGATGGCGGTGCCGTCCGAGGCGACCGTGATGAGGCTGCAGCCGCCGTCGAGGTACAACCGCGCCGTCGCCCCGTCGGTGGCGTGCACACCGACCGGTTTGCCGGCGGCGGCACACCCGGCCCAGATCCGCTCCAGGGCCGGCCGCAGCACCGGGTCGCGCGGATTCAGTTCGCAGCCCAGCGCGTACGACAGGTCGCGGGGCCCGACGTAGATGCCATCGACGCCGGCCACCTTCAGCGTCGCGTCGAGTTCCTCGACCGCTGCGACAGACTCGACCATCACGATGCAGAACGGCTCGACCGCGGCCAGCACGCCGCCGACGGAGCGGTACCCGGCCGGCGGGTAACGGCAGGCCCCGGCCACGTCGCGGGCCTGAGCGGCCGAATCGACGTTCGGCACGATGACGCCCTCGCAGCCCAGGTCGAGCGCCCGCCCGATGTCGGCCGGGTGCGCGTGCCGGACCCGGCCGACGGGGGTCGCGCCGGCCAGCCGGATCGCCGTGGTCAGGGCGGGCAGATCGTGCTCGGCCGCCCCGCCGTGCTGCAGGTCGATGACCACGTAGTCGAGGCCCGCGGCCGCTAGGAGCCGCACGCTGAGCGGGGAGGGAACCGCCGACCAGGCGCCGAACAGGGTCTCACGGGCGACGAGCCGGGAGCGGAATGTGGGAGCCGTTGACATAGCTCAAGCGAACCACAGCGGCCGCTCCGCTGCGGGCGCGGGCTTCATCCGGCGGGGTTGCTGTCCTTGACTAGCGCCCCAGGTCAGGCTTAGCGCAGAGTGTCCGCGCAGTTGATCACGGTGCTGCCGAGCCGGATCGCCATGGCAGCCCTCCCTAACCCGGCAAGTCGGCGCGGCTGGCCAGGGCCGCGGCGAGGGCACCGGCTGTCGCGTCGACGTACCGGGCCAGGGCGGCGCCGGACGGCTCGTAGCTGGGAATCACCTCGGTGAAGACGGCCGCCAGAAGCCGGGGCATCCGATAGAAGACGGGCAGCACCCCCGCCGCCACGGCCAGCGGCACACCCAGCCCGTAGTGCGGGAAGTTGGCCAGTGGCAGGTCGGCTGAGTCCACCGCGTCGACGTCGAAGTGGACCACCACGCCGTCGGCGGCCCCGGCGAGGGCGGCCACGGCCCGGGCCGCGCAACCAGCCGGATCCGCGCGCACCTGCGGGCCGGTGAACCGGATCAGGCCCCCGGCCGCCTGCAGCGCACCGGCCGGGTCCGAATCGAGATCGGTCTCGTCGTAGCCGAACTGAACCAGCCGGGAGCTGGGCAACATCGGAAAGTGCGGGCCTAGCCGGGCCAGCGGGTTGTCGGCCAGCCCGAGCAGATGGGCCGCCCCCATCGCGTCCAGGACCCCGCTGGAGGTCGTGGCCGGGGTGGCCAGGTCGGCGTCCCCGTCGAAATACAGCAGGCCGGCGTCGGGAGCGTGGCGCTGCACGCCGGCCAGCACGCCCAGCGTGATCGTGCAGTCGCCGCCGCCGGATGCCGGCCAGGGCGGCCCGCACGTGCGGGCGGAATTGCCGCTGCCGGTCACCTGGACCGCCTGCCCGGCCTGATCCTCTTCGTGGTCGGCGATGGCGCCACGGAGCTAGGCTCGGCGTGTGGATCGGGGCTCCGTGCGGAAGGCGTTCGAGGACCCCGCCGAATTCACCACCTCGCCGCTGTACCGCGCGCTCAGCCGGACCGTCGTGCGCACCGACCAGCTCCTCGATCTGGCCGCACGCGGGCGCCCGGGGCAGTACCCGACGTTCCTGTTCTTCGGTGCGGTGCACCTGCTGCTGCGCCGCGGCGCCGGTCACCCACTGGCCCGCTATTACCCCTCGGTGGCCGGCGACCGGGCGCTGCCTGCTGATGAGGCCGGCCCGGCGCTGGTCTCGTTCGGGAAGATGTTCGCGCCGGAACTGGACGCGATCATCAGCACCCGGCTCGTCCAGACCAACCACGTGCAGCGCGCGCTCGCGCTACGGCTCGGGCTGAGCATGATCGCCCCGGCCGTGGCCGGGCCCGTGCACCTCATCGAGGTCGGCACCAGCGCCGGCCTTAACCTGCGTTTCGACCGGTACGGATACCAGCTGAGTGGGCGGACGTACGGGGCCGCGGACTCCCCCGTCCAGCTCGCCGCGGACGTCTACGGCGGCACGCCGCCCCCGGACCTCGATATGCAGCCCAGGGTCGGCAGCGTGCGCGGGATCGACCTCAGCCCCATCGACGTCCGCGACCCGGGCGCCCGCGATTGGCTGGAGGCGCTGGTGTGGCCGGAGAACCACCACCAGCGGACGCTGCTGCGGCGGGCCATGGCGGAGGTGGCGGCGGACCCGCCGGCGATCTGGGCGGGGGACGCCGTCGACGTGCTGCCGCGGCTGGCCGGGGAGCTGCCGCCGGGCCAGACCCGGGTGGTCTTCCACGCCGCGACCCGGCTGCACGTACCACGGGACCGGCGGAACGCCTTCGACGCCGCGATCAGGTCCCTGGGCGCGACCGGGCCGCTGTGGTGGCTGTCGGTCGAAGGCGCCCCCAAGCCGGATCCCCGGCCGCAGCCCGCCCGGCACGGCGCCGCCCTCTCGCTGCGGGACCCGGATGGCGCGGAGCACCTGCTCGCCGTGGTGGACGGCCATCTGGCCTGGATCGAGCCCCTGCGCGGCCCGTTCGGCGGCTGATGCCGGAACGCGTGGTCGGCAACGGCGCCTTCGCCCGCCAATGGCCTTCCTACCCGGGTGATGGCGCCATCACCCGGGTAGGAGCCGGGGTGATGGCGCCATCGGGTGTTAGAGACGTGCTGGATCGCCTCAGCGGGTGCGGGGTGGCTCAGCGGGTGGGGGCGGCAGAGAAGCCGGCTTCCAGGTCGGCGCGGGTCAGGCCGGCGCCGGGCAGGTCGGAGGCGCGGCCGGGGGCCAGGCCGACGAGGTAGATGCGGGCCGCGCGGCGGGCGGTCTGGTCCCAGTTGGGGGCGTGCGGGAGCGGGTGAGCGAGCAGCGCACCCATGATGATGATGTCGCCAGAGGTGATGTCGGGCGCGATGGTGCCCTCGGCCTGGCCCCGGGCCAGCACCCGGTCGAGGGCCCGGCTGATCGCATCGCGCAGCGCGACGGTGTGCGGGTCCATAGTGACCGGGCCGCCGTGCAGCGGCAGGATCAGCTCGTCGCGGCGGCGGATCGTGTGGTCCAGGAAGTCCTGCAGCGCGGTGAGCGCGGGCCCCGGGCTATCGGCGGCACGGCGGGCGGCGGACAGGACCAGCTCGTAGGACTTGGTTTCCAGCGCCGACAGCAGGGCCCCGCGAGTGGGGTAGTGCCGGTACAGCGTGCCGACCCCGACGCGGGCCTCGGCGGCCACCGTGGCCATCGGGACCTTCTCGCCGTCGCGCTTGACTGCGGCGGTCGCGGCGGCGAGGAGCCGGTCGCGGTTGGCCGCGGCGTCGCTACGCAGCGGCCGCCCGCGCTCCGCGCTCATGGGCACCTGCTTTCGGCCATCGTTACATCGTAGGCCGGGGCCGCGCGGCGCCTGCGCGACAACGGCGCCGACCGGGCGGGTGCGCCTGCGGGACGGCGCCTGCAGGATGGCGCCTGCGGGATGGCGCGGTCGCCGCCGGGCTCAGCCGTGGCTCTGGCCCGCGTCCAGCACCTTGGCGAAGTGCATGCTGTGCGGCGAGCCGGCGTAGTAGCCGAAGGCGGGGATCTCGGTGTAGCCGGACGAACGGTACAGCCCGACCGCCTCCGGCTGCTTGCTGCCCGTCTCCAGGATCACCCGGTGATACCCCGCGGCGCGGGCCGTGCGCTCCAGCTCGGTGAGTATCCGCCGGGCCAGCCCGCGGCCGCGCGCGACGGGCGTGACGTACATCCGCTTGATCTCCGCGTCAGTGCCGACGCCAGTGCTGGCGTCGGCGCCGTGCGCCCGCCAGCCGCCGCACACCACGCCGATGCCGCCCAGATAGCCGACCAGGAAAAGGCCACCCGGCGGCGCGAACTCGGCCGGGTCGACCGGGCTGTCGTCCCGGCCGCCGTAGCGGACCACGTACGCCTGCTGGACCTCTTCGATCAGCCGGGCCGCGTCCGGATGGTCGTAACTCACCGCATCGATGCGCAGCGAGCCCAGCAAAGCGGCCTTACTTACCGGAGTCAGCGCCAAGGGCCTCTGGGTGCGCGCGGCGGTAGTGCTCGGTGAGGGCGGCGCTCGCCGCTCCCGCCTGGCCGGGCCGGTAGGCCACCGTGCGCCGGCAGATCTGGCAACGGGTAACCGGCAGCTGGGTGACGGTCACAGGGTATCGAGAAGATTCAGAGCTGCTCATCAGCTCCCATTCTGCCAGAGGAAGCCGCTCAGCGGCGGAGCCGGGCCCGCAGCATTTTAGGGATCGCAGCCCGCCCCGTGACCGGCTGGAACCGGCCCGAAACGGCGTTCAGCGTCTCGTATTCGTCGTCGGCCAGATCGATCTCGGCCGCGGCCACGTTACTCTCGAGCTGCTCGACGCTGGACGCGCCGGGGATCGCGGTGACGGCCGGGTGCCGGATGACCCAGGCCAGCGCGATCTGGGCCGGGGTGGCCGAGTGTGCGTCCGCCACTTCCCGGAGCACACCGATCAGCTCGCCGGCCCGATCGAGGTTCTCGGGCAGGAACAGCGGGTTGCCGGACCGGACCCGGTTGGCGGGCCGGCTGGACCGGTCGTACCGGCCGGACAGCAGGCCCTGGGCCAGCGGGCTGTAGGCGATGATGATCCGGCCGTGCGAGGCGGCGTACGGGAGCAGTTCGTCTTCCGGGGCGCGGTTGGCCAGGCTGTACTGGACCTGGTTGCTCAGCACCCGGTGGCCCAGCGCGTCCTCGGCGGCCTGCCAGCGCTCTAGCGAGTAGTTACTGACCCCGACCTCGCCGACCAGGCCGACACGCTGCAGCGCGTTCATGCCACGCATGATCGTGCCGTCGCGGACCACCGGGTTGGGCTGGTGCACCTGGTACAGGTCCAGCAGGCGGGTACCGAGCCGGTTAGCGCTGGCCACCGCGCGCTGCTCCACCACAGGCGCCACCGGGATGAGCGGGAAGAGCTTCGTGGCCAGGAACACCGATGCCCGGCGCTCGCCAAGCGCCTCGCCCAGGATCCGCTCGCTGCGCCCGAAGCCGTAAATCTCGGCCGTGTCGAACAAGGTGACGCCCAGGTCGATCGCCCGGTGGACGATCTGCTGGGCCGCCTGGCTGTCATAGCCCTCGCCGTAGCCCCACTCCCGGGCGCCGAACTGCCACGTGCCCAGGCCGATCTTGGAGATCTTCGGGGCTACCTCGATGTCCAGGTACCGCATCGCAGCTCACTTCTTCCGCAGGTCGAGGACTCCGGGTTCAGGAGCCCGTACCGGCGCGGCGGGCCCGGGACTTGCGGCTCACGTGCCGTGCTTCTTCAACGCGGATGCCTTGTACACTGCTTCCCCGCCGCTCTTGTCGCTCCTGACCAGGTACTGCGGGTCATCCTCGGCGGCCCGCACCGTCCGCCCGGCCGCCTCGGTGTCCTCGGTGATCTTCTTCTCCACCGCACCGGTGGCTTCGCTGCCGTGCGACCGCCAGGTGACCTGATCATCCTTGTTGAGGTTCTTGGCCATGCTCTCCCCCGCTGGAGTCAGCTTTCGCGGCCGGCCGGCTCGCGGGCGGTCTGCGCCAGCGCCGCCTGCACGGCGGTCACCGCGGCGTCGATCGCGGTCCGGGCCGTCACTGCGGCGGTGTGCGCCCGGTCCAGCTCACCGAGGCCGATGCAGTCGAAGGCGACCCGCGCGTCGTGGATGGCCGCCTCCAGTTCGCGGGTGGCCGCCGCCAGCAGCGGGCCGCCGGCGTCGTTGTCCGGAATCATCCGTTGACTTCCCTTCTTGTCCCCACCATGTCGCAGGCTGCTCCGCGGCCCGGCTACCCCGGGCCGATGGCAGCTGAACCTACCCCGCGGGCCGGCGGTCAACCCGGCCGGCCCCGGGCCATGGCGAACCCCCAGGTGGCGTACGGCTGGCGGTGAACAGCCGGCCCACCGAATGGGACGCCTCGCAGGGGATGACCCTGCGTGGCGTCCCATTAAGCGGGAAGATCAGGCTTCGGCGGGCTGCACCGGTGCGGCGGCGGCCCCGACCCGGCGAGGGCGGCGCGGGGCGAACGCGAACACCGCGGCGACGGCGCTGACCAGCGCGACACCGGCGGCGACCCGGATGCCCAGCGCCATCGAGGTGACGAAGGCCGAGTGCGCGGCGGAGATCAGCTCGCTGCCGGGCACGCCGCCGAGGCGGGCGCCGGTCAGGTCGGCCGCCGCCACCGAGCCGGTCGCGGCGTGGGTCACGGCGCCGGGCACGTGCGCCGTGGCCAGCGCGCTGCCGAGGCGGGACTGGTAGACGGCGGCGGACAGGCTGCCGACGATCGCGATGCCCAGTGCGCCGCCGACTTCCCGGATCGTGTCGTTGATCGCGCTGCCGGCCCCGGCCTGGTGCGCGGGCACCGTCGTCATGATCGTGTTGCTAGCGGGCGCCATGACCAGGCCCATGCCGGCGCCCATGATGGCGACGGCCACCGCGATCAGCGGGTAGGCGGTATGCACGCCCGCCGTGGACAGGTCGGCCAGGCCCAGCCCCATCAGCGCCATCCCGCCCGGCATGATCACCCGGGTGCCGAACCGCTCCGCCAGCAGCGGCGAGACCGGCGAGGCGGCGGCCATGGCCAGCGCGAAGGGCAGCGCGCGCACCCCGGCGGCCAGCGGGCTGTACCCCTGGACCAGCTGCAGGAACTGGGTGAGCAGGAACAGGCTGCCGAAGAGGGCGAAAAAGATGACGGTGACGGCCCCAGCGGCGGCGGAGAAGGCCCGCGAGGTGAAGACGCGCAGGTCGATCAGGGGATCGCTGATGCGCAGCTCCCACCAGACGAAGGCGGCGAGCGCGGCCACCCCGGCGCCGCCCAGCCCCAGGGTCACCGGACCGGTCCAGCCGCGGCCCGGGGCCTCGATGATCGCGTCGACGATGGCGAACAGCGCGCCGGCCACGAGCACCACACCCGGGATGTCGAAGCGGCTGCGGGCGGGGTCCGCGGTCTCCGGCACGATCAGCACTACCCCGGCCAGGGCGACAGCGGCGAGCGGAAGGTTGATCAGGAAGACGCTGCCCCACCAGAAGTGCGACAGCAGCAGGCCGCCGAGGGTCGGGCCGATCACGATCGCGGCCCCGGCCACGGCCGACCAGGCGGCGATGGCCTGAGCGCGCTCCTTCGGCGGGAACACGGCGTTCAGGATGGACAGGGTGGCCGGCATGACGAACGTGGCGCCCAGACCCATGACGACGCGCGCGCCAATCAGCTCGCCGGTGCCGGCGGCGAACGCGGCCGCCGCGCTGCCCAGGGCGAAGACGGTCAGGCCGGCGATCAGTGAGCGGCGGCGGCCGAAGCGGTCGCCGAGCGCGCCCGCCGGGATAAGCAGCGCCGCGAAGCACAGCGTGTAGGCGTCAGTGATCCACTGCAGCGAGCTGGTCTCGGCATGCAGGACACGGGCCAAGGTCGGCAGCGCGGTGTTGAGGATGGTGTTGTCGATCACGACGATCAGCAGGCTCAGGCAGAGCACGAGCAGGATGCGGCGGCGGCGCGGGTGGCCGCCGGGCCACCGGGCGTCGGCCCGCCCGCCGTGCTCCGCAGCGTCCCGGCCGGCCGCGGCCGCCGGGCGATCCGGGCCCGGTGAGCTGACCGGGCGTGCCGGGCTCGCGACGCGGCCGGCGATGGTGTCGGTGGTGGTCATCCCGGTCTCCTTACATCCGATTACTTACGTTCGTTACCTTACAGCCGTAAGCATAGGCGGATGAGCTAACACATGTAAAGTGAAAGGGTGGAAACAGCGGCGCAATCTAGTCAGCAGGCGCACCGGCAGCGCAACGCCCGAGGTGAGGGCAGGCGGCTGGCCGACGACATCGTGGCGGGCGCACTGGCCCTGATCGAGCGGACCGGCTCGGACGAGGCCGTCACGCTGCGCGCGGTGGCCCGGGAGATCGGGATCGCCGCGCCGTCCATCTACGCGCACTTCGCCGACCGGGACGCCATCATCATGGCCGTGGTGCTGCGCGTCTTCGACGAGCTGTCCGGCGCGATCATGGCGGGCACCGACGCGGCAGGCCCCGACCCGGCCCGGCGCCTGGTCGGCGGCTGCGAGGCCTACGTGGCCTACGGCCTGGAGCACCCGGCCCGCTACGGCGTGCTGTTCGCACAGCGGGGCATGAGCCCCGAGGAGTACTGCACGCCGGTCGCGCTCAGCGACGACGGGCGGCCGGTTCTGGAATTCGGGGCGGAGGCGTTCGCGCTGCTGGTGGAGGGCATCGAAGAGTGCGTACGGGCGGGCGAGTCGGCGAGCACGGACACCATCCGGGACGCCACCGCCGTCTGGGTGGCGCTGCACGGGACGGTCATGCTGCGCACGGCGCTGCCTAACTTCCCCTGGCCGGAGCAGCATGCGTTCGCCCGGCAGCTTGTCCTCCCGCTGGCCGAGGTGACGGCCTGAGACCTCCGGCTGGCCGGCGCCGTGGGCCACAGGTAATACCCTGACGCCGTCGGTTCGCCAGCGGGTACGCCACCTCCGCGGCCCTTCCATGATCGGCGTTGGTTTTCCGCATTCCGCAGTATCTGCGGAAAAGCCGCGCCGATCCTTGGAAGGCTCAGGCCGCCGGCGACGAGCCTTGCGACCCCGGGGGGGGGACGGATTTCGATAGTGACGTCAGCGGCCAGGTCCTACCGGCGCGCGCTGAGGCGGCAGTGCGGGATTCCCGCGCTCCTGCTCGCCGTGACCGTGGCGGCGGCCGGGTGCGGCGCTGTCTCCGCCGGCCAGAGCGGCAGCGCCCCGCCGCCGTCCCACCCGGCGGCCCGGGCCACGGTGGCGAAGAGCCCAGGCGGCACGAAGGCTGCGGCGGCCGCTTCCTGCCCGGCGGTCGTGCTGTCCCGGATGACCGAGGCGCAGCGGGCCGGCCAGCTGTTCCTCGTCGGCCTGGCCACCGACCAGGTGGACCCGGCCACGGCCGCCGCGATCCGGTCACACCACTTCGGCTCGGTCCTGTTCGGGACGACCAGCTACGCCGGCGTCGGGCCGGACCGGGACGTCACCAGCGCCGTGCAATCGCTCGTGTCCGCCCCGGCCACCGCGGGAGTCCGGTTCTTCGTAGCGGCGAACCAGGAAGGCGGGCAGGTCCAGGCGCTGCAGGGGCCAGGCTTTCCCACCATCCCCGCCGCGGAGGAACAGGGCCAGCTCAACCCGGCGGTGCTGCAGCAGGACGCGGCGGCCTGGGGACGGCAGCTCCGGCAGGCCGGCGTCAACCTGAACCTGGCCCCGGTGATGGACGTCGTGCCGCCCGGCACGGACAAGGAGAACGCGCCGATCGGCGCGCTGCAGCGGGAGTTCGGGCATGACCCGGGCACCGTCGCAGTCCACGGAACAGCGTTCGCCCGGGGCATGGCCGAGGCGGGTGTGGCGACCACCGCCAAGCACTTCCCCGGGCTGGGCCGGGTCCGCAACAACACCGACTTCAGCTCGGGCGTCGTGGACAGCGTCACCACGCCGGACGATCCTTACCTGCAGTCCTTCCAGGCGGCCGTGAACGCGGGCGTGCCATTCGTGATGGTCTCGCTCGCCACCTACGCCCGCATCGACGCGCAGCACCTGGCGGTCTTCTCTCCCACGGTGATGCGCACGATCCTGCGGCAGCAGATGCACTTCGGCGGCGTCATCGTCTCCGACGACATGGGTGCGGCTACGGCCGTGACCGAGATTCCCCCGGCGACCCGGGCGGTCGACTTCGTGGCCGCGGGCGGTGACCTGATCACGTCGGTGAGCATGCCGGCGGCCACGGCCATGGACGGCGCCATCCTGGCCCGGGCGGCCGGGAACGCCGCGTTCCGCAGCGAGGTCAACGCGGCCGCCGCCCGGGTGCTCGCCGTCAAGCAGGCGTACGGCCTGCTGCCATGCCCAGCTCAGTGACGCGGCTCAGTCCGGTGTCACGGCGGGTACCAGCGCGGGCGTCGCGGCGGGTTCCGGGGGGTTTCCGGGGGGTCGCCCCCGGGCTGGCACAGGTCAGCCGGCGGCGGCGGCGAAGGCGGCCAGGTAGCCGAGCTCCTGGCCGGCCGTGGTCGGGTGATAGGAATCCCCCAACGGGAACGTGACCGGGTACAGCCAGCGGCTAGAATCGCAGATCTCGTGCCCGGCGAAGTCGCCCCGGACATCCGCGAACACGGCGCCGTTGCGGGCCGCGGCAGCGGACAGGGCCCGGTCCAGCGCGTCCGCGCCCTGGTCGAGGGCGGTGCGTTTGGCCGTGCTCAGGCCGAGGCAGCCGGGTGACTGGGACAGGTCATACAGGTCCGGGTAGCCGACCACCACCACCTTGGCGGCCGGGGCACCGGCCCGGATGGCCTGCAGGGTGGCGTCGAGCCGGCCCGGCAGCGTGCGGGCGATGAACGCGTCGGCGGCCGAGATGGCGTTCTGGCAGGCGCTGTCCCAGAACTGGAGCACGCAGGCCTCCATCACGTGCGAGAAACCGGCGTCGTTGCCGCCGACCGTGAGCGAAACCAGGGTGGTCCGGGCGCTGAGCGCC
>Ga0302226_10003547_pt1 | contig 10614 bp, 8 predicted proteins | sample II_Palsa_E3_3_FD_193524 | JGI IMG/M metagenome (GOLD analysis project Ga0302226, IMG submission 193524) | Peat permafrost microbial communities from Stordalen Mire near Abisko, Sweden - II_Palsa_E3_3 | ecosystem: Environmental > Terrestrial > Soil > Palsa > Peat permafrost | place: Sweden...
GCGTGCGTGGTTGTGTGGGGCAAGCGAATTCTTCCTGCGGGGAGTACTTGGCGTTCATGGCTTTCGTCCTTGTCGGGTCGTGAGGGTGCGCTGCGTTATTTATCGTTGCCGCCGGTGTAATGCCATTCGGTCATCGGCGAGTTATCGGAATTCCACATGGCGCCGCTGCAAGGTCCGGAACCATGATTGGGACAGGTTGCGCCATTCGTACTGTCCGGGAGCAAGGTCGGACCGAACGGGATGTTGGTACCGTCTACGAAACCTTGTTTGATGGCCAGGGTGCCGCTACCGGTACTGACGGCTGCATCGACGAAATTCGCCCCATTTGCATTGACCCCGCGAAAGTCCACACCCTGCAAGCACGCTCGCACGAATGAAGTGGGTTTGCCTTCCAGTTCAGATAAATTTGTACCGGAAAAACTGGCATTGGCCAGGCAGGCGCCATCGAAGTTACAGCCTTGGGCATCTTTATCTGCAATCTGCGAGAAGTCGGCCGCGACCAGATAGGCACCGACAAAATTCACATGCTTGAGGATGGCGCCTGCCATCGAAGCTCCCGTGCCGAAAAAATAGCAATAAGGCATTTCGACATTCGTCAGATTGGCTTCATTGAAGCGCACGTAGAGCATTTGGGCCTCACTCAGATTGCACGGGGAATTGCCGTCGGGATTGGCGGCGCGTATCCCGCTTAGATCGGCATAGTCGAGAATCGCCCCGACCAATAGGGTGCCGCTGAGCTCGCTATTGGAGAGATCTGCATGCTCAAGCCTCGCTATGTGCCCGTTACCGGATAAATGCAAATTAGTCAGGATGGCATTGCGGGCAATCAGGTAACTCAAGCGCACATCGGGGACCATATTCTGGGGTTGGTCTTGATCGGCAATCAGGAATGATGCTCCGTCGAGATTGGCGTAGCTCCAATCGCATCGATAGTCGCTTGGGTCCGCGGCGACTTTTCGCAGTGCATTGCGAATTTTGGCGCCGGCGAAAATCGTGCGATTGGCCGTCGTGCCGCCGATGCGAATCGGATTGCCGGGCGACGAGATGATCGCTTGGCTAAGGTTGGCGCCGCTGAGGTCGGCACCCGAAAAATCCGCATTGTCGAGCGTCGCGCCGGTGAAATCGACATTTTTCAGCACAGCCCCACTGAAATCGACATTCTTCAGCGAAGCCCCCTGAAAGGTGCTGCCTTGCAAATCGCGGCCGGCAAAGTTGCTGCCGTCGAGGATTGCATTATGAAACTGACTACGCCCGATGGTCGTCCTGCTGAAGTTGCAGTTGATCAAATGCGCGCCGGCGAAATCGGTGTTGACCAGATAGATATGACCGAAGTCGATGCCGTTTTGCGGCTGCTGTTTGAGTACCGACGGGTGCGGTATCTGCATTTTGAGTTTGAGTCTCATGCCCCAGATGGCTCCAGCCCAGGTGGCCGCGCCGTTGTCGCCCCAAGCCGGATGATCGTTTCTCTTTTGCAGCCAGATATACGTGTTCTCGATATACGTGCCTGCCGCCATATCGGACAAATCTTCCTTCTGGGTGCCGGACGGGTGGGCGTCGGCTTGGAACATAAAGGGCCGCAAGGTACCCGGATTGTCCAATAACGCGATCACGTAGATCTTGCCGTAGTTGATTCCGGGCACATCTGAGTTATCGACACTGGGATCGAGCTCCCCAACATCAAGCCAGCCACCGAGATCTTTATTGTTGATATGAAAAATATCTGAATCGCCGGCACTGACCTGAGCGGTACCGATCCGATAAATCGCGAATCCCGCCGCGCTAGCCAGGGATTGGGTGCCGAAGATCAGGTTGTTTCCTTGAAGCTGGATATAGGTGTTTTCATCATTATTGGTGTTGATAATGGCATAACAACCGTAGAACTCACCGACTTGATCAAGATTTGTCATTGCTGGCAACTCCTTCCTGATATGGGGTTTCGGGATTCAATACGCGATATATGGGTGCTAAAGATTTGAGTCGGAATACGATGAGCTCTCGTGATATTTATGCGTTTCACAAGTTGAGTCGGCTTGCGTTGCTATTTATATCCCAGGAGTAGTGCCGGAGGCGATTGTTTTAATTAATTTGTACAATTATTGTTGCGGCATTATTTTCCTTACAAAAATAATGTGAATCCGCTTGATAGTTTATTAATCTTCTTAAATCAATCGGGGTTGTATTTATTTTTATAAACTGATGTTACTGATTATTTTTTGAGGTGGTTCCTGAGCTGCTTTGGGCCGGTACGTTTGATTCTGGATAAATCTGTAACATTCCCACAAGCCGGGCAAGCGGATATATGATTGCGGCCATCTGAGTCGATCTCGCCGGATATGCCTATGACGTTTACCCTGGAAGAAACTTCCATTGCCGAGCTGCACATAATTGCCCAATCGGCAATACCCGAACGCATCGCTCCCCATGTCGCCGAGGGTGCGCTGCCACCGGCTTTTGTTGCGCTGCGCACTTTGAGTCAGATTGACGAGGGCAAGTCGAGGTATTGGTGCCGTACGTTCTATATCGTCAGGGATGACGACCAAGCGATCGTGGGTTCGTGCGGCTTCAAGAATGCGCCTGCGGCCGGCTGCATTGAGATCGGTTATGGGGTATCGCCAAGCTGCAGAAGGCAAGGTGCCGCGACTGCCGCAGTGGATGCCTTGCTCGGTTTGGCGTTCGCGACCGAGGAAGTCGATCAGGTTCTGGCGCAAGTCAATCTGGATAACGAGGCATCAACCCGCGTGGTGCAGAAATTGAATTTTGAAAACAGCGGTATCCAACTTGATGAAGACGAGGAACCGGCAATTCAATGGCTGGCCTATCGTTGGTTTAGATAAGCCCGTTCATGTGAAAGTCCTCTGCTAGAGGGACCAGACGTATTCTTGCTCACGGAGGCTCAAAATATGAGGTTACGTCGCTGGTTTCTACTGCTCCTGATTCTATTTGCTGCGTGCACTCATGCCCAGACCATCAAGCTAGGCGCGGAAGACGACTGGTACCCCTATTCGGGCGTAAGAGATGGGCAGCCCGCCGGATTTGCCGAAGACCTGATCAAAGAAGCCTTCAAGGCCGAGGGCATCGAGGTCAAATTTTATTCCTTACCCTACGCCAGGTGCATGGCTGAAACCAAGGTCGGCAATCTGCTCGGTTGTTTCGACGCCGCACGCAATAGCCTGCTTGAGCCGAATTTTCTGTGGCCTGCATATCCCATGTATATGGCTCGTATTAATATTTATGCGCTGGCAAATTCCACCGAATCCGGTCTGGGTCCTCATGATCTGGAAGGACGGGAGGTAGCTGTCACGAATAATTATGAATATGGCGAAGATTTCGATACCGATAAAAAAATCCATCGAAATGTATCGAATCAGGACGTACAAGGGTTCCGCATGCTGATGGCCGGCCGAGTGCAATATATGGTGGCTTATGACAAGGTTGCTAATTATTTATTCGCTCGGTACAAAGACCAGTTTTCCGGAAAATTCAAAATCGTTGGCCAAACAGGCGCGCCCGGACTTTACCTGGCCTTTTCCCGGAAATATCCGGACGCCCAACAATTCGTGGATAAATTCGACGCGGGGATTGCCGTCATTCGGCAAGACGGGCGGTATAGGTTGATTGAGGAAAAGTGGCAGTAGCGGGGCCGCTGCGGCGGGCACATTAGATATCAGACGCTGTCTAATACCCAACCTGAAAACCCAAATAAAAAAGGCCTGCAATTTCTTGCAGGCCTTCGAATCTGTTGGTGGGGCGTGAGTGACTCGAACACTCGACCTACGGATTAAGAGTCCGCTGCTCTACCAACTGAGCTAACGCCCCAACAGGAGCGAGATTATAACAGCACAAAGACGATTTGTGCCAGTCCCTTGTTAATCTGCCGCGCAGCCCCGTCTGGCGGGCTTTTGCCTTGGTTTGGCGGCGTCCGATGGCTCCCGTATGATGTGTCTTCTATAAGACTGCGCGCGGGCGTGGTCCACTTCAGGGGCTTTTCAATGGATCAAGCCGAAGTAAGTACGTTGCTGGATCAAGTGCTGGCGCCGTGGGTCAAGGCGCTGGGACTGCTGGCCGAACGGGTCGATGAGACTGAAACCACCTTGCGCCTGCCGTTCGCCGAGGATTTCCGGCACGCCGGCGGCGTAATTTGCGGGCAAGTGTTTATGGCGGCGGCCGATACGGCGATGATGGTGGCGATTGCCGTCGCGCTGGGTGGTTTCCGCCCCATGACCACGGTCTCGCTGAATACCAGCTTTATGCGTGCCGTGCGTGGCGGCGATGTGCTGGTCAAGGCCCGGGTACTGCGCTCCGGCCAGAATCTGGTATTTGGCGAGGTCGAGTTGCTGGATGCGGCGGGCAAGTTGGTGGCTCATGCAACGACGACTTATGCATTGCTCAATAAGGAACCCACGCATGTTTGATCAGGTGGTGTTTGCCGGTGGCGGCAATCGGTGTTGGTGGCAGGCGGGTTTCTGGAATGTGGTCGCGCCGCAGCTCAAGTTGCGCCCGCGCGTGATTACCGGTATTTCGGCGGGCGCGGCGACGGCTTGCATGCTGTACACGCGTGATCCTGCTTGGGTGATGGACTATTACAGCGAGGTGCTGCGCGGGAACCGCAAAAATGCGTACTGGGGGAATGTGTTACGGCGCGAGCCGGTGTTTCCTCATTACCGAATTTACCGGCAGGCCTTGCTCGATATTTTCGGCGGACAATTTCCGGCTTTGAGCGATCCGGGGCAAACCCCCGAGATTCGCATCGGCGTCTCGCATTTGCCGCGCTGGCTGGGCCCTCGCAGCGGCGTGGTGGCGGGCCTGATTGCGTACAACATCGAGAAGCATTGGCGCCGCACCTTGCATCCGACGCTAGGCCGTACGCTGGGCTTTCGTCCAGAGTTTGTGCGGGTGGCCGATTGTGCAACGCCTGAGACGCTGGCCGATTTGATTTTGCAGTCGTCCTGTACCCCGCCGTTTACCCCGGTGCTGCGACGTAACGGGCGGCCGGTGCTGGATGGCGGGATGGTCGACAACGTTCCGGTAGGCGCGCTCGACACCACGCCGGGCGATGTGTTGGTGATGGTGACGCGCTTGTATCCGCGTCCGCAGCGCTTTGTGTTGATGCATGGCGCGCAGCGGCGCGTGTATGTGCAGCCGTCGCGCAAGGTGCCGATTTCAAGCTGGGATTACACCAGTCCGGGGCAGATGCAGCATGCCTTCGATCTCGGTCTGGAAGATGGCGAGCGCTTTCTTGAGGCTTTGCCGGGTTTGCTGGCGTAGCCCGCGGCTGCCTGATGCTACAGGGCCTCGCGCCGCGAGGGCGTGCGCCGGGCTCGTTTGCGCTGCGAGCTTATTACTTGCCCAGTGCCGCAGGGTTGGCCGCACTATGGCTGTCGCCCGCTAAGTAATCGAGAATATTCTGAAAAGCGGCACGGAAATAGAGTTCGTAGCTTTCGCGTTCGACATAGCCCAGGTGCGGTGTGCAGATGGCGTTTTCCATGCGCAGCAGGCTGTGGCCTTGCAAGATGGGCTCGCTTTCGAATACGTCAACCGCCACCATGCCCGGCCGTCCCTGGCCCAGCGCCGCGACCATGGCGTTTTCTTCAACCAGCTCGGCGCGGCTGGTGTTGACGAATAGCGCGGTGGGCTTCATCGACAGCAAATCGGCCAGACTGACCGCGCCGCGCGTGTCGTCATGCAGGCGCAGATGGACGCTCAGCACATCGCTCTGTTCAAATAGGGCGGCTTTGCTGTCGAAGACTTCGTAGCCATCCTTGAGTGCATTGGTGAGGGACATGTCGCGGCCCCAGATCACCACTTTCATGCCAAAGGCCCGGCCATAGCCGGCGATCAGCCGGCCTATTTTGCCGTAGCCCCAGATACCGAGGGTTTGTCCGCGCAATACCTGGCCCATGCCGAAATTAGCGGGCATGGCGGCGGCGCGCAATCCCGATTGTTGCCAGGCGCCTTGCTTCAGGTTAGCTACGTATTGCGGAATACGCCGTTGTGCTGCCATGATTAACGCCCAGGTCAATTCGGCGGGCGCAACCGGTGAGCCTACGCCTTCCAACACGACAATCCCGCGTGCTGTGCAGGCATCGATATCGATGTGTCCGCTGGCTTTGCCTGTCTGGCTAATGATTTTCAGGCGCGGCAGTTTGTCGAGCAACTGGGCGTTGATGCGCGTGCGTTCGCGTATCAAGACCAGGCCCTCGACTTCGGACAGGCGGGTCGCGAGCTGGCCTATGCCGCGCACGCCGTTATTGAAAACTTTGACTTCGTGTTCCGCCAACAGTTGGAAACAGTCAAGTTTACGAACCGCGTCCTGGTAATCATCGAGTATGGCAATTTTCATGGTCGTCGGGTATTGCGGCGCAGCATGCGCGCGCTTTGCTGAGTGATATTCTGAACGATTTCGGGTTTCGTTTTTTTAAGGCGAATTAACGTTCCATGCTTTTTTACAGCTTGTACGGACCACATGCAAGCGGCGTGTCAAAATGTCATTGAATTTGTTGACCGACTGGTACTCGAACACCGCGTGTTGCCGCCGCTGTGCACACCCAAGATCCGGTCGGCCCCGTTCGATTCTGTGAGCGCGATCAGTCCGCGCACCGGAATCGCATTCTGCGGGTAAAGGTTTTTATATGAAAGAAGAGGCAGGTATGAATCAATCCGCTGTTATTGATCTGGTGAAGCAGGAGATACCGAATTACGTCAAACATCAAGGGCTTATCGAGTGGGTAACGCAAGTTGCTGCGCTGACGCGCCCGGCGCGGGTGGTGTGGTGCGATGGGTCTCAGGAAGAGTACGACCGTTTATCCGCTCAAATGGTCGCAGCCGGTACGCTTAAAAAGCTCAATCCGGCGAAGCGTCCAAATTCTTTTCTAGCTTGTTCGGCCCCATCCGACGTCGCACGCGTCGAAGACCGCACTTTTATTTGTTCCGAGCGTCGCGAAGATGCGGGCCCGACGAATCATTGGCTGGCGCCGGCTGAAATGCGCGGCACGCTGCAAGGTCTATTCGATGGCGCGATGCAGGGCCGCACCCTCTATGTGGTGCCGTTCTCGATGGGGCCATTGGGTTCGCCGATTGCCCATATCGGGGTCGAGTTATCCGACAGCCCTTACGTTGTCACCAATATGCGCATCATGACGCGCATGGGGCGTGCCGTGTATGAGGTGCTCGGCACCGACGGCGCTTTTGTGCCCTGCGTGCATTCGGTGGGCGCACCGCTGGCCGAGGGGCAAGCCGATGTGCCCTGGCCCTGCAACGATACCAAGTACATCGTCCATTTCCCCGAAACGCGCGAGATCTGGAGCTACGGCTCGGGTTACGGCGGCAATGCCTTGCTCGGTAAGAAATGTTTGGCGCTGCGCATTGCGTCGACAATGGGGCGCGAGCAAGGCTGGTTGGCTGAACATATGCTGATTCTGGGTGTCACCAACCCGCAGGGGCGCAAATATCATGTGGCGGCGGCATTCCCGTCGGCTTGCGGCAAGACCAATTTCGCGATGTTGATTCCACCGCAAGGCATGGCGGGTTGGAAGGTCACGACCATCGGCGACGATATCGCCTGGATCAAGCCGGGCCAGGATGGGCGCTTGTACGCGATCAACCCGGAAGCCGGTTATTTCGGTGTGGCGCCGGGCACCAGCGAAAAAACCAATTTCAACGCGATGGCGACGTTGAAGGAAAACGTGATTTTTACCAACGTGGCGCTGACCGACGACGGCGACGTCTGGTGGGAAGGCATGACGGACACACCGCCCGCGCATCTGATCGATTGGCAGGGTGCGGACTGGACCCCTGAAATCGGCCGCGAAACCGGTCGCCGTGCGGCCCATCCCAACGCCCGCTTTACTGCACCGGCGGCACAATGCCCGTCAATCGACCCCGATTGGGAGAATCCCGCCGGCGTAGCCATCGACGCCTTTATCTTCGGTGGTCGCCGTTCGACCACGGTGCCGTTGGTAACCGAGGCGCGCAATTGGACCGAGGGTGTCTATATGGCGGCCACCATGGGTTCCGAGACGACCGCTGCCGCAGCGGGGCAGCAAGGCGTGGTGCGCCGCGATCCGTTCGCGATGTTGCCGTTTTGCGGCTACAACATGAGCGATTACTTTGCCCATTGGCTTGAGGTTGGTAACAAGCTCACGGCCGGCGGTGCGGCGGTGCCGAAAATCTTCTGTGTTAACTGGTTCCGCAAAGGGCCGGACGGCAAATTTGTCTGGCCGGGCTTCGGCGAGAATATGCGTGTGCTGCAATGGATGCTGGGCCGGATCGAAGGTCATGCCGGCGGCGTCGAGCATGTTGCCGGCGTGTCTCCACGCTTTGACGACCTCAACTGGTCGGGCAGCGATTTCAGTCCGGCGCAGTTCGAGCAAGTGATTGCGACCGACGCTGAGAGTTGGCGCGAAGAGTTGCAACTGCATGCCGAGCTATTTGCCAAATTGCATCATCATCTGCCGACGGCGCTCATCGACGTCAAGGCGCAGATCGAAAAGCGGCTGGCCGTTTAAGCCCGCTTGAGGCTTCGGTGGCTGTATCGGCCACCGAAGCACAGCCGAGCCGCTGCCTAGGCCGACGGCTCAGCGGCTGGAGTTATTTATCCGGGAAGTTTTTGATTATTGGGGTTCGATCGTTCGCTTGAGCGATCTCGGGCTGAGGTTTTGCTGCCATTGAATCCCTTAATTTCGCCCGTCGATCGAGGCAAAATTGCGACACTTATCGCACCATATTAGTGTTTGCACTGCGGCATTTTGTCGCAGGTGCGCACCCTCGCATCCCGCCCGATGTCGAACCACCGCCCATCTTTTGCACGCGGCGCCTGAGACAAACGCTGCGCAGTACTAAACTCGTACTCCCGTGATTTTACTAAGCTTTTCAGAAAATGCTTAAAAGCGCATGCTGCCATGCGGAATTTTTGATAACGTAAAACGGCTGATTTTTTGCTCCAGACCCTAAATGACGTTTAAAAGAATGCATATAAGGGAATTAAGCAGGAATTCTCCAGTCATACGACAATCCGCATAGATGCTTCCGCGCAGCAATCCTGAGCTGCGCGCCGGCTGCTTGAGCAAGGAGTTGTTTGATGGACCATCTACAGTCAATGCGCGTTTTCGTGAAGGTGGCTGATCTCGGTAGCTTTGCAAAAGCTGCGATCCATCTTGATGTATCCAATGCCGTTGTGACCCGGCACGTGGCGGATCTTGAAAGCAAACTCGGCACACGCCTGCTGAATCGCACCACGCGCAGTTTGTCGCTGACCGAATCGGGTCAAGTTTATCTGGAAAAAGTGCGCAGCATCATCGATGAGCTCGAAGACGTCGAGCAGATGGTGGTTGAGCGTACGCATGAGCCCGTGGGCACGTTGCGGATTGTGGTGCCGGTGGTGTTCGGCTTGCATAACCTGGCTCCCGTGCTACACGATTATGTCAAAAAATACCCGCGGGTGATTCCCGATATCAGCCTGGTCGACCGCGATGTGGACTTGGTTGAGGAAGGGTACGACGTCGGTATCGTGATTGCGCGCCACGTGCGCAGCGCCAGCATTGTGTCGCGCCGTTTGACGACAGGTTGTCTGGTGGTGTGCGCGACCCCCGAGTTTCTGGCCGAACACGGCACTCCCGTGCGTCCGGAACAACTGGCCGAGCATCCCTATTTGAGCCTGTCCGCCGATTTCCTGGGCGACGAACGCGTGTTTACCGGACCGGACGGCGAAGTGCGGGTGCGGCCTCACAATGTGATGATCGCCAACAACACCGAAATGTTGCGTCAAATGACCTTGCATGGCTTGGGCATTTCGACCTTGCCTAGCTATTTGGTGGGGCGCGATATGGCGCGCGGCAAATTGGTGCGCTTGCTGCCTGAGTTCCAGTTGTCGCCGATCGATATCAATATCGCCTACCCGAGCCGGCGCCATTTACCGGCCAAAGTACGGACCTTTATCGATCATCTGGTTGAGCATTTCAGCAAGACGGCCAATGGCGTATTGGGCGAGCAATGGCTGAAAGACGGTTCGCGAGCCTCGGAAGCCGGGCAGCGCGAGGTGCAGGTGGTCGGCATCAAGGGCGGCGGCGCGCGCAAAGTAGGGGCCGTGCCATTTGAGCGCCCGGTGCCGTTCGATGGGCTGGATGGTCCGAGCACACCGCTGAAAGCGATTGAGGTTGCTGAGCCTGTGGCGCGTCCGGCCGGGCGCGCGGCGCGTGCGCGCGAACCGGCTGCCGCTATCTGAGCCGGCGCGCGACAACAAGCAAGGCGCCACGCGATGGCAATAAAAAATCCCGGACATGTCCGGGATTTTTTATTGCGGCGGAGAATCGACCGAATTGCCGGTCTTCAGGCGGTCTTTTTTGCCGCGACTTTTTTTGCTGCCACTTTCTTGGCCGCGACCTTTTTAGCTGCTGCCTTTTTGGCAGGAGCTTTCTTCGCGGCGGTTTTCGCCGGTGCTTTGGTGGCAGCTTTCTTGGCCGCGGGCTTGGCACTCGCGGTTTCGCCGTCTGCACCTGCCGCGCTCGCCGCCGCAGCTTTGGCTGCGATCGACTTGGCCGAAGGTTCTTTCTTTTCAAACTCGAAGCCAATCTTGCCGTCTTTTTGTTTGACCAGGAAGGCCTTGAAATTACGGCCGGT
>Ga0302226_10003553_pt1 | contig 10605 bp, 17 predicted proteins | sample II_Palsa_E3_3_FD_193524 | JGI IMG/M metagenome (GOLD analysis project Ga0302226, IMG submission 193524) | Peat permafrost microbial communities from Stordalen Mire near Abisko, Sweden - II_Palsa_E3_3 | ecosystem: Environmental > Terrestrial > Soil > Palsa > Peat permafrost | place: Sweden...
CTTTTACGAGCGGCGGCGGACGCACAAGGTCAGTATGTTTGACACGGCCACGACGTCGTTCCTGGGCGATCTGGCGATTGAAGCGGTAAAAAAAAGTGTTCCATGAGGGTGAATCACACGAGTTTTTAGGTTTGCACAAAAACACCGACCTGCATCCACTACCAAGACGCCCCAGCCCATTTGCTCGTCATGGGCTACGACGACGGCACACTGGGTGTATTTGACCTGCGCACGAACCGGGTCGCGCACAAGCTCGGTCGGCACTATGGCAGCGTTCTGGCGGTGCAAATGGACGACATCAAAGTGGTGAGTGGCGGCAACGATCGCCAGACAAGGGTGTTTGACCTGCGCACGGGCACGACCATGTGGAGTGCGGAGGATGTCTACCCCGTCAGCTACGTCAAGTTCACCGATCGGCTGCTTGTCACCGGGTCCCATTGTGCTTCACCATCGCCGTTTGACCCCTTTGCTGTAAACACCGAAAGAATAAAAATGACAAAATAGAATTAAATTCGCTATGATAGGACTCGTACGAAACACCCGGCCAGCTCAGGGTGATGGACTTTTCGCCTGCGGCCAACTGGTCGCGCGTCCAGGTCGAGTTCACGTCGCGATTCGACTCGGGTCCTGCCGCGAGCCGTCGTTCCATCATCATGTCGGCTCCCTACACGCAGCTTTAAAATATTTAAATGTTCACTCTTCAGTCGATTTGAGAAAAAGAGTACGAGCGGTATCAATTGAAACAATTAATATTTACGTAAATGATAAAAGATAAAAGAAAAGGGACGGTACGGGTAGTTATTTTTCAGCCTCACGCTCGGCCTCGGCTTCGCCCTGCCGCTGGCCTGGCTGTGTCAGTTTGCGCACAAACTTGCCTGCTCGCGCGGTGAGGTTCTTGAGGGCAGCCACCTTTGATTTCTCGATGGCCTTGGACGCATCGCCCGAGACGTCGCCCTTGACGTAGATCTTTTGGCCGTACTGCAGCTGCAGCTTGCGCATGCCCTCGGGGTCCACCTTCATCACATGGTTGGGCACGAGCATGTCGCGGCCCGCACGCGAGATCGGTTTGATCCGCCACTGGCCGTACCCCGCGTTGCGGTCGAGCACGTAAAATATGTCGCCCTGCAAGATCTGGAAGTCTTCCTCGTGCAGGTGATAATCTAGTAATTACCATGCAAACATCAAACGATGAATTCTCATACTGCCAGAAATAAGGACGTACCTGTGACGGCAGCGGCGATGCAGATCGAAACGAGGCGCTGCTTGGGTTTGTGGATCTCTGGCGCTGAATCGATGGCGGCTAGATCGTTGCTGGAGCCGAGCGAGGACAGTGACGCGGTTGAGGCCGACTCGTGGTGCGCAACGGCGACAGCAGCTGGATTAGAGGCAGAGGCCTGTGGCATCGGCTTGTGCTGCGGCCTGGGCGCCTCTGTGGCCACGGCGGCAGGCGATGCCTTGAACACAGGCGATGAGGCAGGCTCGGTCTTGTACAGAACAAGGCGACAAGCACCCAGGTTCAATTGGCCGCTGAGGATCGCGTGCACGTCCCAGTCGTGCTGGATGTCAAACTCAACGGAATCACCGTCGGTCCCACCGTTGTAGAGGAACTTGAGCGAGAAGACGGAAAACTGTCCAGAGGGGAACCCACTACAGAAGGTAGCCGGTAAGATACTATCAGTGGCAGTGAAAAATGTACCACTTGGAAACGGCCTGTCGAAGGACGGTCTCACCCGTGGCCTTCTCGGCAATCTCGAGGTTGAACGGAACTTTGCCAAAGACGAGGCGCACGATCAGGTTGGCCGGATCGGACAGCTGCATTTGGTACGAACTGCTGTTGTTGTTGAGGATCCGCGAGGGGCTGGCCGAGGACTCTGGACTGGTCTTGAGGGCCGCGGACCCAGGGCTCTTGGCAGCTGAAGAGGAGGACGACGCCTTGGACGTGTTGGAGTTGGTGCGCGATCGCTGGATGGTCGCACCAAAGCTCTCGATGTCGCTCGTGATCGACTCGAGCAGAAGCGTGTACTTTTCGTCGTTGCCCCCGCTCGCCCTCCTCGTTTCCGGCGGGGTCGTTCCTAGTTCTCCCAGCAGCCTTCATATAATCAAAGGTCACATTATTCACACACACACACACACACAAAAAGGTGCACTGACCTCGATATGTCGTCGCTCATGGCAGGCTTGGACTCGACCTTGGTCAGTTTGGCGACCTCCTCCAGTTCCGCGTACATTTCAGGCGGCAGAGCGACGACCTCGACGCCGTTACGCTCGAGGTGTTGCGACAGGATCTTGGCCTTTTCTTCCTCGACTCGATCGTGAAACTAAAAAATAAATTATTTCAAGTGTATAAGAATTCTTTCTTTTTTTTTTTTTTTTTTTTTGGTCCGCGTACGTCGAGGTGGTCCAGCTCGCTGAGTATTGCATCGACGTCCGCGTTGATATTTGTGAGTGGCGGCGGGGCCGGTGCAGCGCGACCGATCGGACTGAACTTGCTTCCGCCCGCCGAGTCACGACCGGGCGACACCATCGCCTTCTTGACCGAGGGCGACGAGGCCGCGGCGTTTGCAGGACTTGGCAGATCAGCCGCAGCGCTGTTGAGAAAGCCAAACATCTCGTTGAGGTTGTCGTCAAGAAAGGACATGTCCATGGCCTCTTCCTCGGCCGGGACAGGTGCTTTTTCCTCTGCTGGTCCCGCAACGGCTGCTGGCGCGGCAATGGGCTTCTTGCTGCTAGGAGACGGTGCGGTGGCTGTGGTCTCTGCCTTCTTAAAGATAGGGGGCTTTGATGCCTCGTCCTTGTTGATGGTCAACTCTGTTGATGCGGCTGGTTTAGACCTTGTCGCGGGCGCTTTTGCAATAGACGATGTGGCCGATGGCTTTGGGAACGACTCGGCTGTTGATACCGCTGCTGTTGGTGGCGGTGGCCTTGCTAGGGAGGACGTGACCGAAGGCTTTGGGAACGAGTCTTTTTCGCTAGCATTTGCTGCTGTTGTTGTGGCTGCCTTTGGCTTGGAGGGAACGGCGATCGCGGGCTTGGCAGTGGTAGGCGCAGCAGGCACGGGCTTGATTACACTGCCAGCAGCGTCCGAGCTGGATCGCGTCCTGTTTGGTAGACCATTGGCCGCGGCGATCGGCTGGGAAACACTCGCTGGCTTTGGCGTAATAGAAATAGTCTGAGGAACAAGCGGCTTAGGGGCGTCCGATTCTGAATTGGATCGCGCTCTGCTAGGAACGGGCGTCGTGGGAAGGGACGATGACGCGGATGCCTTGGGTCTTAACGAGGAAAGGGTCGGTTGGGTTTCAGGGTCTTCTGAACGAATGAAGAAGAGGAAAACGTACGACTTTGGCAGGACCAAATGCTTTTCAGCGGGCGGAGCGGGCCTGTCCTTCTTGGCCGCCGCCGGTGCACTGGTTGTTGTTGCAGCAGCAGCTGCAGCTGCTGCCAATGGAGCGACAGAGGGCTTGGCCGTGAGAGGCTCCTACGTGAGAACAAGAAAGTATGAAACGAGTTATGAACAAAGGGATGAAACGGCGTGCTGGTTCTTACGGGCTTTGGCGGCTTGGTGGCTGCTGCTGCTGGTTGCTGGGCATGCGGCGGGGAGAGCGGCGGAGGCGAAAGCGGCTGTGCGCCAACCTGCGGCTTTGGACAACAAACGTGTCAGTGGATTTAGCCCCCTCTGTTTTCGGTACCTTTGCTGTCAGAGGTGGTGGCCCTTGTTTTTTCACAACGGGTGCAGCAGGAGCGACGGGTGCAGCAGCAGCAGCAGCAGCAGCAGCAGGGGCTGTTACTGTTGCTGGCTTGGGTGGGACGACCGCCGGCTTGGGTGGCTTGGGCGGGGGGCCACTCATGACGTACGCTGCAAAAAAAAAAAATTTTTTTTTCTTCACAACACCGTGCCACCAGCACGTTTCCAGGGTCCGTTCTGAAAAACAAACGCCGCTTTGTCATAGATTTTTGTAGCACTGCGGCAGACTACGCCTCTGTAGCAAAACCGTTCTCCCAAACCAAACTGCAAGGAGATCACTGCCAAAAATAGAATCGATTCGACCGCGAGAAAAAACTGTTTCAGACGACTTTTGCGCCGAGGATTGTGGAAACGATGCGGAAGCATACGTACACAAGCCCATCAAAACACACACTCTGTCAAGCTGCAGCTGGATCCCGGCACACGGGTGAAAGCACATCGGTTGACACACGAGCTCAGGGAGTGCGATGATCACAGCGAAAAAAAACAGCTATGCATGCCCTAACTCGTCATGGCTACTTTTCATTCCGTTCGTGCCAAACACCGCTCCTTTCCCCACTTCCCAGCGAGGATGGAATGAACACCGCCTATCTCTCTCTACTTTACGATAAATGAAAAAGAGCGCCGACAATCAGACGTGATTTGTGTCGCCGAACGTCGCCGGAATTTCGGCTTTTTTTCCTTCCTTTTTCTCGTTTTGAAAATTTCTTTGCCTCTCTCTCACTTCCCCTGATTAGAGCAGACAGCCCGTCCGGCTGCCGTGCCGCCGCAAATAAAAGACAGTAGGAGGGGGGGAGAAATCGCCCCATTGCTCAAAAAGCAGGCACCGCCACTGACGCAATAATAATCCAACCATATGGACACATCCAACGAGGGCTCCACCACGACCGCCTCGTCAGGCGAGCAACAGCAACAGCAGCCACAAGGCGTACCAGGAACGCAAGAGCCGCCGCAGGCCCCTTCGCTGCCCTCGATCGCGTCCTTTACATCGACACCCACCGCAAGCACCAGTGCGGCCTCTGCCACCACTACCACGGCCCAATGGCCTCCGATCCCGAACTATGGCTCGTTGCTGCGCCCCCCGCCCACGACCCTGTTTGCGGCACCTTCGCAGCAACAGCCTCAGCAACCTCAGCAGGCGACGTACGTGGGTGCCCAATCGGGTGGCCTGTTGCCGTACCCGACCTGGATGAGCCCGCCCGCCTCCAATCCCTTTTGGCCAACGAACGCTGCGGCGACCAGTCCCTTTCTGCCACCTCAACAACAGCAGCAGCAGCAACACCAGCGGCCGCCGACGCAAAAGTCGCAACAGGACTTTTACTTTCCTATCCAACAAACACTGCCGCAACAGCAACATCAACCGTACTACAACCCAGTCCAACCGTACTTTCCCTCCACCTTTGACGGATCGAGGTTTTCCAATGTGATGTCGATGTTGCAATCCCCTCCTCCGCAACAGCAGCCTCAGGTGAATTTGCAACAACAACAGCAATACCAGGCCGCCTACCAGCAGATCATCCAGCAGCAGCTTCAGCAGAGGCTGCAGGTCCAAGTCAAGGAGGAACAGCCCCATCACTATGTCGCCCCAGAGTCCAAGAGCGTGTTCATCCACCCCCCCAACGTGCCAACCGTCCGCGCCCCGTCCGCGTCATCGCCATCGCCAATGATCCCCAAACGAGGTCGCCCACCTGGTCGTGGCCGCGGCGGATCTGTGTCAACAATGTCGCCACGTGCAACAACTAACGCAACGGCGGCGGCCAAGCGGAAACGTCCCGATGGCGCGGAGGGCCCCAACAGCGGCAGTGACGACACTGACGGTGAGACCAAGACAAACGAGCCGGTTGCCCTCGACAAGCCGCCTGTGGCCCTCAGTGCAAGCGCCGCAGCGACCACAACCATGGCGACAACGCAAAAACGGCGCGGCCGCCCGCCAAAGCCCGAGACCCTTGCCAAACGAGCGCGAATTGCGCAGAGGGCGATCGCAAAGGAGCAGCGCGAGGCTGAAAAAGCCGCCAAGAAGGAGGAGACAGCCAAGAACAAGGAGACCAAGCTCGCGGCCAAGGCTGCACGGAAGACGGCCAAGGCAGAGAGGGATGCTGCTGCCGCCGCTGCAGGTGAAAGCGTCCCGGACGATGAGATGGAAGACGACGACGACGACGAAGACAACGAGGAGGACGAGGACAAGCCACAAAAGAAGAGTGACAAAAAGAAGAGCGCGGCCGCGTCTTCATCATCGGCTGCCCCTGCACAGGAGCCCGCGGGGGACGGATCGACCACGTCGACCTACTACAACATGTGTAGGAAAAATCGAAAAATCTTTTCATAATAAAACTTATTTGCATTTCTTCTAGTCCTGAAGGAACGCGGGCCGAACAAGCGAAAACCCAAGCCCAAGAACCTGGACGAGTTTGAAGAGATGTTTACGGGATCGATGGACGAGGACGATGACGACTTGTAACAAGAAATAATTTCAATTGTAAAAATTTATTATTTTTTCAATGCCAATGTGCGCAGCAGCGATGACGAGGACGAAGAAGGCGCGAGCAGTAAAAAGGACAAGCGCCCTCCACCCCGCAAGACAGCCGTCAAGGCCGTGGAGGGAATGGCCAAGGAGCTCGGTGCCTCCTCTTCGTCAGCATCGGGAGCAAAGGGCAAGGCCAAGGAAAAGAAAGAAAAGGGCAAGGCCGTCGAAGGTTTTAACTGGCTCGGCGACGACGAGGACGACGATGATGACGAAGAAGACGAGGATTTTGCTGCTGCCGAGGTAACTTTATTTCCTTTTTTTAATTTATTTATTTAAAGGTTCCTTTTTCATCCTTTTTTTTTTCTTTCAGGCGTCTGGATCGGGAAGTGACAACAGCGGCAGCAGTGAAAGTGGCAGCGAAGACGAGGATGACGGAGAGGACGGAGGAAATGAGGCAGGCGGAGAGGATGCCGATGGCGGCGCCGCTGCTGCTGAGGGCGACGAAGACGAGCAGGCGCAGATCCCTGGCTTCAACGTGAACGCGCCCCGAGTGGCCGATGAAGAGTACAAGGCCAGTCTCCAAGAGTGGCGCGAGGACGAGCCCGATAACTGCTGCGTGTGTCTCTCGCCCTCGGCTGACGAGGAGAACTTGCTCCTGTTTTGCGAGAACCCGCTCTGCGACGTGGTCGTTCATCAACACTGCTACGGCGTGGCCGAGATCCCCAAGGACCAGTGGCTTTGCGACAAGTGCCAGCACAGAGAGCCTGTGGTAAGCGCAGATGCCGCGTTAAATAATCATGAAAACAAATAAGTAATTAATTAAATATCAGCACTGCGTGTTGTGCCCCAACCCCGAGGGCGCATTCAAACCCACAACGGACGGCCAGTGGGCCCACATCGTGTGCGCGCTCTGGGTTCCCGGATGCAGCTTTGCAGACGTGAACGTGATGGACAAGGTGGACGTGACCAGGGTTGATGTCAAACGCTTCAAAGGGGTATGCAACGCGTTTTGCATGTAATAATTATTTTCACCGTTTAATGAATTGCAGACGTGCTCGATCTGCACCAATCCAAACGATGCCCAGGTGGGTGCCGTCATCAACTGCGACGCTGGCATGTGCCGCAACGAGATGCACGTGTCGTGTGCGCACAAGTACTCGTTCCTGGAGGAGCAGGACGAAAAGTCTGGGGATGACGACGATGAGGCGGACGACGAGGACGACGAAGTCGGCAGCGACAGTGACGAGTCTGATCTCAGTGGCGAAAGCGACAGCGATGACGACGACGATGACGACGACGACGACGTCGACGAGGGCGGCATGACCAACGGCGGCAGCAAGAAGCACAAGGGCAGCAACAAACAGCACAAGGGCAAGAAGAAGCAGAAGAAGACGGGTAAACGCCGCGGTCGCAAGCCCAGCGGCAACAAGGCGCCCGCGGCCGAGCGCAAGACCGAAGAGCGAGACTCGCGCATGTCCTTTTATGCCTTTTGCGAGAAGCATGCCAACCATCCGCGCAAGGAGCTCAACCCGTGGATCAAGTGGGTGCTTCGGCGGCCCACACGCAACCCGGCGGTCGCGATGCCTCTGCCCGACCCTGCGCCGCACAGCCTTGTGGACCAGGTGCTGCGCCAGGCCGCCTCGCAGATGGCCAAGGTGGAGCAGGCCATGGACAACTCGATCGGACGTGCCAAGGCCCTGCTCTTCCGCAACAAGACCATGCGCAGCGATCTAGTGCTGGTCCGCACACGCCTCCTCGCCAGCATCCAGAGCATCGACCCCCCAGAGCCCACGGCCACGGGCGAGACAATGTCGCCCGCCGGAGCATGGGAGCAGCTGTGCACCCTGATCTATGGCGGCGACAAGCACAAGGGCCACGCAGTCGCCCACCATGTGCTCTCCCAGCAGCCCTCGCGCCGAGGCAAGCGTCGTGGCTGGGCGGCTCGTGCAGCAGCGGCCGCCTCTTTCTCGTCCTCTGCCTCTGCAGCCCGTCAGCAGCAGCACGCATCGCCGTCGAAAAAGCATTCGACATCCACGGCCGCTGTCCTGACCTGCACAACCTGCGAAAAGGCCGACTATGCGTAGGCACACCTAATTTATTTTTAGTATTGCTGTTAATGCTATTGTTTCTAAACAGGGGCAACAAGACGTACTCGTTTGCAGGGGCCTTTGTCACATGCGATACTTGCGCCAAATCGTACCATCTGGCGTGCCTTAATCCGCCGCTCAAGCGAACGCCCGTCAAGGGATACCTCTGGCGCTGCGTCGTATGCGCATTTTAGTATTTTATTATTTACATTTTTTCATGGTAGACGTGTGAAGTGGCCCTCAATGACGACGGCGAGGAGGACAAAGATGCTCAAGAAGAGTTTGGCGTGCAAACTCAAGAACAGCTAGTGGAAGAGGTAGAGCGGCAGCAAGTGGACGACAACAAGGACGCAGAGGGCGTAGGGGAAGTAGAAGAAGAAGAGCCACGATTGATGACGACCCGTCACCGATCTAAGATCGGCACCACACCAAAATAGACCCAATCCTTTTTTTTTGTCTTCTTGTCTTTTTGTTTTGTATAACAGTGAATTTTCAATCAGAATTCTTTAGGGACCTGCGTCGTTCATTTTACAAGCTATGAAAGTAACAAACAAAAACAAAACAAAAAAAAGAAGCTGGAAAGCGATGGCAACAGACTTTAACGAGTTGAAGAGTTTTTTGCGGTCTTTGTAACTGACATTTAAGACATGTACGTTTACTCCTCGGTGGCGACGACAGACGGGGCAGCTGTGGCCTCAACGGCAGCTGCGGTCTTCTCAGCCGTGGCGAATGGGACGCCGTGAAGGTCATGGGAAATGCCTGGTGATTGCTTCTTGCCGCGCTTCTCAAAGCCTGTTTTTTTGTTGCTTGTTTCAGATTTATGTTTTCTTTAGCAAAAGCATGCATACCCTCGTCAACAAGGGACTTGTATGCGACGGCAGAGTCGACGGGATGCTTGGGGTCTTCGACGTTTCCACCGAGGATCTTGGGGAGGTTCTCCTTGTCGACCCACTTGAAGAGCTCCTCGCCCTTTGCAAACTGGACCTTGGCTGCGACGACCTCGTCGAGCCATGGCTTGATCATGGACCAGAAGGGGCTGAAGATCCAGGGGGCGTTGTAGACGAGGCAGACACCGAGCGACTCGGGGTAGTAGCGCTCGAGGGCCATGACGAGGAACTGGACAAAGCCGAGGTCCATGTGGCGTGCGGCAAAGTCAGTCATGTCAAAGAGGATGGTGACCATCTCGGCGCCGGGGTAGATCATGCGGCGGCCCAGCTCCATCTGGAAGATGGTGTACTTTTTGATATCTTCGAGCACGTAGCCCTCCTTCGAGTTCATGCGCACGTGGATGTTGAAGATAACGCGGCCAAACTTGTCCCTGGCAAGGTTGTAGTAGGCCATCCCCGTGTTGCGGAGGGGCTGTACCAAACAAATGATGTTTTAGAGATGGAGAGAAGAGGACAACACGGAGAGATGGAGACAGACAGCAGCAAAAACAGCAAAACAGCAAAGCAAGTTTTCTTACCGAGCTCAGGTCCTTTTCGAAAATCTTCTCGATACCAAACTCCTTGCGCCACTTGAGGCAGTTGACAATCTGCTCCTTGGCCTTGGCCACGTCCCACTTGCGGGCACGGAGGAAGCGGAGAACATAGGCTGGAAGGAAACAAAAACAAGGTGAATGTCAACATTTGGAAAAAAACAAAACAGGTGGTTAGATGTGGGTTTTATTTACACAGATCGTCCACAAACTCGACTGCGTTGCTCTCAACGAGCGCGGTGAAGGCGGCGTCCTTGAGTAGCGTTTGCATCTCGGTCTGCAACAGCTCGAGCTTCTGGCTCTGTGTGTGGGGACTGAGTTGCTTGTTGTTTTTGTGTCGTGCACAAATCTCTCTTTTTATAGTTCTACCTGTTCGGGGGTGAGGTTGCCGAGGTAGCCGGGAGGGATGAGAACGCCGTTAGCGGTGGCCATGCTTTTAGGTCTTGGTGGTGAGGTGTTTTTGCACAACACGGGGAAGGAAGGGGTAGCCTGGGGTTTTATTGGAAAGTGAGCGAGTGTGGAGACAGGTAAAAAATAAAAATGAAAGAGATTTCAGTGCGCAGTGCATCCATCGGAAGAGTCGCGTGCCCGTGTCGCGGGGTAAACATCCGGGAAAAAAAGGGGATCTGGGACCGCGATCCGTCGGGCGAGGAGAAGGGAGGCGCCATCAAACGGATGAGGAGAGAGAGAGAGAGTCTGCCAGCTGTAAGAAAAATAAGAAAAATTTTTTTTTATTGATACAATGTCTGTGACGTCGCACCAATCAAAAAGGGGCCCACTTTTTTGTTCGAGACTGTAAGGACACATGGCGACCAACATTACCTGGCACGAGGGC
>Ga0302226_10003557_pt1 | contig 10592 bp, 9 predicted proteins | sample II_Palsa_E3_3_FD_193524 | JGI IMG/M metagenome (GOLD analysis project Ga0302226, IMG submission 193524) | Peat permafrost microbial communities from Stordalen Mire near Abisko, Sweden - II_Palsa_E3_3 | ecosystem: Environmental > Terrestrial > Soil > Palsa > Peat permafrost | place: Sweden...
TAACTTCCTCTCCTCATGTTCAGCGCGAGGGGCTGTCGTGTTGTATCCTGAAACACCCCTGCAACGCGCTCGAAGGCTCAACGGGCTCTTTCGTTAAAAACATTGTTCAAGACCTTATGAAAGTCATTGACAAGGAACGATTGGCACGCCAGTTTTGTAATTTCTGAGCAAGAGTTTTCTCATTGCAGTCGATTTGTGGAGGTAAGTCCGTATTTATAGATAGTTATGGATGGTAAGTGCGTATCTCGAAAGAGTTGCGGAAAGAAAGTGCGTATCTCGACAGAGATGAGGAGGGCGAGTGCATATTTCTTATGAGTTACGGAGGTCGAGTTCCTATTTCAAAAGTCCGTTATTTTGATGGCAAGGCTTAAAGGCTTTTGTCCCCTGTGATAAACTATGGAGGACTCGCCATCCATCTTCTTGTTCTTGCATGTGTTCTTGTCTTCTTGCTCTTGTCTTTTTTATACTACTCGGACTCAAAAAACAAAAGAAAGAAGTTTGCTAGTCAGGTTGACCCAGCATGTAGGACGTCTTGAGCTCGGGCGAAAAGGTTTTGGACGCTAAGGCGATTGATATCCATCGCCAACGCACCCGCCTCATGGCTCTTGCGGCGACGATTGTTTTGGTTGTGGTGATGATGCGCTTGCTCCATTTGACCGGGTAATTGCATGAGCCCTCCAGGGGGTGTCTTGGGGGCCACGGAGCGAGGCGGTGGCATCAGACGCGGGTCCATAATTTCCGTGTCACGGCGCATGTTTTGCGCCGTCGTCTCGTACGCCGACCGGAGGAATGCAGAACTGTTGAAAAGTGTCTTTTCGGCCGATCTACCGTCGGCCGTGTTGCCGTGCGTCTGGTACCACATCATATTGCCCTTGTTGGCTTTGGGAGCGGCTGTGTTTTGCGGTGCGATACCGGCACTGGTGTTGGACGAGGCAAACCCGCCCATGGGAACCCCCATCATGTTTTGAACAGGACCGGATTTCAAGCTGCGTTCCAGTTGGGTTGGTACCAACAGGGTTTGGTGAATGTTGCCACCGTTGACAGACTAAAGAATCCCTTGAATCCCGACTCCTTCTTTTTGGACTGCTCCACATGCGCCTCGATCTGAAGCCCGCCATTGAAATTTCCTGCGGCCAACTGCTGCAGGTTCGCCACCTAGGCAGGCGGCGTGAATCCCTCAGGCAGTGTCTAGTCTGAAAAGGAAGGGGCATTGGTCGTTAGAGGACTTCACCCTTCGAGGATTTTGAGGGTTGCCGCTCTTTTGAACGAAGCCGCGACCCAGTTTTAAAGTTTGGCCTTCACATGGCTGTGAGAGACCGACTACTACAGCTTTTCCTCGAAAACAACAGGATCGTGCCGCCCACCCGACTGAACTTCAAGCTTGGCAGGATCGTCTTTGAAAGTGTTATCTGAAGTGGACTGGTGGTTCCTTTACCACAGACACTCTTTTCTCGATTTCATCATTGTCTTTGTACTGTCAGTTTTATTATTCCTGTTCTTTAACAAAAGTGACACAAGCGGCAGCCGTTAATAGAGTTCGTCGAGCAGACATAAACATAGGGAATGATCGCTGCGTGCAAGTTTAGAAGATGAACGTTACACAGCCACTCATTAACCAGAGGGGCACTAAACTCTGGACCTTCAAGTTGAATGCTCTAATGATTGAGGAAAGAAAAATTACTATGAGAAGGAGGACCAGTCTGTGCGAACGATCTCACGGGCAGCCTTGGCAAAGCCGCCCTCGTCAATCTGGCCGTTGTTCCATTTGCGAACAAGGTCGTGGTGAGCGCTGCAGAGGAACGAGCACGAGCCAAGCGCGCCTGATGGGCAGCCTACACGAAGAATGGTTGTGCGATAGAGGTCAGCGGTCTCGATTACGCCGTTGAGGTTGTCGCCAAAGATTTCATGTACGGCGCCCAGTGCGTCGCCCTTTAGACGTTGGGGCTCGATATCGGTGCGTTCGATTTGCACGTCCGTGTTGATCGCATGCTCAGTCGCCTTGTTGAGCACGGTTTGCACGTTGTCGACGATGCTGCTTGCTTGGGAGGCGACGTCGACGAGACCACTGAGGGCGCTGGCGATGTCGGGGAGTGGAATGCCCACGATACGCACGCCCACTTGCACTGCGCTGAGTACAATGCAAGTCACCTTCAGGGCCATGCTGAGCCGTGCCACGGTCACCTTGCATTTGACATCCTTGATTGGCTGTGCTTTGGCATTGACGGGCGGGTGGATCAGCTGCTCTTTGTCGAGGGAAAACTCGCACAGTGGCAGCAGTTGAAACTTCTTGAAGGCGAGACGCTCCACTTGGTCGACAATCTTGGTGACCCACGCAGATGGCTTGTCTTGTGGGGTGAGAATGAATAGTGCAGGGTAATTACACTCATCGACGTTGCGCGCGACGTTCAAGAATGCAGTCTCTAGGAACTCGAAGCGCTCCAAAAGGCTGGCGTATTGTTCGACCTTCATTTCGGGAGCATTGGTCTCGATCGATGGCTGCGAAATTACACCGGCCCGTACGAGCAGCTGTTGGGGTGAAACCGGCCTCTTGCGTGGACAGAGTGTTTTCCCCTCGTTGAGAACAGAGACCATCGCGACAACAGTCGGCATGCACGTCGACGACCCACAAGTACACTCGAGTAGTTCACTTGCCTGCACGCCTGGACTGAGGGCTATGCAGTCACGGCAAACGTCGACAATGTGAGCCAGTAGAGCCATCCCGTCAGCACGTCCATCGTCGAACGGGCGAACACGAATCGTGACGCGTCCTCCGGGTCCGGCGAAATCAGGCTCAGAGCGCACCGTACCGAGAGTACTGCCTTCAATGAACATGCCCCCATCATGCCAGACGATTTCCTGGTGGATGGACTTGTTGAGACGGCTGAGGATGCGCGTGATGAGGTGCGATGGAAGCACGTCCACCGAGAAAATGCGGCACAATTCAACCGTTCCAGGTGGATGAGTCTGCGGCCACTGATCAAAGAAGTCTGGGGGGATTTCCTTGCTGAGGAGCGACGGGATGACAAGGAAATCGTCGCGGTACTTGTAGCATATGTCGTAGTGGCAGAGGAGTTTTATGAGTTCATCCTGGTGTTTGACAGTAGTAGGGTCGTTCCAGGCTGTGGACAAGTTGCGAAGGCGAAGATATCCGGGGATCGAGTTCATGAAAAGGCCGTGCCCAGGTCTAAATAGTTCACCGATGGCCTTCTGGGTCAAGAAGGTGGGCGAAAGAACGACCAAGTCAGACACTTTTGGCTGGAAAACAATTTGGCCCCAGGCGTCCAGCTGTTGAAGAGCATCGGATACAACAATCTCGTCGTACCGCACTTGAGCAACGACGTCCTTTAGCCTGACAAAGGGAGCGGTTTCTTTGTTGAATTCCTTCAAGCACTTCTCGATCAGTACTACTGACTCCGATATGAGAAGGCCATTGCCAGCAATTGCGCCGATGTTGCTGGAAAGGACCGAGTTGACGTTGTCGAGGCCCATAAAGTGCGCAGTGCCGGACATTTCCACAATACAGAGTGGCCAAGTCAACCCAGCGTTCGCTGCTGTGTTGAGCACATAATCTTCCCGCTGTTTTCCAGCTTGACTAGCCCTGGGCTGATCTTGACTGTTGAGACGGTCAATGTGTGTACCGACGACAATGATGACAGCCCGAGCAAGTGCGGCCTCCTTCGGAGGAGGCAGGGCCGTGCGCAAAGAACGGAACCAAAAAAGAAGGGCGTCTGATTCCTTGCTTCCTATCCGACGCACGTCCCACAGAACGAGGTAAACGGCCTGGTCATTAAGGAAGTGGTGGTGGCTATTGTAGTACTCTTCCTGACCCGCGAAGTCCCATGCGATGATGTTAACATCGTGCTTTTGCACATCTGTGAGAGAGAACGAGCGCACATCGACCCCATGAGTCGCCACATTGAAGAGGGTATGGTTGATGCGGTTACGAATTATTTCGGCCACAGACTTGTCGGATACTTGAAATGAGACAGAAATGCCCTTAGGTTCTTGCAATATAAAATTACTGCCTTTGGAGAGCAAGGTCCATCCCTTCGAAAATTGGACTTGCACCTCCTTCTGCCCAAAGAGCGACGATGACACGAGACGCAGCAAATTGCCTTGGAGATGAAGAGACTTGCTCCCTTCGGTATAAACAATTGGTTGTAACAGGTTCAATAGGGTCGTCTTCCCTGCATGTTGGTACCCAACCACGAGAAGCTTCACCCGACGAAGGTTGACAGCATTCGTCAGCTTGGCAAAATATTTAACGACCCCATTCAAGCCCGTGTGCAGGATATCCACTGGAACTTGACCAAGGACACCATTCGGCTTGAACGACGAGGTAGAGTTGCTGAACAAACAAGTTAGCGGCAGCACAACCTCACGGAAGCGTACTCAGCAATAATTTTCGTTAATGTTAAGAATCCGTTTCTCTGGAACTGCTCAACTACAGCTTCCGCAAGTAGTTGGGCATCCACGCTGTTGCCTGGGAAGTTTCAGGTCGCATTAGGTCCTATTCTGAGTAGGGTGCCATACCGACGTTCAATTCTCTGAGAGATTTGCTCATTTTGATTAACTCCGCAACAGCCTGGGCGCCGTTGTTTCCTATTTCATTTCCTGAGACGAAATTGGAGTCACATCATCTGTTCTGTCAACCAGACATACCTGCAATGTTCAGGTCCGTAAGTTTTACGTTCTTCTTGAGTGCGTCACACAAAGCCATAGCGCCCTTTGCAGTAATCTTGTTATCTGGGAACATGCGAGCGCGAACGTGAGCATGACGTGAAACAGTGCCAGTACTTGCAACATGGAGGCTTGTCAACGAGTCGTTTGACACCAGGAGTCCAACAAGGGACCGAACGCCCTCGTCGCCAATCGCATTTCCTATAATAATGGTGAATGTGTAATATTAAAATGAAGGAAGGTACCAGAAAGTCGCAGCTTCTTGATAACCACATTCGTTGTCAAAGCTTCGGCTATGCTAGATGTGCCCTCAGGACCGATCTCGTTGCCTGTATTTCACAGCATTAATCCGCGATTGTCACAGGCCGTACAAAATAAGTCCAACGATGTCAGGCTCTTATTCACTTTGAGAGCCTTGGCGATGGCTTTTGCACCCTGAACGGCAACGTAGTTTGGACCATAGACGCTGATACTGATCGCATGCTTGCCTAAAATTATCAGATATTAGGTCCCAATGTTAAGTTATTGGTTAATGATACTTCGCCCAATTCTGATAGTTTCAAGACTATTGTTCAGCTGAAGGGCGGCTGCAAGTATTTTGGCTCCATCATCACCGATTGCATTGTTGAAGAGACTCAGTGTTTTGAGTGTCTTATTGGCTTGCAACATGTGGGCAAGCATTGTGGCGCCGTGGTCACCAATCGGAAATCCTGGACGGAAAAATGCACGTCAACTCACTAAAATACCCGGGTTTACCATGGAGATGCAGTGCTGAAACTGTGCTATTAGCACAAACAGCATTGGAGAGGGCCGCCACACCATCTGCAATATGAGGAGCGCCCGTTCGAAGTCCAATGGTAACTATCTTGCACGACTGGTTTGTCCTGAGAGCCTCCGAAAACGCGGCAACTTCGTTCTTGTCCATGTCACCAACTCGCACGACTTCCTTTTTACTTCCAATTAGCACTTCAGCGGCTTGCATTGCAGTGAGATTCTTGGTTGGCGCCAGATGATATTCTGCAAAATCAGAAGCAAAAGCGGCTTCGTTATTGACATACAACACGTTATCCACCTGATGTACACGTATATGTTATTAGTTCAAGAAAAGGGAGAGGTACGCACCAAAAAGTCCATGCTTTCGCGGATGTTGATGTTTTGCAGGGAAGACGTCTTAAACCAACCGATAAAACCGAGGCGGTCGCACATATTCGTAATCTCCTCGTCCGAAACGACGATTCGATCTTCGAGGTCGCACTAATAGACGCCGTTGTCAGCATGGCAAACATAGTCTATATGAGTTTTTACCTTGTGCGCGATGAGAAGGCAGGGCGTTCCACTGGCATGCCGTTGCATATCTTCCATCCAACGCCCACTGACATTCTGAAAGGACTTGTAGTCTGTGAGGTCGAATCCGAGAACAATAGCTTGCACGCCCCGGTAGTATGCCTGCTGGGTGGTAAGAATAGGGTTGTTTCTGCTTACTTTACGTACTGAAGTTATCGTCCGAAACCGTTCTTGTCCAGCTGTGTCCCAAAGCTGCAGTTTGACTCGCCTTCCACCTCGCTCTACCGTCTTATTGTTGAAGTCGATACCAATCTACACACGGGTGTCACGACAGACTTGTTTTCTTCTATTCATGAAAGTAGGAACGCACAGTTGTAATGCCCGAGTGAATGAGGTTGTCTGCGTATCGAAGAATAAAAGACGACTTTGCCCCAACGCCGGAGTCGCCAATAAACAGAATCTTTAAAAGGAGGTCGTACTGTTTCTGTATTGCCCACCTCAGAGTCATCAGAACAACAACACGAGCAAAACGCAGCTTGCCTTGGCGTCCTTGGACTTGTCCTCTTGTGCAGCCGCTTCTTCGTTGTCAGTCTCCATTTTCCACCGAAACTGACACGGCACGGGTAAATTAGACAGATTTACCCGTGCAACTCAAAATCTATTTTTAGACCAGTTCGCTGACATGGCCCTTGTTGCCGCAAGCGCTGTCGCTGGCGCCGTCGTCATCGGCGGTGCGGCTGTGGTCGTTGCTCCAGTAGTCATTAGTGCCGCGGGTTTTGGCGCAGCTGGTGTCACTGCTGGATCACTGGCCGCAGCAGCCCAGTCGGCCATATATGGTGGTGCTATCGCATCAGGATCGACCTTTGCTCTCCTCCAGTCTGCTGGTGCCGCGGGGGTTGGCGTCGCTGGAATGGCAACAGCGGCTGGTGTGGGCGCAGCCGCTGGTGCTGGTGTAGGTGCTGCCGCCGGAGCTGCTGCAAGTACTACCGTCGGCGCGGGCGTTCTCTCGTACGCAAGTGCAATGATCGGCAGTGCTGTTGCAGCGACTGGACCCGCGCTCTCCGCTGCTGCTGCCTCGGTGGGAACAATGGCCACTTCAGCAACAGTCGTGTCTGCAACTGCAGCTGCAGGTTCAGCAGTGGTATCGACGGCTGGTGCAGTGGCACCTTACTTACCATTTGTTGCCGACCTATTTTAATCATGCCGGCACATTGTAACGTGTACTTTATACTGTGTTTACATCGATGGTTCGACAGGTGATACACTCAATGTCAGAAAAAACTGTACATTCGCACTATCCAAAGTTTGATTATTTTCTTCGGTCTCCGTACAGTTTGTTTTTTAGTTCATGGTGCGCCCCCCAATTAAGCCTGTCGAGACATCGAGTGAGGAGTCTGGCAGTTGAGTCGGCCTTCCCAGAGTAAAGCATCTGAGCCGGTTAGTGCCGGGAATGTTGATGGTGCCGATGGACAAATATTCGAACCTCGACTTAGCCTCCGCAATTTCAAAGAGTTGCGCACTTGACCTCTGTAATTTTTCGGAGATGCGCACATAACCTCCGTAATTATTCGGAGATGCGCACTAAGTGACCGTGGTTCTTCAGAAATAAGCACTTGGCATCCTTAACTTGCTGGAAATACGTACGTTTCCTCCCATGCGAGTTTAGGATAATGCAAGGTTTGCGAATTATTTCTTTCCAACCATTTTAATTTTACGGTATTTTTACTCGCATCAGCTAATAGGCGTTTATTCCGGAATCGTTCTTCATGAACGCAAGACCGGAAGCCGAAAGGCCCATTAGTACGTTCAACTTTCCGTTTCTTTTTTTCGGGTTAGGGAGGGTCTTCTGTTAATCATGGTTCCCTTTTCTGTTTGTCATGTTCTGTTTGCGCGCGTGCTGTTGTCTTCTGCTGCTTTGCTCTCGTGTCCCTTCTCCTGATGTGCTCTCGTGTCCCTTCTCCTGCTGTGCTGTGCGTGCATCGTCCTCTTCTCTCCCTGCTGAACACACGCCCCTTCTTCTTCTGCACGTCCTCTCGCGCTCTGGGTGTGCACGTCATCGACGGACCCAACTCATTACTCCACTCCCTCGCGCTCTCTCTGGCGCACGCCACATCGTTCCATCGACTTCTCTTTGTGTGGTCTCACTGGGTCGTTCTGTCGCCTTCCCCGTCCAATCGCTCCAACGAACTGAGTTCATCAGGCACTCCGATTTCTTTCTTCTTTCTTTCTTTCTTTCTTTCTTTCTTTCTTTCTTTCTTTCTCTTCAGTTCTTCATCACTGGCGCAGTCGACTAAGATTTGGCGAGGTTACTAACCGACGCTCTCCTAGTGACGATGGCGACAACTACGTCTCTTCTCACAGGGCAGTCGAGTGCTGCTGCTGCTGGTGCTCGTCGCGCCTTGCAATCCATCAAGGCGCGGAGCACCGTCGCGACGTCGACAAAGGCCGAAGCGGACGCGAATAAGAAGCGATGGACGCACGGGATGAACTTGCCGCCCCCGGGCGTCTCCGTCGTGGCCTTCCCGGGCCCGTGGGTGAGCAAGGATGCGTGCGTGGCCGCGCTGGCCGAGCGCGGGATCGACTACGACGGCGAGAAGAACCTCGCTATCGAGCGCAGCACCGGCGAGGTGCTCGTGTGCAGTTTTGACACGGAGCGCGGGTCCGCGCCGCACAACGACATCACCGAGTTGTACGGGCGGTATGGGCCCCAGGGCGTCCTGCGCCTCAGCCCTGCGGAGAGGTCGAATGTGGATCTACCACAACCCATGTTCCAGTAATGCAACTCTTGGAGGGCGACTTGCACTGGAAGGAGAGGCCCTCCCAGCCAGCCCACTTCGCCACTTTGTCGGCCGAGGGCAGCTGGACCTTTGCCCAGCCGGTCGCGCAATCGGCCCTGGCGGGGCTCGCCGACGATGACTGCGCCGCGCGACGCTGGGCCAGGTGCGGCGATGGTGACTGGGCAGGTTGGGTCTGGCGTGCGACCGTGGCGATGGGCTCGTGGTGAACGTGCGGGCATCGTCTTGGGCGGTGTTGAGCGAATGTAAATGGGGCAGGCCGCGCACGCCAATGATCTCGGCCAGCACGCCATTCGTGGTCGACGTGGCTTTGGCGGGGTCCCGTGCGTTCTGTGTCGCTTCGGCCGCTGAGTTCACGGACTCGCAGGTCGTACAGCGCTGCAAGGCGCAGACCGCCCATCGCCTCGTTGCGGGCCAGGTCGGCGATTACGGCCGTGTGGGATGTGGACACGGCGGCCGGCCTGCGCGACAGTTCCGCGAGCGCCGTCACGGCCAAGATTAGCGCCGCCACGTCCGGGGTGGTGCGGGGTTGGGTCAGCGCCGACGAGGCCGCTGGCCTGGACGCACACTCGCCGCGAGGGTCGCGCGGTCTGCCTCCGTTTCAATCGAGGCGTCGAATGCTCCTGCACGCATCGCACCAAGCTGCAGCATTCCGATGTTGCAGCGCACCCATATTTTGATGTGTTTTCAGTGTTCTTTCCTTCCTTTTTTGGCCCTCACTCTCTCCCTTCTTGACGCTACCTTTGGCAAAATCCCCCAACAGAAGGCCCTCTTGCGTTTCAATGGGGCGTCTTTCACTCGGTTTCACACGACACTATGTAATTGCAAAATAGCATGTCGTCCTCCTCGGCCAGTCAGCCCCCAAAACAGCCGCAACAGCCTGACCAGCAGCAGTGCCCGGCCTGCCACGAACCCCTCAGCAGCCAGTCCACCGTGCACCTGCCGTCGTGTCAGCATGTCGTCTGTACTGACTGTCTCAAGGACAACCTGGAGCACGGGTACACGTTCTACTGCTCTGTCCCGGTCGGAGATGAGGTCGATCAGTTTAACGGCTTTGTTTGCCACAGAAAGGTCAAGCGAGAGGACATGGTCCTCTTACTCAAGCAAAAGAGCCGTCCCCAGCAGCAGCAGCAGCAGCAGCAGCAGCAGCAGCAGCAGCAGCAGCAGTGCACGGTCTGTGACGAGCACCTCACCAGCCAAACGACTGTGTGCCTGCCCTGTCTTCACATTGTCTGCGCCAGCTGCCTCGAGGACGCACTGGAGGATGAGAACCCGCACTGTGTTGCTGTGGTCGACGAGGGCCTGACGTGCAACGAGCGCATTGTGGGTGATGGTGTCCTGGCCGCTTTGGAGCAAGAGGCGGTCAAGCGAGTGCGGCTGTCCCTGTCGGTCGAAGACATGCAGCCACCTATGCCTGTGGTCGTCCAAGCACAGAGGCCTCCAGGGGTGCTGCCGACGCGGCGACGTCAACCGTATCCTGCACCGACTTGGACAGACCTTCTGTTCGGCACGGCCCACTATTTGATTACAGGACGTGCACCTCGTGCACCTCTTCAGCCACCACTCGTTGAGGAGCCCGTGCCGGAACCAGCACCTCCACCGGCCGTCCCCGAGCACATCCAGAAACAGGACGCACTCAAGGAACATCTGCGGAGAAACCAAAAGCAGCTTGAACGCGTGGAGACGGGCATCGCCACGATGGACAAGCGCCTCGCCTATTTGAACGTGCACGTTTCCGACATTGTCAATTTCATCGACGACAAGTGCCACGTAGCCAGCTCACAGGCTGCATCGCCATCCTTAGCGCGGGAAATCGAGGAGCGACGCCTCGAG
>Ga0302226_10003570_pt1 | contig 10568 bp, 8 predicted proteins | sample II_Palsa_E3_3_FD_193524 | JGI IMG/M metagenome (GOLD analysis project Ga0302226, IMG submission 193524) | Peat permafrost microbial communities from Stordalen Mire near Abisko, Sweden - II_Palsa_E3_3 | ecosystem: Environmental > Terrestrial > Soil > Palsa > Peat permafrost | place: Sweden...
GCACAGCGAAACCAAGCAACAGCACCAGTCCGGTCGCGATCCCCTGCATCGCGGGCCAGACGCTGGGCGGCGGCAATTCGACATCGACGAGCGTTCCCAGCCAGTCCAGCAGTACCAGATGCCCGCCGAAGCCGAGCACGACACCCACCGCACTGCCAAGCAATCCAACCAACAAGAATTCGCCGATAAACAAAGACCGCAACGTCCCTTGGCTCACGCCGAGGCAACGCATGGCCGCGCAGCCGTCCAGATGCCGGCGCGCGAAGCGATGCGATGCCATCGCGATGGCAACCGCCGCGAGCAGCGCGGTGAGCAGCGAGACGAGCGTGAGGAAATGACTGGCGCGGTCGATGGTCTGACGCACTTGCGGCTGGCCGTCCTGCAACGATTCGAGCGCGACGCCACGCAGCTTGCCATCGTCCACTTTTGCGCGGGCGAACGTGGCGAACTGCTTGACCTGCGCATCCGGTCCCGCCACCAGCAACCGATAGGTCACGCGACTGCCAAACGTGACGAGGCCGGTGGACGCGAGTTCATCGGCACGCATCATCAGGCGCGGGGAAAAGCTGACGAACGAGAACCCGCGATCGAGTTCGCGTGTGATGACCGCGGCCACCTTGAACGCGCGCGTACCGACGCGGACGGTTCCGCCGACGGGCACTTTCAGCGCATCGAGTAACGCGGGGTCGACCCAGACGGTGCCGGGCGCAGGAATGGAGGTGGCGGGCGTGCCGGGTTGATCGACGGCAGTCGCGATGCGTACCGCGCCGCGCAGCGGATAACCAGGCGAAACGGCCTTCAACGCCGCCAGGCGGGCAATGGGCGCGACAGACGCATTTCCCGTTGCACCCGCGCTGATCATGCTGGGGAAGATCGCGGTGGTCGCGGTCTCGAGCTTGAGTTGTGCCGCTTCGGCGGCGAACGCGGGATCGACCGGATGATCAGCGCGAACAACGAAATCCGCAGCAATCATCTGCCGCGCATCCCGCTCCAGCCCCTGGCGCATCCGGTCGCCGAGAAACCCGACACTCGCGAGCGCGGCAACCGCCAGCACGAGCGCCAGAATGAGCATGGTCAACTCGCCCGCGCGCCAGTCGCGCGCGGTCATTCGCAGCGACTGGCGCGCGATCTGCGTGAAGCTCAGTCCTTGCTGCGCTGAATCCTGCTTGCGATCTTGCTTCGAATCCTGCTTCAACTCGCCGCCCAGGCTACTCGTACTCAATCGTGCTTGCTCCTGAAGCGGCCGACGCCCGGATTCACGCGTGCGCTGACGCTGGGCACCATGTGCTTGGCCATCCGCCCAAAACCACCGCGCACGCCTCTCACGAGCCGGGGCAATGCCCAACCGGCACACAACAGGAACGCGATGATGAGGATCAGGCACAGCAGCGGCACGAACAACGCGAGCGTGATGCCGAGCAACGCGCCGAAATCTTCGGTCGCCGATGCCACCCAGTTCGACACCGGTTCCGGCGATAAATTGATGAGTGCCCGCGTGCCGGCTTTTGCCAGATGCGCGGCACCCGCGAGCGTACCGCCGGCGAGCGCGGCAACGGTCAGAAGTGCCGGATCGGCGTGACCGAACGCGCCAACGGCCAGCACTGCGCCGGCCGGAATGCGAATGAAGGTGTGGATGGCGTCCCAGAGGGAGTCGAAGGCGGGGATTTTATCGGCGAAAAACTCGACCACAGCGAGCGCTGCCGCTACGCCAATCACCCACGGGGAACCGAGCACCGCGAGGGTGTCGGGTAAATGGACCAGTCCCATGCGCTCGAACAGCCCCGCGACGAACACCGTCAGGTACAGTCGCAGCCCGCTGGCCCACGAAAGACCCGCTGCCAGCGAAAGTGCTTCAAGCATGACCGTCTCCTTGCGCGCTGCTCGCCCCGTGCCCGAACGCCGGGCAGATCCGGCGTATCTGACTACGAATGCCTGACCCGCCGCTCAAGCTGCCCGGCGACGGGCTGGGGATAAATGGATGCGGCCCGGTACTGACCCGGCCCACCTTATTCTGGCGCTGTTCCGGGTTCATGCGGCCAAACTCAGGCTGCCGAACCCGGTGAATTTTTCAAGACAGCTGAAAGTCATTATAGCCACGCGCAGCGTGTTGATGCATCGCGCCATATGTCGACGTGTCCAGCATCCAACGTTCCTGATTCAGCCCTTAATCAGGAAACCACGGCACACGCGGCCCTGAACTCCGCCTTGTACTATTTAACGGTCATTTTTGCGTTCCCTTTAATGGTCCGCATAAGGCCGCGACAAAAGGCCGCTGCAGTGCGCTAAACCGTCGGATCTAATGCCCCGACGACAATTTCAATCCGATCAGCCCAACCACGATCAGTGCAGCACTCGCGACCCGCGCAACCGTCAGCGCTTCGCCCAGCATGACAATCCCGAACACAAACGCCCCGATCGCGCCAATACCCGTCCACACGGCGTAAGCCGTACCCAGCGGCAACTGGCGCATCGCCATCGCCAGCAACGCGAAGCTGCCCACGGCTGTGACCAGCGTGAACACCGACGGCCAGAGCCGTGTGAAACCTTCGGATGTTTTGAGACCTGCGGCCCACGCCACTTCAAGCAGGCCGGCAATCAGCAACAGAAACCACGACATGGAAACTCCCGTCGAAAAACGGGGCCGTCCCCGATGTGACTGAGGCGCGCAGGGTCGTCCTTGCGGCATGTAATAGAAGTGTAATTATAACGGTGATGGAAATGGGTCGCTTGCCGGCCACGGCACTTCAGCGGAATTTGAGCCGGGTTCAGCCCCTGTTACGCCGCCTTTTGCGCCCGCCTATAAGAAATACGAAAAGCTGAAATAACCCGCAGCGGCGTTGCTGCGAACGCCTTTATGCGCTGCATTAATCCGTTCGAGCATTGAATGCGTCCTCGAATGACAAGGCGAAATAAAAACGTCCTTTCACCAAAACCTGCTTTAATCTAAAACAGTACGCAGCGGTCGATGCGTGAAACACCGCCGCGACGGGCACGACATAACGCTGTACCGGGCGTTATGTCGTCGCTGTCGCGCCGCTGAATCAACCCATTTGAAACTTCTCGCACGGAGTGTTCATGGAGTTCGATGCCGTTTTGCTATCCCGTTTCCAGTTTGCGTGGGTGATTGCGTTTCACATCCTGTTGCCGGCCTTTACGGTCGGGTTATCGTGTTTTATCGCGACGCTTGAATTGCTCTGGTGGCTAAGCAAACGGGACGTGTACAGGCGGCTTTCTGCGTTCTGGCTGAAGATATTCGCGGTTTCATTCGGCATGGGCGTGGTGTCGGGGATCGTGATGCCGTTCCAGTTCGGCACCAACTGGAGCCGGTTCACCGATGCCACCGCCAGCGTGATCGGCCCGCTAATGGGTTACGAGGTGCTGACCGCGTTCTTTCTCGAGGCTGCGTTTCTTGGCGTCCTGCTGTTCGGGCGCAAGCTCGTGCCGCAATGGGCGCACGTGCTGGCAGCGGTTTTCGTCGCGTCGGGGACGGTGATTTCGTCGTTCTGGATTCTCGCGGTGAATAGCTGGATGCAGACACCGGCGGGCTACAAGATCCTTCCAGACGACCGCTTCGAAGTAACGAGTTTCTTCGATGCCATCTTTACGCCCTCTTTCCCTTACCGCCTCGGTCATACGGTCAGCGCCTTCCTGGTGACGGCCGCGTTCGTGATTCTCGGCGTAGGCGCGCTTTATTTGCGGCAAGGCCGCGCGCTCGAGGAAAGCCGCGTGATGACCAAGATGGCGCTGATCTTTCTCGTGATCATGGTGCCGGTGCAGATGGTTATCGGCGATGCACACGGACTGAACACGCTCGAACATCAACCTGCCAAGGTCGCCGCAATGGAAGGCCTGTGGAACACCGGTTCGCGCGTGCCCGCCGCTATTTTCGCGATCCCCGATCAGGCCAACGAACGCAACGATTTCGAAATTTCTATTCCCGTACTTGGCAGCATCTACCTCACGCATGATCCGAACGGCACGGTGCGGGGCCTGAAGGACTTCCCGCGTGAGGACAGGCCGAACGTGGCGGTGGTGTTCTTCGCGTTCCGGATCATGGTCGGTATCGCGTTGCTGATGTTCGCGCTCGTGCTCTCGGGCATCGTACTGTTCGCACGCGGCAAGCTCGAGACAAGTACGCGCTGGCTGCGTTGCGCCACGTACGGCATGCCGCTGGGGTTTATCGCCGTGCTGGCGGGATGGACGACGACCGAAGCCGGCCGCCAGCCGTGGACCGTGTATGGACTGATGCGCACCCGCGACTCGGTCACGCCGTCGCTGACAGCCGGCGATGTCGGGCTCTCGTGGCTGCTCTACGTGCTGGCGTATATCGTCATCTTCGGCTCGGGATTCATCCTGCTGCGACGGCTCGTGCGGATCGGACCGGCCGACGAACACGTCGATACCGACCACGCCCTCCTGCAACCGGAAACGCGCGCAGCGCGGCCGTTATCGGCGGCATCGGCCAATGCTTCGCCTAGTTCATCGCCTGGCGCATCGGGCGGCGCAAGTGCGGTCAAACCCGTCGGCCCGGACGACGTCGTTCCCCCTTCCAGGAGATCATGATGCTCGACCTCGTACCGATGTGGGCCGCCATCCTGGCGCTCGCGGTATTCATGTACGTGCTGCTCGACGGCTTCGATCTCGGCGTTGGCATGGTGTTCCTGCTACGTCGGGACCCCGTTGAACGCCAGTTGATGATCAACTCCGTCGCCCCCGTCTGGGACTTCAACGAAACCTGGTTGATCCTTGGCGGCGGCGGCTTGCTCGCGGTCTTTCCGCTTGCGTTCGCGATCATCGTGCCAGCGGTTTATTTTCCGATCCTGCTGATGCTGCTGGGCTTGATCTTTCGCGGCGTGGCGTTTGAATTCCGCGAAGTAGTTGGCGCGCGCAAGTGGATCTGGGATGGCGCGTTCGGGTACGGCTCGTTGATCGCAACGTTCTCACAGGGCGTTGTGCTCGGCATGTTCATGCAGGGCTTCCCCATTCACGGGCGCGTGTTCGCCGGCACGAGCTGGGACTGGTTTGCGCCGTTTCCGCTGCTGACGGGTGTCGGGCTGATTTTCGGCTATGCGCTGCAGGGGACGACTTGGCTCGTACTTAAAACGGAAGGCGAGTTGCAGGAATGGGCACGTGGCATGGCGAAGAAAGTGCTGTTCGGCGTAGTCGCGTTTATCTTGCTGATCAGTATCTGGACGCCGCTGAAGGACGCGCGCATATCGGCACGCTGGTTCAGCTTTCCGAATAGCTTCGTGTTCGCACCGGTGCCGGTGCTGACAGTGCTGCTGATCTGGACGTTGTGGTCGGCGCTCGAGAAACGCAAGGAAGTGGTCCCGTTCATGTGCTCGATCGGGTTGTTCTTTTTGGCCTTCACAGGCCTTGTGATCAGTCTTTGGCCGTTCATCGCGCCGCCGTCGGTGACCTTGTGGGATGCGTCTACGACGCCGCTATCGCAGCAATTCCTGTTGATCGGGACGATGTTCCTGCTACCCGTTATCGTGCTTTATGTGGTGTGGTCGTATTGGGTATTTCGCGGCAAGGTGCGCGGCGACATGGGATATCACATGTAGCTCGATCTCCGCGATTAATAAGCCCGGATACTGCCAACGGCTATTGGCCGTATCCGGGTTCTTGAAACGTTGGAGCAACAAGAAGCCCGTCACAAAGTCTGGGCGGCCGCCTTCTCCAGGATCCGGCACCACTTGTGCGCCTCGCGCCGATCCTGCATCGGCAAGTTCCAGCGCGGCTGCGTCGTATCTTTCACATTCAGCGCGACTTGCCAGGCACCCGATGTGGCCGTCCCGGCAGCCTCCATCCGCGCTCCATGCAGGTCCGCAAAAATATACATGCCGACCTGACCGCCTACCCGCACCTCGCACAAACGCTTGGCCGCAGCGAGCCGCACGCCGCCCCAATCCCGCTTGAGTTCATGGGTCCAGTCACCATCGTGAACATTGGGTGCGACTTCCTTCCACCGCAGCCAGAAATACACAGCAATGCTCACCACCACCAGCACCGCGATCACCGCCGCGCCAATCGCAACACTCACACCGAACGCCGCCGATATCGCGTGAAACGACCAGAACGCGCCGTAGATCACGGCAACCAGGACAACGAGCGCAACAATAATCGGCATCGATCAAAACCTTACAGGGCTGGTTACGTTATTGGGTCTTGTGCTTCTCGTTCCAGTCTTTCAGCGCCTGCAGCGTGTTCGCCACATGCCTGTCGGGCGACAGGCTCGTATATTCATAGATCACAGTACCGTCCGGCGCAATCACGTATGACACGCGATTGGCCATGGAACTGACCAGCGGCATGGTCGCATCGTATTGCTTGATGATCTTCGCATCGCCGTCGGCGGCGACCGGGAATTTACTCCGGCACTCGCTCACCGAAAACTTCTTCAACGTATCAATGTTGTCGTGCGACACACCAATCACCGTGGCACCCAGCGCCTTGTATTCATCGACGGCATCAGCAAACTCGTGCGCCTCGATTGTGCAGCCCTTCGTGAACGCAGCCGGATAGAAGTACAGGACCACGGGCCCCTTCTTCAACTCGTCCGCGAGCGAATACTCATAGACATTGCCGCCAAGCGACGCCTGCGCGGTGAACACCGGTGCGTGATCGCCCGGCTTTAGCGTTGCATAAGCCACCAGCGCGTACACCGCCAGCGCGGCGCCCAGCGACACGCCCAGCATTCTCCCAGCAAACTTTCGCTTCATTAGACTCCTCTATTTTCGTGACCCGCGAACGACATGACAAACAACGGAACAACCCCGCGACCACTATTAACGCAGCACGCAATACAGATACCTACAATACCTACTCCACCCGATGCGCACCGAACCACGTAGCCGCCTCGAACTGCAGGTCGGCGAGCACAGCCGGGGTCAACACCTCGAAATCCACGCGTGAACCGATGCTCGAATCCAGCTCCGGCGCATCGCCCCTTTCCGCCGCCTGAGAGAGTCGCAACAGCGCGCCGAGCGGACCGTGGCCATCGACAATCGCAGCACACATTTCTTTCGATAACTTCAGCAGATCCATGATCTCGACCGGCGGCAAATCCACCACCACATGCACGAGCGAAAAGATGCCAGTCATGAAGGCGGCATCGGCGAATTCCTCGCTCGATGGCCACATGACACGCGCCGCCAGTTCCATGAAACGCGCGCGGGTACCGACCAGTTGCACCAGCGGGTCCGAACGCCACGGCAAATGGCGGCCATCGGCATAGAGCAGCAACTGGGTCCAGCGCGAAATCTGCCGGGTACCGGTCGCGGCAATGGCCTCGCGCAACGACGACACCGGCCGGCTCAATTTGAACGCGCTCGAATTGGCTAGCCGCAGCAACTGCACGACCACGTTCGGATTGAGCTTCAACTCGGCCTCGAGTTCGCTGATATCAGGCTCGCCCGACAGCACGCCCAGAAGACGTAGCAAGGCCGTGCGCGACGGATTCGAGCGACGCGTGACGAGCACTTGCGGACGGGCGAAGAAGTATCCCTGGAAGAGATCGAAGCCGAGCTTGCGGGCTTCTTCGAAGTCCTGATGCGTTTCGATCTTTTCTGCGATCAGCGTCTTGCCATGTTGCTTGAGCGTGGCCGCGAGTTCAGGCAGATCGGCGCGCCGGGTGGCAAGGAAGTCGACCTTCACGTAATCCACGTAAGGCAGCGCTTCGTGCAACGGTTCGGTGAGCGACACGACGTCGTCGAGTGCAAACTGGAAGCCGGCCGCGCGCAACTGGGCGCAGCGCTTGAATAGCTTGGCGTCGAAGGTGACGGTTTCCAGAATCTCGAGCACGAAACGCTCGGGCGGCATGATGTGAACGATGTCGTCGAACAGCAGGTCGCGGTTCATGTTCACGAAGCCGCGGTGATCGCCCAGCACCGCCGACAAACCGATCTCGCCAACCGTTCGCGCGACAACGTGGGCAGTGGCCTGCACATCGTCGAAAATGCGCGCGCGATTGTCCGGGCTATCGCGAAAGAGCAGTTCGTACGCATGCAGCGCACCGTTGCGATCGATGATCGGCTGGCGGCCGAGATAGACGCTCTCCGGCTCGCGAAGAACGGTCGCGGCAAGCTTCGCCGCGCCCTTCGGCGCCGCCGCGGGGCTGTCCGCGGCGTTGCGCGCGGCGCGCCGGGTCGGGTTCCGATCAACCGGCGGCATGAATGGACCTGCTGCGGTCATGCGAGACCGCAGGCTCGATGCAATGGACGGCCGTCGCCGAGACCTCGAACGACACAATGCGTGCGTTCAGCGCGTTCAATATGCCTGGCTTCAGGGCCGGCTCCGGCAATCGGCTTGGGGACGCGATCATGGCGTGCAGCAATGGAACGGTGTTGACTGAATGGCGACAGACAGCGGTTAGCTCAAACGATTAGCTTGAGAGGTTGGCTTAAGGGCTAGCTGCTTATGGGCCAGCTTAAGGATTTAACTTACAAACTCAAAAATGAGCGGTCGGACCGCGGCCAGACGATAGCTCACCACCACGCTCCGCGGACCAACTGACCGGTTCAGAGTTTGTAACTATCAAGCCGCACTCTACCCCAAATCGTGATGTCGACAAATTGCGTGAAACCCGCCGGGGCCGTGGCTCTCGGGCGCCCCGCTATTCCTCTAAAGAATTTCGGGGCATAACCGTTAACTTGCAAAGAACGCGTCCGAGTCGCGGTTACCGGATATTCCGGTCACTCACGCCCGCATCGCCGCACCATCAACAGCAAATGCCCGATGCAGCGCGCTTGGCCGGACAGCGTGCGCCGCGCCCCTACCGGCCCGGCGCGCAATCAGACAGGCTATATAACCGAAACATGCCAGTAAAACGGATCACCGCCCAGCGCTTGAATGCATGGATCGCCCTAGCCGGCCAAACCAGCGCCGCCGTGCGCGCGACTATCAGGACGTTGATCGCGACCACGTTCCCAAGCTGCACCGTCAGGTTCGCGACAGTCGAAGCAACGCCTGCGCCCGTGCTGGCCACGGGTAGCCGTGACCCCCTGCCGCTGCCGCTCACCCTCCCCGGGTCGACGTCGCACGGTGCTCGGGGGAAGAAAACAGGACGCGTCGTCCCAGCGCCGGCTTCGCCCGCGCCGCTTCATCTATTGCATCCCGAAGCGGTGAATGAAGCTGAGCGCGCCCCAAGCGCCGCGACGGAAGCCACGCTCGCCGCCGTCGATTTCGTGGCGCAAGTGGATGCGTCGCTGCGCTTTTGCTATGTATCGGCGGGGAGCATCGAATTCCTGGGTTATCACCGCGACTACCTGAGCTCGCTGACATTGCATGAGCTGGTGCCCTCGCATGAAATCGATGAACTCGATGCGCTCGTCGCGCGTGCACAACAAAGCGGCAAGTTGGAGACCGCGACGCTGCATCTGCTGAAATCGCTGACCACGCCGATCCTCGTCGAACTGCGGATTCTCGCCACGCACGCGCCGGATCTGCCCGGCTTCGCGCTCGCCGCGTTTGAGGTTTCGCACTGGCGCGACCGCGAAGCCGCCCTGCGCCACGCGCTGCATCACGATCCGCTGACCGGCCTCGAGAACCTGACAGCGCTGAAAAACGCGATCGATGCCGCCCAGGCCGAGGCCGTTCACACGCGCACGCATGCGGCGTTACTGCTGGTGGATATCGACGACTTCCAGCGCATCAATCGCGCACTCGGCTACGACGCAGGCGACGACATGCTGCGCGAGACCGCTCGCCGCATCCAGCATGCAGCACGTGCCGGCGAGCGTGTGGCGCGCGTGGCCAGCGACGAATTCGCTGTGCTGTTTTCGTCCGGCACCTCGGCCGAGGCGGCATCGGCGGCCGAGGATGTCGCGCGACGGGTGCTGAGCGCGATTGCGCAGCCCTACAGGTACCGCGGACAACATACGCATTTATCGGCGAGCATTGGCGCTGCGATCTTCCCCGACGAAGTCGAGCACGCCAGCAACAGCCTGCTGCGCATGGCCGACCATGGGCTGGCGCAGGCGAAGACCTCGGGCGGCAATATTGTCGTGTTCCACGTTCCCGACGACGACCCCCGCAACGCCGAGCGCCTGAACCTGGAAGCCGATCTTTACGAAGGCGTGCGCAACGGCGAGTTTTCGCTGCACTTCCAGCCGATCACCGAAAGCCGCAGCGGCGGCGTGGTCGGCGTCGAAGCGCTGATCCGCTGGCAGCATCCGGTGCACGGCCTCGTCCCCCCGACAGCTTTCATTCCGCTCGCGGAATCGATAGGCCTGATCAACTATCTTGGTAACTGGGTGCTCAAGGCCGCGTGCATGCAATTGGTGCAGTGGGACAGCGAAGGTTTCGTGCTGGACTACGTCTCGGTGAACGTCTCGCCACAGCAATTCCGCGACAAGCGTTTTACGCAGAACGTGAAAGAGGCGCTGCAACTGACAGGCCTCGATCCGAGCCGGCTCGTGTTCGAAATCACGGAAAGCCTGCTGATGCATGATCCGGAAGAGGCTACCCGCCTGCTCGAAGCCCTGGCGGCGCTTGGCATTGCGTTCGCTGTCGACGACTTCGGCACCGGCTATTCCAGCCTTTCCTATCTGCAGCGTTTCCCGTTG
>Ga0302226_10003574_pt1 | contig 10565 bp, 14 predicted proteins | sample II_Palsa_E3_3_FD_193524 | JGI IMG/M metagenome (GOLD analysis project Ga0302226, IMG submission 193524) | Peat permafrost microbial communities from Stordalen Mire near Abisko, Sweden - II_Palsa_E3_3 | ecosystem: Environmental > Terrestrial > Soil > Palsa > Peat permafrost | place: Sweden...
ACGCAGGGCCTGGGCGTACGAAGAAAACACGCTGATCGAGGCAACGTACACCCCCCCATAGTTGAGGGCGTACAGGCCCAGGTCCTTCTTGCGCTGTGCACTTGACGCAGCAGCCGAGGGGTCGGCCGAGTAGACGGCCGAGTCGAGAAGGAGCATGTTGACTTTGGACTTGGACGCGATCACGCTGTGCACGCCACTGTTGCCGGGATCGTGCGCCCACACGTCGCCACCGATGAGCCAGCGCGACTTGGGAGCAAGGAGCTCGTGCGATTCGTAGAGCGCCTGCAGCTTGGGGTGCGACGAGTGCTCCTGGGCGAGCAGGGCGACCACCTTGGCCGCGACGTCGGCGTTCTTCTTGGCATCGCCGCTGTGTGTCTGCAGCCACGCGGACAGCGCCGTGTGCAGGTCCTTGGACAATGTGACCGAGGCATCGCGGAGCAGCTCGGACACCTTGGCGGCAATCGACTCGGACTCTTCGATGCTGGCGAGCACCTTGCCAAAGCCTGTGTTGATGCTGCAAGGTAAAGAAATAAATGATAAGGCAACTTATTCTTGGGCCATACTTTTGGGTGCTGGAAGGTCCCCACACTGAGCTCGAGCCCACGCCGTTCGAGATCTCGAGACGGTTGCCAAACACTTGGGCAAGCATCTTGAGGTACGGCAAGGCGAGCTCATTCTCGCTGGACGGCGCGACCTCCATCTGGTCATCGTCGGTCTCGGCTCTGGGAAAGCACTATTCAGTCTTTTCAATTGAAGCTGACAGTATACTTTTGAAGAACTGGGGTCTCAATGCCCTGGACGGACGCAGTGATGAGCTGTTGAGCTTGCTCGGGCGTGATTGCGCTGCCGACGACCTCTGGGACGATGGACGTGTTGTGGCCCTCGAGGACCTGCTGGGTCAGCGACAGGACATCTACGAAGAGCGGGCCCCATGCGTCGACAGAGTCTTCGTCAACGACACGGATGAGCTTGACTGGACAGAAACCATTGGCAATAGAAAGTGCTTTTTGCAACACAGGCTTACGGTTGGACTTGGTGATCCATGGCGCGATCTCTGCAGATGGCAGGGGGCGATACTGACCGATGACAAGCACACCGACAGATGGGTTGTTGGCAGCAAGGTCCAGGAGGATCTGGCCGACCGCGGGCGTGTTAAAAGCGACCAGCAATGCCGAGGGCGCTTGGGCGCCAGCGTAGACGACTGCGGGCAGCTTAAACGCGCCATGCAGCAGAGCATCGACCGCCTCTTCCCGCGGCTGCTGCTGCTTGATCGCCGCGATCTGCGCCAAAACGGGCTCGGCGATAGCGTTGTCGCTGATGGCCACGTTGGCACAGATACCGTGGAGGACGACAGACGTGGCCGCGCGCAAAGCCAGCAGTTGCGTGGCGCCGGCCTTGACAGCCGCCTCGGCTGGCGTGCGCGAAAGCACGACAGTCTCGGCAATGTGCCGCACCGCCGCGAGGTGCGCCATGCTCTCGACGTAGACATGGACTGCGACCGCAGCACGTTTCTCCTTTGCGAGGTCGTGCAGCTGCGGGAGCATCGCGAGCAGCTCCTTGGACGAGCCGGCGACCACCGTCACCACCGCCTTGTGGTCCTGCTGTCTCGCCCAGCGCAGCACGTCGCCGGCCCCGCTTCCCTCGGGCAGATCGCCCTTGATCAGCAGCGGTGCGTGCGCCTTGACGGCCGCAGCGAGCAGACCGGTGGGCGTGCTGCCGGCTGCCCCGACGAGGAACACGGCCTCGCTGGTGGACGCGATGATTGTTGCTGCCGCCGCCATCTGTGAAAGGGTGTCAGCACACGAGGCCCGGGGGTGGGGAGGGGGGAGGGGGGGAGGCACGAGGGAGAAGGGGCGAGTAAAATGACGCGACCTCCGCAAAAAAAAACGCGATCGACGCCGGCCACGTGGACTCTGGCCACGTGGACGACTGTTATTTTTAGACAAACGAAACAGAGAAAAAGAAAAGGCTGACGCTCGGCGATGAAGAAAGCGCCGTCTCAAGAGGTACGCACGATAGGCTGTGGGCGTGGGGGGTGCGTGGGGTGGGGAAGGCAGGGAGAGCAAGGGAGCACAAGCCACTAGGCGACCGGGCAGAAGAAAGGCGCATGTGTGTAACACTGGCATATTGTGCAGTCGTTCCACAGCGGCAACCACAAGCACGGCGGCGGCCGCATCAACGCGGCTGCCAATATCCTGCTCAACAAGCTGTCGTTGTACGTGCCGCCGCCCCCCCCCTGACGGAGTGGAGTGTTAACCGGGTCTTTTTCGTAACACGACAGCAACCAGCAAAAGACCTTCCGCCCCAAGATTTCACTGTGGAACAACAACAGCCGGTTCTCGCTGGCAGGGCAGCTCGCCGACACGGCCGTGCTCAGCGTGGACCTGCGCCAGGCCGTCATCTGCCCGCCCGACTATGATCTGAACGAGTGGCTGGCCGTGAACATGGTGGACTTTTTCAACCAGATAAACCTCATCTACGGCAACGTGTCCGAGTTCTGCACCAAGGCGACGTGTCCCGTCATGAACGCGGGCGCCAAGTACGACTACCACTGGGCCGACGGCGTCACGTTCAAGAAGCCGATCAAGTGCCCCGCGCCCGAGTACGTGTCCTACCTCATGGCCTGGGTGCAGAGCCGCTTTGACAACCAGGACCTCTTCCCTCGCAGCGCAGGTACGCCAGTGCGGATGTAAAAACAAGAGTAGGTGGTCACTAAACAGCACGCTCAAGACACCCCATTTCCGCCAAACTTTTTCGACGAGGTCCGCTCCATCTTCAAGCGACTGTTCCGTGTCTACGCCCATCTGTACTATAGCCACTTTAAGAACGTGGAGACGATGGGCATGGACGCCGTCGTGTACCTCAACACGTGCTTCAAGCACTTTATGCTCTTTGTCTACCGGTACTCGCTCATCGACCGCAAGGAGCTCGAGCCACTCAACGCCGTCACCAACAAGGTTTGTTTTGCAAAAATTTTCTAATTTTTATTTATTTATTTATTTATTTATTTATTTATTTATTTATTTATTTATTTATGTAGCTCCTCAACAGCGACGAGCAGGCAATGTCTCCGGGCAACTTTGATGACTCGCCGCAGATGACCCGCAGTCACAGCAAGCAATCGTCCCAGCTCACGGTCAAGGGCGCCATCATGGGCTCCAGTACAAACACGCAACCGCTCATCCTCGCGCTCAAACGCGTCATGATCATGCCGACGGTCGTCTATGCCAGCTCGGAAGCCGCCGTCAAGGAGCTCTCCAACCTGACGGGCATCCGTCAAGTCGCAACAGACGCCGTGTCGGTGGTCACCCGTCCCGATATTTACGTCGTCTTCATCGCCGGTGCCATCAAGGAGCGAAAACAGCTCGTAACCGTTTCAAATATGTTTTCTTTTCCGTGCAAGAGTAAACTCGTTCCAAACGTAGTTTTTGGCAGCCGTCAACGCAGACAAGCATGCCATCGTGGAGTACCCTGCGTCAGTCAATCGCACCGACCTAGCGGAGATGCTTGCAGCGTCCTCGCGGAGACAGAAGGAACTCACGTCGCAGCTCATGTTTTACACGGTCAATTTCCCTTGGAGGTATCTGCCCACCTCGCGTCGCATGCGCAGCCTCTTCCTCAAGGACTCTTGCGGTGACCTGATGGTGGTTCGCGGTCAGGTTTCTTTCCGTATCGACCCCACATTGCAGGTAAGAACTTTTAATTGTGCTTTCGTAATCTTTTGTTTCAGAACGTGGACGCAGGCGCTCCCTGGTTTCAGCAACAGGTCGGCGTGGACGCAGCCTATTTGGTCGACTTGATCCAGTTTGTGACAGGGCTGCGGTTCAAAAATGTGAGTGCCATCCTCAAGCGCAACTCGTTGACCAACGAGCCCGAAGTCCTTGCCGTCCAGGGCGTCCTCGGCGACAACAACGTCCCTGGTTCGCTCAGCATCGCATACTCGGTCTGTGCGCCAGACATTCTCTCACTCGAGCTGCTCGGCGCAAAGGGATCGCTTGTTCTCAAGGACCTGGCCCTGCTCAGCTGTTCCGGACCTACGCCCGCAGAGACGACCACGGTCGGTGTGGCCAATCCCGCCTTGATGGATGTCGAAGAGGTATAATTTAAAAAAAAAAGCGTTGCGTTACAAATTGCTAAAAAAAAAAATAATAAAAATAGGGATTGCCGACCACACACACCGCTGTCGTCGGAGGCATCTCGCTGATGACGCGTGCCTTGCGGGCCCTTGTTGTCGACGACGACGAGCAGATCCACCGCGACGCCGCAAACATTGGCGACGCTTTGTACGTCCAGACTGTGATCGACGCGCTCAAGGAGAGCATCGATAGCGGCGCCAACAGTTCGCTCGCGGTCGTCATCCCCGATTCGACATTATCGCGGTCCAACAGCCGTGATGACGTCCCGTCGACCGCCTAGTGAAACCTGCGAGTGCCTCTTTTTCAGACAAAAAAAAAAAAAAAAGGTTTTTCTTCTTTCTTCCCTCCCTCCTTGCAATTCTCAATCCATTTGCCTCATTCCCATCCGGTGCACATGCAAATACGTAAATTGTGCTGCTTCTATTGATTAAAAACTTTTTATTCCGAGTGTGGCGCTCGGATGCTTGCCCGCGAGGCAGTCCACGCAGCCTACGTGTTGCCGGTATTGCTCCTGCTGGTGCCGGAAGCGCTGCACGAGTTGCTGAAAATGTGGGCCCATCCGATGAACCTGCAGCCTAAACATTTCTTGTGCGACCGTGTATAACCTGATGTCGTACTCGTTGTACTTTGCGACCTTGAGCCTGGTTTCCTCGGGCAGGTCTACATTTTTTATTATTTTTTTTAATGAGGGGTTTACTAGTTTCTACCGTCCTCTGCCCTACCAGACGTGTGAGGCCGATCGGTCACGGCCTTGGTCTTGTTGAAAAGCAGGTTTTGGAAGCCGGCAAAGTACTGCATCATGACCACGCTTTCGTCCATGAGCTCGTACAGGCCCACGAACCCAAACTGCGATCGTCTTGCTTTTTTAGCCAGCCCCCGCACTAAAAGAAAAAAAAAGCGCACACGTACCGAGCGAAGGTTGTGTTCTGCTACAGCGTACACGCTCTCGTTGACCTTGCCGTAGATGCCGCTGATGAACTGGACCTGGTCGTTCTGGCCGTCCAGCGACAGCTCGACCCACCTGTCCAGCGTGTTGTCGCGAGCGAGGTGGTGGAAGCGGTCGGTGACGGACGCTCGGTGGTAGTAGTAGTGCGAGACCACGCGGTCGATCGGGTCGCGCATAATCGTCATGTATGTACACGGCCGTGGTTCAAAGTGCGCGTGCACGCCGTACTTGAAGTGCCCAAAGACAAAGTCGTGCTGCAGCATCTCGGCAATGACGCGCTGCTCCCGCGGGTGGTGCCAGTATCGGATGAACCCGGGCCCACCGTTCTCAGCCTGCTCGGCCAGCTTGCCGATCGCCGTCCCGCCAGACTTGGGGATGTGGATGAACAGGTACGGCCGTGGCAGGAGGAGCCGCGTCTGCAGAGCCTGCCGCTCTCGCTCCAGAGCTGCCTCCCCCTGCCCCTGATCTTGGAGAGGATACAGACGGCTCAGCAGGGCCGCCGCCAGTCCCATCAGCAGGATGGCGCCAACGATTTGCTGTGGCCTTGGCATTGGGCGCGCCGGCAGGCTGAGAAACAAGTGTTTTTTTTTTTTCACTGAGTGGCGGAGGCCCGGGCAGCCTTGCTAGAATCAGTACTCGGTCACCTCTTTTGCCGGCGACGACGACGATGACGAGCCTGAGCGAGCTGCTGCAGGAGGAAGACGAGGACTATGTCGATGCCGATGCCGCGGGCGCAGCGGACTCAGCGTAAGCCTGGTCGGTTTTGGCTGACCTAAAACAGGCGTAAAGACTCGACTTGTCGTACGCCCAGCTCGAGTTTATCCCGTCGCACGTCTTCCAGATGCGGAGGGAGCTGCGCGGCCTCAACGTGAGCGACAACCGTCTGAGGCATGTGCCTGAGAATGTTCGAGAGCTGGGAGAGCTGCGGGTGCTGCTGGCGCGCTACAACAAGATCAGGGCCGTCCCCGTTGAGCTTGCTCGCTTGAGGTGCGCGATGTGTCCGGGGGCTGTGTTGTTGATGCTTTGGTAATGCAGGAACCTTGTCGTGCTGAGACTGGACGGCAACCAGATCCAAGTTCTGCCAGAGTCGTTTGTTGCGCTGCACAAGCTCCGGGTGCTCAACCTCGGCAACAACAGGCTCAAGTGTCTCCCAAAGCATATGGAGCTGATGGTCGATCTCCGTGTCCTGCTGCTGCACCATAATGTCCTCCAGAGACTGCCCGAGAGCGTCGGGCGTCTCACTCTCCTCGAATCGGTACTAATGGCTTTTTTTTTAATTTAATTTCTTATTATTTTTTTTTTTCTGCGCTCTGGACAGTTGTACGCCGGGAACAACCAGCTCGTGGGCCTCCCAGAGTTTGGGCTGCTGACCAACCTCCGCGAGCTGGACGTGTCCAACAACTGCATCCGCCACCTGCCTCCGAGCATCGGTGCGTGCAAGAGGCTCAGGATGCTCTGGCTGTCGGACAACCTGCTGACGTCCCTGCCGTCGACGATCGGCAACATCTCCAAGCTGCGCGTCCTGCATGTGCGTGGGAACGGTCTCATGCACCTGCCGTACACCGTGACACGGCTCAGCCACATCCGCGAGCTCTACTTTTCCGACAATCCGCTTCAATGGTGCGCCAGCGAGGATGCATTTCCACCCGAGCCGCCTTCCCTCGTCGAGCTCGCCGCACGCACCGTCCTTCTCAGGCTGCACCGTCGCCTCCTCCGTGCAAAGGACGGTGACAGTCGCGCCTTTCAACGTCGCCTGGTCCGCACGCTCGCCGCCGTCCCCGTCGAGATCGCGACCATCATCGAGCGGTCCGTCCGATCGCCACGTCTGTGCTCCCTGTGCGATCAACCCCTGCTCACCTGGATCGGCCGTGCCGTCCGCGTCGTGCCCATCCCCAACAACGCCACGATGCGTGCGCCCGTCCTGCTCGAGCTCTGCTCCGCCGCACACCAGACCAGCTTTGGCGAGTGAATTACTATTGTATTGTATTATTACTTGCTGTCAAGATCGTCTTGCCGGGTTATGCGACTGGGACGAGCTACCTAAATTATTAGAATCAGGTGACAACAACAAAAACAAGGAAATGCTCAAACACGCCTTCGCCGCCACGACGGTCGCCGCGTCCGCGGTCGTGGCCGCCTACCTGCTGGTTCCTCTGTGGCTGCTGGTGTTTTTCGCCGTGCTGGTTGTGCGCGAGGTCGTTTACAAGCCGACCGTGATCCCCGCCAAGCCCGTGCCCGCGTTGGCCACGGCCATGGAGACGCCCGAGGAGGCGCTGAGCGAGACCGCCAAGCGCACGTGCGTCGTCACCGGCGCGTCCGGCTTCCTGGCGCAGCACCTGGTCAACTACCTGGTCCAGACCAAGTCGTATGACGTGGTCCGTGCCGTCGACATTGTCACGCCAAAGTTTGCCCTGCCGCAGGTCGAAAACATCCAGTGCAACATCACTGACGCGGCCGCCGTGCGCAAGGCCATCCAGGGCGCGGGCACGGTCTTCCACGTGGCGAGCCTCATCGACCTGCGCGACAACAAGTACCGCAACAACCGCCTCTACGTAACAACACGCTCGCACTCCTCTTCTCATGCCATATAAACAGGACGTCAACGTGCTGGGCACCGTCACCATTATCAACGCGTGCGTGCAGCTCGGCGTCGAGCGCCTCGTGTACACGAGCTCGATGGGCGCCGTCGTGGGTCCCAAGCAGGGTTACTTGCGCGTGTGGAACGAGGACACGCTGGACACCCCTGTGGACGAGCTTACGTCGCACTATGGTAAGACCAAGCGCATCGCCGAGCTCAAGGTGCTCGAGGCCAACGGCAACGGTGGCCGCCTCCGGACAATCTCGCTGCGCCTCGGCATCCCCTTTGGCCCGGGCGACAAGCTGCAGACCGAGGTCACGCTGACGTTGCCTGCCATCTCGAAACTCCCGAAAGGCGGCAACGAGACGAGCTTCATCTACTGCAAGAACTGGGCGCACTGGCACAAGCTCGCGGCCGACAAGCTCGCCGACGACACGGTCGCGCCCAGCATCGCCGGCCAGGCCTTTTTCATCGACAACGGCGGCCTCAACAAGGACGCGATCATGACACAGGACAAGTTCAATGAGATCCTCATCGCCATGCGCAAGAAGAACCCGCCCCAGAAAGTCGCCGTGATTCCCCTGACTGTGGTCTACGTGTTTATGGTCGTGGGCCAGTTCGTTGACTGGTTCACCGGTGGCAAGCTGGTTACTCAGGCCCTCATGCTCAACGAACACGCGGTGTTCTACAGCCAGGTTGCATGCACCCTCGACGCCTCCAAGCTGGCCAAGCTCATCGGTTACCAGCAGCTCTACACGATCAAGCAGGCCTTTGAGGAGACTGCCAAGGTCCTGGACCCGTGAGCAAGTTTTGAAGGCCTTGAAAAAAAATCGTTCTGTAATTTTTTGAGAGAGAATTTTTCATCATCATTCGGAGACAAAATTAAAAAAAAAATTCCTTTTCTTTTTTGGGCCCCGACTGATACCAGTGTAGTTATTCAGAAGGAACTCATAAGGAAAAGAAAACAAGCTGAACGAGGAAGAGAACCAAAAAGGCGACCAAGACGGCCGTTCCGGTCGATGCGGGTGCAGATGTGATGACCTTGCCACTGGCAGAGGGGGTTTGGGTGGGTGTGGGATGCGATGTGTGCGTGGCCGTGGCCGTGTGGGTGTGCGAGAACGTGGACGATCGGGTGTACGACTGCGTGTACGAGGCGGTTACGGAGGCGGTGTACGTGTAGGTGGGCGTCGCAGATCTGGTCGCGGACGCGGAGAACGACTCGGTGGCGGACACCGTCGCGGACGCGGTGGCGCTCTGTGTGTGCAGGATGGGGATGAGATACTCGTCGCTGACGTCAAAGACGCCGCCCAGCGGGTCCTCTGAGCCAACGAGGGCGTAGAAACCGCCGGTCTTCTCGAGGGCAACGGCAAAGCCAAAGTTGGTGCCCGTCGCCGACGTCGCGATCGACTCGAGCGTGCAGCCGGTCAAATTGGCGGCCGAGGTCCCGAGGCAGGCATACTGGTACGTCTTGCCGTCCTGTACAGCGGCGTACGTCCCCGGCGCCCCAACAACGAGCGAGAAGCCAAGGTCGCTAAAGGCCATGTCGAGCGCAGCGCCAAACTGGTCTCGAGCACGGCCAGACTCGTAGGCGTCGGCGATGAGGTTCACGATAAAGTCGGCGGGGTCGGTGCAGAGCTCGAGCTGTGGGCAGCCATAAATGTAGACCGATCCCTGCCCGACGGGCCCGTCGCCCGAGGCGCCGACGAGGAGCAGATCGCCTTGAGCCAGGACGACCGACCCAAAGCCGAGCACGCCGGTGGAGTTGAGCATGACATCCTGGACGCACAGCTGCAGGTTGCTGCTGCTGTTGAGAGCGCACGTGATGGGCGAATTGGTCGGGATGCTCCACATGAAAACGGCACCAAAACTGTCGCCGCCCAGGATGAAGAAGTCGCCGTTGAATGCGCCTGGGTTGTAGAACTCTGTAAACTCGTCGCCGGCATTGACGTTGGATCCCTGGAGGCCCTTGACGAGGGTGCAGTTGGTCGTGGCGGGTTGCAGCAGGGCGGTCGAGCAGTCAAAGACATAGGCGATGGCCGTGTTGGTCTGGTCGGCGACATACTGCCCCACGACGACGGTGCTTCCGTTGACAGAGACGCTTTGATGGTGGGGAAAAAGGAAATAAGCAACCTTTGCAAAACCAGGCGAGAAAAAGAGAAAAAAATACAATACCTGTTTGCAAAGTTGACCTGCTCTTCGGCCGTTGGGCTGTAGATCGTCGCGACAAAGACGCAGGGCAGGACGGCGCACTCGTAGACATAGGCCCTGCCAACGCTGTAGGCTGTGGTTGGGTAGTAGCACGCACCCACGACCAGCACCGAGCCGTCGACCGAGAGGGAGCAGCCAAACTGGCCCCCGTGGGCTGCGAGCGGTTCCGGGGACAGAATAGTCGCGCTCACGTTTTGCGAGCACACGACGTTCTCACTGCCCTGGCCCGAGCACGCGGCCACGAGGACAGCACCCGCGTCCTCCACACCGCCCACAGCGTACGTCGGCGCGCCAATGAACGCCACCGTGTTCCCCCCTTGCTGCTGCTGCTGCTGCTGCTGCTGCTGCTGCGGTTGTTGTTGTTGTTGTGGGTCCATGAGGGCGAGCGCGAATCCGGCAGTCGAATTGACGACATAGTCGCCGGGCCGCAGCGCTTGCAGCGTGATTTGCTGAACGGTGGCCGCCGACAGTAGCTCTGCGGCCGCTCCCGCTGCCGCCGCTGCTGCCGCTGCTACTGCCAGCAACGCGAGCAACGCGAGAAAGAACCGCCGCATTCTGTTCCACGTTCCGCAAGGAATGTGTTTACCATTTTACACGATGTCGTCCCTGGTGCGTTTTGTGCCTGGGCAACATGGTCGTCGGCCGGGGCAGGGGCCGGGGCCGGGACCAGGGCGGGAGGAGGACGAGGAGGACGCAT
>Ga0302226_10003576_pt1 | contig 10562 bp, 8 predicted proteins | sample II_Palsa_E3_3_FD_193524 | JGI IMG/M metagenome (GOLD analysis project Ga0302226, IMG submission 193524) | Peat permafrost microbial communities from Stordalen Mire near Abisko, Sweden - II_Palsa_E3_3 | ecosystem: Environmental > Terrestrial > Soil > Palsa > Peat permafrost | place: Sweden...
CGAAAAGCACACCGTTAAATTAGACATGTCATTACGATGGCAAGCGAAATTGAACGTTTGTCAGGCAAATCTCACCCCATATCCTTAGCCAGCCCGGAAACACCTCCAGTCATGCGCAATAACTTATGTCGCTCTGTTTAGAAGGCGATTGCCGCCTCGCATTCGGTGCCCCCTATTGCATTCTGCATCCCATGTCATACTCCGCACAACACCTCAAGGAGACGGCCGAGATCGTGGCCAAGATCAACCCGGCAGACTGCGAAAAATGCGTCGCCGAATTGCGCGCCGTGAGGGAGCACGGGGGCCGCCTGTTCATGCTGGGCGTGGGGGGAAGCGCCGCCAATGCGTCCCACGCGGTGAACGATTTCCGGAAGATCACGGGGATCGAGGCGTACGCGCCGACCGACAACGTCGCCGAGCTGACCGCCCGCACCAACGACGACGGCTGGGCCAGCGTGTTCGTCGAGTGGCTGCGCGTCGGCAAGCTGAACAGCAAGGACTGCCTCTTCATCCTGTCCGTGGGCGGAGGCAACCTGGAGAAAAACGTGTCGCCAAACCTCGTCGCCGCCATGCAGCTTGCGAAGCAGGTGGGGGCCCGGATCATCGGGATCGTGGGCAAGGACGGCGGCTACACGGCGAAGGTCGCCGACGCGTGCGTGATCGTCCCGACGGTCAACCCCAACAACGTCACGCCCCATAGCGAAGCCTTCCAGGCGGTGGTCTGGCACCTCTTCGTCTCCCATCCCGACCTCAAGGTGAACCAGACGAAGTGGGAGTCGGTGGCGGCCAAGCCCTGAGGAGGATGGCGCTGCGGCCCGCAGTCTTCCTGGACCGGGACGGAACGCTGAACGTCCAGGTCGTCCGGGATGGGAAGCCGTTCCCGCCGGGCACGGTCGAGGAGTTCCGGCTGCACGAAGGGGTCGCCGCCGGCTGCCGCGCGCTCAAGGAGGCCGGCTTTCTGCTCGTCGTCGCGACCAACCAGCCCGACGTCGGGCGCGGCACCATTCCCCGGTCCCTGGTCGACGCGATGCACGCGCGCCTGCTTGAGCTTGTCCCGGAGATCGACCGGGTCGAGGTGTGCTTCGATCCGGGAATGGGCGAGGCGTCCCGCAGGCGCAAGCCCGAGCCCGGCATGCTTCTCGACGCCGCCGCGGCGCTCGGCGCCGACCTGCCCCGGTCCTGGATGGTCGGCGACCGGTGGCGCGACGTGGACTGCGGCAGACGCGCCGGGGTCAAGACCGTGCTCATCGATTTCGGCTATGACGAGAAATTCAACTTGCTGCCTGATCATACGGTAAGGGCTTTTCCCGAGGCGGTCGCGGTCATCCTGGGAGCATCGGCCCAGCCCGGGAAAGATGCCTGAAAACGGCGCCCCGAATAGATGGTTTGGGCGATCCGGCTGTCAGATGTCTTTGCCTACGCCTTCGATCCACTCCTGTCGGATTCGCGAAGACTACTGGCGTTGTCTATAATCTACTTGCCGGTTCCCAAACAGTGACCTCTATTTTGACCTCCAAAAACACATGAAATCCCTCAACGACCTTACCATACAGCTCTATGCCGACGGCGCCGACAAGGCGGGCATACTGGACCTCTATTCCAAGCCCTACATCAAGGGCCTGACGACCAACCCGAGCCTCATGAAGAAGGCCGGGATCAAGGACTATGAGGCGTTCGCGCGGGATATCCTCCAGACGGTGACGGCGAAGCCGATCTCGCTTGAGGTCTTCACGGACGACTTCACGGACATGAAGCGGCAGGCGCTCAAGATCACCGCGATGGGCAAGAACGTCTACACGAAGATCCCGATCACCAACTCGCGCGGGGAATCCTCGCTGCCCCTGGTCAAGGAGCTCGCGGCGCAGGGTGTGAAGCTCAACATCACCGCCATCCTCACCCTGAAGCAGGTTGCCGGCGTCGCCGAGGCGCTCAATCCCGCCGTTCCGTCGGTGGTCTCGGTGTTCGCGGGACGAATCGCAGACACCGGCGTCGACCCCATGCCGCTCATGCGGGCCTGCACCGCGCTCCTCCACAACCATGCCAAGGCCGAGCTCCTTTGGGCGAGCACCCGGGAGGTCCTCAACATCTTCCAGGCCCAGGAATGCGGCTGCGCCATCATCACGGTGCCCCATGACATCCTCGGGAAGGCCGCCAAGATGCTCGGCATGGACCTGACCGAGGTGTCCCTGGACACGGTGAAGACGTTTGCGAAGGACGCGGCGGAGTGCGGCTACAAGCTCTGACGCCCGTACTTCGTCATTTACCTACCGGGCGGACTCCTGCAAATCTGAGGGTCCGCCTTTTTTTCCAATGCCCCCACGGATACGCCTGGTGAGTCTCCTCGTCGCGGCGCTGGCCTCGTCAGCGCAGCTGCCTGCCGCCAACCTGGACGGATCGACCCCGGAGGTTGGAAGCCCCGAAGCCGCACGGCTTTACGAACAGGCGAACGACTACGTGACGACCATGGCGGAGGGGAGCTACTCGTACTCCTACCTGCAGTTCTACTGGAAGCATGCCGAATCCAACGTCGAGCGCGCCCGGAGGGTCTATCCGGACTCGCCCACCGCCAAGGCGCTGAGCCGGGGTGACCTGAAGCTGGGCCCCTACCCGCTGGACTACTTCAAGGAGCGCGTCCTCTTCAACCTCGAGCGCAAGCGCCTCGGGGCCTTCGACGACGTCAACTGCGCGATTTATCTCTACGGGCTCGACGAGAAGAGGAACGACCCGATCCGGGACGAGGCCCTCGTGGCCATCCTGGAGGTGATGGCGCGGCGCCAGCGGTGGGGCGAGGTCATGGCCTTCCCGGTCCTGGACGAGCACCGGCCGCTTCTCCTTCAGACCATCTTCCGCGTGGCCGCGGACTACGACCAGAAGAAGATCGTCGACGGGATGCTAAAGGCGATAAGGCCCGATGAAAAGTACCAGTCCGACTTCAATCCGATCCTGGCCGAATCCATGGTGCTGCTGGGCAGGCCGCGCTCCGCCTTGTTCCAGTTCGTCGCCGACCATCCTGAGGACGCCGTTCGGACCGCGGCGATGCGCGCCGTCGTCGATCGCGAGATCCTCATCCACCGAAGGGAGTCGCTGCACCTCCCGCTCGGCAGCTCGATAGGCGACATCCATTTCAACGTCCAGCGCTTGGCCCTCAGGGACGACGTTCCCGCGATGGCCGCCCAGCTTTTCCCCGACAGGGCGCAGGACGCCACGCCCTTTCTCGCCGAATACAGCGCCTCGCTGGGCGCCGCGCCCGGCTCCGGGGCGCCCGTCGGGGCCCATCTCGCGTACCTGCGCTACCTCGCGGACTCGGGGCGGCTGGACGCGGTGCGGTCGTACGCGCGGGAAGCCAGCCTCGACGCGAGGCTCAGCCGGGCCTGCGACCTCAAGGCCATCGAGCTATTCGCCGAGGCGGGCCGCACCGAGGATGCGGACCTCGGCCGCAAGGAGTTTGGGGCCCGCGGCCCGGGCGAGGCCGACCAGGCGGCCCTGGCGGAGTTCATCGGCAGGATGGATTCAAAGGCGGTTCCCCTTGTCGTCCGGGAGAAGACCTTCGCCGAGCTGCCGATCTCGGACCCCTGCATCCTCGCCATGGCAATCATGGACTGGAGCCTTTCGCCGAACCGCTCCCAGCGGGGCGCGACTCCTTGGGACGCGATCATTTTCAGGGTGTCCGGCGGCTTTGACAATCTGCCCGAGCCCGAATCGACCGAGGTGAGCGACGCTGCCAGTGCCGTGAAGCCGTACTGACAGCGCGCGACGCGGACCCAACCCGGTGAACATCCTGTTTGTCAACTACGGCGACTTCACCACCAACAGCCTGAACCACATAGGCGGCTTCGCCAACGTCCTGTCGGCGCAGGGACATGCGGTCGTCGTCGCCGTGCCCTCGGGCCGGGACACCCTGTCGGTGGCATCCGACCCGGTCTACATCCCGGCGCTGTATGACGACGTTCTCTCGCAGCCCGCGCTCTTCCCCGACCGCGCAACGGCGGACATCATCCACGCATGGACGCCCCGGGAATGCGTGCGCAAGTTCGTGGTGGCCTACCAGCGGACGGCCAGGCGCAGCGCCAAGCTGATCATCCACCTGGAGGACAATGAGGAATACCTGATCTCGGGGTACGCGCGAAGGCCGATCGCGGAGCTGAGGGCCATGGGCTTTGACGAGCTGGATTCGATCATGTCCGACAGCCTGCCCCATCCCGTGAGGCACAGGACCTTCCTGCGCCTCGCGGACGCGGCGACCGTGATCGTCGACAGGCTGCGGGAATTCGTTCCGGCCACCGTTCCCTGCTCGGTGATCGCGCCCGGCGTCGACCCCGACTATCTGACGCCGGCGCCTGCCGCCCCGGAGCTTCGCAGGTCCCTCGGGCTCCTATCCGGCGAGAGGGTCGTCGTCTTCACCGGAAGCAACACGTTCGCCAACGAGCCCGAGATGCGGGAGCTCTACGTGGCGGTGCGGCTCCTGAACCAGAGGGGCCTGCCGACCCGGCTTGTCCGGACGGGATTCAACCGGCCGGAGTTTCTCGAGGGTCTTTCCCCCGAACTGAAGGAGCATGTGCTCGACCTGGGCTTTGTCGCGAAGGGCCGCCTGCCGAAGCTCCTCGCCCTTGCGGACGCCCTTGTTCAGCCAGGCAGGCCCGGGCCGTTCAACGACTTCCGGCTTCCCTCGAAGCTGCCCGAATTCCTTGCGTCCGGCCGGCCCGTCGTGCTGCCGGCGACCAACATCGCGCTGGAGATGCGGGACGGGGTCGAGGCCCTCTTCCTGTCGAGCGGAACCCCCGGCGACATCGCGGACTGCTGCGAGCGGATATTCAGGGACCCGGCCCTTGCGGCAAGCCTGGGAAAGCGGGGCGCCGCGTTCGCGAGCAAGCACTTCGACCTCGAGGCCAACACGGCGGCGCTCGCCAAGATCTACGACTCCGTCCTCGCGAGCCCGCCCCGAGCGTGCTGGGAGATAATCCGGAACTCCGCGGGCTCGGACCTGACGGTTGCCGCGCGCGAGCTGTCCGATGCCCTCCAGCCCGGGAGCGGCGCGCCGCCGGCTGATCTCGCGGGCCTGGCGGCCGACCTCGCCGCGATCGTCAGGGTCGAGGATGAGCGCGAGTCCGGCGCGGCCCTGGAGAGGGACAGGGTCAGGATGCGCCTCGAGGAAACCGTGCGCCACCTGGAGCTCCACAAGGAGCTCGCCAACCAGCACACGCGAAACCTGGAGGAGCGGATCGAGTCGCAGGACCGGCACCTGAAGCTGCACAAGAAGCTTTCCGAGCGCCATATCCAGAATCTCGAGGCCCGCATAAACGGCGTCGAGAAGATCGCCCGCAGCCAGATGGAGGCGGCCTCCGCCGACCTGGCCAAGGCTTCCGCGGAGACCGCGAAGGCGTCCGTGGAGCATGGGAAGCTGGTCGCGAGGATGCTGGAGATGGACGCCGAGCTGAAGGCCCGCGAACAGAGGCTAAAGTCCATGGTCCGCTCCCTGTCCTGGAGGCTCACGGCGCCGCTGCGGGATCTGGAGAGGTTCCTCGGCCGGTCGCGGCCCCAAGGGGTCCCGGCCCATCCGCCCCCGCCCGCCGCCCCCGCGGCGCCGGCGATTCCAGTCCCCGCGGCCGCGAGGCCGCAAGCGAACGGAACGGCGCCGGTCGCCCACGCCTACACGTTCAATTTCGATCATCCGAGGACGTGGAGCACCGCGTCCAACAAGCTCCTGATCCTCGGCTGGTGCTATGAGAATTCCGGTGCCCCCATCCTGGGAATCCGCGCGGAATTCGCGGGCGAGACGACCATCGGGATCTACGGCTCCAAGCGCCTGGACGTCCTGGTCTCGACCGGCATGAGGCAGGCCGAGTACTGCGGCATCAAGATAGACGTCCGCACCCACCTGGGCGACCACCTGCTGGTCGTGGAGGTGCAGCACGACGACGGCTGGCACCCCTATTTCCAGGCGATGGTGCACGTCGGCAAGGCCGGGGACCCCACCGAACGGAGCGAATACGAGAAATGGTGCGAGCAGCACGAGGCGCTCGATGCCGCCGATGGCGCCGCGGTCAGGGCCCACATCGAGGCTTTCGCGACAAGGCCCGTGATTTCGGTCGTGATGCCCGTATACGACACGCCGGAGGGGCTGCTCGGGAAGGCCATCCAGTCCGTGCTCGACCAGGTCTACCCCCATTGGGAGCTGTGCATCGCGGACGACGCCTCGACGCAGCCCCACGTGCGAACGGTTCTCGAGCGCTTCGAGGCTATGGATCCCCGGATCAAGGTGGAGTTCAGGAAGTCCAACGGCCACATCTGCGAGGCGACCAACACGGCCGTCGACCTCGCCACCGGCGAATTCATCGCCCTGTTCGACCACGATGACGTGCTGTCCCCCATGGCGCTGTACGAGGTCGCCGCCGAGCTCGACGCCCACCCCGACGCGCAGTTCATCTATTCGGACGAGGACAAGGTCGACGTGGAGGACCGGCGTTTCGACCCGTATTTCAAGCCGGACTGGAACCCCGACCTCAACCACGGCCAGAACTACACCTCCCACCTCTCCGTCTACAGGACCGAGCTTGTCCGATCCCTCGGCGGCTTCAGGAAGGGATACGAGGGCAGCCAGGACTGGGACCTGCTCCTTCGGGCGATCGAGAGGATCCCCCCCTCCTCGATACGCCACATTCCGAAGCTGCTCTACCACTGGCGCGCCGTCCCGGGCTCGACCGCCCTCCAGCTCGCGGAGAAGAGCTACCCGATCGAGGCGGCCCGCATGGCCCTCGAGGACCACTTCAGGCGGCTGGGGGAAACCGTCGAGCTGCTGCCGGTGCCGGGCGATCACTGGCGGATAAAGTATCCCGTGCCGTCGGCCGCCCCCCTTGTCTCGCTCATCATCCCGACACGGAATGCGCTCCAGCTCGTCCGGCAGGCGGTCCGGAGCATCCTGGCCACGACCGACTATCCCAGCTACGAGATCGTCATCGTCGACAATGGTTCCGACGATCCCGAAGCGCTCGCCTATCTTGCGCAGGTCTCGAGGGAGGACCCGCGGGTCCGCGTCATGCCCTGCGGCGAGCCGTTCAACTACTCGGCGATCAACAACCGCGCCGTGCGCGAGGCCCGTGGCGAGATCGTGGGGCTCCTCAACAACGACGTGGAGGCGATCGACCCGGGATGGCTGACCGAGATGGTCAGCCATGCCGTCCGGCCGGGGATCGGCGCCGTGGGCGCGATGCTCTACTATCCCCTGAACACCATCCAGCACGCGGGCGTCATCCTTGGCCTGGGGGGCGTTGCCGGGCATCCGTTCAAGGAGTTCCCGCGGGGCGACCAGGGCCAGAAGAACCGCCTGCGCCTCGTCCAGAACTACAGCGCGGTGACCGCCGCCTGCCTGCTGATCCGGAAGGACAGGTTCCAGGAGGTGGGCGGACTCAACGAGAAGTACCTGTCGATCGCGTTCAACGACGTCGACCTGTGCTGCAAGCTCATCAAGGCGGGATATCGGAACCTCTGGACGCCCTACGCGGAGTTCTACCACCACGAGTCGGCGACGCGGGGCGTCGAGGACACCCCCGAGAAGAAGGCGCGGTTCCAGTCCGAGATCGACTACATGATGGACACGTGGGCCGATCTCCTCATGTCCGACCCGGCCTACAATCCCAACCTCACCCTGGTCGGGGAGGATTTCTCCCCGGCCTACCTCTCGCGCGCCAGGAAGTCCTGGGTGGAGCACCTCGAATGAACCCGGCGCCCGACGACCCAAACCTGCGCATCGCCGCCCTGACGGCGGAGATCGACGACGTGAAGCGGCGCGAGGCGGCGTTCCGCGCCAAGATGGTGAACGAGTTTCTCGACCGCGGGGAGCGCAATTCGTACCTCCACGTGCTGCGCGAGGAGTTGGCGGGGCTGCTCAGGCGCCAGCAGGAGGCGTTCGCGGACATGGAGCTCTTCACCCGGATGCTGGAGGCCGAGGGCCAAGAAAAGGCCGCGCTCGAGGTCGAGCTCGAGGGCATCAGGCGCTCGTGGCTCTGGCGCCTGTGCGCGCCGCTGCGGACATCCGGCAGCTCCCCCCGGGCCGGCTCGCCCGTTCCGCCTGGGGGATCCCCGGTCAAAGGGGGCGTGTTCACCTACTACCTGCATACGTCGCCTTTCCGCATATACCGGGAACCCACGTTCACGCTGCGCGGATGGGCGTGGCCCCAGGACGGCCGGGCGGTCTCCGCCATCCGGGTCGACCTGGACGGGCGGCTCTTCGTCGGCCGCCATGGCCTCGAGGAGCCGGAGGTCATCGAAAGGCACGGGCCCCAGCCGGCAAACCCGCGCCCGGGATTCGAGGTCACGTTTGAGACACCGCCGGGACGGCACCTGCTCAGCCTCGAGGCGCAGCTGGAACCTTCGGAATGGCGTTCGATCATGAAGACCTCGATCTGGTGCGTGCCCCCAGGCGCATGAGCGCGGACGACGCCCACGAACGCTGGCGCAACAGCACCGGCACGCTGGGCGACCGCTCGGCGTACAAGAGGGTGTGGGACCGGCAGGCGAGGGATTTCGACGTGGCCTCGCTTGCGGTCGCCGGCCACACGGACGAGCCGACCATGGATCTCACCGCGCGGGGCTTCATCGACACGCTGCGCGCGACCGTGGGCCTCGACAGGAACGACGTGGTCCTGGAGATCGGCTGCGGCATCGGGCGGGTCGGCAAGCTCCTCGGCGGCGAATGCCTGCAATGGTTCGGGGCGGACATCTCCGGCGGGATGCTCGGGCACGCCGCGGCGCGGCTGCAGGGCCTGCCGAACACGCGGCTCGTCGAGCTGTCGACGGTCGGGCTTCAGGAGTTTCCCGAGGACGCCTTCGACCTCGTTTACTGCACGATCGTCTTCATGCACCTGTATGAGTGGGACCGCTACCGCTATGTGGAGGAGGCGTTCCGGGTCCTGCGGCCGGGCGGTCGCGGCTACTTCGACAACTATCCCCTCGATTCCGAGCACGGCTGGAACGTGTTCACCGAGGGCGCCCGCTACCCGATTGACCGCCGGCCCGCCCACATCAGCATGGCCTCAACCCGCGAGGAACTGGGCATCTACCTTTCCAAGGCGGGATTCGAGGCCGTGCGCGTCGTCGACCTTCCGAACCAGCTTATCGCGGCGACCGGGCGAAAGCCGGGCCAAGGCGCGCGGCGGCGGCCCTAGCCTGCCCCCGGAACGGATCCATGCAGCAAACCGGGTCCACCGTGAGGCGGCGCTCCATCGCCCTCGGAACGCTGGCAGCGGTCGTTCTCATCCTGATCCTCAGGAAGCCGGACTCCCTCCGGAACCCCCAGTTCTTTGCCGAGGACGGGACCATCTTTTTCATCGGCGCCCGCCAGCTCGGCCTTGCGGCGTTCCACACCCCCTACGGCGGCTACCTGCACCTGCTCCCCCGCTGCGTAGCGTGGGCGGCGGCATTCTTCGACCCGCTCCTGGCTCCCACCATTTACAACGTCGCCGCCCTTTGCTTTGACGCCGCGGCCATCGCAGTGCTCTTCTCACGGCGAGTCCGGCTGCCGGCGAAGCCTGCGCTGGCGCTGGCATTTGCGCTCGTGCCCCACACGGACGAGGTGTTCCTGAGCCTAGCCAACCTCCAGTGGTGCGTGGCCCTTGTCCTGGTCATGCTTCTTATTTCGGACGACGGCGCGACGGCTGCGCAAAGATGGTGCGATCGCGGCGCCCTGGCGCTCTGCGGACTCACCGGCCCGTTCCTCTGCTTCCTGTTCCCCCTGTTCGTCCTCAGGTCCGCCCTGCGGCGCACCCGCGAATCGGCGATTCTGGCGGTCCTGGCGCTCCTGGCGTGTGCCGTTCAGGCGAGCTACCTGTACGGCTATCGCGGCCACTTCATCCAGTCGACGGCCATCGATCCAAGCGGACTGATGGCGTACGTGGCCGCCCGCCTCTTCGGGACCTTCTGGATGGGCTATGGGATGACGATCCTGCCGGGCCCGCTTTGGATCGCGATGGGCGTTGCGGTCGCGGCCGCGGCGGCCTGGGCCTCGCTCCGCAGGGGTGAGTGGCGTCTTTCGAGGGCCATGCTGGCCCTTGCGTGGCTTTGCCTCGTCATCCCCGTGGCCGTCAAGTTTCGGTATGACGCCAGCGCCATCGGGTTTCCCGGCAACGGCGACCGATATTTCTTTCTGCCGCACGTGCTGCTCGCATGGCTCCTTGTGGTCGCCTGCGTTCAGTTCGAGGGATGGCGGCGCTTGGTCCCGGCCGCGCTGCTGGCAGCGTCGCTGGCGGTCAATCTGCGCTATCTGAGGGCCGCGCCCCTTCCTGACCTTGCCTGGGCGGAACACGTGCAGCCCGTGCGCGACGGGGACGCATTCGAGATCCCCATCAACCCCCCTGGACTGGTCATGGAGGGCAGGGCTTTGAATTCGCCCTGATCCGGGACAACGCGGGTGGCCCGGATGTGCCCCGGGGCATGCGGGCCGAAGCCGCTGCCATCAGACATTATAGCTGCGCGACGAGCAGCTAAGAAGATAAGTGTGCTTGTCCCCGTTCACGCGGGTTACTTCACGTGAGTGAAGCCTATCCGCATGGATGTGGTTGTTACCAGCA
>Ga0302226_10003577_pt1 | contig 10562 bp, 11 predicted proteins | sample II_Palsa_E3_3_FD_193524 | JGI IMG/M metagenome (GOLD analysis project Ga0302226, IMG submission 193524) | Peat permafrost microbial communities from Stordalen Mire near Abisko, Sweden - II_Palsa_E3_3 | ecosystem: Environmental > Terrestrial > Soil > Palsa > Peat permafrost | place: Sweden...
ATTTGATTTTTGCGTACGCCGGCGATGACCTTCGCGCCGATTTCGAGCGCCGCGAAGAGAGCGCAGCGGCCGACTGAGCCTAGCGCGCCGGTGAGGATGATGGTCTGGCCAGACTGCACTTTGGCTCCACGGCGAATGAGTTGATCGCCCGTGACGGAGACGAGCGGGACGACGCCTGCGGTGGTGAGCTCGAGGCCTTCGGGGATGTGTGCGAGGTCGGTGGCCTTGACGACGCAGAACTCGGCGTAGGTGCGGTTGGCAAGGGCGAAGACGCGGTCGCCTACCTTGAATCCCTCGACGCCGTCGCCGAGTTTGGCGACAGTTCCTGCAACGTCACGGCCGAGGATCGCGGGAAGGTTAAGCGGAAAGCGTTCCTTGGCAGCGCCGGAGCGCATCTTCCAGTCGATGGGATTGACGCTCACGGCATGAACGCGCACCAGCACTTCGCCGCTGGCGGGGATGGGATCGCTAACGTCTTCATAGACAAGTTTGGACGGCGGACCATATTCGTGGAGGACAACTGCTTTCATGACGGCACCTCTACAACGTTGAGATGCAGGGGAACGGGAGGATGGCTGTGCGCATCTGACTTGCTGAGGACCGACAAGATGGCACCGAAGAAAGCAGCGAAGAAATCGACCAAGGAACACGGGAAGAAGCACCACGAGGGCAAGGATGTGCGCCGCGCGTATGAACATCTGGGACGCCTGGATGGGTTGGAGAAGCTTGTTTCTGCCGGGGTTCGAACGCAGATTGGCGTGTTGACCGATGCGGCGCAGCGGAGCTTGCTGGAAGGCGAACAGAAGACGGCTGCGGACTTGCTGCGCGCTGGGGAGCACCTGGGATTCGGGTCGCTGGCGTCGCAGGCGAGGGCGGGGCGTTTGAGTGAGAAGTTGGCGTCGGCAATTGATGCTGAGTACGAGCACCTGGTTGACAAGGCGGAAGAGCATTGGGGAAAACATGGTGGCAACCGACCGGACGGGATTGAGGAGGTGTACGAGTCGATGCTGGATGCCGCGAATGCGGCGTATGGGAAGGGAGCGTATCGACGCGCGTTGGAGTTCGCTCGCGGCGCGGAGGCGCTTGCACATGTGCGGGGCGGGCATGTAATTGGGATTGAGGACGGAGTTGCTGGGAAGGGAACGGCGCGGCTGCGTGGCTGAGGCTAGGCGTTTGCGAGTGGCTGTCGGGTTTCGCCCTCAGCTAAATCTTTGAGGAGAGCGAAGCGCTGGCGACAGAGTCGGCGAATGTGGGGTTGGAGTATAAGACGGGCACCGATGCGACCGAGCGGGCCGAAGGGCAGGGTGAAGCGTACTTCGTCGCGGAGTTCGGTGATGGGGGCGCCGGTTGTGGGGTCGAGGAATTCGGCGAAATGGTGGTCGTGCTGGAAGAAGGCAAAGCGGCCGCGCTCCTGGGTGTCCTGGAAGAAAGCTTCCGCGGTGATGTCGTGATGGCCGATTCGGCTGAGATGTTCGTGGGGCGGGATGAATGCGGTGATGAGGGTGTGGTGTTCGGTGGGGAGGCCGAACTTCCAGCCGCGCCAGATGACGCGGCTGTTGGCGACGACGTGGCCGGAGATGAGGCTGCCGTTCGCGCCCGTCGGGGTCATGCCGAGGGTTTGCTGGACGAGGGCGAGGCTGGTCGAGAGCTGGAAGAGGCGCTCGATGGGTGCGTGGACGAGGACGGTTTCGCGGACGATGTGTATGCTTGTTTTAGTATGCGGGGGAAGCTGCCAAAGTGTGGCTGCGGGTTGCGTGGGATGAAGATGAGGGAGGGTTTGGTTGGAGCGCGTGGAGGCTGCGGGTGCAAGCTGAATTTGCTTGATAGGGGTGGAAAACGTCGTTAGACTGGCGCGTAGATTGTGGGACCGGGACGAGGAACGCAGGATTGGAGAGCCAGTATGGAGCCGAAAAAGAGCAACCCACCCGACGCAACACCGACAGATAAGGCGAAGCCTCCACTGGGCGGCAAAGGGATCGTTCCGCCGTTCAAGGGAACAGATGATCCTGGACATTATGTCACCACGCCGAAACACAAAGAGAGCGTTGACTGGAAGGTGGATATCGGCGAACACAGCGTTACTGATCGGGAGCGTAGTGACGGGAAGGATTAGAAGCCAGCATGCCCTCGCTCGATAAAATTCTTGATCGCAAAAAGGATGTCAGCGGGCAGGTAAGCGCTCAGACGCGGACCTTGGCGCTAGGTATGCTCGCCATCAGTTGGGCGTTGCTCACTGTGCATGACGAACCGCTGCGAACGATGGCCGGGCATGTGTACAGGCCCATTCTGCTGTGGCTGGCGATCTGTTCGGTTCTCGTGATCGCGTTCGATCTGCTGCAATATGTGGCCGGTACCGAGGTCGCTGACGATGCGGCTGCTCGCGCTGAGAAAGCGACTCCTAAAGAAGCTCTCTACAACGCGGCGTCGTTCGCCTATAGATTTCAGGAGTTCTGTTATCGCGTGAAATTTGTTCTGCTGACGGTCGCTGCGGTTATATTGGCAATCGTCTTTGTAAGGCTATTCACGAATTCAGGCAATACACCAACGCCGGCCGCTGAGAAGGCCGAACAAGTTCAGTGTGGGTGCGTGGCTCCGCAGCCAGTGCCGCCACAAAGTGGAATCCAACCGCAAGCTAAAGTTCCATCGCGTGTCCCGTGATGAGTTTCTTTGCGCGGTCTATGAAGGCGTCGAGGGGGACGCTGCCTTCGTCGCCTTTGGCGCGGACTCGGACGGAGACGCTGTTGGAGGCGGCTTCCTTGTCGCCTAGGATGAGGATGAAGGGGATTTTCTGGAGGCCGAAGTCGCGGATTTTTGCGTTCATCTTCTGGTTGCTGAGGTCGGCTTCTACGCGGAGGCCGGCGGCTTCGAGGCGGTGTTGAACGGTCTTCGCGTAGTCGTGATGCTTTTCGCTGATGGGCACGAGGCCGACTTGCACGGGGGCTAGCCACATGGGGAAGGCGCCGGCGTAGTGTTCGATGAGGACACCGAAGAAGCGCTCGACGGAGCCGAAGAGCGCGCGATGGACCATGACGGGCTGGTGGGGTGCGCCGTCTTCGCCGATGTACTCGAGGTCGAAGCGGGCGGGGAGATTCCAGTCGAACTGCACGGTGCTGAGTTGCCAGAGACGGCCCAGGACGTCGACGAGTTTGATGTCGATCTTGGGGCCGTAGAAGGCGGCTTCGCCGGGGATGGTCTTGTAGGGAATTTGCTTGCGGTCGAGTACGCGGGTGAGCGAGCCGACAGCGTTCTCCCACTTGTCGGCGCTGCCGATGAACTTCTTGTCCTTGGGATCCCAAGTGGAAAGTTCGACGATGAATTTTTCGAAGCCGAAGGTCTTGAGGACGGCTTCGGCGAAGTCGATGCAGGCTTCTACTTCGCTTTCGATTTGTTCGGGGGTGCAGAAGATGTGGGCGTCGTCCTGGGTGAAGCCGCGCACGCGGAGCAGGCCGTGCATGGTGCCGGACCGCTCGTAGCGGTAGACGTTGCCTAGCTCCGCGTATCTCTGCGGGAGATCGCGGTAGGACTTTGGCGAGTTCTTGTAGATCAGAATGTGGCCGGGACAATTCATCGGCTTGAGGCGATACTCCGCGTCGTCGAGCTCCATGGGCGGGTACATGTTTTCCGCATAGTTCTCTTCGTGGCCGGAGATCTTCCAGAGCTCGCGGCGCATGATGTGCGGGGTGAAGACCATCTGGTAGCCGCGCCGGATGCATTCCTCGCGCATCCAGTCTTCCATGGCCTTGCGGATGAGGCCGCCCTTGGGATGCCAGAAGATGAGGCCGGCGCCGGCTACTTCCTGGATGCTGAACAGGTCGAGCTGCTTGCCGAGGACGCGGTGATCGCGCGCCTTGATTTCTTCGAGCTGCTTGAAGTGCGCGTCGAGGTCCTTGGCGTTGAAGAAGGCTGTGCCGTAGATGCGTTGGAGCTGCTGATTGTTCTCGTCACCGAGCCAGTAGGCGCCGGCGATGGACGTTACTTTGAACGCCTTCACGCGGCCGGTGGAGGGGACATGGGGGCCGCGGCAGAAGTCGGTGAAGTTGCCGTTGCGGTAGAGAGATATCTCGTCGCCGGGCTTGGTAAAGCGCTCGATGAAGTGGATCTTCATAAACTCGGCGTCGGACTTGTAGTCGGCTAAGGCTTGATCGCGGGGCTCGAGGATTTGGATGAAGGGTTCATCGCGCGCGACGACGTCGGCCATGCGGGCTTCGATGGCGGCGAGGTCGGCTTCGGTGAAGGGGACTTCGCGGTAGACGTCGTAGAAGAAGCCGCTGTCGGTGGCGGGGCCGTGGCCTAGCTTGGTTTCGGGGAAGAGCTCGAGGAGGGCGGTGGCCATGATGTGCGCGGCGGAGTGGCGGGCGACGCGCAGGGCGGCGGGATCGTTCTCCTTGAGGAGCTCGAGGGAGACGTCCTCGTGGAGAGGCGTGGAGAGGCCGACGATGCGCTCGGCGGAGGTGGCAGGGCCGGAGTACATCGCCTCCTCGGACTGCTCGAGGGAGGTTTCGTTCTCATTGAGGGCGACGGGGGTGAGGGGGCGAATGCGGGCGACGACTACAGCGGCGGCCAGGCGCGGGGAGATGCTGTTGGCGACGTCGAAGGGGGTTGTGCCCTTCGCAACTTCGCGAATGGAACCGTCAGGCAGCTGGATCTTGATTAAGTTGCTCACGCATACAAGGATAGAGCAATAGTCCCTTCGCTGGCCCACTTAGCGGCGAGGAAGCCGTCGCGAAGGCGGACCCGGTTGGCAGGTTCGATACAATGGCAGAGGTCCCCGGCGCCTGGCGCGGGGCAGGAGCGAGCCCCGGCAATGACCTGGTTCAAACGAGATGCGCACGAGATTTCCCCGACCCCCGACCACGAGGTGCGGACGCAAGGGCTCTGGATCAAGTGTGAGCAGTGCCGCAAAGCGATCTGGAAGGCCGATCTCGACGCAAACTTGCAGGTATGCCCGGTTTGCGGGAAGCACTTCAAGCTGGCGGCGCGGGAACGGATTGAGAGCCTGCTGGAGCCGGGGTACGAGCTGGTCGATTTGGAGCTGCGGTCGACCGATCCGCTGGAGTTTACCGACCTGAAGCCTTATAAAGGCCGGCTGGCAGCGGCGCAAAAGAGTACCGGGCTGAACGACGCGATCATCAACGCGATTGGCAAGATCGGCGAGCAGGAGGTGGTGCTTTCCGTCATGGAATACGGGTTTATTGGCGGGAGCATGGGGCCGGTGATGGGCGAAACGATTGCCCGGGCGGTGGACCGGTCTCTCGAGCGCAAAGTCCCGCTGATCATTGTGTCGTCCAGTGGTGGGGCGCGGATGATGGAGGGGATTGCGAGCCTGATGCAGATGGCGAAGGTGTCGGCTGCGCTGGCGAAGATGGATGAGGCGAAGATTCCGTTCATCAGCCTGATGACCGACCCGACCACCGGCGGCGTTACGGCGAGCTTTGCCATGCTGGGCGACCTGAATATTGCGGAACCCGGCGCGCTGATTGGATTTGCGGGGCCGAGGGTGATCGAGCAGACGATTCGGCAGAAGCTGCCGGAGGGTTTTCAGCGGTCGGAGTTCCTGTTACAGCATGGGTTCCTGGATGCGGTGGTGGAGCGCAAGGACCTGAAGGCTTACCTTGCTGAGACGCTGAAGTGGATGACCGACGGTCAGCCAGTGAGCGAGTTAGCGGGTTAGCAAGTTGGCGATTCGCCATGCATGAAGTGAACCCATCGCGGACGGCGCTGCGGGTGGCCCTGCGTCGGGCAGCTCATCAATTGCACGATGCGAAGCCGCTGGTGTTTGAGGATCCGCTGGCCGTGCGGATTCTGGGCAAGGAATATCTGGAAGAGGTAAAGAGGACGCCGGATAGTGTGAAGCGGCCGTTCTCTGCGGCGCTGCGGGCGTTTATGGTGGTGCGGGCGCGGCTGGCGGAGGATACGCTGGCGGCGGCGGTTCGGGAGCTTGGGGTGCGGCAGTATCTGGTGCTCGGCGCGGGGCTGGACACGTTCGCGTGCCGGAACGCGTATATGGGCGTGCGGGTATTTGAGGTGGATCACCCGGCTACGCAGGCGTGGAAGATGAAGATGCTGGCGGGGGCCGGGATTGTGCCGCCAGAGAGCGCGCGGTTTGTTGCAGTGGACTTCGAGAAGGATTCGTTGCGTGCGCGGTTGAAGGCGGCGGGGTTTGATGAGCACGTGCCGACGGTGACGGCGTGGCTTGGCGTTGTGCCGTACCTGACGACCGAGGGGTTTCGCGCGACCATGCGGTTGCTGGCGAGGTTCAAGGCTGGGAGCGAGGTGGTGTTTGATTACTCGCAGCCGCGAGAGGCGTTGCCGCTGGTGGAACAGTTGATGCTGGATTCGTTGAGCGCGAGGGTGGCGTTGGCGGGTGAGCCGTTCCAGCTTTTCTTCACGCCGGCGCAACTTGCCGAAGAGCTTGAGTGGCTTGGGCTGCGCGTTGTCGAAGACCTGGACAGCACCGCACTCACCTCGCGCTATCTCGCGGGCCGCAAAGATGGTTTGCTGCTGCGCGGGAGGGCTGGGCGAATTTGTGTGGCTGCGTCCGTGGAGTCCGTGTCGGGGGAAGTGCGAGACTGATAGACGTGATGACGTACGAGGAAGCATTGGAGCGGTTGGCGGCACTGGGGCCGGAGCTGCGCACAGGCCGCGCGGCGGATGGTGCCGCGACGGCTCCGCGCAGAAAGTTTTCGCTGGATCACATTCGCGCTCTGCTTGGGGCGCTTGGCGAACCACAGCAAAGCTTTGCCTCCGTGTTAATCGCCGGCACGAACGGCAAGGGCTCTACGGCGTCCACACTTGCTTCGATTACCAACGCTGCTGGTATCAAGACGGGGCTGTACACGTCGCCGCATCTGGTGCGCGTTAACGAGCGGATTAAGATTTCGGCAGGCGGGGGTGCGGCGGTTGGGGGCCTGCTCGATATGCCGGACGCCGACTTCGGCCGGGTCTACGGTGTCGTGGACAACGCGACCGCGCGCCTGATTGCCAGCGGCGGACTGCCGCACTACCCGAGCTTCTTCGAGCTGCTAACTGCCATTGCCTTCACTTGGTTTGCCGAACAGCGCGTCGAACTTGCCGTGCTCGAAGTCGGGCTTGGTGGGCGGCTGGACGCCACGAATTCTGTCGAACCGATTATCAGTGTGATCACGGATATTGGGATTGACCACACCGAGTATCTCGGCAACACGATTCGCGAGATTGCTGGAGAGAAGGCGGGGATTCTCCGTCAGGATGGCGTGCTCGTAACGCTCGCGCAACACCAGGAAGCTAACGCCGCGATTGGCGAGGTGGCTGTTCGGCTGAACGTGCGTGGGGTCGATGCAGCTCGCTGCCTTCCTCCGTCGCGGGACTTCGCAGCGCGGCTAGCTACCGGTGCAGGGGCCTCGCCGCTCGCGCGCAATGTCTACGATCTTTCCCTGGAGGGCGAGGCGTTGCACGTCGACTCGCCGCTGGCTGGCCAGCATCAGCAGCGCAACGTTGCGCTGGCCATCGCGACTGCGCTGGAGCTTCGCAGCAATCACGGGTTCCGCATCCCCAATGCCGCTATCGAGCGGGGCATTCGCGAGACGCAGTGGCCTGGGCGTCTGGAATGGATTGCCTCTCATACGGGCCACGCGCCGCTGCTGCTCGACGTTGCGCACAACCCAGCCGGCGCCTGGACGCTGCGTGCGGCGATCTCGCAGCTGCCTGAGCAGTTGCCGCGCACGCTCATCTTCGGGTGTCTTGCCGACAAGCAGATCGACGAGATGGAGCAGGTGCTGCTGCCACTCTTCGACGCAACTTCGGGCGATCCGGCGCGTGCGCAGGACCACGTCATCCTTGCACCGGTCCACAATTCCCGGGCTGCAACGATCGAGGAGCTGGCCGCTGCCGCCCAACGGCTTGCTGTTCCCTTCCACGCCGCGATCGACTTGCGCGATGCGCTACAGCAGGCCCAATCGCTGACGCCGAAGGATGGCGTGATCGTGGCCACCGGCTCCATCTTCCTGGTTGGGGAGATACGCGCACTCGCGTTAACGCAAGCGGGTTAGCATAGGGGAGATGTCCGCTGCCGACCAAATTCTGAAGACAGAAGAACCCGCTAAGCCTGAGGCGCCGCTGCCGGTCGTCTCGTGGCGTCGCCGCTGGGTGAACTACCTCGTCTTCGTTCCGCTGGTCGCGGTGGCCACGGGCTTCTTCGGAACTATTTCCCTGGTGTGTGGCATCTGGGACAAATCCGGCCGCCAGCAACACGCCATCGCCAGCGTGTGGGCGCGCGTGCTGCTGCGCATCGCGATGTCGCCGGTCAGGCTGGAGCACGCTGAGCGGCTGACCGTTGGTGGGGCGGCGGTGTACGCCAGCAACCACCTCAGCTATTACGACACGCCGGTCCTGTTCGCCAAGCTGCCGTTTCAATTTCGGATTCTGGCCAAGGCGCCGTTGTGGAAGATTCCGTTCATTGGCTGGTACCTGGAGCGGTCCGGGCAGGTGCCGATCGACCAGAGTTCGGGGCGGGCGGGCGTGGTCAGCCTGGCTCGCGGCGCGCGCACGCTGCAGGCTGGGATGCCGATGGTGATCTTCCCGGAAGGTGGCCGGGCGTTCAACGGCGAGCTGCAGCCCATGCTCGCCGGCGCGGCGTGGATGGCGATCAAGGCGCAGGTTCCGCTGGTTCCACTGACGCTGGTGGGGACCTACGAACTGCTGCCGATCCATGTATACGCGCTGAAGCCGCGACCAGTGAAGTTGATCGTCGGCGAGCCTATTTCGACGGTGGGGATGACGACCCGCGACGCGGAGGCGCTGACCGAGACGTTGCGCGGCATCATCCACGAGACATACATCGCAGCGCACGGTTAATTGATCTGCCAGATTTGCTCCGCGCTGCGAGGTAAACTCGCTGTGTGATTGCGCATATCCGAGGACAGCTGCTGTACAAGATTCCCAACTACGTGGTCGTTGACTGCGGCGGGGTGGGTTATGAATTGTGGATCTCGGTCACCACGTTTACGGAGCTTGGTGAGGTGGGCAGCGAGGTGCGGCTGCATGTGCATACGCATGTGCGTGAGGATGCGCTGCAGTTGTTTGGCTTTCACGAGGTGACGGAAAAGCGGCTGTTTGAAAAGCTGCTGACGATTTCGGGCATTGGGCCGAAGCTGGCGATCACGGTGTTGAGTGGGATTGCGGCGGGCCGGCTGGTGGCGGCGATTCGGGGTGGCGACCATGCGACGCTGACGAAGATCCCGGGGATTGGGAAGAAGACGGCCGAGCGGGTGGTGCTGGAATTGAAGGACAAGCTCGACGACCTGGCGGGTACGGCACCTGCGAGTGCGTCGGCCACGCCTTCGTTGGGCGCTACGGCTGAGGATGTGCTGAGTGCGCTGGTGAATCTGGGGTATCCGCGGCCGGTTGCGCAGAAGGCCGTTGAATCGGCGGCGAAGGATTCTGGTGTGGCTGGGGATTTTGAGAAGCTGTTCCGCGCGGCGATGGCGGAAGTGCGGTAGGGACTACGCGCGGCGGCGATACTTCACGGCGAACTCATACCCTGGATTCGGCGGGTAGAGCTCCGCAACGATGCGCAGTCTTGCGGCCAGGGCAGACGGACTCAGCAATGGATACTCGCGCTCACGAAGCTCGCTGTAGTCGAAGTCCAGGGCGAGCGAGAGGAGATAAATTGCCACTGCGTCCGAGAACGCCGCCTCCAGATACAAGGCGCGCTCCTTGTCGTTGATGCCTGACTGCGCGTCCATCTGGGCTACGTGCGCCGCGGTTGCGTTCAAGGGACCCACGGTCTCGGTCTCAGTGTTCTCGTTGGCAAATGCCCTCTGGCGTGCCGAGAAGCTGGCCATTCCGCTGCGATTCCGCCGCGACGGCACTGGTTCCGGCTCGAGTTGCGCGTTGGCAGGGCGACCGAAGGCCAGGTTGCGGGTCTCCCAGGCATCAATGCTGGTTTCGCCACGCACGCCGCCGAGGGCCTGCTTCCAGACCAGGTCCGCGAAGACTTCCGGGGTTCCTGCCTGGTCCACAAAGGCATGTGCGACGTTGATAAAGAACTCGAAGCTCAGGGCGAATCGATCACCCATCAGGCGGGTCGAGATGAAGACCCCGCGGCGCCCATGGCCCAGCTCCACGTTGCGGTGGCAGATGGCGGCGTCGGAAAACTCGTCGGTATAGGCGCTTGCGACCATGGTTGGTTCGGCCGCAGCCTCACTCTTCAACAAAACCTCAGCGTCGGCTTCCGGGTTGTCCGCCGCGGCCTCGCGCAGGGCGAGCGGAACAAAATAATAGGTGTTCGCCTTGAGCGCTGCCGTAATCGGTGTCGGGACGGTCTCCAGCATCCGGTCGAGATCGAGGTCCGCGAGGCCGGTCTCGCCAAACGTGGCAAAGCTTACTCCGTTGGGCGATTGGCGGACTTCTGTATCGTGCGCGATCTGCGCGGCGTTCACCAGGCTGGCGGCGCGCACTAATTGCGGCGTCCGCGATTGCCCGGTCTGTACAGTCTCTGCCATTGGCTTATTCTAAATGAGTATGGCTACTGCAAACGATGTAGAACGCGCGCGGCGGGATGGTCAGCTCTTCGGGATCCCGTT
>Ga0302226_10003591_pt1 | contig 10523 bp, 17 predicted proteins | sample II_Palsa_E3_3_FD_193524 | JGI IMG/M metagenome (GOLD analysis project Ga0302226, IMG submission 193524) | Peat permafrost microbial communities from Stordalen Mire near Abisko, Sweden - II_Palsa_E3_3 | ecosystem: Environmental > Terrestrial > Soil > Palsa > Peat permafrost | place: Sweden...
GTCCACGCTGGTGATGTCTGCTCCCCGGTCGAGCAGGAGCTGCATGATGCGCTCGTTGCCGCTCCGACACACAAGGTGCAGTGGCGTCCGTTTCCTGACATCGCGCGAATCGACCACCGCGCCGTGGTTGAGCAGGACCCTGATTGTTTAATTCATAAGCAAATGGATAAAAAACAGAAGGCGTACTCGATGGACCCATAGCTGTCGTGAATGACGGCCACATGCAGGGGGGTGAAGCGCTCGATGCCGTGCACGGCGTAGATGGTCGACTCGACATTGTTGGTCTCCTCGGTCGAGCGCTTGCACTGCTCGCACTCGCACAACGGGTGGTGCGCCGGCCGGGTGGGCGACAGGCTGTTGACGGTGCTCGTGGCAGTCAGCAATGCCTCGACCATGTCGACGTCGCCGTTGGCGATCGCGTTAAAGAGCGGCTGGTCCCCATACGGGAAGTCAGAGTTCTAGGTGCCCCTCCTTTAATGCCAGTAAACCAAAAAAGGAGCAAACGACCATACCTGGGCAAACGCTTCGTTCCGCTGGCGCGACGGGGTTGGCGGGGGGATCGAGTCGTCGTATGATTTTACAGTGTCGACCTCGGCCGACTCATCAGAGGCTGACACGTCCTCCAGTGTTCTCACCAATTCCTCGTGCTCCTGCTGTCGCTGCTGCTGCTGCTGCTGGTGTTGCTGCTCGTCTTTCTGCTGCTGGTCGTGGTACATTAGCTGCTGCACCGCTCCTCTCAGTGACGCCAAGTAAAACCTGTCCGCAAAACGTCAAATGAGAACAAAAAGGGAAAAAACCCTCGTACATGACTTGCTGCTTGTACGAGTCGGCGACCATGAGGAGCTCGAGGTAGTGCAGATTGGCATGCCAGTTGGGGACGTCTGCCGACGCAACGATCACCATGAGAGCAGGGATGAGCTCGTCGGACGACAGCGCATCTTTTTTTCGTGCAAAAAAAAAAAAATAAAAAAACAAAAAAAAACAGATGGCTTTTGGGTCATACCTTGGGCCTTCCCCTTGGCCAGCGATGCCAGCTTGGCGTAAAACTGCTGGATCGTCCGGTTGATGCAGATGAGCTTTTCAAGCGGGGAAGTGTTAAAGTTGAGCTCGCCGAGGGAGTTTGCCGCCGACTGCGCCGCCAGCTTGAGTGCCGACAGGAGCGTGCTCGGCATGTCCAAAAACAGTTTCGCTTTCTGCAACAGAAAATCATAAAACGAGGGAGAGAGGAAAGCGCCTGCGTACTTGATTCAAAATCCGGTCCTGCTCGCACGTGTCGGCCCCGATACGATCGCTCGCGCTCGCGTGGATGCGGGCGACAATGTAGGTCTCGAGGGCGACCTTGATCCTCCCCTCGTCCTGCCGTGCGCGCTCGATGGCCTGCGTCTGCGTGCGCCTCCCAGAGCTGCTGTTGCTGCTGCCCCCGCTCGACTTGGACGCGGCCGCGGCGGCTAGCCTGAGGTAGACCTTTTTGACGCGGTCATAGTCGTCGCGGAGCTGTTGCACGACGTCGTCCAGGGCGGGTTTGGCGGGGTCGTTGAGCCCCCTCTGGAACGTGGAGATGACCTCGTCCAGCTGGGCACGCAGCGACTCCTCTGCCGTGGCGGGCACCGACTGGAACAGGTACTCGATGCTGTCCACGACCGATCGCAGCTGCACCGCCCCTCTGCCCTTCTCGTCGCCGTGCGCGTCCTTGAGCTCGGTGCCCGGGAGGAAGCTCTGGATGCACATGGTCTTGAGTGACTGCCCCTGTTTGCGGGCAGGTGCGCGTGCGTGCGTGTGAGTGACAGACACACGGGCTGATTACGTACGTTGCGGTTGACCATCGACTCCTCAAAGAGGATGCGGATGCGCACCTGCCGGCGGAACGAGGCCAGCGTGCGCAAGTGGTCGCCCTCCATGCGCAGCAACTTGTTGTTTGCCGTGATGTACTCGCCCTGTTGGGTTGGGGGGTGTCAGCACGCAACACAACAGGCCACGTACCGTTGTCCCGCCAGAGAACGGCCTGATGATGTACGTGGCAAACAGGTCCTCCTCCGCGGCCAGTGCGCCCGGGCTCATGTACTTGAGCTGCGGCAGTGCTGCCACGTCTGTTTTCGCACGAGGGGCTCGGTCAGTGGGCCAGCAGGCCAGTTAAAACGTACACCCGGCCGCAATCCCCTCGCGCGGCACAACGAGGATCGTGTTTTGCCGGTCAGCCGTCAGCCGCGCCGTCAGCAGCCGCCGGTGCCGCTCGTGCAGCGCCACGTAGAACGAGTTGACGCTGAGATCCTCGTCGTACGAGGACGTGGCGATCACGTCGGACGCGTCCACGGTCCCGTCTGGCGTACTCCCGCCGTGAGCACTCAGGTCCATTCTAGAATATTTTCGACTGCATCATGGCGTCCCTGCTGTTGCGAACTGGCGGACGGGTGGCCGTGCGCGCTGCCCAGCGGGCGGCCCAGCTGCGCCGTGGCATGAACGTACGCTCCCGTTCCCTTTGCCCTGACTGACGGTGTTGTGTTTTGCCCCCCCTTTGGTAGGATGGCGACCGAATGATCGGCGACTACCCTGTGCTGCCGTAACGTGCAATCCCTCTTTGCCCCTTTGGACTAACCGCCGTAAAATACAGGATGACGTCTGCCCAGCACCGCGACCCCTTCAAGCACTGGGACAAGCAGGACCGCCGCGAGTTTGGCGAGACGGTAACGCTCATTTTTTTTTTTTGGCCCTTGTTGACTCCCCCCCTCTTAATCCTCCATGCAATGTTTGTCGCTAGCTCAACGAGCAAGACGAGGTCACGGGCGTGTGGGTGTACGACCACGACTACTTTGTGAGCAAGTGGGAGGCGCTCGGGTCGCTCGTCCTTGCGTTTGGCGGTCTCTTTGTCGTGTTCAACGTCGTCAGCCTGTTTGACACGCCATCATGGAAGCCAGTGGTACGTTGTAGTTGTGCTTGAAAAACACAGGCGTGTAATGTTTGCCGCACAGGTTGCCCGTGAGCTGCCCTTCAACAACCTCCATCTCGAGCTCGGTGGCGATCCCAACGCCGAGTCCTCATAATCTACGGTAGACTTTTCCCCCCCTTGTTTTATCACACAAAAACGACGTATAAAAAAAAAAGACAGTACGCATTTGAAAACAGTACACTCGGGAACGCGGGGGGGGGGGTCCAGACGGGTCCCAAATAATTATATTTTATTTTTAATTTCGATTATTTGCCCAACTAACCGCCACATGGCTGGCCTGTTCTCGTCGTTGACGTCGTCGGCGGGCGCAAAGGACACGGCGCTGGCGGCGCTGTTTGCCAGCAGCCACGCGGCCGAGCTGCCGCCGGTCAAGCTTGCGGACGCCGCGTTGATCGCGCAGAAGCGCCAGGCGGCCAAGGAGGCGACCAAGCAGGCCAGTCTCGCGGGCAAGCGCAAGAAGCTGCAGCAGATCGGCAAGGCGCCAACGACGACCACGTTCAGGAAGCCGTACAAGGCTGCGCGCGATCTGGGCAGCGACGATGAGGACGAGGACGAGGATGGGGAGAAGGCTGACGCAGCAGAGGACGAGGAAGAGGCCGATGAGGAGGCCGATGAAGTGGCCGATGAGGAGGCCGAGGACAGCGAAGACGACGAGGACAAGGCCGACGGCACGCTAGAGTCACGGTACGAGGCCAAGCGCTCGACAGCAGAGCAGGCACATGACGAGGAAGAGGAAGACGAGGAGCAGGAGGACATGGACGAGGACGAGGACGAGAGCAAGGAGAAGAAGCCGGCCAAGCCCAAGAAGGAGGGCGAGACCGAGGAGGAGAAGCAGCGCACGATCTTTGTGGGCAACCTGCCCGTGACCTTTGTCAACAGGGCGGGCAAGCGTGAGCTGATCAAGCGGTTCAGCAAGCACGGAGCGGTCGAGTCGGTGCGCTTCAGGTCCGTCCCCGTCGGCACGCTCAAGGTGCCGCGCAAGATCGCGGCGCGCACCGAGCAGCTCAACGACAAGGTCGACACGTGCAATGCCTACATCAAGTTTGCGCACATTGACAGCGTCGCAAAGTAGGAAGAAGGGGCAACCAATAGTAATAATTTTTCTTAAAAAAAGGGCATTGGAGGAGAACGGGAGCCTGCTCGAGGGCAAGCACATCCGCGTCGACGTGACCAGCAAGCCCGCCGGCGTGCAGGCCACACCTGATCACCGACGGTCCATCTTTGTGGGCAACCTGCCCTTTGTCGCGACCGATGAGCATCTGTGGGAGGCATTCGCGTCCAGCGGCGAGATCGAGGCCGTCCGTCTCGTCCGCGACGCCCACACAAACGTCGGAAAGGGCTTTGCCTTTGTGACCTTTAAGGTGAGCCCACCGCGATGGCACGAAAAAGATAAACCTCAAAAAAAAAAACTTTTTTTTTTTAGGACGAAGGCAGTGTCCCTCTTGCCCTCAAGCTCGCTGGGACACAGATCGAGGGCCGCGGCATCCGCATCACGCGCGCCAAGAACCCCAAGAAGGCAGACCAGGAGAAGAAGCGAAAACAAGCGGCCAGCGGGTCGTCGTCGTCACAGCAGGGTGGGTCCAAGAAGCCGTTCTCGTCACACAAGGGCCACAGCGGCAGTCGACCTGGTCCCGGAGCGTCCAAGTCGTTCGAGGGCCAGCGCGCATCCAAAGACAACATCGTGTACGGAGGGAAGAAGAAGAACCACAGCTCGGCCGCGGGGAAAAAGGCGCCCCACAGGAAGCCCTTCTCCTCCAAGAAATAAGTAAAAAAAAAAAATGAATCGTGTTTTTTCTTGGTTATTCGAGAAGTGTTGTCTATAAAGTCCCGAAAGCGATGGGCCCACTAGCCGGCAGGGACGTTGCCGTCGGCGCGGGGACGGTCCAGTTGTACTGCCGACCGGCATCGTACACGTCCTCGATCATGTTGCCAAAGCGGCCCTGGCGCTGCGCGTCCTTGTACAGCCAGTAGAGCAGCAGCGCCGTCTGCGAGTCCTCCACCGAGCTGTGCATGTCGGTCTGGATCTCGCGCTTGAGCAGGTACCACGCGAGGAACTTGAGCGAGACCTTGCGCTGGCCCTGCAGGTGGTACAGGTCGACCGTGTCGATGACCTGCTCTCGCGGCACCCGGATATCTATTTTTGCGTGCGTGTTATCTCTCCTTTTTCCATGTAATATTTATTATTTACTGATGATGCGAAAGTCCTGCCTGAGCCCGTGGCCGACAAAGGTGCACCCGTTCTCGATGAGGATGCACAGCTTGCGGTAGGTCGACTTGAGCGTGGTGAGCGTGTACATGGACGACATCGGGTCGAGGTCGCCCGGCTTGATGCCGCTAAACTTGGTCAGGTAGTCGATGATGGGCTCGGTCTGGACAATGTAGTCGTCCAAAAACGGCTTGCCAAAGAGCGGCTCTCGCTGGGGCGACGGTGCGCTGCTGTCCTCGCTGTTGATGCCACCGCGCACAACTGAGACACGCGCGAGCACTTGCCGCGGGGGACGGATGACGCCGCGGGATCCGTCTGCGCGCACCTCGCTCTCCTCGGCACGCGTCGTGACAAACTCGGCGTCGATGGCGCAGAGAAACTTGGGGCCCAGCTGCTCCATCTCGCTCGCGCGCAGGGCCGAGGTGATGTTGATGCCAATCTTGCCGTTGACGGGCGAGGTCTCGGTCAGATACTCGAGCGACTCCAGCTTGGGCGCCACGTCGCTCTTCTTGGCAAAGGCATTCCAGAGGTCGCGGCGCACAAAGCATGCAGAGGCGGGCACCTTCCACGGCGCAAGCTGGATCACCTTGTGCTCGGACAGCGGCGTCACCAAAAAATCGTTGAACAGGAACCAATCAAACCGGTCCTGCTTGGGCGTGTCGTTGCGCTCGTGGTAGCCCGTTGGCATGCGGACATGGGCGACGAGGTGTGGCCGATCGTTGCCGTTTTGAATTTGGGCAATCATGTTCTGATTTTTCGCAAAAAGAAAGGAATATTTTATATTAAAAAAGTAAGGGCAATGGGGTGTGCGGGTTGTCCCATACCACAAGAATGTACTCGTCAGACGGCGACTCGCCGGAGGAGGACGTGGTCGCATCAGCTTCGTCAACGGGGTCGGCGATAACGTCTGTCGAGGCATCGGACGAATCGCCGCTTGCTGCGGCGGCCTCATCAAAGCGTTGGAGGAGATTGACGCGGGTCGTCGGGTGCCTGACCTTGAGCTTAAACGTGGGGGCGTCCGGCGTGGCCGCTGCTGCCGTCTCGGGGATGACCTTGAAGCCAACGGGCAGGATGATCGACTCGGGTACCTTTTCCTTGTTGACAATGTCGACGGGCGGGGGCATGATGTTTAGAGCCAAGATCGGCGGCAGCCGGGACGCCTGCTTGCTCTGGATGGTCAATCGGTACTGCTTGCAGTTGTCGCACCACGCTTTTGTCTGTTTACGCTTTTCTTAGGAAAAGGGGTAAAAAAAAAGAAAACGTTTACCGTGACGGATTTAAACAGGCTGCCCGCGAGCATCGTCTCAAAGTTGGTCACGTCGCCGGACGAGCGGAAGACTTCGAGCACGTGGCTGGAGCCCTCGCGCGAAATGTCCTTTTTGCAGTGGGTGCAGTGGTCGATGACGGTTGACTTGAGGGAAAACAGGCCTTCGATCGACCCGTTGGCGATGTCGTCGATGCCGAGGTCTTTCAGCTCGGTCGCGGAGGTCTCCTGTTGCACGTGCTGGAGAAGGAAGCGCGAGAGGTTCTGCACCAGGTGGAGGTACGAGGTCTGCGATGTTGGGTCCTCGGGCTCGAAAAGGCCGAGCGCCGACGCCTGCGGGATTGAGCGGAACGCTTGGAGGAAATTGTTGCTGTGGCAGTTGAAGCCTCCCGAGTTGTCGAGCATGCCTGCAGCACGAGTGGGCTGGTTAGAACGTAAAGGAAACCACAGGTAAAGACGCACGGAAGAGATAGCCAAGCTCGCAGGAAAGACAGTGGTCCTTTGTGTGCAGATGGGCGACATGCTCGACCATGATCTGGCGAAACGGGGGCAAAAAGTACAGCGCCTGGAGGATCGCGTTGCTGTAAGAGTTGTGGATGTGCGTCTCGAGCCCGGAGAACTTTGTGCGGTTGTAGAAACTGCCATTCATTTGTTATTAAAAAAGAAAAGGGTCTCTTCTCACGTTACCCAAAGTCAAAGTCCTCCACGCCGAGTTTCGAGTACTGGATCTCGACGTGCTTGTAGTGCTTGGGCACCTGCGACGTCTTTGGCGTCTGGCCGGTCGGCGGCAGTGTGAGACCGGGCGACGCGGCGGAGGCGACGGGCCCGCTGGCTTGCTTGTTCTTTGCGAGGAAGCGCTCCTGTTCGGATCGGAAGCGGGGCCGTTCTTGGTCGGCAGGGATGCGCGATTTCGTGGCGGGCACCTGGTTGCGGTGGCGGCCGGCCGGCTTGGGCGCGTACCCGACGAATCCCATCTGCCTGACTTGCGAAAGGATGCTCTCGTCTATCTCCCTGGAAGTACGTGCGTCAGCAGAAATTTTTTTAAGAAAAAATATAATACGCGTTGTGTTCGGGCAGCTTGAACGACATCTTGTTGGGCCAGTAAGAAAACAGCTGCTCAGAGTAGTAGGGCACGCCGACGACGTTGAGGGGCGTGTTGTCGTCAATGTCAAACGAGGGCAGCGGCTGGTACTCGGGGAGCGGCTCGGACGGCTGCGAATACATGTTGATCTGCGGCTCGTCCGTCAGCGACCACAACTGCACCGTACCTCCCGAGTCTCCAAAGGCCAAGAGCTACGAATAGAAGGAAAAATAAAATTAAAACAAAAGTCATGCAAGGTGTTTTGTTACCGAGCCGGTGGACGAAATGTCAAACGATGTGCAGGCGTACCCGCCAAAGTCTGCCTGGAAGAATCCCATCGATCCGCTCCCGCCGCCCACTTCGGCGAGCTGGAACGAGCCGAGCTGTGAAACCATGAAAAGGGTCGACGAGAAGCGCGGGTGGAAGCGAACAAAGTGTGCGCCTGGCGGGTACGACACGGGCGCGAGCGGGCGGAAGGTGCGCACGTCGTAGACCTTGACAAATGGGTCGCACGTGTACTGCCCGTACCGCTCCGAGTAGCCACAGGTGACGAGGTAGTTGCCCGACATGTCCATGTCAGAAATCGATCCCAAATGTGCCTGCCGGAAACAAAATAAGTGCAGGGTTAATTTCCGCTCATTTATTTTACCTGGACACGCCCCTCGACGTTGAGGCTCTTTGGATCGCAGAAGCAGACGGACCCCGATGACGAGGCGGAGCAGATGAAGCGGCCGCCCCGCCGCAACACGACTGCGCCGCCTTCGTCCCCGGGGATCTCCTTGACAATGTTGCCCGAGTGGCTGTCGTACAGCAGGACGTTTGGCTGGGTGCCGCCGATGTAGTAGTACACGCCCGAGTCTGACGCTATGCCGCACACGAGGTCGTAGCTCTCGTCGGTGTGGACGGCGGCCTTGTGGGTGACGCCTGTTCGTCTGTGGCGAGTGATCCCCTGTGCAATCAACGTGAGCAGGGATACTACCTTTGTTTTGTTGTCGTGCCTGTGACGCGATCGACAGCAGGCCATCCTGGTCACTCAACATCTGGCGCAGCGTGCCGCCCGGCGTCTTGTACGAGACGTAGCGGGACGCATAGTCGGGCGCGGTGTAGCTGACCACTTTGCCCTGCACATGTTTTGTGCATTGACAAGGCGGACGGAGAAGGGCCCTTTACCTCATCGGCCCACGTCCACACAATCTCCTCGTGCCGATCAAACATCGCGTACGCCGGCAGGTCGCTGTTGCTCTGCGCGCACGCCCCGGTCGCGTCGACCAGGCGAAGACGCTCTGACCACTGCTCCATTACTAAAGTGCGTGCCCTATTTTCGGTCGCGGTTTGCACGAACAGTCTCCCTCCGACTGGACACTCTATTTCTCTTGGGCTGCTGTTCAACGAAAATGATGGACGACGACGGGGACGACGCGGGCGAGCTCGACATCAAGCCAAAGTAACCAACGCACTCGGGGGTTTTTCTGTTTGCCTTTCGGTCCTGATGTCGTCACGCAAAACACCAAAAAAAAAACACAACGCAGACCCATCACCAGCACCGACCGGCGCAGGCTGGAGAACGCACTGAGCGTGATCCTCGGCCTCCCCGTGCCGCTTATTGAGCGGGCGCAAGAGTCAATCACAAAGTTCCTGGCAAAAGTAAGGGGCAACAATACCACGGTCTGCCTGCCAGACAGTTCGTGATCGAAACACACACAAAAACAGGACGTGGCAAAGCTGCCGACCGAGCTCTTTGTGGACGTGATGACGCGACTGGACCTGCCGTCGCTCGCACGGGCCATGCGCGTGTGCAAGAACTGGCGCAATTTGATCGAGACGTCGCCCTTTTGGCAGCAGGTTGCTTTTATTTTATTTTATTTTTTGTTGACCTTTTTGGTTAGAAATACATTCAAATGCGGTGGCGCAAGGTGGACATGGGCAACGCCCAGTTCAGCAACCTGTCGTGGAAGGAGTCTGTGCGACAGATGATCAAGGTCAAGCGCAACTGGCGCAAGTGCAGTTACAAGAACGTGACGCTGATAGGTACGCAACCTCCCCGATGGTCAATCTCACTTGCGTGCCCACAGGCCACTCGGACGCCGTGTACTGCCTCCAGTTTGACGATCACAAGATAATAAGCGGGTCGAGGGACAACACGATGAAGAAGTGGGACCTCGCCAGCAGTACGACGCAACCGACGGGATGATGAACTAACTTTTTTTTTTCTGCAGTGACGTGCGTGCAAACCTACTATGGCCATGACCAGTCGGTGCTGTGTCTGCAGTACGACAACGAGAAGATCGTGTCTGGCTCGTCCGACAGCACGATCAAGGTGTGGGACATTGTCACTGGCCACGTGCAGATGACGCTCATCGGGCACGAGCAGCCCGTGCTCAACGTCCGCTTCAACGACCAGTACATTGTCTCCTGCTCCAAGGACAAGACGCTGAGGCTGTGGGATCTCCAGTCAGGCGTGCAGCTGCGCAAGTTTGAGGGCCACACCGCTGCGGTCAACTCGTTCCAGCTCGTCAACAACTTGATCATAAGTGCGTCGGGCGACCGCACCGTCAAGATCTGGAACATTCTCCAGGGCACGTGTGTCAAGTCCCTCAGCCCCCATGAGCGCGGCATCGCGTGCGTGCAGTACTCACCCGTACATGACATCATCGGTAAAAAAAATAAGAAAAAAAATCGGAGAACGTAATATTTAAAGTTTTTTTTTCATGCAGCGACTGGTTCGTCCGATAAGACACTGCACTTGACCACGCTGAGCACTGGCGACGTGAGGGTTGTCGAGGGCCACACGGATCTTGTCCGCACGCTCCAGTTTGACGACGAGAAGATTGTCACGGGCTCGTACGACAAGACGATCCGCGTCGTGAGCCTGCGCAACCCTGAGGAGGTCTGGTGGACCCAGACCAAGCACGACAGCCGCATTTTCCGCCTGCAGTTCTCCAAGAGCAAGCTCATAACTTGCGCGCAGGACAACAAGATTATCGTGTGGGACTTTGCGCACGATGTCGACCCTGCGTACCTCCCCCTT
>Ga0302226_10003600_pt1 | contig 10506 bp, 11 predicted proteins | sample II_Palsa_E3_3_FD_193524 | JGI IMG/M metagenome (GOLD analysis project Ga0302226, IMG submission 193524) | Peat permafrost microbial communities from Stordalen Mire near Abisko, Sweden - II_Palsa_E3_3 | ecosystem: Environmental > Terrestrial > Soil > Palsa > Peat permafrost | place: Sweden...
AATGGACAAGCTGCCGGTAACTGTTTTGTCGGGCTTCCTGGGCGCAGGAAAGACCACGTTGCTCAACCACATCCTGAACAATCGAGAGGGCAGGCGCGTCGCGGTGATCGTCAACGACATGAGCGAGGTCAATATCGACGCCGCGCTGGTTCGCGACGGCGGCGCAGAACTGGCGCGCACCGACGAAAAGCTGGTCGAGATGAGCAACGGCTGCATTTGCTGCACGCTGCGGGAAGACCTTTTACTCGAGGTGAACCGGCTTGCAAAGGAAGGGCGCTTTGACTATCTCGTGATTGAATCGACCGGGGTTTCGGAGCCGTTGCCGGTGGCTGAAACCTTTACGTTCGCCGACGAGCATGGCCAAAGCCTGTCCGATGTCGCGCGTCTGGACACCATGGTGACGGTGGTGGATGCTTTCAATTTCCTCAAGGATTACAGTTCCGCGGACAGCCTGCACACGCGGGGCGAATCGATGGGCGACGAAGATACGCGTACGGTCGTCGACCTGCTGGTCGAGCAGGTCGAGTTCTGCGATGTGATCGTCCTGAACAAGGTGGACCTTGTCGGCGACGCGGATCGCAGGCGCCTGATGACAATCCTGAAGGGGCTGAATCCGCGGGCCAGGATCGAGATCGCGGAATTCGGCAAGCTCAGGCTGGACAAGGTGCTCAATACCCGTCTGTTCGACTTCGACGAGGCGTCTAAAGCGCCCGGCTGGCTCAAGGAATTGCGTGGCGAGCACACGCCCGAGACCGAGGAATACGGCATCACGCATTTCGTCTTTCGCGCGCGCCGGCCGTTCCATCCCGAGCGTTTCTGGCAACTGATCACGAGCAACTGGCCGGGCGTGGTGCGCTCCAAAGGATTCTTCTGGCTCGCCAGCCGGCCGACCTATGTAGGGTCCTGGTCGCAGGCGGGCGGCGTATGCCGGCACGGCGGAATGGGGTTGTGGTGGGCAGCCGTACCGAAAGCCTACTGGCCGGAAGATGCTGAATCGCTGAAATCGATTGATACCGATTGGGATCCTCAGGTCGGAGATGCGCGGCAGGAGCTGGTGCTGATCGGCATTGATATGGACGAGACGGCTTTACGCGCGCGCCTGGATGCGTGCCTGCTCAACGACGTGGAGATGGCGCAAGGTCCGCAGGCGTGGCAGCGATTCGCGGACCCCTTTCCTGTGTGGGATAACGACGCTCAGAGCGCGGAATAAGCTGAGGCTTGGGTTGTTATTAGCGTTAGGTAATTAGCCGCCGCACGAGGACAGTTCTGCCACTTGCAGCACTTCCCCCGTCGCTCCGCGCTCGACGAACGCCACCACGCCGTCGTGGCCATCGGCCGATGCGTAGTCGCCGGTGATCAACGCGTGACCGTCGACTATGCGGACCGGCCCGATCCAGCGACGCACCACGCGGTCGTGATGCAGCGTGACGCCGCTGTTTTCGCCGCCCTTCACCGCACTGACGAGCTGGTTTTCATACACGGCGGCGTACGCGACCGCGTCGTCGGGAAGGTTCTTGCGAGCGGTGAATGCGGCATCGAATGCGACGTGGCCGGGCGCGGAAGGGTGGCCGTCAATGTGGATATCAGCGAGTGGGGTTTCGCTATTCAACTGCTGAATGCGGGACTCGAAGCTCGCGTCGCTCGACCAGCTGCGCAACTCGCGGCCACCTACAAAAACCTCCGGCGTGTACACCACATGCCCACCGCCCGTGTAGGTCAATTGCTGCTGTCGCGTGGTGAACGCGGCTTGCGCAAAGCGATCCTTCCACGCCCAGCTATCCCAGTAGTCCACATGCATCGCCAGCGGAATGATGGTGCTGGTCTTGCGGGCATGATCGAGTTCGCTCAACCAGTTATCGGCAGGTGGGCAACTGTTGCAGCCCTCGCTTGTATAGAGTTCGACGAGCGCGGCGCGATGTTCGGGGCTCGATGCGCTGCATGCGTTAGCGGAGGCGGCGCTGGCAGTGGCGGCGGAGAAGGAAACGAGCAGCGCGGCAAGGGACAGGATCGATGAAGCACGCATAACGGACTCCGAAGGTAAAAAGAAATATGCCGGTGACCCGGAAGATGCTTGGCACGACCGCGGGCACGGTGCGTCACCGTTAAGGTCGACGAGCATCTGTATTTGTCCGGGGTTCAAGTCAGGCTAACTGCCCGATTAAGAAGTCGCGTAGCCTGATAGTTATTTCGGCGATCCATAAAAACCGGTTACAGCTAGCGTGAAATTGCCGTGGGCCCTCCGCATACGCGTATGGAACGCATATGACACTGCGGCTTAGCAATTTTCTCGGCTAAGCCAAACCCCAAGCGTGCGGAGCCAGCGCACGGAAGATGCAAACGAAGTTGGCTCATACGTGTAACCGCATCGAAGGGTCAACCGAACTACCGACATCACCCCTGCTGCCAGCCGTCCCGCGCGTCATGACTTAGCTTGCGCACGCGCGCGGCCTCAGGCAGGCTAAGCCAGCGGAAGCCACCATGCCCTAGGCTCCTCCGCACAGCCGCAGTTCCCGACAGCATCAGGAGAACGCCATGACCCCGGACATCGCCGTACCTATTGAAGCCGGGCAGTTGCTGCCGTTCCGCGAGTCGGTGCTGGCGATGCTTGGCGTATCGTTTGTAGCAATGCTGGTCGCTCTCGATCAGACGATTGTCGGGACAGCGCTGCCGCGTATCGTGGCTGATCTCAAGGGCTTCGACCTGTATGCGTGGGTGGCGACGTCATACATGCTGACATCGGTCATCACGATCCCGATCTTCGGGCGCTTAGGCGACTTGTTTGGCCGCAAGCCATTTTTAATGGCCGCGATTATTCTCTTCACCATCGCGTCGCTCATGTGCGGCATGGCGGCCAATATGCTCTTCCTCGTGATCGCGCGAGGCTTGCAAGGGATCGGCGGCGGCATCCTGGTGGGCACGATGTTCGCCACTGTCGCCGATCTTTTCCCCGACCCAAAGCTTCGCCTGCGCTGGCTGGTGTTTGTCAGCTCGGCGTTTGCATTGGCGAATATCGTTGGCCCTACGCTAGGCGGCGTGCTGACCCAGTACGGTGGCTGGCGGCTCGTGTTTTTCGTCAACCTGCCGGTGGGCATCGTCTCGTTGTTGTTCGTGCGCGCTTTCCTGCCGCATCTCCGGCGGCCGCGTTCAGCCGCCCCGGTGAAACTGGATTGGGTGGGAGCGCTGGTACTGGCGTCAACATTTGGCGTGTTGCAGCTGCTGATCGAATGGGTGCCGAATGACGGCATCACGCCCGTGACCTGTGTGCTGGCGTTCCTCACCGTCGCCGGCGCAGCGGTGCTGCTGTTCTGGGAAAAGCGCATGACTTACCCGATCGTTCCGGTCGACATGCTGCTGGACCGGAAGTTGGCGGCGTTGTTCGCGATGTCGGTACTCGGTGGTTTCTCGCTCTTCTCGCTGGTCTTCTACGTGCCCTTGTTGTTTCAAGGCGGCTTTGCGATGTCGCCTCATGACTCGGGCATGCTGATTACGCCGCTGCTGCTGGGTACGACCGTGGGCAGCGTGGTGAATAACCGGATCGTCACGCGCATCCGGCATGCGAACGGTGTGATGTATATCGGCTTTGCGCTGTTCGCGTGCGCCGCGCTTTGTCTTGTCGCGATCACGGGGACCGTGCCCCATCTTGTGTGGATGGCCTGCATGGGCTTCAGCGGTGTCGGGCTGGGTCTGGTCGTGTCGAACCTCACGCTCTTTTCGCAGCAACTCGTTGCGCGTGATCATCTTGGCGCGGCGACGGCGCTGCTTCAATCGCTGCGGATGTTTGGCGGCATGCTCGGCACGGCGATGACGGGCGCGTTGCTCGGCCGTCTCTATACGAGTGGCGTGCATCGGTCGCTGGATACGTATCAGGCAACGCAATGGTTCAAGTCGTTCGCGAGTCCGGAGTTGCTGATCGATCGCGCGGAACAGGCGGCGCTGATCGGTCGGCTGATCATGGCGGGTCATGCCGGCGACGCGATGATGCAGTCCGCCCGCGGTGCGTTGATTGAATCGATACATGTGGGGCTCGGGCTGGCGGCTGCGGCGGCAATATTGGGACTTTGTCTTGCATGGTTCGTGCCGCCGGTGCGGGTTGATCGGCTGGATACCGGGACGCGTAGTCGTTGAAGCGATGGCTTTGATTGGATCATGCGGCCCCCGCTTAACGGCTCACCATCGCAGCACCCTGGGCCCGATCAAACCGCCGAGTACCGTCGGCACCGCCATGCCCAGCACATACCACACACCCCAGAACGGCACGGTCATCTCCACGCAGTAGAGCGTATAAACGAGCACCGCTTGCGCGCCGCTTAGCAGGCCGGCTGCCGCCCCCGCGATGATTGGCCGAGTCGGCGCCAGCCCTTTCATGGCCCAGAACACGGCGATAAACGTGGGTGCTGACAGGATCACGATATTCATCGTGCAGACTTGCCAGGTCTTGCCAAGCACAAGCTGAAGACGCAGCGTGGGCGGAGCGGCAACAATCACAACCAGCGCCGTCAGCCAGATCAGCACGAGTGGAATGGCGAGCGTGACCCAGGCCATTGCCGTGTCCGCACCTGGTCGTGACAGGCGCATCGCCACGAACAGCGACGCACCTACGACCGCGAGCGGGAACGCAACCTTCAGCCAGAAGAGCGGGGTGGTCAGCATTTGCGGCATGTCGCCACGCACACCATAGATGGCGACGACCATGCACGTAGCGCCGGTCAATCCGAAGAATAGTGCCGTTGTGAAGCGTCGCGCGATGACATGCGGATGGGTCGGGACGATGCCTGTTGCAAGCATCGATACGAACTCGCTGGTTTTCATGACCACTCCGCTGATAAGAAACGACACCGCTGCCAGCTCTTAAGCAGCGTCATGCGCTAGCGCATGATTTCTATTCGTTTCGAGGAGTGGCCGGGTTACGCCCGTGCGCTAATTTATATGCTCAGCGTGATGACCTACCAGCGCAAGAAACGCGGCCCAAGCAATGCGCCGATCAGCGTGGCAAGCGTCATGCCGAGCAGGTACCAGACGGCCCAGAACGCGACGCTCATCTCGGGGCAGTGGAAGCAATAGGCCATCGTCGCGAGAGTCCCCGCGAGCATGCCGCCCGCTCCGCCAGCGAGCCTTAGCCGGGTTGGCGCGAGCCCGCGGATTGCCCAGAAAACGGCGACAAACGCCGGCACCGACAACAGCAGGATATTGAACGGACAGGTACGCCACGTGTAGCCCATGACAAGCGGCATGCGTGCGTCGGGCGAGGCGAGACACAACACCGCCACGGCCGCGCTCCACACCACGAGCACGGGCACCGCAGGCATCGCCCAGAATTTGCCGATGGTCGTCCCGGGCCGCGACAGCCTCACTACAAGGAACAGTGCGGTTGCCGCGAGCGTTGTCGGGAACGCGAATTTAGCCCAGAAGATCGGCGTGCGCGACACGACGGCAATGTCCGGCCGAACGCCAAACATCACTGCCATCAGCACGAGCGCGCCGAGGCCGCCCAACACAATTGCACGCCCGAAGCGGCGCGCGGACACGCGTGTGTCGACCGGCGTAACGCCAGTCGATAGAAGCGAAATCAGGTCCTCGGTTTTCATGCGGTGCCTCGAATCTTTGCTGCCAACGCTTTCAGTCCGCGGTGAATGCCCACTTTAACGGCCGACTCCGACATCCCTGTGAGGGCGGCCGTTTCGGTCACGGAGAGCCCTTGTAGCTTCACGTGAACGATCGGCAGCCGGTGACGGTCCGGCAATTGTTCAAGCAGCTTGCCGACATCGCGTTTGGCATCGGCGGGTTCTTCGTCCGAGGTCGCGAAAATCTCCAGCGCGTCGTCCAGCGGATCATTCAATGCTTCACGCCGCGATCTTGCGCGGAAAAAATCCATCAGCTTATAACGTGCGATCCCATGCACCCAGGCAGTCAACGGCTCGTCCGGGCGATAGGTGTGGCGGCTGTTGTGCACGGCCAGCAGGATCTCCTGCACGACATCCTCGATGTCGTCCTGCAGGTAATAAATGCGCTTTCTCAGGAAGCCGCGCAGATGTCCCGTCAAGTCGTCGAGGAACGTCCGATAGGCGACGGCGTCGCCATTCAGGCCGCGGATGAACAGGGCCCTCAACCGTTCTTCGACACCAGGCACAGAACCACTTTGTATTATTCGCTTCATCGCGGAATCGGGTTACAGCGCACTTCAAATAAATTGCGACGGGCTTGCCGACGGATGTCGACGCTCCCGGCGCCGGGGATGGACGGTCATGCTACTGCAGGTATTTCGTGACGCGGCAACGCGGGTCCTGCAGTGCGCGAGGCTCGTCGCTCCAGGTTCTGACGCCGAAGATTACCGCGATTTTAATGTCACCTATGCCGCAGTATTAGCGGCAGACGACAAAGCGAGCGGATTGTGCCGGATCGGCTTGCTTCTGTCGATCGCGCGCCGAGGGCAAGAACTTCGGTCCCGGGCGGCCCTTGCTTAGCGCGTGGCTTCGGGATAATTCGATGGGAACAACGCGCGCCGCGTCTCTTCGTCCACCTCGCGCTTGAACGTCAGGTCGTGGCCCACCGCCCGTGCCCGTGCGACGGCGGGGCGCGCACTGATGGCGTCGAAGAAACGGGTCAGATTCGGGAATGCGGCGAGCGGCGCGTCGGTGGCCAATACCCGCGGTGCGCGCTCCAGCCATCCCCACGCGGACATATCTACGATCGAATACTCGTCTCCCACGATGTAGTCGCGCCCCGACAAGTGCTCCTCAAGCACGCGATAGTGCCGCTCGATTTCCCGCCGGTACCGGTTGATCGCATAGGGAATCTTCTCGGGCGCGGCGTGCTGGAAGTGCACGGCCTGGCCGGAGAAGGGGCCGAGTCCCGAGCTGATAAAGAACAGCCATGAGAGCAATTCGGGCCGGTCCGAGGGCTTACCCGCGAAGCGCTGTGTCTTCTCGGCGAGGTACAGCAGGATGGCGCTGGAATCGAACACCCTTGCTTCGGTCCCGCCGGGGCCGTCCGTATCGATGATGGCGGGCACCTTGCCGTTTGGATTGATGTGTCTGTATGCCGGCAGATGCTGCTCGCCCTTGCTGGTGTCGACGGGAAATACTTCGTACTCGAGCCCCGCCTCTTCGAGAAAGAGCGCGACCTTTGCAGGATTCGGTGTTGGGTGAAAGTAGAAACGGATCATTTCGTCCTTGAGTATTGAGGTGGGCCGCTTGCGGCGGGCGGCGGGCTGCCCCCAGGCGCCATGCGTCATGCGCAGAAGGTCTCGTCCGTCATTGACAGGGCGGGAAAGGGGCGGCTATCCGGACACGCCGATGCGCATCCTTGAAATGCATCTGTAAGACTCGCGCAGCGCTTCTGTCTTTAATGCCTGACGCGCATTGTCATTTATGTTTTAGATCGATCGATTTAGAATATCGTAACGAAAACGGAATGGCAATATCGCCTCGTTTAACGGAGTTACGGACTGCATGCCACGGCCAAGAGAGTTCGACGAAGCCGCAGTGCTTGACGCCGCGGTCCTGTGTTTCTGGAACCGTGGCTACGAAGCCACCTCGGTTCGCGAGCTGGCGGACAGCATGGGCATCACGGGCGCGAGCCTCTACAACGCGTTTGGTGACAAACACTCGCTATATGGAAGGGCGCTGGCTCACTACGTGTCGCGAAGCGTGGACGATCGTGTCCTGCGCTTCGAAGGGACGCTGTCGCCGCTTCAATCGATCAAGGCGTTCTTCGATGAGATTGTCCACCGGTCACTCACTGACAAGGACCGAAAGGGCTGCATGCTGGTGAATTCGGCGCTGGAAATGGCCCCGCATGATCCAGAGTTCCAGCGGGTTGTGGCTGGCGTGCTGGTAAAGCTCGAAGCCTATTTCGGCCGATGCATGGCCGCAGGTCAGCAAACCGGAGAGATCTCAACCGCGCAGCCTGCCGAAGACTTTGCGCGCCTCTTGTTGGCGGTCTTGCTCGGCATTAGGGTGCTGGCGCGTACGCGGCCGGAACCCGCATTGCTGGAAGGACTCTTGCGACCGGTACTCGCGTCGCTCGATGGCCGGATTTTTGCCGGATAACAGAGGAGCCGTCCTGGCATCGCTCTTCATCACCTCGCTGACCTTTTCCAGGGGTCACTTACTCGCCGCGCCTAAGCTTGATCATCTGCAGTAAAAAAATATCTCGCTGTAACCCGCTGGTCTTGCCCGACGAACTAACTCACATACGCGCATTGCATGACCGCTTGGCGCTCTTAAAAAATTTCGTTGGGCGATGTAACCCGCCAGCCAATACAAACGAATTAACTAGCAACTAACGATCTGCTTCTGAAAGTTTCGTGCAGACGATGAGAGAGCGGCCGGGCAAAGCGGGTCACACAAAATGTTTTGGCGGCAGTTTTGTTCGCCGCCCACAGAAGCAAGTCATGGAGGCCCAGATGAACGCAACACATGAAGCGAGCCGCGTCAGCATTCCCTTGCGGACCATTCAGCCTGTCTGGGTACGAATCACGCATTGGCTCAACGCACTCGCGGCGATCCTGATGATGCTGTCGGGATGGCGGATCTACGACGCATCACCGGTATTCAAGGGTTTTATGATTCCGCCGGGCATCACGTTGGGCGGGTGGCTTGGCGGCGCGCTGCAATGGCACTTCGCCGCCATGTGGCTGCTGTTCTTCAACGGCCTCTTTTATCTCGCGATGAACATTGCCACGGGTCGCATCAAGCACAAGTTTTTTCCGCTTTCGCCACGCGCAATTTTGCATGACCTGGGCGAGGCGCTTAAGGGACATCTATCACACGCCGACCCGAGCAAGTACAACGCAGTGCAGAAGTTCGCGTACCTGTTCGTGATGCTCGATATCGCCGTGCTTATCTTGTCCGGGCTCGCAATCTGGAAGTCGGTGCAGTTTCCACTGCTGCGCGAACTGATGGGCGGTTATGACTTTGCGCGTGTCGTGCATTTCTCGGCCATGTCGCTTCTGGCGGGGTTCATTGTCGTGCACCTGGTGATGGTTTCGCTCGTGCCGCGCTCACTGCTTACGATGATTCGCGGACGCTAATTCAGCCACTAAGCCGGCCACTAATTCAGCCATGCACACCCGCCCGGCTAAAAGATAACTTAAGGACTCGAGGAATCTCGATCATGAAACCTGTGAAGCCAAACCGCGTGAGCGTAGACCGCGAGTCGCTGATTATCGACGTTCGCCGTGAACTGGACATGCCGTCCCGCCGCCTCTTCGGCAAGCGCATTGTGACGCTCGGCGGCCTTGCGATGCTGGCCGGTTGCAGTATCTCAGACGACAAATCTGTTGAGACCTTCCTCAGCCGTGTTTCTCGCCTGAACGATACCGTGCAAGGCTGGCTCTTCGATCCAAACCGTCTCGCGCCGACTTACACGGAAGCGCAGATCACGCGGCCGTTTCCATTCAACGCGTTCTACGGCGTTGACGACGCTCCTGTCGTCGATGGTTCCGACTTTCGCCTGAAAGTAAGTGGGTTGGTGCAGAACACGAAAACGTGGACCTTGCCCGAGCTTTACGCGTTGCCGAAAGCCGAGCAGATCACGCGGCATATCTGCGTGGAAGGGTGGAGTGCGATCGGGCGCTGGGGCGGCACACCGTTCTCGGAGTTCCTGAAGCGGGTGGGAGCGGATACATCGGCGAAATACGTTGGTTTCAAGTGCGCGGACGATTACTACGAAAGCATCGACATGCCGACCGCCTTGCATCCGCAGACGCTGCTGACGTTCACCTTCGACGGTCAGCAATTGCCGACAAAATATGGTTATCCAATGAAACTAAGGATGCCTACGAAATTGGGCTATAAAAATCCTAAGCACATCATGGAGATTTTCGTCACGAATAAATTCCCTGGCGGCTATTGGGTCGATCAGGGCTACAACTGGTTCGGAGGTTCCTGACGTCACGAAGGATAGAGACATATCGCGGCGTCAGGTACTTCGATTCACCCCGGCATGACCGGATACTTAAACTTAAGCAAGAGGTTGATATGAAACTGTTCATCACTGCAGCACTCGCAGCAACGTTGGCCCTGAGCGGTTCCATGGCATTCGCCCAGGCAAGCGACGCAATGGCCCACGATTCGATGGCGAAAGACACCATGTCCAAGGATGCCATGTCGAAAGATTCGATGTCGAAGGACGCAATGAAGAAGGACGACAAGATGAAAAAGAGCGACGCAATGGGTCATCCGGCTTCGGGCGCGATGGCGCAGTAATTTTCGCAGCAGGTTGTATAAGCATCGAAAGCGGTTCTGCGGGTGTGGTTGGACCGCTTTCGATTGCGCTTTCACCTTCCGTCGATGCTTCCGGCATCGGCGCGATCATTGGCCTTTGCCTTGCAAAGACACTGCCTATCCCGCCCAGGGTGCCAGCAGGCCGTCACCCTCAGTGCATCCTTCCCCACGCGCTGTCGCCCGGCATCCCGCCATTCCCGTCCCCGCTTTCTTTCGAACCCAACCCCGGTATTTTTGGCGGGTTTTAATCGAGGATCGGGTGATCCTGGGACAGGCGCGA
>Ga0302226_10003602_pt1 | contig 10503 bp, 12 predicted proteins | sample II_Palsa_E3_3_FD_193524 | JGI IMG/M metagenome (GOLD analysis project Ga0302226, IMG submission 193524) | Peat permafrost microbial communities from Stordalen Mire near Abisko, Sweden - II_Palsa_E3_3 | ecosystem: Environmental > Terrestrial > Soil > Palsa > Peat permafrost | place: Sweden...
GCCAGCGTGATCAACTACATCCGCACGCATTTCGGCAATGACTACAAGGACGCCATTACGGCGGATGAGGTCAAGGCACTGCATTCCGGATCAACGCGTTAGACACGATTACCTCCCACCTCACGAAGGACACGTCATGCCTCGTCTTGTTCGTACTCTCTTGCCCCTGCTGTTGATGACGCTGCCGATGATCGCCAGTGCCAGCGATGTGACCCGTTACAAGCTGCCCAACAGCACGTTCCCCATCTCGGCGGCGGTCGAAGTGCCGGCCGGCAAGACCATGGTCTACCTCAGCGGGCAGATGGGGCAGATGCCCAAGGACGCCAATGCATTGAAGGGCGCGCCGGTTTCTATGGGCGACACCAGAACGCAGACCATCTCGGCGCTGACCAATATCAAGAAACAGCTCGAAGGCATGCACTTGAGCATGGGCGATGTGGTGAAGATGCAGGTGTTTCTGGTAGCCGACAAGAGCAAGGGTGACAAGCTCGACTTCGCCGGATTCATGGACGGCTATACGCAATTCTTCGGCACCAAGGAGCAGCCCAACCTGCCGTCACGCTCGGCGGTCCAGGTGGCAGCACTGGTGGTTCCGGCCGCGCTGGTCGAGATTGAAGTCACTGCGGTACGGCCATAGTTGATCGGCCGGCGCGCTTGCAGCGGCGACGTTTGTGCCGAGCGGTGCGCTTCTAGTTTCTACAGCGCATCCGCATCCACTTCCTGGGTGCGGATGCGAACGACCTGTTCCAGTTCGGCAACGAAGATCTTGCCATCGCCGATCTTGCCGGTGCGGGCCGCGCCGGTGATTGCCTCGATCGCGTGATCGAGGCGGTCGTCGGCCACGGCGACTTCGATCTTCAGCTTGGGCAGAAAATCGACGACGTACTCGGCGCCGCGATAAAGCTCGGTATGCCCATGTTGGCGACCGAAACCCTTCACTTCAGTCACGGTCATGCCCTGCACGCCGGCTTCGTTCAGCGCCTCGCGCACGTCGTCGAGCGTGAACGGTTTGATGATCGCCGTGATCCATTTCATATTGTCTTTCTCGCGCGGGAATGACTGCATTCAGCACGATGCATGCCATGGCGTTGTGCGTGTTTGCACTCGTTGCAGCGCGGGTGTCATGCAGCGATGCCAATGATGTCGCACTAAAGTCGTGCAAATTAGGTCGAGTTTTGCTCATGCATGGTGCGCCTCGGACTTGCATGATACGGCTCACATTGACTCGAACGGGTTGAATCAGTACCATTTTAGTCCCGATTCGATATTCCCAGGCCAGACCACACCGATGTTACGTGTCAGCCGACTCACCGATTACGCCACCGTGGTGATGACGTGCATCGCCGCGCACCCGCATGACGTACTCAGCACGGGGCAGATCGCCGACGAGACGCGACTGGAATTGCCGACCGTAAGCAAGCTCCTGAAGGCGCTCGGGCATGCCACGCTGGTTGAGTCGTTCCGCGGCGTCAACGGCGGCTACCGGTTGGCGCGATCGGCGTCGGACATTTCGCTGGCGGAGATCGTCGAAGCGCTGGAAGGGCCGATCGGCATGACCGAGTGCAGCCTGGCCGATGGCCAGTGTGATCGCGAAGCGCAATGCGGTGTGCGCGGCAGCTGGCAGCAGGTTAACAGTGTGCTGGACAATGCGCTGCGCGCTGTGAGCTTGGCCGACATGCTCAAAACGCGTCTGCCGGTTGCGAATGTTGATCATCGCAACCCTGACAATCATCCTGATAACCAGGCTGCGTCGAAAAAGATGCCGCCACGGCGGATAGCCGCTACAGCGGTCAATGACGCCGCCATCTCGTCAAAATCCGGCGAGATCACAACCGAATGAACGAGACCATGATCAGCGACAGCACCAGTACCGCGCTTCGCGACAACGCCGAAGTGGCGGAAGTGCTCGGCCGCAGCTATGCGGCCGGCTTCGTCACCGATATCGAGATGACCAGCCTGCCGCCGGGCCTGAGCGAGGACATCATCCGCCAGCTCTCCGCGATCAAGCGCGAGCCGGAGTGGATGACCAACTGGCGGCTCGATGCTTATCGCCACTGGCTCACCATGCCGACACCCGATTGGGCCAAGCTGAAGATCGAGCCGATCGATTACCAGGCGCTCAGCTATTACGCCGCGCCCAAGGCGGGTCTGAAGTCACTCGACGAAGTCGACCCGAAGTTGCTGGAAATGTACGAGAAGCTTGGCGTTCCGCTGCATGAGCGTGCCAAGTTGGCCGGCGTGGCGGTCGACGCCGTATTCGATTCCGTGTCGGTCGGCACTACCTTCCGCAAGGAACTGGCCGCGGCCGGTGTGATCTTCTGCTCGATGAGCGAAGCGATCCGCGAACATTCCGAGCTGGTGCAGCAATACCTTGGCAGCGTCGTGCCCACCGGCGACAATTTTTTCGCGGCGCTCAACTCGGCGGTTTTTTCCGACGGCAGCTTTGTCTTCATTCCCAAGGGCGTGCGCTGCCCGATGGAGCTGAGCACGTACTTCCGCATCAATGCGCAGAACACCGGACAGTTCGAGCGCACCCTGATCGTGGCCGAAGAAGGCAGCCACGTGTCGTATCTGGAAGGCTGCACCGCGCCGAAGCGCGACGAGAACCAGCTGCACGCGGCGGTGGTCGAGCTCGTGGCGCTGGAAAAGGCGCAGATCAAATACTCGACCGTGCAGAACTGGTATCCGGGTGACGAGAATGGCGTCGGCGGCATTTACAACTTCGTGACCAAGCGCGGTGACTGTCGCGGCGACGATTCGAAAATTTCCTGGACTCAGGTGGAAACCGGTTCGGCAGTGACGTGGAAATACCCGAGCTGCGTACTGCGCGGCGACCGCTCGGTCGGGGAGTTCTACTCGGTGGCGTTGACGCATCATCATCAACAGGCCGATACCGGTACCAAGATGATCCACATCGGCAAACACACCAAGTCGAAGATCGTCGCCAAGGGCATCAGCGCCGGGCGTAGTTCCAACAGTTATCGCGGCCTGGTGAAAATGGAGAAGGGCGCCGAGGGCGCACGCAACTACACCCAGTGCGACAGTCTGCTGATCGGCAAGAAGTGCGGTGCGCACACTTTTCCGTACATGGAAGTGAAAAACCCCACCGCCATCGTCGAGCACGAAGCGACTACCTCGAAAATTTCCGATGACCAGATGTTCTACTGTCGTGCTCGCGGCATCAGCGCGGAAGACGCCGTGTCGATGATCGTCGACGGCTTCTGCAAGCAGGTGTTTCGCGAGCTGCCGATGGAATTTGCGGTCGAGGCGAAGAAGCTGCTGGAAGTGTCGCTGGAAGGAGCGGTCGGTTGATGAGCGCCGTTGCCGCCACCGAAAAGTCGCTGCTGCAGTTGCGGCCGGCTACTGTGCAGGATGTTGGCGAGATTCTCTCGCTGATCCGTGAACTGGCTGACTACGAAAAGCTGCTGCACGAAGTCGATGCCAGCGAGGATGACCTGCGCCGTGACCTGTTCGGCGACACGCCTCGCGCTCATTGCGACATCGCGATGTGGAACGGTGAGGTCGCCGGTATGGCCTTGTGGTTCTACAACTATTCCACATTTCTCGGTCGCGCCGGCATCTATCTCGAAGACCTGTTCGTGCGGCCGGCGTTTCGCGGCCATGGCATTGGCAAGTCGCTGATCGCGTATCTGGCGCAGCGTTGTATCGATGAAAATCTGTCACGGCTGCAGTGGTCGGTGCTGGACTGGAATGCGCCGTCCATCGCGTTCTACGAGTCGCTGGGCGCTGACGTGATGCGCGAGTGGCTTGCCTGCCGCATGAGCCGCAAGGCGATCGATACGTTGGCAACGAGTTATTCGCCGGTCGAGGCGTCTCCGTGAGTTTCAAAACCATCGTGCATTCACTCATCAAAAGGATCGCGGCATGAAGTCGTCTTCAAGGATTTTGCTGTGTGTGCTGGCCACCGCCAGCGTCGTCGGCTGCAGCGTACCGATCAAGCATCAATATCTCACCGCGCCGCAGATCAGCGGCACCGTGACGCGCGCGGGCGAACCAGTGGAAGGTATCCACATGCAGCTGGTCGATGTGTTGAACGCATCGGGCGAGCCGGTGCTCGGCGCCGTCACGCAGGAAGCGGTCACCGATGCGCAGGGCCATTTCAAGTTGGGGCCGATGAAGCAGCTGGCGCACAGGGTCAATAACCCGCTGTTCAAGGTGGATCAGCACACCGTGCCGTGGGGCCTGCGCATGTCGAAAGACGACCAGACTTGGCACGTCGGCTGGGCGTCCGATCCAGACATGTTTGGCGAGGTGCCCAAGACGGTCGTCACCGCACAGTGCGATCTGGCGGTCGACAGCAAGTCCAGCGTCATCGATGGCGATATTGCCATTGTCGGCACGGGGCCTTGCAAGCTGAAAGTTGCGGTAACTTCAAAGAAATGAGCGCGAAGCTGAGCCGTATCCAACTCAGCCTGCTTTGCGCTGCGCCGCTGTCGCTGAGTGCATGCGTGCCGTGGCCGCATCACGAGCTGAGCGCGCCCGAGATCATCGGCAGCATCGAGAATTTTGGCGCGCCGGTGGCCCATGTGCACATACAACTGAGCGACATGCTCGACGCGTCGGGTCATGCTGAAGCCAAGGCGAAAACCCTGGATGTTGTCGCTGATGCCAGAGGACATTTTCAGATAGGACCGATTCGCCGATTTGTATGGACGTCTCATGTCCGTGATCGGCCCGTGCCGTGGGGTTTGAGCTTTTCCACCGACGGTGGGCCGCTGCGCGCAGGCTGGCTGTCGGATCCTGCGGAAAGGGGGTTTGTACTCGACGAGCCCGTCATCGCCATCTGTGATTTGAAATCATCGGCGGTGAGCAGTGGCATAGGTGGTTACCAACAATTGCAAGGCCATGGGGTTTGTTCCATGGCCGTCGTGGGATCAAAGTAATGAACATGCTGAAAATCGAAAACCTGCACGCCCGTGTCGAGGGCAAGGAAATTCTCAAGGGCCTCAACCTCACCGTCAACGCGGGCGAGGTGCACGCCATCATGGGGCCGAATGGTGCGGGCAAGTCGACACTGGGCAACGTGCTGTGCGGTCGCGAGGGTTATGAGGTGACGGCCGGTACGGTGATCTATAACGGCATCGATCTGCTGGCGCTCGATCCCGAAGCACGCGCGGCGGCTGGCGTGTTCCTGGCGTTCCAGTACCCGGTCGAGATTCCCGGCGTCAACAACACCTATTTCCTTCGCGCGGCCTTCAATGCGCAGCGTAAGGCACGTGGTGAAAAAGAATTCGATTCCATGCAGTTTCTCAAGCTGGTGCGCGAGAAGCTGAAGGTGATGCAAATCTCCGACGAGCTGCTGCATCGCGCGGTCAATGAAGGTTTCTCCGGCGGCGAAAAGAAGCGTAACGAGATATTCCAGATGGCCGTGCTCGAGCCTCAACTGGCGATCCTTGACGAGACCGATTCCGGCCTCGATATCGATGCACTTAAGCAGGTGGCGCAGGGCGTCAATACGCTGCGCTCTCCCGAGCGTGCGTTCCTGATGATTACTCATTACCAGCGCCTGCTCGATTACGTGGTGCCGGATTTTGTGCACGTGCTGGCTGATGGTCGCATCGTCGAGAGCGGCGACAAGTCGCTGGCGTTGAAGCTGGAAGAGCAGGGCTATGCCGGCATCGCCGAGCGTCGCCCGGCGGGGGCATCGGCATGAATCAGCCGGCAACGCTGCCGCTGGTGAATGCCTTGCTGGACTCGCCGCTGCCATCCAGCGGTATTGACTGGCTGGATGCTGCACGCCAGGAAAATCGCGAGGCGTTTGCTGCTGGCGGTCTGCCCGATACGCGACTGGAAGCGTGGAAATACACCACCTTGCGCGCACTTTCCCAGCGCCGCTTTGCCAATGGCGATGCCCATGCGCAGGCACGCGAAGTGGATGCCTCGACGCTGGTATTGCCTGGCGTCGCCGGTCCGCGGCTGGTGTTCGTCAACGGCCAGTTTCGCGTTGATCTTTCGGCTATCGACACGCTGCCGGACGGGCTCACCTTGCAGCCGCTGTCGCAGGCGCTGCAGGGCGATGCCGAGCCGCTGCGCTTTGCGCTGTCGCGGTCGGCTTCGATCAGACATGTCCGTGACGCCAGCGATGCCTTCGAGCGCATCAATGCCGCCAGTGCAAATGACGGCGTGGTGCTGCGGCTTGCCGCGAACCAGAAAATCACGGTGCCGGTCCAACTGGTGTTTATCGGCGCAGCGACCGAATCGGACCTAGCCTGGCATGCGCGCAACGTCATTGAACTTGGTGAGCATGCCGAATTGAGCCTGGTCGAGCAGCACATCAGTAGCGGCGAGCCGTCGTATCTGGCCACGCTGGTCAGCGATATCGAGCTGCGTGAAGGCGCAGTGCTGCATCACACGTTGCTGCAGAACACGGCGGTGACTGCCAGCTTGATTCGACGCAGCAACCTGCGCCTGCATGCGCGCTCGCACGCAACGCTGCATGTGCTGGAACTGGGTGGCGCCTTGGTGCGCCACGATCTGCAGGCGGAGCTGATTGGTGACGAAGCGCAGCTCGATACGCGCGGCGTATTCATGCCGCATGGCCGCCAGCATATCGATACCCAGCTGGCGATCCGCCATCAGGCGTTGAACACGCAGTCCAGCTCCAACTGGCGTGGCGTCGCCAACGATCGCGCACGCGGTGTGTTTCGTGGTGCGATGGTGGTGGCGTCTGGCGCCGATGGCAGCGATGCCAGTCTCAGCAACAAGAACCTCTTGCTGTCGCCAAGCGCGGAAATCGATACCAAGCCCGAACTGGAAATCTATGCGGACGAAGTGAAAGCCGCGCACGGCGCCACGGTCGGCCAGCTCGACGAACGCGCGCTGTTCTACCTACGCTCACGCGGCATCCCGCTCGCTGATGCGCGCGCACTGCTGACTACCGCGTTCTGTCGCGCGGTGCTGGATGATCTGCCGAACGAGACGCTGCGCGAACATCTCTCTGAACTGCTGATCGCGCAGCTCCCGAACTGAAGCGAAGTCACCCCCATGAATGCCCAGCCAAAAACTCCCGCTACCTTCGACATCCAGCGCATCCGCGCGGATTTTCCGGTGCTTTCGCGTACCGTCCACGACGGCAAGCCGCTGGTGTATTTCGACAACGCCAACACCAGCCAGAAACCGGTGTCGGTGATCGAGGCGGTGAACCGGCACTACCGCGAAACCAACGCCAATGTGGCGCGCGCCGTGCATCAGCTGGGCGAGGAGTCGACGGCAGCATACGAAGGCGCACGTGACAAGCTGGCGCGTTTCATCAACGCTACCTCGCGCAACGAGCTGATCCTCACCTCGGGCACGACGCAGTCGATCAACCTGGTTGCTTACAGCTATGCGTTGCCGCAGTTGAAACCCGGCGATGCGATTCTCACCACGGTGATGGAGCATCACGCCAACATCGTGCCATGGCAGCTTGTCGCCGCGCGCAGCGGTGCCAAGGTCAAGGCTGCGCCGATCGATCAGCGCGGCGAGCTCATCGTCGAGCAGTTTGTCGCCATGCTGACACCGGAGGTGAAACTGGCTTGCGTGGCGCACGTGTCGAACGTGCTCGGCACGGTCAATCCGGTGCGCGAGATCGCACGCGAATGCAAAAAGCGCGGTATCCCGCTGCTGGTGGATGGTTCGCAGGCGGTGCCGCATCGGCCGGTCGACGTGCAGGCGCTGGGCTGTGATTTCTACGCGCTCACCGGTCACAAGATGCTGGCGCCCACCGGCACCGGTGCGTTGTGGGCGAAGCGCGAGCATCTCGAAGCGATGCCGCCGTTCTTTGGTGGCGGTGAGATGATTCGCGAAGTCAGTTTCAACGGCACCACGTTTGCGCCACCGCCGCACAAGTTCGAGGCCGGCACGCCCAATATCGCCGGTTTCGTCGGCCTGGGTGCGGCAATTGACTACTATGAGTTGATTGGTTTTGACGCGATCCACGCGCAGGAGCAGGACCTGCTGCATTACGCCACCGAGCGGTTGCGCGAGATCCCCGGCGTGCACCTGTTCGGCGAGGCCAGGGAAAAAGAGGCCGTCATCTCGTTCTTGATAGAGGGCGCACAGGCGACCGACCTGGCTACCTTGCTCGATCTGCAAGGCGTGGCCGTGCGCTCGGGGCATCATTGCGCGCATCCGCTGATGCAGTTCTTCAACGTGCCAGCCACGCTGCGCGTCTCGTTGGCGTTTTACAACACGCGCGAGGAAATCGATGTATTCATTGCCGCCTTGCTCAAGGTGCGCAAGCTGCTGATGTAGGTTGGCAACGAGGCGAAGGATTCCCGTGGTGATGCGCGGGCGCTACTCTCCTATAACTTGTCTCCACGCGATTGGCCTTCCATGCTCGCAAAGCTTCCTGGTTTTATCCGCGTACCACTGGTGATGCTGTTGCTGGCACTCAACATCGTGGTGCATGTGACGCCGCTGTTTGTGCTCACGCTGTTCAAGGTGATCGTGCCGATTCGCGGCATTCGCCTCGCGTTGTCGCGCGGGCTGGTGCTGATCGCGGAGAGCTGGATTGCCGTCAATAGCGCCATGTTCGAATGGTTTACCAAGACGCGTTGGCAGCTCGAAGGGCTGAATAACCTGCGCTACGACGGTAATTACCTGGTGCTGTGCAATCACCAGAGTTGGGTCGATATTCCGGTATTGCAGAAAATCTTCAATCGCCGCATTCCATTTCTGCGCTTTTTCCTCAAGAGCCAGCTGATCTGGGTGCCGCTACTGGGTCCGGCGTGGTGGGCGCTGGATTTTCCCTTCATGAAGCGCTACTCGAAGGAGACTCTGGCCGCACACCCAGAGCTGCAGGGCAAGGACATGGAGGCCACGCGTCGCGCCTGCGAAAAATTCCGGCACATGCCGGTGTCGGTGATGAACTTCGTCGAGGGCACGCGCTTTACACCGGCCAAGCACGACAAGCAGAAATCATCGTACGACTATTTGTTGCGGCCGAAAGCCGGCGGCGTCGCGTTTGTGCTGGATGCGATGGGCGATGCGCTGGATGCAATGCTCGATGTCACTATCGTTTATCCCAATGGCCCGTATACGATGATGGACCTGATCGCTGGCCGCATCAGCGAGATTCGTGTGCACGTGCGCGAGCTGCCGATCACCGCTGACCTGCGCGGCGGTTACGAAACCGATGCAGCGTTCCGCGACAGTTTCCAGATGTGGGTCAACACGCTGTGGGCCGACAAGGACGCGCAGATAGCGCGCATGCATCAGCTTTAAGCTGCCATTGGTGCCCCATTAAAAAATCGCCCCGATGCTCAGCCGTCGGGGCGATTTGCTTTGCGCTAGATCATTACTTCGACAGTCAGTCGACTTCGTATGAGCGCTTCACCACGACGTGAACCGGACGACGGGTGAAGCCGAACAGGCCAGCCAGGAAGGCGATCACGCCACCGATAACCAGCAGAACCAACGCACTCCATGCGGCCTTCGATACACCGTGGGCGGTGGCATCGGCGGCTTCGCGCGCCTTCTGCTCTGTTTCCTGTTTCAGCTGCTGGAACTTCGCCATCGCCTGTTGATAGGTCTGCGCGTAGTTGTCGACGATCTGCTGCGCTTCCTCGTGCGATTTACCGGTGCGTGCGGCGACGATATTGACCAGTGCATCCTTGTCGGCGGCATTCAGCGCCGGCTGGCCTTCCTGCTTCACGCGGGCAAACCAGTCGCTGAGTTGCTGATCGGTCTGCTGCGGGGTGTCTGCCGTTTGCTGCGCGGTCTGCTTGCCATCGTTGGTGGCCTGCTGCGCGTTGGCCTTCAGGTTGGATGGGTCCAGTTCCGGCTTGCCGGTCTGGCGCAGCAGGGTGTCGAGCTGGTTCTGCAGATCACTGGTATCAAAGCTGATGCCGTTCTTCTGCAGTTCGTCCTTGACGCCGGAGGCGATGTGCGGCGCTGCGGCGGCTACGCCGTCACCGGCCAGTGACAAGCCCTTGCCGACCACGCCAGCTGCGGCACCAGCCACGCCGGAGGCCAGCGATGCCAGCAGATAGGTCGTGACCAGCGTGGTCACCGACCAGGTCAATACGCCGTGTAGGCCACCCTGGCCCGGCGCGGAACGACCGGCAACGAAGGCGCCAACCAGAATAGCGATGAGGGTAGTGATGCCCAGCCAGATGCCGGTGCCGGCGCCGAAGCCGTTCAACGGATTGGCGTCGCGCAGGGGATCGATGGCGCCTGCGCCGATGGCCGTACCAAGCACGCTCAGCACCAGATAAGTCACCAGGGAGAGGAAGCAGCCGGCAAAGATCGCACCCCAGGAAATACGGGGTTGCTGTTCGGGGTTAACGTAAGTGGTCATGCTGGGGCCTCGTGATCGTCAAAGATGGGAAAGGGTCGAGTGTTGGTTGAGGTGGTCGCTGCAGCCTCATGCAGGTGGGGCCGGCAGGCACCAGTCGATGCGATCGGTTGACTGGGGTGCGCAGTCTGCACGGGGGCTTTGCACCAGTCGCCCTGCATATGCACCAGTGCGGCTAGTGCAATCGACTCAGGCCATAACGGCGC